>Ga0315275_10000862_pt1 | contig 25666 bp, 22 predicted proteins | sample YL17G03_0_MG_FD_205557 | JGI IMG/M metagenome (GOLD analysis project Ga0315275, IMG submission 205557) | Sediment microbial communities from Yellowstone Lake, YNP, Wyoming, USA - YL17G03_0 | ecosystem: Environmental > Aquatic > Freshwater > Lake > Sediment | place: USA: Wyoming | collected...
GTCCCATTCCGTCAGGATGAGGCAGGCGTCCGCATCCTTAATCGCATCCTTCGCGCTCAGGCAATAATCCACGTTCTTATGCACCTTTCTGAAGTTTTCGGCGGCCTCCGGGTCATATGCCTTCACCCTGGCCCTTTCATGGAGCAGCTCCTTAACTATCTTCAGCGACGGCGCCTCCCTGATGTCATCCGTGCCCGGCTTGAACGCCAGACCCAGGACCGCTATGCTCTTGTTCTCAAGCCTTGGCACATGCCTCTTAAGGATTGCCACTATTCTCAGCGGTTGTACATCGTTCACCTCGTCGGCGGCCTCTATTATCTTCAGCCTCAGTCCCATCTTCCTCGACTCTGAAGTTATGGCCTTCACGTCCTTGGGGAAGCAGCTGCCGCCATATCCGATGCCTGAGTTCAGGAACTTGTTGCCTATCCTGGCGTCATATCCCATGCCCTCTGCGACCACGTATGAATCTATCCCCAGTTTCTTGCAGAGGTTCCCAATCTCATTGGAGAACGATATCTTGGTGGCGAGGAATGCATTGCTCGCGTACTTTATCATCTCCGCTGTCTTTATGTCCGTCTTAATCTTCGGGCATGTGAAATCCCTGTAGAGCTTCTCGAGGGCATGTACCGATTTCACATCCATGCCGCCTATCACTATCCTGTCAGGGTTCATGAAGTCCTTCATGGCAAGGCCTTCCCTGAGGAATTCGGGGTTCACGGCCATGCCGAAATCCTTGCCGGCCTTCTTGCCTGAATGCTTTTCTATTGCAGGGAGTGCGACCTCCTCGGTTGTGCCCGGCATGACCGTCGATTTCATAACGACCGTATGGTAGCCCTCTTTGCTTTTCAATGCCTTGCCTATGTCCTCGGCGGCTTTCCTTATGCAGGCCAGGTCGATTGAACCGTCTTTTTTGCCGGGCGTACCTACGGAGATGAACGTGACCCCGGATCCGGCTATGGCCTTGTCTGCATGGGTCGTTGCGTGGATTCTTCCCCTGCCGATGTTCTTCTTGAGCATCTCATCGAGATTCTCTTCGAATATTGGGGCGATGCCCCTGTTTATCTTCTCCACCTTCTCCGGAATGATGTCGACCAGAATGACATAGTGTCCCAGCTCGGCGAAGCATACGCCTGTTATCAGGCCTACATATCCCGTCCCGATGACCGATATCCTCATAGTAATAACATTTTGCATGCGTTTTTATATTACTTCCAACCCCCTCGCCAGTCAGGATGGTTTAAAAGATACCCTGTAAATTATTAGTCATGCGCAAGACCAGGATTTCCATGACTATATCCGAGGATGTCCTCGGTAAGCTTGACAGCATAGTGGATGGGGAGGTCATAAGGTCCAGGTCCGAGGCCATAGAAGGCATTCTCAACCAGTATCTTGAGGCGAACAAGGTGGCCGTCTTCCTTGGAGGCGGGGATGTTGAGAAGCTCAAAATAAACGGGGTCTTCAGGCCGCTCGTCAGGATAAGGGGCAGGTGCCTCATCGAGCATAACATAGAGACCCTCAGGAAGTCCGGCTTCAGGAGGATGTACATCATAGGGAAAAACGAGTTGATTGGCGAGTGCTTCAAACTGCTCGGGAATGGCGCAAAATTCAAGGTTGATATAAAGTACATAGAGGAGACAGACACCCTGGGGAATGCCAAGACGCTGCAGCTTGCCGAGCCCCATATAACATCGCCTTTCCTTGTCCTGCCCGTCGATAATTTCTTCGACTTCGACCTGAACTACCTTGCAAAGATGCACATGTCGAATCCGGGCCTGGTAACGCTCGCGGTGCAGGCCGGGAGGGAATCCGTTTCCAACCTTGGAGTCGTGGAGATGGTTGGCGACCAGATAATCAGCTATGAGGAAAGGCCTGTTAAGCCCAAGACCTTCCTCACATCGACTTTTATCGGGATGTACAACCCCCAGGTTTTCGAGTACATACCTAAGGGCAATGTGAAATGGGTGCTTCAGACCAATCTCTTCAGCAGGCTCCTGCAGGAAGGCAGGCTCTATGGCTGCATAGTCCGCGGTGCCTATTTCAACCTGCACACGGCCGAGGACCTGAGGAAAATAAGTAATACCAAAGTATTACTAGGTAATAAATAGCTATTTAAATGGCCCCGGGGAAATCTAATAAATCGGGTGTTTTCATGGCATTGAGGGAACAGCTTCTGAGCGGCAGGAAAAAGATGGCCATCTGGGGCACAGGCTTCATCGGGTTCACCACGATGGCAAACTTCGCCCACAGCGGCGTGAAATGCATTGGCTATGATGTGGACCAGAAAAAGGTCGATGACATCAATCTGGGTGTGATACCGATAGAGAACCTCGAATACTGGCTGGGTTTCGAAATCAAGGACCTTGTCAGATCCGGGCTCATGAAAGCAACCACCGATTCGAAGGAAATGCTTGGCAGGGATATCGCAGTCCATTTCGTATGCATACCTACCGAGAAGGGCGGCGAGCCCTACGATGACATACTCATTGATGTCGTGAAGAAGCTGTCAAAGCTGAAGAGCGTAAAAAGCGACACCGCTCCGCTGATAATCGTCGAGTCCACCCTTACTCCTGGAAGAAGCGACAAGGTCGTGATACCTATCTTGAAGGAAGCCGGAATCAGGGTGGGGAAGGACATGATGTACGGGGTCGCACCGAGAAGGGACTGGTTCGTCTCCCCTGAGAAGAACCTCCAGAAGCTCCCGAGAGTCTTCGGCGGCACCACAATGGAGACCACGGAAATGATGAAGGACGTGCTTTCAGTGGTCTGCGAGAACCTCGTTCCGGCTCCGGACCACAAGCACGCCGAAATCGTCAAGAGCATAGAGAACGCCTACAGGCACATGGACATAACGCTCGCTAACCAGCTCACTGCGGCATACCCGAGCATAGACATGACTGAGGTTCTGCGGCTTGTCGGGACCAAATGGAATGTCGAGACCTACCATCCGAGCTTCGGTACCGGGGGCTACTGCATACCGCTCTCGAGCCAGTATGTCATCCTTGGCGCAGAGAGGCCTGAGGAACTGACATTGCTAAGGGACACCGTCGATTTCGACCAGAGGATGCCCGAAATGGTGGCTGACAGCCTGGCGAAAAGGGGGGTAAAGAAGGTTGGCATCCTTGGCCTCGCATACAAGGGCGACATCAAGGTGTCCATACTTTCGCCGACCATCAGCATTGTGAAGAAGCTGAAGGAGTTGGGGATCGGGGTGAAGATAAACGACCCATATTACACCGCCGGCGAGATAGAAAGGATAGGCGGTGCCGAGGCGTTCGACTTCCCGGAAGACCTGGGGGAATTCGATGCCATCCTCATAGTCGCCGACCATCAGCACTACAGGTTCACTCCGCATGACACCATTCTCAATGCTCTCAGGAAATGCGTGGTCATTCTCGACAACACCGGGATATGGAAGGACATAAACTTCAAAGGGAGAAATATTGAATATCATGTGGCAGGTGATGCGGGATGGATGAAGGTATGAATGATGTAAGGAAGCGCCTGGTAAGATGGCTCAAGGAAAAGGCCGGAGAGGCGGATGCCGGCGGAGCAGTCCTCGGGCTGAGCGGCGGCGTGGATTCTTCGGTAGTGGCTGCGCTCGCCAAGGAGGCCTTCGGCAGCAATGTCCTGGGCATCATAATGCCGTGCAACTCCTCCGGTGAGGACATGGAACATGCCAAAATGGTAGCGAAGAAGTTCGGCATAGAAACGAGGACCATTGACTTGGGTGATATCTACGGAGTCCTAAAAGGGCGCCTCCCTCCCGGCAATAAGCTGTCCGATGCGAACATCAAGCCGAGGCTGAGGATGCTTTCGCTCTACTACTTCGCAAACCTGCACAACTACATCGTCCTCGGAACCGGGAACAAGACGGAGCTGATGATAGGTTATTTCACAAAATACGGCGACGGGGGTGTGGATCTGCTGCCCATAGCCGGCCTGTACAAGCATCAGGTGAGGGAGCTTGCCAGGCTGCTCTCGGTGCCCGAAGTGATAATAGCCAAGCCGCCTACGGCCGGCCTGTGGCCTGGCCAGACTGACGAAGGGGAGATTGGCATGCTTTATGATGAGCTTGACGTGGTGCTGGCGGCCATAGAGAAGAACGATACGAAAGGCCAGGATGAGGCGAAGCTGAAGAATGTCATGGGCATGATAAAGAAATCTGGCCACAAGAGGCGCCTTCCGGAGATCTTCGAACCGTGAGTTTATGGACCTTCTTAAAAACGAAAGGGTTCAGAGGGTAATCAGGCTTGCCCTTGAAGAGGATATAGGTTCTGGTGACATAACCAGCGCCGCCGTATTACCAAAGGACATGAATGCGAAGGGGCTCATAGTTGCAAAGGAGGATTGCGTGGTCTGCGGCATGGATGTCGCAAAATATGTTTTTCTTTCTCTCGATTCCCAGATAAGATTCTCAAAGCTGGTCGATGACGGCACGCCAGTTAAATCCGGGAAAGTGCTTGCGGAGGTGACGGGCAACGCCAGGGCCATCCTGAGCGGCGAAAGGACCGCACTGAATTTCCTGCAGCGGATGAGCGGCGTGGCCACGAAGACGCGCGAATTCGCTGACATGGTGAAAAAATGCGATGTCGTGCTGCTCGATACCAGGAAGACCACGCCGGGCCTGAGGGACATCGAAAAATATGCCGTGAAGGCCGGCGGCGGCAGGAACCACAGGTTCGGGCTTTATGATGAAATCCTGATCAAGGACAACCACATAAAGCTGGCCGGACTGGAGAATTCGGTCCGGAGGGCCAAAAAGACGGGGAAGAGGATCGAAGTGGAGACCTGCTCGCTTGCTGAGGTGGGCCTGGCTCTCAAATCCGGAGCTGACATCATAATGCTCGACAACATGCCTCTGGAGGAAATCAGGAAGGCTGTGAGTATTATAAACAAGAAAGCGGTGATAGAGGTTTCCGGGGGGGTCAACGAGAATAACATAGAGGAAATCGCAAAGCTCGGCGTGGACTGGATATCAGTGGGCAGGCTTACATACTCGGTGAAATCAGTGGAAATCGGGATGGAAATCGAAGAGGCATGACATACGCCATGCAGCATTAATACTGGCTGAATGGAATAAATAATCAATGGCTGTGAAATTCTCCGTGGAAGATTTCAGAAAGGTTGGCAAGATTGTAAAGCAGAGCGATGTCTACACCGTCACGGACGTCTCGAAGCTTGACGACCTCATCATATCGAAGACCGTCCTTCATCCCGGGAAGGAGACATCAGGACACTCGCACGGCGAGGCTGATGAGGTGTATTTCTTCATGGAGGGCGCAGGCAGGATTCAGGTCGGTAGGGAGGAGTTTACCGTGGAGAAAGGCTCCATCGTCCTTATACCAAAAGGCGCATTCCACAAGGTCTTCAACGAATCGAAAAACGACCTCAAGTTCGTCTGCGTCTTCGAGAAATACGGGGACAGGCTCTAGTCCTTCCCGCCGTATGCCTTGTTGGCTTCCGCGTAGCTCTCATGGCTGCCTATGTCGAACCACTTGCATTCGCCGTCGAAGACGAAACCCTGCACCGTCATCTGCTTGGCGAGCCAGGATATGAAGAAGCCGGGCGCGTCCGGGCTGTTGCCTTCCTTTAGATAGTCATTTATCATCCTGACTGCATTCCTCGGGAAGAAGTAGCAGCACGTGCTCACTATGGCCGAAACCGGTTCCTGGGGCTTCTCCTGAAGCTCCTTTATCGCGTTATTGCCGTCAAGCACGACGACGCCATACTTGCCCTTTACCATCTCCTTATCCTGCATGTCGTAGAGCGCCACCACGGGGCAGCCGCCCTGACTGCACTCGAGGAACTTGGTGATATCGAAACTGAAGATGTTGTCCCCGGCGACCACTATCAGATCGTCGTCTATCCCCCTTTCCCTCATGATGAACGCCAGCGCGCCTATTGCCCCAAGCTTCTCCTCCTCGCAGGTCGTGGGCTCTGCGACTATCTCCATATCCTTCCCGGTATGGATGCCCAGGGACCACTCCCTGAAGCATGGCTCGAACTTCCTGTTGACAGAAATGAAAATCTTGTCGATTTCCTCAACCTTCCCAAGCTGCTCTAGCGTATACTCTATTATGGGCTTCCCCGCCACGCAAAGCAGCGGCTTCGGCTTGTCCTTCGTGAGCGGCCAGAGCCGCCTTGCGAATCCCCCTGCGAGCACAATGGCCTTCATTTTAATCCTTTTTATCATTTGATAGTCGTAAATTTAAATAGTTTTGCATGTTTTCGTATAAAATATTGATAAGCGGCGCTTAAAATGTTTTAGCCAGTGCCCGATGGCAATGGACGCTGACTGTGGAGAACCGCGGGCATAGCGCAATATGCATCCCATGGAAACCGTGCCTGATACTGGCTTTTGGACAATATTCATGGAAAGTATTTAAAACCTGGGCGGATATTTACCTTAATATTCAAGTTATTGGCTGGTTGATATGGGAATAAGGCCCGGGAAATGCTATAGCACGGTGAAAAGACCATACACGCGTGTATCCATACACAAGCCAAGAAGGTCCTACGTGAAGGGCGTCCCATACCCTAAAATCAGGACCTTCGAGTCCGGCAAGCCAAAGCCTGAATACTCTTCCAGGTTCTATCTTGTCGCAAAGCACCCGGTGCAGATAAGGCACAATGCACTCGAGGCAGCAAGGATTGCGACCAACAAGGAGCTTGAGAAGAAGTCCGGCCTCGACACGTACTTCATGAAGATACTCGTATTCCCGCATCACGTTATGAGAGAGAATCCGACGGCCACGGGCGCCGGCGCGGACAGGTACCAGACCGGCATGAGGCTTTCCTTTGGCAAGCCCATAGGGACCGCAGCCCAGGTCAAGAAAGGGCAGCGCATAATAGAGGTCAGGGTCATGCCTGGGAAGGAGAGCATAGCGAAGAGGGCCCTGAAGATATCGTCCTCAAAGCTGCCGGTGCCATGCCACATAGTGGCCGAGTGATTCTTATTTCTCCGATTTATTGACAGTCGGCAGAAGCTGAAATCCGGCTGGTGGTTATCATTCGCTTTCTTTATTTTTCTTCTTGGTCTTTATCTTCTTCTCGTACTCTTCCACCCACTTCGCCGTCTTTTCGGCATCCTTCCTGCCGTTGCCGACGCCCGAGGTGTTCCCGACGCCTATTATGATTATCTTGCCCTTCTTCTTCGTTGTCGTGATGCTCCTCTTCACAGATTCCTCCACATTCGTGATGGACTTCAGCATGCTCTTTCTCATGGGCTGTATGGCCTCCTCGGATGACATCTTGACGATTATGCTGTCAATGGGTATGTCATTCCTGACGACGGCATCCTCGATGTAGCTCCTCTCTACGCCCGGGCCTCCCATGGCGACGCCCACGCCCTCTGCCATGGAGCCCGTCACCTCGCCTTCAAGCTTGGCCGCGGCATCTATGGTTATCACCTTGACCACTTTGTGCTTCTTCATCAGCTTCTCGACTGCCTTTCCGGGGAAGCCTGTCCTCCCGCCCGGTCCCCTGGCCTTCATTAGAATCACATCCCTGCCAAAAAGCTTCTTGTATGCGATGACCATGTCCCCCTCTATCTCCTTTGCCTTGCTGTCGCCCATCATGTGCGCAATCATCCAGGGGCCAAGGCCGTCGCCTATCGGCTCGCCCTTCGCCAGGGACTTGGTTCCCCTGTACAATGCCTTGGCCATCATCTCAATCAGGGGGAGCTGCATCTGGATTATCATCGCTATCTGGTAGGACTTCGTCTTCTTTATCATCTCCACATAGTGCCGCACTATCTTGGCAATCATGTGGAGCTCCATGCCGGCCGCAATACCCATCTGTATGTTCGCCTTCTTCTCGGCCTGCATATTCGGGGCTATCTGGTTGACAAAATAATCGAACCTCTCCTTCTCGTTCTTGATTATGTGGTCCAGCTTCTTCACGACGCCATATGGATCCAGGCTCACGGGTTCTATCAGGAAGAACTCGAAGAACCTGTCAATGCTTTCCTTGGTGGCCTTGCTCGGGTTCTTGCTTATCTCGCCGACAATGAATTTCTTGGACTGCGCGGACAATTGCTCCAGCTTCCTGGCGCTACCCTCGAGCTTCCACATCATCTGGGAGACCATGATCCTCGGGTAGAACATGAAGAAAACCATGAAGAAAATTATCCAGACTATCCAGGAAACCCAGTCCCCCTGCGGCCCGATGAATTGGCTTTGGTACACGAATTCACATCCTAAAATCATATTTGTCGACTGAGTTCATAAGTTATTAAGCTGGTTATTTAAATTTATCAACAGAGGTTTAAATTTAAACCTGCAAATTTATATCGAAGGCGCATCAGATGCAAAGAAAAGGTCTCTTCGAGTGGAAGATTCTGGCTGCCATATTTGCTGTTCTGATAGTCCTTTCATCTGCCTTCGCCGCCAGTACAGGCGTCAAGGACTTCTTCCTCAACCTTACCGGAAATCTCGGCGGACTGATGAATGGCTCGCCATTCGGCTCGTTCTTCTCATCGCCCCCGAAGGCCACGAATTACGTCGAAGTGCGGCTGTTCGCAGACAACATATCCCTTGCCATGGAAACGCCCGTCAACATCACTGCCGGCGGCTCCAGCATTGACAATTTCAAGGGCGTCATCAAGTTCGACTTCGCTGGGAATTCCACAGAGCTCCTGCCTGCCGGTTCTGACATGCGCATAGCCATGGGGCTAAAGGCGACCTCTGTGAATAATGTCAAGCTTCCCAAGCTCGTGTTGAGCGGCATCGACTTCTCAGTCACAAGTGAAAAGACTAACATCACCGCCCCGAAAGAGAATCTAGAGATCTATGATTTCTCAGGAGAAATCCGTGTCACCGACCATGTGCTGCTTTCGGGAAATGTGACCAAGGTCAAGGACGATACGTGGTCCATCGGTTAGAGAATGAATTAAAAGGGTGAAATATCAGTCTATTCCGCGTTCCCTTTCTTCCCGACGCTCATCTCGACTATCTTCGCGTAGGCCGGCCTCGTTATCAGGATGCCTATCATTATCCCTGCGATAGTGGTTATCACGAAGCCCCTGACGAATACGCCGGCCGTCACGAAAAGTAGGGGTATCAGGGCGGCGATCGTCACGGCCGCAGAGGCGAATATGATAGAAAATGCCCTTCCGATTTTCTCCTTGAGGCTGTAGAGCTGCTTCTTGGTCTCCTTCCTGCCGCTTATCGTCTCGTCAGCGATTATTATCATCTGGTCCACGCCAATGCCTATGGCTGCTATCACGCCGCCGATGGCAGGCAGATCGATGTTCCAGCTAAGCAGGCCAAGCAGGGGTATCAGTATTGCGCCAATGGAAGCGAACATGTCGGATTCCTTCAGCTTCCACCACACCGCCGCAATCAGGCAGACATTCAATGCGAGGACGAACGCCCATATCCCCGCGTCGAAAGCCCCGGCGGCCGATATCCCCATTATTATGATGATTTCCGAGAAGCCTGTAAGAACCATGGGTATGGCAACCTTCAGGCTCCTGTACCTGATGAAGACTATCGCCACTACCACTCCAGCTGCCAAGAGGGCCGCCAGCATGGCGGATTGTATGAAATTGGAGCCCAGCGTAGGCGATATTATGGATATGGACTTCGTCTCCAGGCTCACAGGCAGGGCCCCGGACCTGAGTATGGTCTGCAGCCTGATTTTCTCCTCTGATGCATCCTCGATCTTCTCCCTTCCGCCCTCTATCTGCGGCGTCGAATATGCCTGGCCGCCCAGGCTGGCGGCAATCCTCAGGCTCGACTGGAGGTCATTGTCTAGGTAAAGGTATATGCTGGTATCCTTCAGGTATGACTCCCCAGATTCCAGATCCAGCTGGCTTGGTATTCCGGATGTCACCTTCGCGAAGCGCTGGGCGCCTTCGTTGGAGACCAGTACCGTGAAGTAGAACCTGTAGAAGTTCCCTGTGGGTATCAGCCCTGAATGCTGCGGGTCCGTATAGACGATTTCTATGTCGCTGCCCCTGTAGACCGTGGCCATGAAGAGCGCCTTGGTGCCCGTCACGTTGGAGCGCTCGAACTGGATGCCCTCAAGCATGAACGAATTGTTCTGGGGTATGGCATTCCCATTCACTGTGACCGTATCGTTGGAGACCAGCACATCATAGTAATTCGGCCCGAGCTGCAGCCTGCCCCTGCCGTCCCTGAGGTCGACCGGCTTGGAAATCTTGGCTTCGAATGCGCCCTTTGACGCAAGGAGCTCGTCCACTACGTTGCTGCCGACGCCGGTTGCCTCAATCTGGACATACCAGCCGTCCGGCGATTCCACGGGGATGAATCTCATCTCCTTCAGGCCGTATATGTTAGTCCTCGTCTGCAGCGTGCCGATTATCTGCTCTATCGTTGAGCGCGTCGCGTTCTCCTTCGGCTTGAGCATTATCCTGGTGCCGCCGCGGAGGTCCATCCCGAAGTTGAGGTTCGTGCTCTCCAATGCCTCCACTTCTATACCCAGGGACTGGGACTGGTTGACATTGAAGCTGTAGTCTGCCCCGTCGGCATTCAGCCGGACCAGCCCATTGAGCGAGGATGTGTACTTGCTCCAGTCGTCGACGTTTTCCACGGGAGCGCCGTTCACGCTGGAGACCACCATGCCCTGCCTGAGCTGCCCGTATGCCGGGGAGTCCTTGATAACATAGGCTATCTCCACCCCGTGCCGCCTTTCCTTGAACCCTATGGCCATGATTGAGCCGAGCACCACTATCAGCAGCAGCCACAGCCTCCAGTACTTAAGCATTGCGGGCACCCCTTGTTTCGAAATACCACCTCAGCATTGGCGAATTGAAGAACCATGTATTGACGATGTCCGCGAAAAGGCCGATGAACAGGACGGATGCTATCTGAATGAGCACATCGGGGACCGGTGTCAGCAGTATGGCACCGACAGCGCCTATGCTCGTGAACGTCATCGTCAGGCCGGTCTTCACGGCGCCCCCGACCTTCTGGTTGACATCCTCCCCGGAATCCTTCCTCAGCCTGCTGTTGAGCATGATGTCCGTGTCAACCGAATAACCAAGCATCATCAGCAGGGCGCCAAGGGACGCCAGCGAGAACTCTATGCCGAATATCTGCATGAATGCCATTGTCATAAGAAGGTCCGAGATTGCCGACAGCATCGTCGTAAAGGATGTCAGAACCGTCCTGAAGACTATGAACGTAATTATCCATATCAGCACGAACGCCAGGATGATGGCCATCTGCGCCTGGGACCAGAACAATGTGCTGAGGGACGGCCCTGTGTTCTCGACGGAGAAATCGGTGATCTTTATTCCGCTGCCGGTCAGCCTGTCCATGACCTTCTTGTAGTCCACGCTGCTGTCCATCTCTATCGAGGCCCCGTATTCGCCGAACCCCCTCAGCTCGCGGACTATCAGCTTGCCAAAATCCGTGGAGAGCGCCTTCTCGATGTCGGCGGCGTGGGTGGGCTGCCCGGTCTTTATGGAGAGCATCGTCCCGCCCTTGAGCTCTATCCCCCTGACGAACCATTCCCCGGTGGTGAGATAGGAGTTCAGAAGGACATATGAAGAGAAAATGAGCAGCGCGACCGGTAAGATTATGAGAAGCCTGTAATCGAATTTCAGGCCCAGCACGGTCATGTTCCTGTTCATGTTGTGAGCAGCCATGTTTATCATTTCCGCAATCCTTTAAATTGTGGAGTTCTGTTAATATTTCTTTCTTGTATATTAATGGCGGTTTTTATTAAGATTTTATGCACGACCTTATGGTAATCGGAGCCGGCCCCGTGGGCTCATTTCTGGCATCACTCTGCTCGAAGAGCATGGAAGTCGCCGTGCTTGAGGAGCACAAGGAAGCCGGTAACAAGCCCTGCTCCGGTCTCGTTTCGGACAGGTTGAAGAAGATCCTGCCCCGCGAAGTCATCGATTCGCCGGGGCTGATCCAGCATGAGGTAAAGGGCGCGAAGATACATATAATGGATGATGTCATCGAGCTGGGAAAGAGAGGCACGGCCGCATACATAATTGACAGGGACGTGCTTGACAAGAGGCTTGCGCAGCATGCCGCCTCATCAGGTTGCGAGATGATATTCGGGGACGCCGCAAAGACGATTTCAGTGCTTCATGACAGGGTCAGGATTAATTCGGAAAAGCGCTCCTATGAATCGAAGATCCTGGCTGGCTGCGACGGCGCCCGGTCAGTCGTGGCGAGGCATATCAATTCAGCCCCGCAGGAGCTGCTGAACGGGCTCATCGCTATAGAGAAGAAGGAGAACCGTTCCGACCAGGTCGAGATGTGGTTCGACAGGAGGCTTGTCAGTGACGGGTTCTTCTGGACCATACCAAGGGGCTCGGAAACCGAATATGGCGCGATGGGGAGCGGCATCAATTTCTCGCATCTGGAAAAATTCTTCGGGCTGGCGAGGAATGGGATTGCGGAGAAGAGCGCTGCCCCAATACCGATGGGCATTGTGAAGACCATCTCAGAAAGAATCCTCCTGGTCGGCGACTCAGCCTGCCAGACAAAGCCCTGGTCCGGCGGCGGCATAACATACGGCATGCTGTCTGCTAAGGTGGCTTCCAGAGTCCTCATAAAGGCCGTGGAGAAAGATGATTTGGGGAAAGAGGATTTTTCTGAATATGAAAACGGGTGGAAGAAGCTCCTTATCAAAGACATCGCGTGCGGTATGGTCCTCAGGGAGCTTTTCAAGGACCTTGAAGGCGGCATGATTGGGGAAGTGCTCAAATCCCTGCCGCTTCTCAAAGCCGCCGGCGAAAGTATAGATTTCGATTTCCCTTTTTCCAGCCTTCTGTCTGATGTCCTGAAAAAATAATCGGCGCTTGGCCTTCGGGACAGGAGAAAAGATCGGGGGATCATCACGCGTACTGGAGCTGGGGGAACTGCGGAGTCAGCGAGAATGTGGAGCCTTTCAGGCCGCCGGAATAGAATCCGTCGTTCCCTGCTGTCTGGCTGTATAGCATCTCCTTTATCTTCATGAAGTCAGGGACCCCGCCGCATGTGCCGTCGCTTTCCTCGGCGTATCTCCATTCTATTATGTCGCCCTTCTTGACGGCCTCCTTGTCCACAGCATTATCCCCTATCTCGCCGTTCCTGTAGAACTCATTAAAGTTGCCTTCTGCGCCTTCCCTTTTCCCGTTTATGGATGTCAGAAGCGTGCTTTCGAAATCGGAGTCATACTCTGCGGAGACTTCCATGCCGGCCTCCCCGAGTTTTCTGGCGGTCAGCTGGTACAAGGTCTCCCCGTCCCTGTCTGCCTCGAAGACAACCCTCTGGTATGTCCTCTGCCCGTTTATGACATCCGGCGTCTCGTATTCGAGGGTCAGGACGCTTGACTGGGGCTCGTCCCTCTGCGGCAGCTGCGTGCCCTCGGAGTAGTTGAGGACCGTGTTCTTCCTGTACTCCACCATCCCCATGTCATCAGCGTGAGAGGGATTGATGTTCAATGGGAGGTCATCATTCTCCCTTGGCAGCCGTTCCCCTTCATTGAATAATCTTGCAACGGTTTCCTGGGCGTTGTCCTCGTATTCCAGCGTCAGCTGGCCCTCATCATTAACATAAAGCCCGAGGAGCTCAAGCCCGAAGCTCCTCTTGTATTCCCCTTCCTCGCCGTCATCGTCTTCATCATAGCCCGAGGAATTCTTCTCAGCATCAGCGGGCTCTTCATCGTCGTCTGACGCATCTTGCAGAACAAATTGGTCTTCTATATCGACTTCATAGAGTTTGTCGATTTCAGCTTCAAGTCCCGAAATATCTTCCATGCCTTTTTGAAAGTTTTGCTACCTCGCCTCTCAATGATTTGCTATATGCAATCCATATTATTCGTGCACTGTATTTATAATTGTTTACCCTCGCTTAAATTGCTTTTTCTCGCGGGGCGGAATTTGAACCCGTAAAGAATAAGGCCTGACTTGTTCTCCTCCCTTATTTTCCTGAAGCATGACTCAACCTGCATCCCTATCTCGACCTCTTCAGGCTTGCAGTCGACAACCTGGGAAACTACCCTCGCACCCTCATCAAGATCCACGATGGCCATTATGTATGGGATGAAAATCTCGAAGCCTGTCGGTGGGGTCCTCACCACCGTGAAAGAATATATCTTGCCCTTCCCTGAGAATTTGACGCCTTTCATCTTTCCCTTTCTTCTGCAGCCGGGGCATATCACCCTTGCAGGGAAGTAGTGCCTGCCGCACGACTCGCACTTCGAGCCCAGGAGGCCGTAGCGCTCCTTGAATCCCCTCCAGTGGAAAGCCACTGCCTTTTCCTCATACATGACCCTACACCTTCCCCCTGTTCCTCGAAAGTATGTGGATGACAACCGTCGACCCTGAGCCGCCCAAGTTGTGCGCAAGCGCTGTCTCGGCACCCGCCACCTGCCTTTTGCCTGCCTCCCCACGTAGCTGTTCGACAAGCTCCACAATCTGGCCTGCGCCAGTGGCGCCCACGGGATGCCCCTTGGCTTTGAGGCCGCCCGACGTATTTATCGGGATTCTGCCCCCTATGTGCGTTTCGCCTTCCTGGATGATCTTTCCGCCATCGCCTTTCTTGCAGAAGCCCAGGTCCTCGCAGCTTATTATCTCGTTTATGGTGAAGCAGTCATGGACCTCGGCAAAGTGCATGTCGGCTGGGGTGACGCCCGCCATCTGATAGGCGAGCTTCGCGGCATGCAGGTTGGCATTGATAGTTGTGATATCCTTCCTCATGTACAGGCCGAGCGTGTCTGAAGCCTGCACCGACGCCCTTATGTATATGGGCGTGTCCGTGTAATTCTTCGCGACTTCGGCCGGCACAATTATGATGCAGGCGGCGCCATCGGCAATGGGCGAGCAGTCGAGCAGCCTCAGCGGGTCCGCCACCAGCGGTGACTTGAGGACTTCATCAATAGTTATCGGGCTGCGATACTGGGCATGCGGATTGTGCACGGCATTGCCGTGGTTCTTCACGGCCACCATGGCGAGCTGCTCCCTTGTGGTCCCGTACTGGTGCATGTGCCTCTTTGCCATGAGCGCATATACACCGGGGAAAGTCAGGCCGAAATATGCCTCGTTGTCCCTGTCCATTGCGCCCGCGAGCGTTGTGGTTGCCTGCGAGCCGTAAACATCGGTCATCTTCTCCGCGCCGCCGACCGCGACGCAGTCGTACATGCCGGACGCTATTGCCATGACGCCGACCCTGAGAGCCACGCTGGAACTGGCGCATGCGGCCTCCGTCCTGATGGCGGGCTTAGGGTTGAGCCCCATCTGGTCCGCGAAGAGCGCTCCCGTGTGCTCCTGGCCCACGAACATGCCGCTGGACATGCTGCCGCCGACTATGAGCTCTATGTCATTTCCGGATATTTTCGCGTCCTGTATTGCCTTTATCCCTGCCTCCGTGATGAGGTCTTTTAGGCCAAGGTTCCAGTGCTCCCCGTACTTCGTTATGCCGACCCCGATTATCGCAACGTCCCTTGCTGGAAGCTTCATGCCAAAACCCCCTTGAGCTTTTTCCTGAACTTCAGGTATTCCGCGTAGCCTATGTACTGCTTAGCATCTATCATTTCTTTGAGCAGCCGGGCCTTCCCCCTTTTTTCCTCGATGGCGTCCGTTACCGTTATTGAGAATGAATCGGATCCGGCGCCGGAGCCAAAGGACGTGAGCAGAATCTTCTCTCCCGGCTTGGCAATATCGAGCGTCGCGGCGAGGCCAAGCATGGATGCGGCGGAATATGTGTTACCTATCTTCGAGACCAGCAAGCCTGGTGCGAGCTTTTCCTTTGGTATGCCAAGGATTTCGGCCACCTTCAGTGGAAACTTGGAATTCGGCTGGTGGAAAACGAAGTGGTCATAGTCTTTCACCGTCGTCCCTGTCTTCTCAAGGAGGCCCTTGGTGGCGGCGAGCACGTGCGTGAAGTATGCGGGCCCGCCTGTGAACCTCCCCCCGTGCCTGGGGAACTCCTCGCCTTCCCTGCGCCAGAAATCCGGCGTGTCCGTGCAGTATGAGTAGGTATCATCCAGGACAGCAAGCATGCCCTCGGCGCCCAAAAGGAAAGCTGCGGCACCCGAAGCGGCCGTGTATTCCAGTTCGTCGCCGGGCCTTCCCTGTGCCGTGTCCGAACCTATTGCCATTCCGTACCTGGTTCTTCCCGATTCTATCAGGCCCATGACTATCTGTATGGCTGCCGTCCCCGCCTTGCAGGCGAACTCCAGGTCAGCAGCCGTAAGCTCAGGCGTCGCATCCAGGGCCTCCGCTACTATGGAAGACGAAGGCTTCACGACATAGGGGTGAGATTCAGAACCTACGTAGACGGCACCGATGTCCTTGGGGTTTATGCCGGCCCTCAGCAGCGCGCTCCTGCTGGCTTCCACCGCCATCGTCACCGTGTCCTCGTCGAGGCTCGCCACGGACTTCTCACCGACCAGCGAGCCTATCCTTTCCTTGTCCGAGCCCCAGATCTCTGCTATGGAGGCTGACTTTATCCTCCACCTGGGCACGTAAGCGCCATAACCAACAATCCCTACTGTCATGATATGCCTCTTACCTTGGCAAAATTGATGCCTGACTAATAGAAGGGCATCGGTGGTTTTATAAATGCTGAATTGGTGGTTCGACAATAGACTTTTATTTTCTTTTTGCATCTGGCTCTGGTTCAATTTCTATAAGATTGAATGAGTCTCCTGTTATTCTTTGCGCTTGGGGTCAAATTTGGGGAAACCATTATAAGTGAGGGGGATTAAAGATTACTATGATTCCCATAGCGAAGCCTATCATGGGAAGGGAGGAGATAAAGGCAGTTGTCAGCGTGCTAAAGTCAGGCAGCCTTACGCAGGGTAAAAACGTCGAGACCTTTGAAAAGCAGTTCTCATCTTTCATAGGGACGAAGCATGGCATCGCATGCTCCTCCGGCACTGCTGCGCTCCAGGTGGGCATTGAGGCCGCCGGAGTAAGGGAGGGGGACGAGGTCATCACAACGCCTTTCACTTTCATAGCATCGGCGAATGCGATTGTCTACAACCGGGCGAAGCCCATTTTCGCTGACATAGACGCGGGGACATTCAACATCGACCCTGGAAAAATAAGGGAAAAAATAACCCATAAAACAAAGGCTGTGGTCGTTGTCCATCTTTATGGGCAGCCCTGCGACATGGCGCCCATCCAGGAATTATGCAAAGAAAAAAATCTTCTGCTCATCGAGGACGCCTGCCAGGCGCACGGGGCCGAGTACAGGGGCAAAAAGGCCGGCTCATTCGGCATCCTTTCGGCGTTCTCCTTCTATGCGACGAAAAACATGATGACAGGGGAGGGCGGGATGATGCTCACGGACGACGATGGCACCGCCGAGAAGGCGAGGATAATAATCAACCAAGGTCAGGCCAACAGGTATGAGCACGTCATGATTGGGTACAACGACAGGATGACGGACATGCAGGCCGCCATAGGCATAGCCCAGCTGAGAAGGCTGGAGGCCATGAACAGCAAGAGGGAGAAGAATGCCAGATTTCTGACGAGGATGCTCAGGCCGCTGGGCTGGATAGAGACGCCCTTTGTCTCCAGGGATGTGAAGCATGCCTGGCACCAGTATACCATCAAGGTCCCGGCAGGCATGAGGGACGATTTCATGGGCTACCTGAATTCCAAGGGCATAGGCGCCCGGGTGTATTACCCCAGGCCAGTCCATATGCAGCCCGTCTACCACTCGATGGGATACAGGGAAGGCCTGTGCCCCGTGGCCGAAGCAGTGTCGAAACAGGTGCTCTCCCTTCCGGTGCACCCCCAGCTTAAAAAGACAGAATTGGAAGAGATTGTTGAGACTATCGAAAAATACAGGGCGGTATGAATGAAGGTGGGTGTCATAGGCACTGGGGCGATGGGAAAGAATCACGCAAGGATATACGCCGGCATGAAAAATGTGCAACTGGTAGGCGTTGCCGACGTCGACCAGAAGACGGGGAAAAGCGTCGCCGCCTCCCATGGCTGCAGGTATTATAGGGATTACGAGGACCTCCTGGAGAAGGAGAAGCCCGACGCCGTCTCTGTCTGCGTTCCTACCGCATATCATTACAGGGTGGCAAAGGATGTCATAGCAAAGGGCGTGAATCTCCTCATAGAGAAGCCCATAACGAAGACCCTGGAGGATGCGGAAGAGCTTGTATCCCTTGCGAAAAAAGCCGGGGTCAAGTTGGCCGTGGGCCACATAGAGAGGTTCAATCCCGCCGTGCAGCAGCTCAAAGCCCTCATCGACAAGGGGGCTCTTGGGGACATCACATCGATTATGGCCAGAAGGGTCGGGCTTTTCCCTCCGAGGATAAAGGATGCGAACGTCATCATCGACATAGGAGTCCATGACATCGATGTCTTCAACTACCTGCTGGGGAAGGAGCCGACGTCAATCTTCTCATGCGCCGGCAAGGCCCTGATAAAAGACAGGGAGGACTATGCCGACATCTTCCTGAAGTACAACGGCACCAACGGCATCATACAGGTGAACTGGATAACCCCGGTCAAGATAAGGGTGCTCAACGTCACAGGGACGAAAGGCTATGCCGAGCTGAACTACATAACCCAAGACCTCGTCCTTTACGAAAGCATCTACAAGAAGACCTATGACGAGTTCGGTGACTTCGTAGTGCTTTTCGGCGAGCCGAAGAAGAGGCACATAGCCGTAAAGAAGCAGGAGCCTCTGAAACTTGAACTGGAGGATTTCATAGGCGCAGTCAGAAGCGGCAGGGAGCCCCTGGTCACCGGAGAAGACGGGGTAAGGGTCCTGAGGACTGCCGTGGAGATAATCAATGCCTGCAGGCGGTAGATATGAAAGATGTTTTCGTGCATCCGACGGCAACGGTGGAGAAGGGGGCAAGGATAGGCAGGGGAACGAAGGTCTGGCACTACGCCCACGTACGGGAAGGAGCATCGATAGGTGATGACTGCATACTTGGCCACTGCGCCTTCGTGGACACTGACGTGAGCATAGGCAGCAGGGTAAAGATAGGCAACAAGGCCTCCGTGTTCCAGGGAGTGACAGTGGAGGACGAGGCATTCATAGGCCCACATGTGGCTTTCACCAACGACATGAGGCCGAGAAGCATCGGCGAATGGCGCATTGTGAAGACGAAGGTCGGTCGCGGCGCCTCCATAGGCGCGAACTCCACGATAGTGTGCGGGATAGTGATAGGCTCTCATGCCATGGTGGGGGCTGGCTCCGTGGTCACGTCGGATGTGCCCAGCCACGGGCTCGTGTACGGGAACCCGGCGAAGCTGAGGGGCTTCGTGTGCCGGTGCGGGCAGGACATGAAGGTGAAAGCACAAAAGGCCGGCACGGTTTCCCTGATTTGCGGCAAATGTGGCGAAGAGCTTGAAATGCCGGAAAAGTCCTATAAAATGCTGCAGGGGATTTGACAATGCAATGGGTGCTGTTCTCATGCTTCGTGGCGTCTTTCCTCGTGACGCTCGTCCTTGTACCTAAATGGATAAGGAAGGCGAATGCCATGGGGCTCGTCGGCGCCGACATGAACAAGCCGAAGAGGCCTGAGATACCAGAGGGAGGGGGCATAACTGTCATTGCCGGCACGGTCTTCGGCATACTCCTTTACATCTTCCTGAACACATTCTACTTTTCGTCCAGCTTCGGCCTTATAGAGATATTCGCCGTGCTGACTACCATATTGCTGGCCGGCTTCGTCGGCTTCATCGACGACATCCTCGGCTGGAAGGTCGGCATGAGGCACTCCACAAAGGTCCTTTCCACAGTCCCCATAGCAATACCCCTGGCCGTGGTCAACGCCGGCTACTCCCTCATGCTCATACCATTCATAGGGCTCGTGAATTTCGGCATTATCTTCCCCATGGTCCTGATACCTCTGGGGATAATTTGCGCCACTAACGGCTATAACATGCTTGCCGGCTACAATGGCCTTGAATCAGGGATGGGCATAATCATGCTTTCGGCTCTGAGCATTGTCGCATGGCTGTCGGGCTCCGCCTGGGTCAGCATGATTGCGATGTGCATGGTCTTCGCCCTGATCGCATTCCTGCTTTTCAACAGGCCGCCTGCCAGGATCTTCCCTGGGGACAGCCTCACATACTCCGTGGGCGCGGCCATTGCCTGCATTGCCATAACAGGCAACATGGAAAAGCTGGCGCTTCTCCTTTTCATACCATATTTCTTCGATGCGGCCATGTTCATAAGGTTCCGCTTCCTCGAGAAGAAAAGCGGCATCGAGGCCTTCGCGAAGGCGAACCCGGACGGCAGCCTTGAGCTGCCGCATAAGAATATATACGATTTTACACACCTTGCGCTGTGGTTCGCAAAGAAAGTGAAGAAGAAGGTATACGAGAAGGACGTCGTCCTGACTGTTCTTTCATTTGAAATCGCACTGGCTCTAATTGGGGTATCCCTTTGGTACTTTGGCGTGGTTTAGGCCGTCTCGTTTATTTCCAGCTTGTATATTGCAATCAGGTTCGGGTTTCTTTGCAGCTGCTCCTGCGTGACCGGGTATACTTTCTTCACATCGGGTATGCCGTAGCCCTCCATGAACATGAGGTTGGTGAATATGGTGAACTCCGCTTCCGCAGGCACGAAGAACAGGCCGTAGTTCGTCACGGCTATGCAGCCCGGCATCGTGTTCGAATTCTCAGGCGGCTGGAATCTTATGATGCCGTTGCTGGTAGTGCAGTAGTCTGAGATGTAGGTCTTGCCCATGTACTGGCTCCCGCTGGATACCATGAATATCGCAGCACCGGCAAGGTTGCCATTCTCGGTGACAGGCAGCCAGACCGTGTACGGGTCGGCCCGGAACTCGACGATGGTCTTGTTCTGCTGCGGGTATATCGCCGTCTGCCTGAACTCAAGCATGCCTATCACGTTCTTGCCCGCGGAGGCTATCTTCGATATGGCGCCGTACTTGCCCGGCAGGCTGTAATCCATCAGGATGTATTTGACGTCCTTCGCCTTCAGCCACCACCTGAAGTCTGTCCAGTTCTTGCTGTCCGATGTGAACCACTGGGCAATCTGCTCATTGACCGTGCCGTTTGTGTTGCCGCCGTCCGCTATGCTGGGCCTGTGCCCTTCCGTCTGGAACCAGTAGCCGAAGTCCCACCAGGAGAGGATGCTGGAGTTTTCAGGGGTCTCGGCCGAAACCCAGTTCATGGAATCGGCCCAGTACTGGTTGAATATGGGGCCGATGGAAGCGCAGAAGATGTAGGCCGAAGTGAGGTTCGTCAGCAGCAGCAGGGTCATGAATGCTATGAGGGGTATGTGCAGGACGCTTATGCCGATGCCCTTCGTCGTTCTTCCCTTTAGCCACTTTGAGCCCATTGCAAGGTTTATCCCCTTGGAAAGGCAGAACCCCGCTGCCAGCACGGCCGGCGGCGTCAGGAAGAATATCAGCCTCACCATGAAGAATACGGTCGTAGCACCCATGAAAAGCCAGAGGAGCGTAAGGAGCATGAGCTCATTCGATTCGTCAAGGTTCTTGAAGCCAAACTTCAGCACGATCGCCCAGCCGAACACCAGGAACGCTGCTAATATGGGGCTCAGGAGGCTGATGAAGCTGAGGATGAGCGTCACGAAGATGTGAACGGGGCTCCTTTTCTTGATGGTCAGGTAGAACATGAAAGCCGCGCCGAGCAGCATCAGGAACCATGCGCTGAAGATTGGCTCTATGGATTGCAGGTAAGGGAAAGTCGGAAGCGCGAAGGAGATGTCCAGCCTGTGGATAATCTCATCCCAGTTACCTGGCATCTGCTCCGCTACAGTTGTTCCCATGACGCCCTTCTCCATCGTCACCAGACTTATTACCATATGGACCATACCCCAGAGATAGTCGGAGAACATGGAACCAACCAATACGAAGACCAGCCCGGCGATCACCATGACGGGCAGGAAGTACTGGAGCTTGTCTTCCTTTATCAGCTTGAACCTTCCAGCCAGGTATCTGGCGGAGAGTAAAAGGAATATCGCGATGGTGGTGATGCTGTTGAATCTGAGCAGCCCCGCGTAGAATGGTAGGAACTGCATCGCTACTATTCCCATGACAAGCGAGAAGAAGGACTTGAGCATGGCTTCATTGCACCTGTTGAGAATAAGGAGAAGCAAAAAGAATGCGGGCAGCACGTAGTATATGAACAGTGCGCCTCCCCATGCCCAGCTGGCTATCGACAAAAAGACGCCGGCGGTCAGGCTGTATTTTATCGAGCCTTGCTTGTATGACCTTATGAAAAAGTACATGAAAAGCAGTATGAACAGGCCACCAGTTGCCTCTTTTTCAAAGCCTCCGGCGGCAGTCCTTGATATATACCCGCTGGCGCCGCTGAGGAACATTGCGGCGAAAAGCCCGGCCTTTTTGTCATTGAAGAGCTCCTTTCCTATCCAGAATATCACGAAGATGCTCAGGGCGCCCGTTATGGCCGGGTAGATGATCGCAAAGTGAAGGAAGCTCATCTGTATGCCGAAGAACTGTAGCAGCAGGTAAAATAACACGGGCACGTACATACACGCCACCACCTCCAGTTTCCATGGGCTCACCCCATCAGGCCAATATCTCATGTAGTCTATCTCGGGAAACTGCAGGTTGTGGTTCAGGACGTAGTCGCTCATCCTGTAGACATAGAACTCATCGAGCCCTGTAAGCTGACCATACTTGGAAGGCAGCCCCCATGTGATGAATGTGAATAAAGTCAGGAGCAGGATGCATATCAGCCACCAGTATTTTAGAATCAGTTCTGGGCCCAGCGACTTTCTCATAACAGAGAGCATGGCAGATAATTCCTTCTTTTGAGGCATAGTTCTAATTTGTGGCTCCTTTTTAAATCTTTGTTCGGTCCGGGTTTCAACAGGCTGGTTGTTTGATAAAGGAGTTTACCACCTTTGAAATGAGTATGGAGCTGAAGAAGCCGATTACCCCGAACGCTATCAGTATCATCCACTGCATCGCATCCAGCGGCAGGACGTCGAAAAATGTGCTCAGCGGCGTGTAAATGACGGCCAGCTGCAGGATGATTGACCCGGCCAGCGCCAGCAGGAGGAGCTTGTTGTCGAAGAACGTGAGCTCCTCTTGGTACCTGATGACGGCTATCAGCATAAATTCATATATAACGAATCCTGTGAAAAGCGCCGTCCTTGCAGCTTCCATTCCGAGATACTGATTGAAATAGAAAACCAGTAAAAGCAGCAACCCGAGGTTCGTGCCCATAGTCAATAGATTGTACATGGTTTTCCTGTCAAGTATGCCTTCATCCATCCTTCTCGGCTTCCTCTTCATGATGTCCGGGGAAGCTGGGTCCAGCCCAAGGGCGAGCGCCGGTATCCCGTCCGTAAGCAGGTTTATCCACAAAAGGTGCACAGGAAGCAGTATCGGCTCTTTGAGCGAGAGGAACAGAGTCCCTATGAATACCACAAGCACCTCGGCGAAGTTGCTGCTCAAGAGGAAGGTGACGAACTTCCTTATGTTGTCGAAAATCCTCCTTCCCTCCTTCACGGCATTCCTTATGGTGGCGAAGTTGTCATCTAGAAGTATGATGTCGGACGCCTCTTTCGCGACCTCGGTCCCCTTCTCCCCCATGGCTATCCCGACATCGGCCTTCTTCAGCGCCAGGGTGTCGTTGACGCCGTCCCCGGTCATGGCCACCCTGTTCGTTTTCTGGAGGAGCTCCAGTATGCGGAGCTTGTCGAACGGCGAGACCCTTGCAAAGATGTTCATCCCCTCTGATATCCTCTTCTGAAGATCTGCATCGTGTATCTTCTCGAGCTCCTCGCCTGATATGGCGCCGTTGCTCTCCAGCCCTATCTCTTTGGCTATGGCCTTTGCTGTTTCGACGTTGTCCCCGGTGACCATGATGATCCTGATGCCTGCGCTTTCGCATTCCTTTATCGCTTCTTTCACCTCCTCCCTAGGGGGGTCCAGCATGCCTTCGAGGCCCATGAAAACCAGTTCCTTTTCCATTTCACTGTCGCGTATCCTCTTCTTCGACTCCTTGTAGGCGAATCCCAGGACGCGCAGGGCATTTCCCGCGAACTCCGCGTTCTGCTCCAGTATCCTTTTCTTCGTCTTCTCATCAAGCTTCTGCGCCTTCCCTCCCACGTATATCCTGTTGCATATCCTTAGCAGCATCTCCGGGGCGCCCTTGGTGAAGACATGATAGGCTCCCCCCTGGCTGCACATCACGCTCATGAGCTTCCTTTTGGAGGTGAATGATATCTCATCCGTCCTCGTGTATTCCTTCGTCAGCGCTTCCTTCTCGAAGCCGAACTTCTTCGAAAACTCCATTATGGCGGCCTCCGTCTGGTCGCCGACCATCTTTTTCTTCCCTTCCTCGTCGACAACGACGCTCGTGTTGTTGCAGAGCGCCCCGCAGAGGAACAAATTGCGCATCCTTTTTGCAACGGCGCTGTTGATGTCCTTCGTGCCGTGGACTCTATCATCGAAGAAGACCTTTTCCACGGTCATCCTGTTCCTGGTGAGCGTGCCGGTCTTGTCAGTGCATATGACATTGACTGAACCGATCGACTCCACCACCGGCAGCTTCCTTATGAGCGCCTTGCTTTTTACCATGGCCTTTGCGCCGAAAGCCAGGGAGAGCGTTACGACGGCCGGGAGGCCTTCTGGAATCGCCGCGACCGCCAGCGACACTGCCGTCAGGAAGGCGGAATAAAAGCCGTATTTGAAATATCCGATTACTACCATGACGGCCGCGACCGCTATGACCAGCCAGAAAATCTTCTTGCTGAAGGCTGCCAGCTCCTTCTGGAACGGCGTCTTCGTCTTTTCGATTTCCTGCATCTTCTCCGCTATCTTACCTACTTCGGTGCGCATGCCCGTTGCGAACACGAGCATGCTCGTGCTGCCTGATGTGAGGCTGGTATTCATGAATATCGCTTGGGAGTCCTTCTTCTTCACGGCCGCCGATTCCCCTGTCAGTATTGATTCGTCCAGCATGATGTCGCAGGCCCTTATCACCTTCCCGTCCGCCGGCACCACGTCCCCCCCTTCCATCAGGACCACGTCCCCCGGGACTATCTGAACAGAGGGGATCTCCATCTCCTTTCCGTCCCTCATGACCCTCGCCCTCGGCGTGGACATCTTCCTAAGCGCCTCTATGGCCTTCTCGGCCTTCCAGTCCTGGAAGAACCCGGAGACTCCGGCCGCAAAGACTATCAGGAGTATGAGAACCGTATCGATTATGTTCGATTCGCTCTCTGGCAGGAATGAAAGTCCCGCGGATACCAGGGCTGCGACTATCAGAAGTATTATGAGGGGCGATGTAAACTGGGCATAGAGAATCTTCAGCGGGGAAATCTTCCTTGTCCGCTGTATCTCGTTGGAGCCGTATTTGCCAAGCCTGGCTGCGGCCTCCTTACCGGAAAGCCCATTTTCGCGGCTTTCCAGCTTCCTGAAGGCCTCTTCGAGCTTCATCTTCTCCCATTCGCTCTCCATAAGATAGTATTGTCGCTGACAATTATATTTTGCAGAAATATTCCGGGGGGGTGTGTGTTCCAGGAATCATTTTTTTAGTTTGAGTATCGCAGAAGCTATGTCGCCTTCTTCCTCCAGCGCATTCTTCGCGGCCTCTCTGCCGGCGCCGGCCTTCTGCATCACCAGCTTTACGTCTTCCTCTGAGAATCGCTCCCTTGCCCTTTCAGTCTCCTCCCCGACTATCTGGAAGGTCGTCTGCCCCATGACGCTTATCCTTGTCACCTGCGGGTTGGTTATCACCATGTCCTTCTCGGGG
>Ga0315275_10000865_pt1 | contig 25641 bp, 22 predicted proteins | sample YL17G03_0_MG_FD_205557 | JGI IMG/M metagenome (GOLD analysis project Ga0315275, IMG submission 205557) | Sediment microbial communities from Yellowstone Lake, YNP, Wyoming, USA - YL17G03_0 | ecosystem: Environmental > Aquatic > Freshwater > Lake > Sediment | place: USA: Wyoming | collected...
CGACTATTTCTGAAATACGAGCGCTGTCCCCGTCCGGCGATGGACCAGGACAAGCCCGTGCCGGAAGCCTTTCCTCTGTTTGACGTCGACCGCGAGCTCGGGGGATTCGCACAGCACGCGGTCCTCTTCCATCATGATCTTCCCGGCGTCCGCTTTCCTCCAGACCTTGAAGATATCCCATTCGCTCCGGCTGAGATCGCGCGGCAGCCGGATGGCAAAATCGAAGACCCCTCCCTCGGAGCTCACCGGCTGCAACTCGGCGTCGATGACCTTCAATAGAGTCTGGGCATACGGCCCCCGGTCTAGGATGTTGAGGACCAGGACTTGTCTCTCCAGCCGGCTCATCTGTCCGTAGGCCTTGCCGCGGGAGACCCGTTTGACTGTGTAGATTGCCAGGTCGGGGTTCTGCGGCCGGATTTCAAAATCCATCTCCGGGCCCTGGAATATATCGGAATCGGGAAAGGAGATCTCATAGTATGCGGATTCCATGCCGGCGATCTCCTCGGCGATCTCCTTTTCGGAGCCGTCGTAATAGCGGCCGCCGCTCTCGTCGGCCAGGATCCGGAGCGACTGCTCGCCGGAGTCCTGATCTTTTATGGGTATCCGCGTTCCGGCCGGGTTGATCAGGAAAACGAGAGAGCCATTCCGGTTGAGGGACCGGGCGACCTCGACGAGGGCCTGGATATTGAAATGATCCGGCGTTAAATTGAAGTAAACGCTGTCTTCGGGTGCCACCGATGAGTCGATGGCGCCATCCGACTTCCATTCCAGGGCGCCGGATGGAATCCCGCACGAGAAAAGATAGATGATCTTGCTGTTGTCCTTGAAATAGCCGAGGACCGCGTTGAGGGTCATCAGCGCCTGGGTATAGACTGAGGCCAGCCTTCTCTTCGCCGCGGTATCCAGCCTCTCGAGAAGGTTCGTCCTTCGACCCGGCGTCGTCAGCTCATCCGGGTTCCGGTCGCCAGCGCCCCCGGCTCGCCCCTCCCTAGAGCCTGATTGGCTACCGCCAGGGTTGTCACCGCGCCTCGTCCCTGTTTGTGCTCCTCCGAACCGCGACCCGGGCGGGTAAACATTCCTGATGGTCGTGTTATCCATGGCGCTGCTCAGCAGGTAGTCGGCCTTCTTGCCGGAAATATGCTTGTCGATGCTCCGGGCGACCATCTCCCGGTCGCGGGTCGGGCCGACGACCGTCTTGAGCCCGCCGAACGGCTCAATGCTGAAGACGATGAACTGCGTGCCTTCGGCTTCTTGAGCCGTCATGGTCTCGGAAACCTTCTTCGCCTTCTCCAAGAGCTCGTAGCTGGAGAACGCGCTGTCGAACACGAGAAAAACCAGCTTTTTTTCGAAGGGGACGGCGATTCCCTCGGAAGGCGATTCCCGGGGAGGCTGGGCAACCTGGAATTCTTTTTTATGCAGGTCGAAAACAGGGATCTTATTATTATTGAGATAGACCTCGAAATCTTCGGCTTTCAACCCCACGGCCGGGGTGCCATCTTTGTTCATGGCGTAGATCGGCACCAGCCACCAGCGGACGACGACTTCCTCCTGGATTTTCGGCTGATCCTGCGCCAACAGAAGCCCGCAGGCAAGGCAGAATAATAGCGCCGCGAGGCCTGCCGCTTTCACAGCTTTCATAAACCGACGCTCTTTCTCTATTTTACAGCAAGTTCTTTGCCAAGTGTTGGCTGACAGGAAATGTTTTTGGAAATTGCCGGGAACCGGACGAACCGGCTAAGAAGAAAGACGTTACGGCGGTTCCGGTAAGGGCCCAGCGTCATTAAAGTGATCTCGCGGGGGGTGACGCCGTCCTCGACGGGCAACGCCTGTCCTCTTTTGAGGCCGTTGCCAGATGATATGAAGAGCGGTTCGTTCCGTCCTCGGGACGGACGGGCTTTTGTCTCCAGTCCGAACGGCCGCGTCTACCGCAGGGTGCCTTCGTAGTGGGCCGTGAGTTGGCGCTTGCGGACGTCCTCCGACGTGTACGAGGGCAGAAGCACAGGCGCCATCCGGCCCGTCCTGATCCGGGCCTTCTTGAGCTCGCATTCGTAGGTATTGATGTGCTCCAGGGTCGGCCGGCCCAGGACGGCGTGCTTGACGTACTCTGCGGCAGACCTTCCGGCCCGGCGTCCGAAGACGTTGTAGTCGAGCACGGAGTTACCCATCAGGCGATTCCGGCCGTGGACGCCGCCCGAGGCCTCACCCGCAACGAACAACCCGGGGACATTGGTCTCGCACCGGTCATTAATTTCCACGCCGCCGTTCTGGTAGTGGAGCGAAGGGTACACGAGCATGGGCTCTTTGGTGATGTCGATTTCGTACCGGATGAACTGGCGCACCATGGCGGGGAAGTTCTTGTAAAGGTAACCCGTCCCCTGGATGAGCTCGATGAGGGGCGAATCCAGCCAGACTGCCCAGCGGCCGCTCGGCGTCTGAATGCCGTTGTGGCGTTCCAGGCACTCGCGGATGAAGGCGGCGCTTTCCACATCGCGCGGCTCGCGCGGGAAGACAAACAACTCGCCGAACTTGTTGAGAGGCTGCCCGCCGGCGCCCCGGATTTTCTCCGTAATGAGGAAGCCGGCGATCTGCTCCGGGAAGGAGGCGCCGGTCGGATGATATTGCACGGAATCCATGAACAGGAGCCTGGCGCCCGCGCGGTAGGCCATGACCAGCCCGTCGCCCGTGGCGCCGTAGTGGTTGGTCGTGTCGAACCCGCGGATGTGGAGCCGGCCGTAGCCGCCGGTCGCGATGATCGTCGCCTTGGCCTTGACCGTGAAATATTCCTCGGTCTCCATATTGTAGAGGACGCCGCCCGCGCAGCGTCCCTTGGCGTCCAGGATCAGCTCGACCGTCGGCATGAACTCGAGCACGATGACCTTGTCGGGGTGGTTCCGGACCTCGTCCATGAGCGTCCGCATGATCATGGCGCCGGTGTAGTCCCGGCAGGAGTGCATGCGCTTCCGGGAGGTTCCGCCTCCGTGGAGGACGTACATGGAGCCGTCGGGGTTCTTATCCCAGACGACCCCCAGCTCCTCGAGCCACTTGACGACATCGGGGCCGTCCTCGGTCATGGCCCGGACGAGATCCGGCTTGTTGTCGAAGTGCCCGCCGCCCAGGGCGTCCAGATAATGCCGGGGGGGGGAGTCCTGGGGAGTGACCGCCGCCTGCATCCCGCCCTGGGACATCATCGAGTTCGCGTCGCCGATCCTGAGCTTGGTCGAAATGATGCTCTTGGCGCCGTTCTGCATGGCGATGATCGCCGCCGCGCAGCCGGCGCCTCCGCCACCGATGATCAGGATGTCGGTCTCGTAGTCGGGCTTGGTCAGGTCGAAGAGCTCGGGTTTGATCCGGCTGTGGGATTCCAGGATGTCGACCACCTCGGTGGTCAGCTCCTCGCCCTGGTTCGGACCGATGTGAACGACCCGCCGGGACTCCTTTTTGTAATCGGGATGAAAGCGGTTGAGGACGTCCTCGCGCTCCTCGGCGGACATCGGCTTGAAAACCGGCTTTCCCGACCTCTCGAGGTCGAGCCTCTTCGACCGGGTCTCCTCGACCAGCTTGAGCGAATCTCGCATGTATTCTGGATACATCGGGGTCTCCTTTACTCCGAATCCCGGGCGTAGTATTTCTTCTTCAGCTCGTCCCGGCCCATCTTCATCATCTCCTTGTATTCCTTGTTGTAGGCCCTGGCCTTGACCTCCTTAAGCCTCGTTTCGAGCTCGGGGCTTTTCTTCGACAGATATCTTCCGTACAGGCGCTTGGCCAGGATCCCGACGTTGTAGTGGACGATCTCGGCCGGGCAGCGGATGGCGCACAGCCCGCAGCTCAGGCAGTCGAACGACAGGTCCATGACCTTCTCGACGTCGCCCCGGATGGCGGCCTGGATGTAGTCCATGACCTCGAGGCTCTGCGGGCAGGCTTTGGTGCAGGTGTTGCAAGCCACGCATCGGAAAATCTCCGGGTAGAGCTTCTGAAATGACGTCACGTTGGGCTCGAGCTTCTCGATATCGTAGACCGGCTTATGGGAAGGGATGACCGGGAGCTGGGACAGCCACATGCCTTCCTGGACGAGCGTCGTGCAGGCCAGCCCGGTGTAGATCTTGTAATCTCCCGGCAGGCGGTAGACGGTCGCGCAGGCGCCGCAGAATCCCTCCCGGCAGCCCGCGCCCCGCTTGATTTGGTAGCCCGCATATTCGATCGCGCCCATGATGGTCGCGTCGGCGGGAACGCTGTGGGCCTTGCCCATGATATACACCGTGACCATGGCTTTGGCGGGCTCAGCCTTGGCCGGCGGGGCCGGCGTCTTCTTGGCCGTCCGGGCCTTGGCGGGCGCTGCTTTTTTTTTCGGGGCCTTGTTTGTCGCCATTGTCGAAACTCCTTCCTTCAATCCGGTCAGTACTCCTGGGGCAGCTTCTTGAGCTCAGCCCAGGAGTAGACGGGACCGTCCTTGCAGACATAATGGAAACCGATGTTGCACCGGCCGCACTTGCCGATGCCGCATTTCATCTTGTTCTCGACCGTCGTGTAGATCTGCTCGTCGGCGAACCCAATATCCCTGAGGTTCTTGATCACGAACTTGATCATGATCGGCGGCCCGCAGGTGACGGCGATCGTCTTTGCCGCGGAGGGCTTTTTGTCCAGGACATTCGTGGGAACGAACCCGACAAACTCCGTCCACTCCGGCTCGGCGACGTCGATCGAAAGATGGACGGGCATCTGCTTCTTGAGCTCGTAGAGCTCGTCCTTGAAGACCAGGTCCTTCGAGGTCCGGGCGCCATAGATCAAACTCAGCTCGCCGAACTCGTCTTTCCTGAGGAGCGTCGTCTGGAGCACGGACCAGATGGGCGCCAGGCCGATGCCGCCGCCGATGAAGACGATGTTCTTGCCCTTCCAGTCGTCGACCGGAAAGCCGTTGCCGTAGGGGCCGCGCACCCCGAGCAGGTCGCCCGCCTCCATCTCGTGAAGGGCGGTCGTGACACGGCCGGTCTTGAGCACGCTGAACTGGAGAAAGTCGCGGACGAGCGGCGAGGAGGAGATCGAAATCATCGACTCGCCCCTCCCGAACACCGAGAGCATGGCGCACTGACCGCACCGGTGCACGAACCCGGCGCCGTTGACGAAGGCGGTCCGGAAAGTCTTGATGGCCCGGGCGCCGCCAACCTCTTCCTTGATCTCGATGATCCTGGCCAGCTGAGGGATGTAGGCGTTATGATCCATGGCTCTTGACCTTATCCAGGACGCTGATGATGTCGATCCCCACCGGGCAGAGCGTGATGCACCGTCCGCAGCCGACGCACATGAACTTGTCGTACACTTCGACGAAGTAGCGGAACTTGTGATAGAGCCTCTGGCGCAGCCGGGAGGCCTTGTCGGGACGGGGGTTGTGGCCGGATGAGTGCATCGTAAAGTCGGGGAACTGGCAGGTGTCCCAGGTCCGGACCCTCTTCCCTTGAAGGGGAGAGGCCGACTCGATTTCGTCGTTGATGTCGAAGCAGTGGCAGGACGGGCAGAGGTAGGTGCAGACCCCGCAGCGGATGCAGCTCATCGCCTCATCGTCCCAGAGCGGGGAGTCGAACAGCCCTGTGAGCTTCTCCGAGATCACCCGGGCCTCCTTGAGCTGCCTTTTGATTTTCCCGGCCGATTCCTCGTGGACGGCCTGGACCTTTTTCTTGTCCTCGGGCTTCGGATTCTGGAAAAGGTCCCTGGCGGCGGAGACGAGCCGTTCGCCTTTCTCCGTCAGCGCCCTAACAAAATACCGGTCGCCGAGGTCGGTGAGGAGGATATCCAAGCCCTCCTCGGAGTGGGGCGAGCCCTCGACCGAAGTGCAGAAGCAGTTTTCCGAGGGCGGCGTCCCGCAGGCCAGGCCGACCAGGGTCGTCTGGTCCCGCCTCTTCCAATAGTAGGGATCGGTGAACTCGCCGCCGAAAACCTTATCCAGGAGCCAGGCGGCCCGGCCCTCGCAGGGCCGGACGCCGAAGATGACCACGCTCCCGTCTTCCGGCAGCGCCTCTTTGAGCTCGAGCGTCTTCGCCGTCCCCTCGACCGTCTCGCTGAACTCGGCCAAGACTTCCCGCTGGGGAAAGAGGATCTTTTTGGGAGGGACGGCGGTCTGCCGGACATCGAGGGTCAGTTCGTCGGCGGCCGCGGCCTCCACGTAATCCCAGCGGCCGTCCGCGCTCAGGCGGGGAAAGAACACCCGGCTGTCCCGGAGCTTCTTCCCCCACCGGGCCAGGGCTTTTTTGGTCAGTATCTTGTCCATCGTTCTACCTGATGAAGTCCTGGGGGTCTTCGTCCCTGAAGCAGGCGATGAGCGCGGGCAGCTCGGCGTCAAACCCGGCCTCGTAGCCGAAAAGCTCGCTCGCCTCCTTCTCGAGCTTTTTGTTCAGGAAGCGCAGGGGAATGTCGAGCGGACAGGCCCTCTCGCACTCGCCGCAGTCGATGCAGCGCCCGCCCAGATGGATGGCCCGCACGAAGTGATAGACGAAGTTTTCCGAGGACTCCGCCGAGCGCTGGAGCCATTTGATCCGCTGGGCCTTCTCCTCGGCGCTCGTGTCCGCGGTGACGGAGAGGTTGACGCTGTCCACCACGCACTCGTCGCAGTAGCACATCGGGCAGACCGAGCGGCAGGCATAGCAGCGGATGCACTTGTCGAGCTGCTCCTTCCAAAACTTGAACCGCTCCTCGGCCGTCAACTTCTCGATCTTTTCCAGGGAGCCGTAGGGTTTTTCGACCGCCCGCTTGACCTTGTCTCCCGCCAGCACGTCGAACACAACCGGAAAATTCGCCCGGCACTCGAGGCAGCGGTCGGCCAGGAGCTCTTCGGCAGGGACCTCGAGAGTGCCTTCGGGGGTCGAGATGACGATCCGGCCGTTGTCTCCGAGCTCGACTTTCATGGGTTTCTTACCCTTGAGTTTTTGGGCCAGCTTCCGGTCGTCGATGACGCCGGCCTTCTCGCAGGAGACGCCCAGGAGATAGACGTCCCCGCGGTTGATGAATTTCTCCTGGAGGAGGACGACCACGGCGCGGCTGTCGCAGCCCTTGACGAACAGCCCCACCGGCCGGGTGTCGGGCTTCCGGGAACGCGACTTGCGCCGCTTTTCATCCACCAGGAACTTGGTGAGGTTGTGAACGCAGGTCGGGTCCCAGACGATCCGGTCGACCTCCTCCGCCGTCCTGATGAAGGCGGGAACCGCCGACCAGCCGTCGGTCCCTGTCGTATAGCCGATGATGTACTTGACCTTTCCCTCTTGGAGGAGCTTCCGGGCTTCTTCTTTGAGCTCGTCGATCTTGGCCATCAGCGGTCTCTCCTCAGCTTGGTCTGGGGGCCGAGGGGCTTCAGCTCCTTGACGAAGTCCTTGATGATCTGGGTGTATTTCGTCCCCTCCGCCGCCGATACCCAGGACATCTGGAAGCGCTCGGGCTCGAGCCCCACGTATTCCAGCAGCTTTTTCACCAGGTTCAGCCGGCGGCGGGCATAGTAGTTGCCCTTGATGTAATGGCAGTCGCCGGGATGACAGCCGGACACGAGGACGCCGTCCGCGCCCTTGTTGAAGGCGGAGAAGATGTAGAGAGGGGAGACGCTCCCCGAGCACATCACCTGGATGGGCACGACGTTCGGCGGATATTCCATGCGGGAGACGCCGGCCAGGTCGCAGCCGGCCGAGGAGCACCACTTGCACAGAAACGCGACGATCCTGGGTTCGAATTCCTCCGCCATATCTAGCCTCCGAGACTCGCGTCGATCATCAGGGCGATCTGCTGCTGCGTGAGGTTCTTGACCTGGATGGCTGAGCGCAGACAGGTCGCAGTGCAGGTGCCGCAGCCCTCGCACAGGACCTCGTTGACCTCGACTTGGCCGTCTTTGAGCGTCAGGGCGTCATAGGGACAGACGGCCACGCACATGGCGCAGCCCGTGCACAGGTTTTTGATCACCCTGGCCACGGTCGGCGAATGGAACAACCTCTCCTGGGAGAGGATGGTCACGGCCTTGGCCGCGGCGCCGCTGGCCTGGGCGACGGCCTCGGGGATGTCTTTCGGCGCCTGGGCCGCCCCGGCCAGGAACATGCCCGAAGTCACGCTCTCGACGGGCCTCAGCTTGGGATGGGCCTCGGCCAGGAACCCGTCCTTATCCAGGGCCACCTTGAGTTTCTTGGCCAGCTCCTGGGCGCCCTGCGAGGGCCGCATAGCCTGGGCCAGGACCACCATGTCGGCGGCGATCTCGACGGACTTTCCGGTCAGGGTGTCCACGCCCCAGACGATGACCTTGCCCTTGTCCTCAAAGATCTTGGAGACCTTGCCCCTGAGGTAAACGACACCGTCCTCCTCGACCGCCCGCTGGACGAATTCCTCGTATCCCTTGCCGCCCGAGCGGATGTCGATGTAGAAGATATAGGCCTGGCCGTCATGGACATGATGCTTGTACAGCATGGCATGCTTGGCCGTATACATGCAGCACACCTTGGAGCAATAAGCGCAATGGTTCTCCGGGTCGCGGGAGCCGGAGCATTGGATGAAGACGACTTCCTTCGGCTCCTTGTGGTCGGAGGGCCGGAGCACCTTGCCCTGGGTCGGCCCGGAAGCCGAGCACAGCCTCTCGAACTGAAGGCCGTCGAGGACATCGGGATACTTGCCGTAGCCGTATTCCGCCATGTTCTCTTTGTCGTAGAGGTCGAACCCGGTGGCGACGATGATCGCGCCCACCTCTTCCTCGATGATCTCGGGCTTCTGGTCGAAATCGATGGCCTTGACCTTGCAGACATCGGCGCACTTGCCGCAGGCGATCGTAGTGAACGGGTCCGGACAGGCCCGGTCATCCAGTGTGTAGGAGGCGGGGATGGCCTGCGGGAATGGGATGTAGATCGCCCGCCGGCCGGTCAGGCCGATGTCGAACTCGTTGGGGACGACGATCGGGCAGACCTTAGTGCACTCGTCGCACAGGTTGCATTTAACGGGGTCAACATAGGTGGGTTTCTTGAGGATCTTGACCTTGAAATTGCCCACGTAGCCAGAGACGTCCTGGACCTCGCTGTAAGTCATGAGCTTGATCTTGGGGTGCTTCGAGACCTCGACCATCTTCGGCGTCAGGATGCACTGCGAGCAGTCCAGGGTGGGGAAAGTCTCGGAGAGCTGGATCATGTGGCCGCCGATGGACGGGTTTCTTTCGACGAGAATGACCTCGTAGCCGCTGTTCGCCAGGTCGAGCGACGCCTGGATGCCCGCGATCCCGCCGCCGACGACCATGGCCCGGCGGGTGACGGGAACGCTCAGCGGCTCCAGGGAATCGTTCCGGCTGACCCTCTCGACGACGCTCTTGGTGATCCGGGTCGCCTTTTGAGTGGCCCGGCCCATGTCCTTATGGACCCAGCTGCACTGCTCGCGGATGTTGGCGATCTCGCAGCGGAAGCTGTTCAGCCCGGCCCGCTTGGCCGCGTTCCGGAAGGTCGTCTCGTGGAGGTTGGGCGAGCAGCAGGCAACGACCACGTTATCGAGCTTCTTGTCCTTGATGGCCTGGATGATCAGGTTCTGGCCAGGGTCCGAGCACATGTAGACATAGTCTTCGGCGTGGGCAACGCCCGGATGCCCGGCCAGCTCCTTGGCGACCTTCTTGACGTCAACGGTGCCGGCAATGTTAATGCCGCAGTGGCAGACAAAAACGCCTGTGCGCTTCATTTCTTGACCTTTCGCGCGGGAGCCTTTTGGGGACGGGCGGCCGCAGTAGCTTTCTTGGGAGGCGCGGCGGCCGCGGGCGCGGCCTCAGCCGCCGGCCCTGCGGGCTGTTCCCGGCCCAGGAGCTCGACGCCGTAATCGTAGCCTTTTTCGAAGGCCTTGATGTTAAGCGCCAGGAACCGGCCCGGGACGAGGCCGGGGAGCGCATTTTTCATGGCCTCAGAGGACACCACCTTGGTGACGGCCGTAAAAAACCCGAGCATGACCAGGTTGCCGAAGATGCGGTTCCCCATCTCCTCGGCGAAGCGGGTCGAGGGAACGCCGTAAACACGTATCCTGTCCCTGGCCGCCTTCAGCTTGACGAGGTCGGTGTCATAGATCATCAGCCCGTCGTCGCGGAGCTCCGGCTCATACTTCTCGTAGGCGTCCTGGGACATCGAGACGAGGATTTCCGGCCTGGTGATGTAGGGGTAGAGAACCCGCTCGTCGGAAATGACGACCTGTGAGCTGCAGGCGCTGCCGCGGGCCTCCGGCCCGAAGCTCTGGGTCATCGTGCCGAACTTGTTGTCGAACAGCGAGACCGCTTTCCCCGTGATCAGTCCGAGCCGGATGATCCCCTGGCCGCCGTAACCTGAAAAACGGATCTCGCTCATGCTTTTTCTCCGTAGGGCCGGTACTTTTCGCCCAGGGCTTTTTGGAGATGCGTGTTCATGCACTCGAGCCAGACCGGCTTCTCCTTGTCCACGAACTTGCCGACGATGATCTTGCCCTGAAAATCGATCGGCACCGTGCGCGTGTCGGCCCCATGCCGCATCTCGGAGTTGTCGTAATAGTACTTGAGGAGGTTGAGGCCGTCGCCCAGCCGGTTGCGGCGCGCATAGAGGGTGACGCAGGGTGTGATGACCTCGATGAAAGAGAACCCCTTTTTGCCCAGCGCCTCCTGGATGGATTTGGTGACCCGCCTCAAGTGGAGCGAAGTCCAGCGGGCGACATAGGTCGCCCCGCAGGAGTCCGCCAGGTAGGCCAGGTTGAAGGGATATTCGAAGTTGCCGAACGGCGCGGTCGAAAGGTTGGCCATGATGGGCGTCGTCGCCGCGACCTGGCCGCCGGTCATGGCGTAATTGAAATTGTTGACGCAGATGACCGTGAGGTCCATGTTCCGCCGCGCCGCGTGGATGAAATGATTGCCGCCGATGCCGGCGATGTCGCCGTCGCCGCTGAAGACAACCACCTTGAGCTCCGGGTTGGCCAGCTTCAGCCCGGTGGCGAAGGGAATCGCCCGGCCGTGGGTGCTATGGAACGAGTCCAGCTTGACGTAGCCCGCCACCCGGCCGGTGCAGCCGATCCCGGAGACGATGGCCACCTTGTCGAGGTCGAGTTCGCTCTTGTGGAGCGCGTCGGCGAAGGAGCTGACGACCGTTCCGATCCCGCAGCCCGGGCACCAGATGTGCGGAATCCGGTCCATCCGGAGCAGATCTTCAATGGGATTGCGTTCTGGGCGACGATCCTGGGCGTTCATCGGGCAGCCTCCTTGATGGCTTTGAGAATGTCATCGGGGTCGTGGACCCAGCCGCCGCAGTGGGGGACGCCGATCGCCGGCGCCTGGCCGAAGGCGCAGCGCTCCACCTCGCGCCGGATCTGGCCCAGGTTGAGCTCGGGGATGACGAAGGCCTTGACCTGGCCGGCCAGCTGCAGGATGCGCTTTTCGGGGAAAGGCCAGACGGTGACCAGCCTCATGGTGCCGACCTTGATCCCGGCCCGGCGGGCCTCCTGGACAGCCTTGACGGCGACCCGCGACGTGATCCCGAAGGAAACGACCACCACGTCGGCATCCTCCACCTGGTCCTCCCGGTAATCGATGATCCGGTCGGCGTTTTTCTGGATCTTATCGACAAGATGGCGGACGTTCCAGTCCTGGACCTCGGCGTTGATGACGGGATAGCCGCGCTGGTCATGGGTGAGCCCGGTGGTATGGAACCGGTAGCCGTCGCCGGCCTTGATCATGAACGGGACCAGGTCCTTGTCCGGCTTGTACGGCAGGTACTTGTCCTTGGGGCCGACGTACCACTTGCGCTCGACGACCTCGATCTGGTCGGCGGGCGGGATGACGACTTTTTCGTGCATGTGGCCGACGCACTCGTCGGTCATGATGAAGGTCGGGACGCGATAGGTTTCGGAGAGGTTGAAGGCCTTGATAGTGAGGTCAAAGCACTCCTGAGGAGAGTCGGGGCAGAGGGCGATGATCTCGTAATCGCCGTGGGAGCCGAACTTGACCTGCATCATATCTCCCTGGCCGACGAGCGTCGGCAGGCCCGTCGACGGGCCGCCCCTCTGGACGTTGGCGATGACGAGGGGCGCCTCCATCATCACGGCCAGCCCGATGTTCTCCATCATCAGCGAAAACCCGGGGCCGGAGGTGACGGTCATGGCTTTCTGGCCGCCCCAGGCGGCTCCGATCAGGGCCGTGATCGAAGCGATCTCGTCCTCCATCTGGATGAAGATGCCCCCCACGAAGGGGATGCGCTCGGCGAACCGCTCGGCCGTCTCGGTCGAGGGCGTGATCGGATAGCCGGCAAAAAAGCGGCAACCGGCAGCCAGGGCGCCCTCGGCGATGGCGAAATCGCCGTCGAGATAGTGGGCTCCGGTCAGGACTCCCTTAGGGTCGGCTTTCACTTTTTTCACCTTCTTCCTCCTCTTCTTTGAGAGTCACGAACAGGGCGAACTCGGGGCAAATGGCTTCGCAGAGCTGGCAGTAGCAGCACACCTCTTCGTGCGCGATCCGCGGCGGATGGTAGCCCTTCTTGTTGAATTCCTCGGAGAGCTCGAGAACGTCCTTGGGACAGTACTCCACGCAAAAGCCGCAGCCCTTGCACCGTTCCTTGTTGATGTGGATATTTCCCTTCTTGGGTTTCAGGTTTCCGAAGTAGGTCGTCATGCTTCCCTCAGATCAACCCTTTTTGCCTTAACAGAGGCCCCGGGTCGATATGGTGAAGGTCAAGACGCAAGTCCTTCTCCTCGCAGCCCAGGGCCATGGCCATGAGCTGCGTAAAATAAAGGACGGGGATGGTCTTGAACCCGGAGTATTTCTTGGCCGTGTCCTCCTGCCGGTGGTCCAGGTTGAAGGCACAGAGCGGACAGCTGACCGACACGACCTCCGCGCCCCGCCCGACGGCAGAGCTCAGGATGCTGAAGGTCCGGTCGGCCACAGTCTCAGGCTTGTCGACCGTCTGGTAGGCCCCGCAGCACTCCGTCTTGAACGGGAAATCCACCGGCTTCGCGCCCAGGGTGCTTGCCAGATCGTCGAGGACGGTCGGGTTTTCCATATCGTCCAGCCCGACGCCTTTGGGCCGCACGAGGAGGCAACCGTAATAGCTGGCGACGCGGAGGTTGCCCAAGGGGCGGCTGACTTTCTTGGCGATCGTCTCGAACTTGACGTCGTCGCGAAGGAGCTCCAGCAGGTGGCGCACCTTGACATCGCCCGAGTAGGCGATCTTTTCCTCATCCATGAACTTGTGGATCTTGGCCAGGCTCTCCGGGTCGGCCTTGACGCGCTCGTTAACCCTCTTCAACGTGTTGTAGCACATCGCGCAGAGGGTCATCACGGCATCGGACTGGGCTTCCTTGACCCGGATGAGGTTGCGGATGGACGCGAGATGATGGATGAGGTCGTCGGTCGCCAGCGAATAGACCGTGCCGCAGCAGTTCCAGCGCTCGAGCTCCTTGACCTCGAGGCCGAGCGCCTTGAGAGCGCAGAGCGCCGAGTCCTCGAAGTTCCTGGCGTTGCTCTTGAGCGTGCAGCCCGGGTAATAGCTGACTTTCATGGCCCGCTCCTCCAGTTCATCACGAGGTGAATTTGCGGAAATTGCTGACGAGGGCGATGGCCGGAACGGCCGCCTTCTCCTTGTCGGTCAGCTTCCGGACTTCGACGTGGTCGCGGCGTTTGCGGAGGAGGACCTGGCGGACGGCCTCCATCACCTCGGCAATCTTGATGCCCTTCGGGCAGCGGACATTGCAGGTGTAACAGGAAGCGCAGACCCAGACCGACCTGGCGCTCAGGAGCTCGTCTTTCATTCCGAGTTGCGCGTAGCGGATGACCTGATTGGGCAAGATGTCCATCTCCGTGACGGCCGGGCAGCCCGCCGAGCACTTGCCGCACTGATAACAGGCGAGGAGCTTCTGGCCGCTCAGTTCCTCGACCTTCTTGACGAAATCATCCCTGATCTTTTGGCGTGACAGGATCGTTTTCATTTTTCCCTTTCATTCGAGGCAAGAATGATAGGCGCTTCAGATGAGGCGATTTTCTGCCAAAAATGACCCTCTACTAAATCACAATTCCCGGGGACTGTCAAGAAAATGAGCCGCCTCGATTAAAGGTCTCGCGGACGCGTCAGGAGGAACGCCAACCCGATCATGTTCAGGACGAGAACGGCGGCCAAAAGCGCCCTCAGGCCGGCCAGCGGAATGAGGAGGGACGAGGTCGCGAGGGCGCCGAGAAATGACCCCAGGAGCTCGAGCCCGTAGCCGAGGCCGTAGGCTTTCCGGGTGCCGAGGAAGAGGCGGTTGGCGACGATGAAGATGTCGCCCGCCAGGACACCGAACAGGAAAAGGAACAGGAAGGGGACGACCACCGCGGGCCGCGCCGGCATGATGGCCAGGAGCGCAAAAAGCACGAGGACCACGCCCAGCCCGGATGAGGACAGACGGCCGATGGAAACCCATCGTATCCGGGAGCTGGCCCAGGCACCGGCGAAGAGCCCGAACATAAAAGAGGAGACGAGAAGAGCGATCCGGCCGTAGAGATAACCGTAGAGCGACTGAAACCAGACCAGGAGCACGACCTCGACGATGATCGTCGTCCATCCCGTGATGACAAGCGGAGTCAGCAGATACCCGCTCCTCATTCTCCTGACCCGGAACACGACGAGCCAGGGAAGAAGGAGCGCCGTCGGAAATGCGAGCAGGACCGGAATCGGGAGAGCGGAGAACCAGCGCAGGACCCTGGTCTCGAAACCGCGGAACTGGCGGCTCCAGAACAGAGACTCGAAAAAGAAGGTCGCCGGGGTGAGGTCGGAGTTCAGGCGGCCCGCGCCCGCCGAAAGCCGGCTTTCAAGATACTGGACGCGCAGGGGATGGAGCCGGGAGTGAAGAAACGCCCCGTTGACGTATGATGTCTCGAGGGCGTGCTCCCGGATTCTGCGGTCAAGTTCGGTCGGGTCGATGGACAGCGGCCCGGCTGAGGCCAGGAAGATGTTCCGGTCGCCGGGCACGACTTTCACGTTCGGAAAAACCGAGGCCAGCGTTCTATAAAGAGAGGACAGCAGGTCCCGAAGCTCAGGCCCGATATAGTTTTCCGAGGAGGCGACGCCGAAAGAGAGAACGCCCTCGCCGGAGAGCCGCCGCCCCGCCAGCTCGAAGAACTCCCTGGTGTAGAAACGGTTGATCTGCGCGGTCGCGGGGCCGGGAAGGTCGAGGATGATCATCTCGTAGGTCTTCCGGCTGCTCTGGAGAAAACCCCGGCCGTCCTGAAAATAGAGGTGGACCCTCTGATCGTCCAGAGTTCGGCGGGTTTCCCCACCCAGGAAAACCCGGGCCAGCCGGATGATCTCCGGGTCGAGCTCGACATAGTCCACCTGGACACGAGGATACTTGAGGACCTCGCTCAGGCTGCCCCCGGCTCCGCCTCCGACCAGCAGCACGCTGGACACGAGCGGATTCTGGAGCAAAGCGAAGTGGACGGCGTCCTCGGCAGCCGCCGGGTCGGGCCAGGAAAATGTCCGCGCGCCGTTGGCGTAGAAGGACACCTGCTCTCCGGTCGTGACCACCTGGAGCTTGCCATAGCGCGTATCGCAGCCGCCGGCGAAGGCGAACGGCTTCCAGTACAGTCTCTGACTCGGCAGGTCGAGGACAACCAGGGCCGCCAGAACGCCCAGCACGATAAGCGACGGCGGGCGCAGGCGACGGGGCTCCGCAGACACGTGGATCAGCGCCAGTCCGAAAATCCCGACGGCCGCGCCGGCCGCCCAGTTCGAAAGGTGGGGAAGCAGGCCCCAATGGAGGACGAGTCCGGCGACGCCGGCGCCCAGGGACTCCAGGATATAGACCCGGGCGACGCGTCCTCCCGAAGCCTTCACGTTGTTGGCAAAAAGCCTGCCCAAAGGAAACGAGACCAGGAAGCCTGCCGCCATGGCTGCGATGACCGCTCCGGCGAGACCGACCTGCTGACCCGGGAGAATCCGGAGCGCAAACCGCGATAGCCTGACGGCGGCAAGAGATACGGGAAGCAACAGTATGGCCAGTTCATAGAGTCCCGACAGCGGCCGCGCCGGCCGCCGTTCCGAAACGAGGAGGCTTCCCAGACCACCGCACAGAAGCCAGCTCGCGAGGACGATGCCGAGGGTTAGCTCGTTTCCATAAAAGTAAGCCGAAAATTCCCGGAGCAGGATGAGCTGGAAAGACGAGGCCAGGAAGCCCAGCAAGAAGGGCGGGATGAACGCGCTCAAGACCAGATTCCGGGAATCGGTTGTCCACAGAACTTGCACTTCCCCTTGTCCAGGCTGATCGCCTTGACCTCGAACCCGAAGCGCTGGACGACCGGTCTCCGGCACCCAGGGCAGTAGGTGCTCTCCGCGGGGTGACCGGGCACATTGCCCACGTAGACATAGCGGAGCCCTTCTTCCCTCGCAATACCGTGGGCTCTCTCGAGCGTCGAGACCGGCGTCGGGGGAAGGTTCTTGATCAGGTACATCGGCTGAAATCTGGAAAAATGAAGGGGCACGTCCGGGCCGACCTCGGCCGCCAGCCAGCGGCTCATCCTGCGGATGTCATCGGCCTGGTCGTTGAGGGTCGGGATCACCAGATAGACGACCTCGAGCCAGACGCCGCTCCTATGGACGGTCTTGATCGCGTCCAGGACGGGCCGGAGCTCGCCGCGCACGTAGTCGGTGTAGAAATCCTGGGTGAAGCCCTTGAGGTCGATCTTGACGGCGTCGACAACCTTGACGAGCTCGGCCAGGGGCTCCACCTCCACGTGCCCGCCCGTGACCACACAGTTCCTTATTCCGGCTCTCCTGGCGGCGACGGAAGTGTCATACATGTATTCGTAGAAAACCACCGGCTCGGTATAGGTGTAAGCGATGACCGGACAGTCGTACTTCAGGGCGGCGGCCACGACGTCAGCGGGCGGCAGGTCCATGTTGTCCACCTGCTCGGCACGGACCTGGGAGATCTGCCAGTTCTGGCAGAACTTGCAGTTGACGTTGCAGCCCGCGGTGGCGATAGAGAAGGCGCTCGATCGCGGCAGAAAGTGGAAGAATGGCTTCTTTTCGATGGGGTCGACGTTCGCCGAGACCGCTTTCCCGTAAACAAGCGTGTAGTAAGTGCCGCCGTCATTCTCCCGCACTCCGCAGTACCCCCTCTCCTTGTCGCCCAGTTTGCAGGCCCGTGGACAGAGCAGGCACTCGATCTCGCGGTCGGGATGCTTCTTATAAAAACGGGCCTCCCTGCGGGAGAGGCTGACGCGGCTCTGGAAAGCGTAAAGGCTCCCCAGGGATCGCGCCGGGTCGATCCCAAGGACCATCCCGGCGCCGGCAGCCGCCCTGAAAAAGCAGCGCCTTTTCATGGGTTCCCCGCCTCTCCCGCCATTCAGACCTCCTCCCGGATGATTTTGACGCCCTCCGGTGAGGCCTGGCCGAGCCCCATGGCTTGGGCGGTGGCGAGATAGAGGGGCTCGCGACCCTCTTCCTTGAGCGAAGGCAGGCCCTTCTGCGCCCGGAGCTTCTCAATCCACTGCCAGCCCGCAAAGTCGGCCGCCACGGGGTCCGCGCTGAAAAACAGCAGCCCGCTGGCATCGGCCCACTGGGGATGGAACGAAGGACCGCGGTGGTACTGGACGACCAGCGCGTCGACGATCGACAGGCGGTGCTTCGTTTTGACCCCGGCCGAGTCGAAGAGCTCAGCGACATAGGGGTCGCAGCGGTGGTCATGATACTTATTCGGGTTGTGGATCGTCCCGAAGTAGTTCTTGAGGCTGGCCGTGACGCCGGCGAGGCCGTGGTCCTTCAGGATGGCCAGGCTGATCGAGGCGGTGACGAACCGGGTCTGCAGGGTGGAGAACAAACTTCCGATGTTGAGGTGGGAATTGATCTCGGTCTCATACCCTGCGCCCGCCGTGTCGGTGCCGAATATCTTCAGGCCGTTCCGGTCGTCGGATAGCTTGTAGCCGGCCTCCTCGAGCTCGTGGTTCGTCCGGTCCCAGACCAGGATGTTTTTCGCTGGAATGCCGGACCGGGTCAGCCAGCCGGCCAGTCCGAGGGGGACCTCGGGCCGCGTGGAGATCCTTCGTCCCCCGATAGTATTGACCTTGATGCCCACCCGGTCCGCGGCATCGAACCGGCTCCGGACGCCGTCGACAGCATCGGCTGTCCCGGAGACGAGAGCCAGTCCCCGCCGGAGCATCTCGTTCAGCTTGGACGCCAGGACCTCCCCGGCGGGGGAGACGACTCCTTTTCCCCGGACCGCAAAGACCTGAGATGCGCCCATAATAAATCTAAGGTACATCGCCCGCCGGGACCTGTCAACAAACCCGGGCTCTGAGACTCGAAGGTGGAAGCATCTCCTTTTGTGTGATGGTGTTGTTTCTCAAAGGGGTCCTGTCATGGCGCGTCCCTGTGCGTCCTCGCGCCTCACCCGTCAACGACTGTTAGCGCACTCCCAGGGGAGAGGGGTCCCCGTCGCTCCGGGCGCGCAGGGACTGACGCCATGCCACCCCGCCATGCCTTCCCTCCATCACACAAAAAGAGATGCTTACCTCGAAGGTCTCGGACTTTGCCTCGATGTATGGTATTGTTACCAAGGTTGCGGTTTTCACGATTATCGAGGAGACGAAAAATGTCCGATAAAAGGCTTGGGGTTATTGTGCTCGCCGTTATCCTTTTCTTGAGCGCCGGGGCGCCGGCTATGGCGCAGGAGAGGGGAGGGCCTCGGCCCGAAACACTGTTGCCGCAGGTCCCTGGCTGGAAGCTCGCGGAAGCGCCGCGGACATACCTCCCGGCCACCCTCTTTGAGTACATCGACGGCGCGGCGGAGAGCTACCTGAGCTACGGGTTTCAGGAGTTGAGTGTGGCCGACTACAAGTGCGACAAGGGCCCGGCGGCACTGACCGTCGAGATCTATGACCTGGGGGGCAGTCTCAACGCCTTCGGCATTTACAGCGCTGAGCGTTACCCGGGAAGCCAGTATCTGGAGATCGGGGCGCAAGGATACTTCGAGGAGGGCACGCTCAATTTCTTCGCCGGTCCGCACTACGTCAAGCTTTTATGTTTCGAGTGCGGCGAGACTGTCGAGACCTCCTTGAAAGAGTTCGCCCGGGACATCGAAAAGAGGGTCGGGGCGAAGAAGGAGGGCCTGCCGTCCGTCCTCGGGCTTTTCCCCAGGGAGGGGCTCGTGGCGAACAGCGAGAGATTCATCCGCCAGAATGTCCTGGGCTACGGTTTTCTCCACGACGGGTATATAGCGGGTTACCGGGCGTCCGGGCAGGTATTCGAGCTTTTCATCATCGCGGGACAGGATGAGGCCGAAGCCCGGAAAATGCTCGACCAGTATCTTGCCGCCCAGGCCAGGAACGGGGCGCCTGTCGAAAAAGCCGGTCCGGGTCACCACGTTCAGGACCGGTACGCTCAAAACGTATTCCTCGCGGCGAAAGGCCGCTATCTCTTGGGGGCGATGAGAGTCAAGGATAGCGGAGCGACGGTGGGGATGAAATATCTGGAGGACCTGTTGAGCGCCGTCGGGGACTAGGGGCGGCCGGGCGCGATTTCAGACGCTCTGGGCCTGGGCCTGGGGCGGGTTCTTCCGAACAAAATCGTGGAGAGCTCGGCACTCGACGACCAGCGAGATGAGGGCCTGCCTCGCCCTTTCGATGTTCTTGTCCCGGCCGGCGGCCTCCAGCGCTGAGGCATCGCTCCGGAGGGAGGGAAGGCTCAGGTTGGCGGAGGCGCCCTTGAGGCTGTGCCCGATCTCCTGGATCAGGCTGAAGTTGGCCCGCGCGAGCGCAACCTCGATCTGCGATTTTTTTTCCTGGAACTCCAGAAAAAAGATATTCAGCAGCTCCTCGAGAAACTCCGTGTCCCCCCCGATTCTTTCGAGGACTTCGGTATAGTTGATGGGATTATCGGGTCTGGCGTTTTGACGGTTGATCATTTTGTCTCTCTTTCCCCGGCGTTCCGGAAACCCCCTCGACGACGACACAATTGCGACCCCGGCCCTTGGCCGACAGCAGCGCGGCGTCGGCCCGGCGGATGAGCGTCCTGGGGTCTGCCGTTTCCGTCGCCGCCGCGCATCCCACGGAGATCGTCGCCCTCTGGGACCGGCCATCGTATTTCATGGGTCGGCCTCCCACGGCTCGCCGCAGTCTCTCCGCGACTTTTTGGATCCTCTCCGCATCGCAGTCCGGCAGGATGACGATGATCTCGTCACCTCCGTACCGGCCGACCCTGTCCGAGCTCCGAACATTCCGCTTGACCCGGTGGACGACGCGGAGCAGGGCCTGGTCGCCGGCGTCATGACCGAGCCGGTCATTGATCTCCTTGAAGAAATCGATGTCGATCATGATGACCCCCACCGACTTTTTCTCTCTCCGGCTCCTGTCGGCCTCTTCGTCGAGAAACCGAAGGATCTCCGCCCTGTTCCAGAGCCTGGTCAGGCTGTCCCGGCTGGCCAGGTCCCTGAGCTGTTTCTGGGTGGCGAGCAGCTTGTCCTCGAGGTCGATGATGCGCCGCCCCGTCCGGAGCCTGGCCCGGAGCTCGAGATAGTTGACCGGCTTGGTCATGTAATCGTCGGCGCCGGAGGACAGCCCGGCGATGATATCGCGCTTACGGTCTTTGGCGCTGAGCAGGATGATGTAGGTGTACTGATATTTCTTGCGCCGTCTGATCCTGGCGCAGATCTCAGGCCCGTCCATGCCGGGCATCATCCAGTCCAGGATGGCCAGCCTGAGGGCCTGGTCCTGGAGCGCCTGCCAGGCCTTCTCTCCGTGCCGCGCCAGGACCACATCGTATCCCCAGTCCAGGAGGTTCTTTTCGAGGATCCTGGAGTTGATGACGTCGTCTTCGGCGATCAGGACGCGCATCTTTTCCCGGATCTCCTGGCTCATGACTGTCCATCCTGGAACGCCTGCGGGGCGGCGGCCGCCGCCTGGCGGTTCATGACCCGGAGGATTGCCTCGGCCAGCTGCTTGGCATTGAGGGGTTTGGAGACATAGTCATCCATGCCGGCTTCGAGGCACTTCTCGCGGTCGCCCTTCATGGCGTTGGCGGTCATGGCGATGATCGGAAGGTGAGCGCTCGTGCTCAGCTCCCGGTCGCGGATCATCCGGGTGGCCTTGAGACCGTCGAGTCGGGGCATCTGGACGTCCATCAGGAGGAGGTCGAAAACCCCCTTGTCCAAGGCCTTCAGGGCCTCCATGCCATCCATCACTCCCCGGACCAGGTGTCCCTGTTTTTCGAGCATATAGATCGCCACCCTCTGGTTCACCAGATTGTCCTCCGCGATCAACACCCGGTAAAAGGTCTTCCGGTTATCGCTGACGGGAGGCTTTTCTAGGGGAGGAGGTTGTTCTTTACGGCCGTCATCGATTCCCAATGCCTCGCGCATTCTCTTGACGAGGTCTCTGGGCTTGACGGGTTTGCTCAAGTGGGAGGAGACGCCCACCCGGACCCAGGGCGAGGCATCCACGCTATGGCTCGTCGTGCTCATCATCATGATGAACGAGCGCGCCAGCTCGGGATGGTCCCTGATGTAATCCAGCATAACGAAGCTGTCGTGACCCGGCAGGCTGCCGTCGAGCAGCACGGCGGCGAACGGCCTCCTGTTTTTCTCCGCATCATCGAGGGCCAGGGTGCCCTCGTCCGCAGTGGCCGCCTCGACCGTCCTGATGCCCCAGCTCGCCACCGTCTGCCGGATGGTCCGGCGGCAGTTGGCGTTGTCTTCGATGACCAGGACCGGACGGCCGCCGGTCTGCCGCAGAATGCTCTCCTCGTCCTGCGCCGCCTCCTCCGGGGCGGGGACCAAGTGCACGGTGAAGTGGAACTTGCTTCCCGTGCCGACGACGCTCTCGACCCAGATGCGTCCGCCCAGCAGCCCGACGAGCTGGGTAGAGATGGCGAGCCCCAGACCGCTGCCGCCGTACTTTCTGGTCATCGAGCTGTCGGCTTGGGCGAAAGAATCGAAGATGACCCGCTGCTTTTCTTCGGGAACGCCGATGCCGGTGTCGGCGATCATGAAGTGCAGCACGATGTCGTCGTCCGTCCGGCTCGCCGTCTCCACGCTCACGACGACGTCGCCCTTCTCGGTGAATTTGATGGCGTTGCCCACCAGGTTGATCAGGATCTGCCGCAGCCGCCCCGGGTCGCCGAGGAGCCGGGCGGGCGTCGCCGGGTCGACCCAGCACACGAGGTCGAGCTTGTTGCGGTGAGCTTGGATGGCCAGGGGGGACAGGGTTTCGTAGAGGAGGTCCTGGAGGTCGAAGACCGTTGCTTCGAGCTCCACTCGCCTGGCCTCGATCCTCGAAAAATCCAGGATGTCGTTGATCAAGAGGAGCAACGATTCCGCGGATGACCGGATGCCCGTCAGGTAGTCCTTCTGTTCCGGGGTCAGGCTCGTGTCCAACGCCAGTTCAGTCATCCCCAGGATGCCGTTCATCGGGGTCCGGATTTCGTGACTGATGATGGCCAGGAACTCGCTCTTGGTCCGGCTCGCCTCCAGGGCCTCTTTCCGCGCCCGGACCTGCTCGGAGACATCCACAAGATTCAGTATCAGGCCCAGGTAGCCGCGGTCGGAATACAGGGGTTTGATATGGAAGGTGATCTCTTTGTTGTCGAGGGTCCTCTGGATTTCGATGGGCTTGAATTCGCCGCTCCGCCTGAGGTCCGCCGCCCGAGCCGCCAGACCCTCGAACGATTCTCCGAGATCGATCTCCCGGAGATTCCTGCCCATGAGTTCCGACCTCTCCCTGCGGAAGAGCTCCAGAAAATAGTTGTTGACCTCGATGATGCGGTCGTCGGCATCGGCAAACAGGACGCCCTCGTCGATCCCCGAGATGATCGCGGACAATTTCGTGGTCTCGCGCTTCAGGTCCTCTTCGGTCCTCTTGCGGTTGAGGGCCTCGCCGTAGGCCGTCCCGAGAGCCTCGATAGCCCGCTGGTCATCCCCGTCATAGCCCCCCGGCTTGTTGGCCAGCGCGATCACGCCGCTGGTCTTCTGCCCGTACCTGAGAGGGACCGTGAGCAGGTTGGATATCTCGGGATGTCCCGCCGGAGTCCCCGCGCGCGCGGCGTGGCTCGACGGCTCATTGATGATCTGGGACCTGCCCAGGCGGATGGACTCGCTCCAGAGTCCCCTGATCGGCATGTCAGCCAGAAGCGAACGGGCGCCGGGTTTGGGGATCCGGCAGTCTTCCCTGCCCGGATCGCTCACCGCCAGGGGGTCCAGCCGGTCCTGCTCGTTCAGGTCGCCGATGAACCCAAACCGGCTGTTGGTCAGTTCTTCGGCCAGCCTGAGACAAAAAGCGGCCAGGTCGGTGTCCGTTTCTCCGGTGAAGACCTTTTGGAGCAGCCTGTTGATGCCGTCGAGAAGCATGTTCTGCTTCAGGAACTGGGTTTCCGTCTGCCGCGGCTCGGTGATGTCCTTGTCCATCCCCCGGTATCCGAGGAGCTCGCTCTCCGCGTTCAGCATCGGCAGGCCGTTGGTCACCAGGCAGACGAGCCGTCCGTCCTTGGCCTGGTTCCAGTTCACAAAATCCACGATCGGCCGTTTCTCGGAGGCGATCCTCTCGAAATAATGCCGAACCCGGACCGCCTCGGGGCTGGGCATCAGGTCGAACGGCGTTTTGCCCACGATTTCCGCCGGCTCATAGCCCAGGATCTGCTTGACCTTGCCGGAGGCGAACGTGTACACGCCGCGGCAGTCGACCTCCCAGATGAAATCCCCTGAGCTCAGGGCGATGTCCTGGAAACGTCTCTCCGAGGTCCGGAGCTCCTCGAGAATGCGCTCGCCCTGCGAGATGTCGCGATAGATGCCGCAGATGGCCCGCAGCTCGCCGCCGACCAGGATCGGAGAGGCGATGACCGAGACGTAAATCGCCTGTCCGTCCTTCCTCTGCCGGACCGACTCGAAGGCCACCTTTTCTCCGGTCGCCACCCTCTGGGTGATCGATGCCGCCGAGCTCCGGTCCTCAGTCGGGACGATCAGGTCGTCGATCGTCCGGCCGACGATGTCCTCGTCGCCGAACCCGAAGATCCGTTTGAATTCGTTGTTGACACGCAGAAGACGCCCCTTGGTGTCGGCGATGACGATTCCCTCCATCGCATCCTCGATGACTTTTTCAAAGTAGGTTCTTTCATCGATCGGGACGCCGTCTGAAAAATGCATTGATGCACCTCGCGCCGTATGAACGGCACCCCGATTCTAGGCCCTTCGCAGAACCGGTCAATCGCCCCTGCCGGTGAGGGAAGGGGTGATTTTGCCCTCAAGGAAGTCACCGCCGGAGGTGATGTGCGGGCCGGAGGGAGGAGGGAAGGCCCGGGCCGGTGCGCTTTTGACCCGAGGGGAGTATAATGCAGGTAGGGTTAACCGATGGGCGAAAACCGAGTTCTCACGATCGCCGCGGGCATCTTCCTGGTGATTGTCTTGGGGGTGGTGCTCCGGGTGGCCGAGGTGGTCTTTTTCCCGATTTTTCTGGCGATCCTTTTCTATTACATCCTTTCGCCGGTCCTGGACTTCCTCAAGCGGCTGAGGATTCCCCAGGCGGCGGCCGTGTCCCTGATCGTCGCGGTGGCCTTTTTGATCCTCTATCTCCTCGGCGCCCTCATCTATTCGAGCGGCAAGGGTTTCGTCTCATCGCTCCCCCAGTACGGCGAGAAGCTGAGCCTGCTCCTCTACTCGATCACGGAACGGCTCCACCTGGGCGCGGTCACCTGGAACCCGTGGACCTGGTCGCAGGGCCTCGATGTCAACAGGGTCACCGGTATCCTGGTCGCCTCGCTGAACAAGTTTCTGGCCTTTTTTTCCACGTTCCTGCTGTCTTTCATCTATCTCATTTTCATGCTGACCGGCCGGGGCAAGCTCCCGGGCAAGATCGAGAGGTCGTTCTCGCCGGGCCGCGCCAGGAAGATCATCCACGTGATCGAGAATATCGACGTCCAGGTCCAGCGATACCTGGCGATCAAAACCGGCGTAAGCATTCTGTCCGGGGTGATGGTGGCGGCCGTCCTGGCCGTTTTCGGCGTCGATTTCGCGATCATCTTCGGCGCCCTGACCTTCGTCCTCAACTATATTCCGAGCCTCGGGTCGATCCTGTCCCTCGCCATCGCGGTTCTGGCCACGGCCTTCCAGTACGGAAGCCTGTTCCCGGCGCTCTGGGTCTTCATCCTCATCCTGGTGCTCGACACGATCCTGGCGAACGTCCTGGAGCCGAAGTGGATGGGCGTCGGGCTGGGGTTGAGCCCCCTCGTCGTTCTTTTTTCCCTGTTTTTTTGGGGGTGGCTGTGGGGCGTTCCGGGGATGATCCTGGCGGTTCCGCTGATGGCCGTCATCAAGATCGTCTGCGACAATGTCCCGTCGCTCCAGTTCATCGCCGATCTGATGAGCGGCTGAGACGCTCAGCGGACTGGAATGATGCGCTTTCCCTGCGCCGGCGCCCCCCGCCCTGGGGCAAACCTCCGGGCGAGGTTATCCAGGTAGTTTCGAGCCCCCAGGTCATTCCCGGCCAGCCGCTTGACGGCCAGGACGACCTGCTCGAGGCCGGTGAGCTTTTCCTCATTCTTATAGACTTGAAGCGGCAGAGGAAGCACGATCTTGCCCTCGTAACGGCAGCGCTCGAGGCCTTGAAAGACAAGCTCCCCAGGTTCGCTGTCCCTGCGTCCCGGCGGCTCTGTGACGAGAAGAGCCGGCCGGGCCCGCTCGATCCTCTCCCGGGCAGAC
>Ga0315275_10000866_pt1 | contig 25636 bp, 26 predicted proteins | sample YL17G03_0_MG_FD_205557 | JGI IMG/M metagenome (GOLD analysis project Ga0315275, IMG submission 205557) | Sediment microbial communities from Yellowstone Lake, YNP, Wyoming, USA - YL17G03_0 | ecosystem: Environmental > Aquatic > Freshwater > Lake > Sediment | place: USA: Wyoming | collected...
CCAGAGTGGGGAAGTCGTAGAGGAATCCTTGTACTACCTTCCTGCGCCTCTCGTCATCAGTCATTTTTCACACTGCCTGTTCGGATCTTCTTCAATAATTAGTGATAAAAACACTTTTTAATGCTTTTGATAACTCAAGCGCTGCAAACCATCTGTCACAGTACATTGAACACCGGCAACTGAACACGCCTAAGACCCAGTCATCATCCTAAGAACATCCCTAATTCCAGGTGCAAAACCCATTATGATCAAAACAAGAGCGATGTAGCGCTTCTCATCTTCAGGCATTTTCTCCTTCATAACAAAATAGGCTGCAGCAAACGATACTCCAATCTTAATCAGGTAGAAAGGGAGATAGCTCCCCCAAATCGCCCCGATTCCTGAAGCGAAAACATGCTGTTCGCCATATTGAAGTCCAGTCATTTTCGAGAAAACATCAATAACGAAGAACGTCGCAGCGCCATCGAGCGCGTGGCCTGCAACAATGGCTGCAAGGATCTCATCTTTGAAATACCTGAACGCCAGGTATGCGGGAATCGCTGCAAGCGCGAGGATCGGGATGGCGTATAACGCGTATTTCATGAACGGAATAAGAAGCAGGAAGTTCGGGAGCCATAACACGGTGCCAATAACCCAAAGCAGGTCCATTCTATTTGTCCTGTGAAGGATTGCAATTGAAATGAATAGCAGGGCAGCCGTTAGTACGTAAATTCCCGGGCTTACAGTAATATATCCATAATCAAAGATGTGAGAATCCAGGATCCAGGCATGAAAAGGAGTAACTGGTTTGAAAACCCCAGTATCAATGGAATCCGTAACCACCCTGAGAGTCGAGCCAAGCGGAACGAAGGACAGCACTCCGTATACGAACTTCTTATCGATTGTAATATATTTTTTCAGAACGTAAAAGATCAGATAAATCGCAACAATCGCAATCAGCGCATACGTCAGTGTATTGACGATATTGTAGCCCTCGTGCGACCAGATCGGATCAAGGTAGTAGCGGTTAATAAAGTTATCTAGAGTACCCATCACATGAATGATGGTCGGAAAAAGCTTATAAAAACCTCTGTCAGGCAGTCCATAGCCAGGCTTATTTCCGAAGCTGAGTCCGCATGGAAATCCAACAAGCCCCAGCGCTCAGAGCGGTATGCGAAAATGGTCATGGGTCTTGTAAGAAAGAACAAGGTCCGACTTACAAAGGAGCAAAAAAACAAATTCTGCAGGAAATGCTTCAACTGGTGGGTTCCGGGTGATACCTTAACGCTGATTTACGACCAGAAGCATCACCTGATCCGAGTGAAGTGCGGAAGATGCGGGTACACGAGAAGAATCTAACCTTGCGCGGTGTGAAATCTTTTAATATCTTCCTTCCCATCCCATTAATCAATGTCTTTTCACGAGCTGGTCCAGCCAGAAATAAAAAAAGTCGAAGAGTACATTGCATCTGTTCTGGAGCCTGAGCCAAAGGAAATCTACGGCATGCTGCCCCAGTATATAATGCGCGGAGGCAAGCGGATAAGGCCAATTCTCGCAACCCTGTGCTGCAAGGCAGTCGGCGGAAACCAGGAAGAAGTGATCAAGCCAGCAGGAATAATCGAGATGTTCCATAACTTCACCCTGATCCATGACGATATCGCGGACAGTTCGCAATTCAGGAGGGGGGAGCCGACCCTTCATATCTCCCACGGAATACCAATAGCCCTTAATTCAGGAGACGCGCTCTACACCCTTCTCTGGAAAGAGATGGTGAATCTTGATCTCGAAACCAAAAAGCTCGCCTGGCTGCAGAAAAGATGCGTGGAAACGTTCAAGGCAGTTGCAGAGGGCCAGGGCATGGAGCTTTCTTGGGAAAGGGAAAAACGGTTCAACATATCTGAAAAAGAATACCTGTTGATGATCTCGGGTAAAACTGCCTCGCTGCTCAGCCTTTCCTGCGAAATCGGGGCAGTCCTGGGAGGGGCGGATGATTCCGTATGCAGGGATTTGCGCAGGTTCGGTAACAGCATTGGGGTAGCATTCCAGATCCAGGACGACATCCTGAACGTAACCGGGGATTTCAAGAAGTACAAAAAGGAGATCGGCGGCGACATCACTGAAGGAAAACGGACACTGATGATTATCCACTGCCTGAAGTATTGCGAAAAACATGAAAGGGAAAGAATAATCGAAGTCCTGGAAAACCACAGAAGTGAAAAACAAGAGGTCGATTTCGTCATAGACGTGTTAAATAAATCAGGGTCCGTCGAATATGCGAGGAAACAAGCAGTCGGACTTGTTGAAAACGCCAAATCATGCCTGGGTAAACTCGACGATTCCAAGGAGAGGGACGCCCTTCTTGAGATTTGCGATTACGTTGTCTCGAGGGAAACCTGAAGAAAGGTTTAAATAAATTGGCAGTATATCAGATGCCATGAAGTCCTCCCGTTTATTCGTTTCCCTTCTGCTGATTGTGGGCATTGCCAGTGCATCCTTTAACGTAGTAGATTACCTTTACTCCAAGGAGCCTACAGGCAATGTCTCCTATGAGAAATTCAGCCTGGACAGCACAAACTACTCTATCGTAAGAATAAGCGGAAAGGAGAGCTTTCTTTTAAAAAATAACGAACCTGTTCTTAGCCTTAGCGAGATAGAGACTGTTTTGGATGATTATAACATCATGCAGTACTACCCAACCGATGCAGAGCTTGCAAACGTTCTCGACCTTCTTAAGAAATACAACATCAGCAAGAATAACGGCGAGGTTTCCACACAGCCGGGCAAGGAGGAGGCGTCATGCAGGTATGCGACATTCGTAGACGGTCATGTCAAGGTGGGCACGAAACCTGTCCAATGCATAGATGATGAAAGCTGCAAACAGAATGCCTTGCTATTCTATTCTGCTTATGGCCAGGCGCTTGGGCTTGGGTCTTATACAACAATTCTACAGCCACTTACGAACTTCTCTTATGCGAGCTATGGGTCGCAAAGGATAATGAACCAGAGTTTCGACAAAATCAACTCCATCGACAGGATCACTATTTATGACAATCTCCTATTCATCCAGAACTCCATCCCGGCACTAAGGGGCTATGAAGCAGATATTGAAAAATCCGTCTTCAGGTTTCCTAAGCTAAGCGATCCAAAGGACGTTGCTGCATGCAAGGGGGTGTGCTATGGAATCTGCCCGCCCTTAAGCTTCGACGGAACCATCCTTAACAAACTTGAGGCTAATATCACTGTGCTTGTTACCAGGGTGTCCAATCTGGGCACAAAGTCCATTGTTGCAAATAGGATATTCAATGAAACATTCGCCCGTATCGAGGGGCATTCCAAGGATTTAAATGCCACATATTACTCTTCCCTATACCTTCCGCTTCATTCCAAGGCTATTTCAGCCATGTCATTTGCTGATTATACCCTCGTCCGGGTGAAGAATAGTTCGCTAACAACCGACGTTTCTTCGTTAAGGGCTTTGCACGAAAAAATCAATACCAGCATTGCTAACAGGGATTTCTCGACAATTGATGCTGATCTTGTACAGTACTCTTCCCTCATCTCCCAGGTAAAGAATTCCTCGCAAGAGGTCTTCTCTATATACAACGATAGTGCGGCTTCGAAAAACCGTGCAGACCTTCTTCTGTTCATCCTTGAATCAAGGGACTTGGACCCATTGCTCAAATCCGATGAGCAGGTTCTAAAAGCAAAAATACTATCCCTGGATTCGGTGTTCAATGAAGGGTTGAGCCAGAACGACTATGCGGTCCTTGGGGCGAATTACACAGCTGCTGCGGCCGAAGGCGCTGTAATTCTTAGGAATTCGCGTTCAAGCGCGGTTTCCATTGTCCTTCTCAGTTTCAGGAGTTTCGCCCACCAGGTAAACCATGGGCTGGCGGCGTTTATTGAGTCCACGGGGCTTATGCCCTTAAGGGACGTGCCAAAAAACAAGGTTTCGGTGTTCGGTGGTTTCTCGCTCCTCTCGCTCCTTTCATTTGGCTCAATGGGTTTCCTTATGTTCCTTGGCGTTCTCATGGTGAGCAGATCAGCCAAAAGGTCAGTAAAATATGTTTTCCTTGCGATCTTTTTCATTGCACTGCTTTCTGCTTCTGCGTTCTCAGTTTTCCTTTATGTGTATCTTGACCGGACATCCAGCAACGCTGAAGCAGAAGAATATCTAACACATCTCAGTTATTCGCCTTCTGCGGACATTTTCGTTGACCTTACGTCCGCTCCCGCTGGAGGCAAGGAATCGATTGCAGCCTGCGGTGCATCAATTGCTGGCAAATTGAGAACCACACGAAACGTAACATTATACACTATCGAATCAGCCGGATGTACTCGCAACTCATCCATCTCCAGTACTGCAACGACAATTACGGATATAACGAAATCGAGCTGCCAGGACATGCTAGCGAACTCCTCCATAGCCCTGGTGCTTAATTACTCTGCAAAATTCGAGCAGCCTGTTTTCTCCACAGTTTTTGTAGACCGCGCTTTTGTGAATGCGGATTCTTCGTATTACGACACCTGCCCCCTGTCCAGTATCTTCGAATGAGATGATTACATGCTTGACGAAGGAGACAGATTGAAGGTCCTGGCAATCGTCCTGCTTGCAATTGCTGCAGCGGTTTTTGCCTTTTACTTCTATAGCATGAGGGAGGAATCCCTTACTCTTGGTTCTGAAGTCAACTTGGCTACGTTTTCCTCCATACTTATGGATGCAAAAAATGTCTTTATCGTCATGGATGTGCGCTCCTTCAGCAATTATAGCGTAAAGCAGAATATCCTCCAGTGCGGAGTTGATTTTGCCGGAAGCGAGGGGCTTGCAGGAAAGAACCTTACTTTTTATTCCCTTGACACCGGGCAGAGCTGCGTAGGGATGAACGGGAATCTCTCCATTTCCCAATGCTTAAAGGAAATGGCAAACGGGCTGACCATCTTTGTCCAGGAAGGCAATGGAACGAAATTCTATTCGAACGCGATGGTTGTGGGCGTTGGAAGCGTTTACCCTGCCAATGGCTGCAACATTGGCGTGAAGAAACAGTAAGCTATTGCTTTTTGTACCTCAAGAACGCCCCTATCCCTCCAAACCCATTCAGGAATTGGGTGCCCTCGCTGGTGTTGGTGGATACTATCTCGACAGGGATATTATTCTCCTTTGCAAGGTCGGCAAGCTCTTCAATGAGCGGCTCTTCACCCTGGAATCTCGATTCCGCGCCGCACTTTTGGCACTGTATTCGTTCCTCGGGTTTTTCTCTCGTTGTTTTGGACTCCGTGTTCCCGCAGTTCGGGCACAAGTAGTCCGCTTTCTTGTACGTTAAGCCTTCAGACAAAAGGACTTTCTCCGCCTGTTTGCTGATTATCGCCTCGCGGACCGGTTTCTCGCCGTATGTGGCCAGGCCTTCAGATACCACTTCTTTCATGAAAGAGTCCACCAGCTTCTTCTCCTTTATCGCTTCCTGCTCCTCGACAAGTGATTCGCTTTTTACGAGAACTTCCCTTATCCCGTATTCGTCTGTGTACCCTGTGTCTACAGGCCCAAGCACCTTGTGCTGGTAATTATACGGCTTCATTTTCAGGAAATTGTCCTTTGTGGGCCCTGGCCCGCCAAGCAGGATGGATTTCGTCCTTCCAAGGAAAAACTTATCCATAGCTTCCCCGACCCGGACGTAATATTTTTCAATGGACTCTTCAATGAGGCGCTGGTATCTTCTGCTGGATTGTCCACCCTTCCGGATTTTTTGGTGTGCGAGAGAGGCCAGTTTCTTGACGACGCGAATCTCCGTTCCCTTCACATACGCAAGCGTCGCCTCGCGACCGTCCATGACAACTACACCGTATGCATCGCGCACTTCGAGCATGCGCTCAAGGGGCTCGAGAAAGAACTTGGAATCGCACCTATAGATGCCCACCTTGAGCGCCTGCGGCGGCTCGAGGGAGAATATTTCTATGTCTGTTTTCGCTGGGTTATCAGATATGTTCCCGCAGAAGACTGCTATCCCGTTCTCTGGCGTTCTCTTGAATATCTTGAGGTGCCCCATTATCTTTTCAAGCGCGCCTGAAACGTTGGTTCGGGTCTGCTTGGATTTTATGTTGGATGCCTGGGAGAGCTCCTCCCGCAGCTTATTCCCCATCTCATGCACTTGGGAACCTGCCGGTATGTACACAGAGATGAACTCGGTGCCGCTGCCTTTGTATTCAGCAAGCTTCTTCAGCATCTTCCGCAGATTATACGCTTTCTCGCTATCAATCGCCATCTTAATCAGTTCCTCTGATTGAGATACAAATCAGTTCCTCGGATTTGATCATTTTCAGCTCACAACCTCTACCTTTCCGTCACTCAGGCGGTATTTCATCGCCACTAGCCTGAGCTTTCCCTCGGCCTCATGCTTCCGCACTATTTCGCTCCTGCCGCGTATCTCTTCCAGTACTGCCTTCGCGTTTTCTGATACGCTCTTCTCCACATCCATCTCGCCCAGGTGCACGGGCAACTTGAGCTTGTCCATAACTGCCTGGACGTTCGGAGGGCAGGTGTTTCCTTTGCAAGCCGCGGTGATGGCGCCGCACTTCTCGTGCCCCAGCACAACAAGTATCCTGGTATGCAGGTGTTCAACTCCGTATTCTATGGAGCCGAGGGTGATTGTATCCACAATGTTGCCCGCTGTCCTTATCACGAACAGCTCGCCTAAGGTCTGGTCAAATATGAATTCAGGGACCACGCGCGAATCCGAGCACGATACGATCGCCGCAAAAGGGCGCTGGCTATCCTTTGTCGCCTCGCGCTTCGCCATGATGTCCTTTGGGGCAAAGTTGCCTTCAACATACCTCTTGTTCCCTTCCAACAATCTTTCAAGCTCTGTCATCTCATTCACCCTAAGCATTAGATGTTCTTCTATTGTCCCGTCACCTTTTATTAACATTACGCAATATCCATTATCGTCTATAATCCAGGGTATTTAGTATGTGCGGCATAATCGGCTACGTTGGCAACAGGAAGGCTTCGGAAGTGATAACCGAAGGCCTAAAGCGCCTTGAATACCGGGGCTACGATTCAGTAGGCATAGCCATAGCCCAGGGCAGTTCCATAGAAGTAAGGAAGGACAAGGGCATGGTTGGGGCAGTTTCCAGTGCACTTGAGTTCGTTTCCGTGTCCGGATTTTCAGGTCTCGGGCATACCCGCTGGGCAACGCATGGAAGCCCGTGCAGGGATAATGCCCATCCGTTCACTGATTGCTCAGGCAAGATCGTGCTTGCGCACAATGGCGTTCTTGAGAATTACATGGAACTAAAAGACCAGCTGCTCAAGGGAGGCCACAAGTTCAGCTCTGAAACTGATTCTGAAACAATCGTGCACCTGATTGAGGAGGAAAGGAAGAAACTTCCGGCAATCAAGGCGTTCCTGTCGGCAATTAGGAAACTGAAAGGATCGTATGCAATCATGTGTCTTGTTGCTGATGGAGAAGAGCAGGTATTCGTTGCACGAAAAAATAGCCCGCTCGTTCTTGGGGTTGGAAAAGGGGAGATGTTCGCTGCTTCGGACATTCCTGCAATGCTGACCTATACAAAAACTTTCGTACCTCTAGAAGAAGGGGATGTGGCAATCCTTTCAAGGAATGGTTACAAGGTGTTTGATGGGGGCGGATCTGAAGTTTCAAGGAAACCCATAACCGTTGACTGGGGCATTGAAATGGCTGAAAAAGGTGGCTACCCTCATTTCATGCTAAAAGAGATCAATGACCAGAAGCACTTTATTCATGAAAGCCTTGTGGCAGATGTGGGAAAGGCAAAAGCAATGCTCGATGCATTTGAAAAAATCGACATTATTGCTTGCGGCACTTCATTCCACGCAGGCCTTCTCCTGAAAATACTGCTTGCAAAACAGCTTGGGAAAAGGGCAGAGGCATTCATTGCCTCAGAATATCCGTTTGTCACTAACCCTGACAAGAAGACGCTTGTAATCGCCATTTCTCAATCAGGTGAGACTGCGGACACCATGCAGGCAGTGAAATTTGCAAAAAGCAAAGGAGCAAAGGTTCTCAGCCTTACCAATGTCGTTGGCTCTTCCATAACGAGGCTCTCAAACGAGGTAATCTACCTGAATGCAGGCCCAGAGATTTCTGTTGCAGCAACGAAAACATTCACTTCCCAGGCTGCGGTCATATACAAGCTGATCGGTCTTGATGTGTCTCGCGTCCCGGGTCTTGTTGAAAGGGCGCTAGAATCCGAAAGCAGGATAAAAGAAATCGCAGCGAAGATAAAGGATAAACAGAATATTTTCTTCATTGGAAGAGGGCTAAATTATCCTGTTGCCATGGAAGGCGCGCTTAAGCTCAAGGAGATCTCTTATCTGCATGCTGAGGCTTATGCTGGCGGGGAACTTAAGCACGGACCGCTCAGTCTGATCGAGAAGGGAGTGCCGGTAATAGCAGTTGCCCCAAAAGACGAATCCATTGCCAAGATGTTCGGGAATATAAAGGAAGTAAAGGCGCGGGGCGCGTTTGTCATCGCGCTCACTGATGACGAAAATGTGAAGAATGAGGCAGATGCGGTCATTCCACTTTCTACTCCTGAATACGCATTTTTATACCCATTCCCTGCAATAATTTGTCTTCAGCTTCTAGCCTACCATGTTTCAGTACTTCGGGGAATAGACCCAGACCGGCCGAGGAACCTTGCCAAATCAGTCACAGTCGAGTAGCGCAACAATTTTAATTCTTCACACACATTAATCAAGAACTAATCAATTCGATCAGAGGGGCGATATGAATGGTGGATATGCATAGTTTTGAAAGAAGGTTTAGCGATATTTATCATTGGGATCCGCAGATATCGATTCCTTCAGTGACAGGGCTGTGCAACCAGAACGATCCGCGCCTGATTCCAGAGTTATTCAAGGCGCTCGATCGCCATGAACGCGGAATGGTCGTTTACGCTTTGGGGAAATTTGGGAAAATGCACCCGGAACACGAGAAAATAGGCGATATTGTTTCCGCACTGGCTGAAATCTTAAAGAATGAAAAAAGCATGGGGGCTTCCAATGCGCTTAGTGAAATCGGAAAGCCAGCTATCCCTGCATTAATTGCGCTTTTGGAGAATGAAAATCAGGACGTAAGATATTACGCCGTCCAGTCATTATCACAGAAGGGAAATATCGAAGCAGTCCCATTCCTGATAAAGACGATGAAGGACAAAAGTTCTAAAGTCCGTCACAGATGCGCAAATGCGCTGGGTCAAATAGAAGACGAGCGAGCTGTTCCGGTGCTGTCAGAAGCACTCGCGAACGATCGGAATGTGTATGTGCGAATCGCAGCTGCTTCCTCGCTTGAGTCAATAGGCAATTCCCCGGCTATTTCCGCACTGGTATGGACATTGAAGGACAAAAAAAGGAAAATCCGCCTTGCAGCATCTAAGGTGCTCATATATACTTTCAAAAATTGCAAATCAGTTGAAGATATGCGGGATTTTATGCGCAAGCTCGAAAGCGCAGTGTCGGATGCAAGAGCGAAAACCGATAACCATGACGAAATGGTGATAATCGAGTTCCAGGTAGCTGAGCTGAAGGCTGCTACTGTGAAGAAGATGAACAAGTTGGCAGGGAAACGCGATGCTTTCCTTGATGGCAGGCCCAAACCTGCGCCAAGCCAAGGAGCAACACCTGGAAAGCCAGGAAGAGTAAGAACCTGAATTTTTTTATCTCTTGAGTACCTTCTTGTAAACAAACCAGGCTGCCACAAGCAAAGCGACTACAGCTATTCCCATGTAAAGAGGGCTAAGGCCCGTTGATGCGACAGTCACGGTTTGTGAAGAATTAGTGAAACCTGTCTTTTTCACGACCATGGTGTAAGTGCCTGAAGACATGGTGACGTTTATCGAACCGCTCCCTTCAAAGGAATTCCCATCAAGGGTCACATTGAATCGCTCAACCGGAGAGCCATCATCCCCGTCATTTACATGTATTGAAAATGTCTCTCCATCCAGCAGGGTGCCTGATGTTGCCACGACCAATCTCGAGAGGTTTGCAGTCGGGTCGCGAACAATCTCCACTTTCGTGAGCGATCCGCTTTCCTCCCCGCCGGAATCCCATACCTTGCATGAAATTGAGTTTAAGCCTGAATTCATAATCGACGGATCAAGATAGTAAACCCAGCTTTCGTTTGATACGTTTGCCTGTTGCATATCTCCGTCATTTACGCTAACATAGACTGTTGGGGAACCGCTTTCAGATACTGCGTTTCCCATTACCTTTATTTCCTTGAGCCCAACCACTTCCCCATCCCTGGGATTTACGATGGAGCACGCCCTTTCTGTAGAATAGGAGTTGGCGTTTTTATCCTGGGATCCGAATATCACCCTCTTGTTATAATAGAGCGGATCAGCTGCCCATCCTCCAGCAGATCCTTTCCAGACAATGCCCCCATTCTCAATCTCTATGGCGTACACTGCGTTTGACGTGCTTCCTACAAAAATGACCTGCTTTCCTCCAAGCATTCCGGGCTCGGGTTTGGTTTCAATGGCGAGCGGGGTCTTGGAGATCCACAGCATCCTCCCGTCATTTTGCACTGCGTACACGTTTCCGTCATTGCTCCCAAAATAAACAATACCATTTTTCACATAAGGGCTTGACAGGACCCAGTTCCCGGTTGCAAATGTCCATCTCTCCGCCCCGCCCGAAAGGGTGAGGGCATGAAGCTTGTTGTCAAGGCCGCCTACATAAACAGACTGGCCATCAACCGCTGGCCTGGAGAGCCATACTCCCCCTACATTCTGTCTCCACTCAACTGTCCCCTTCTCACTTATTTTTACCAGGTCTTCGCCTTCGCCGAAGAACACAGACGTCCCTGAAACCGTGGGTGCAGTTTTAAGGCCAGTGGAATTGTAAATAGAGGTTACATTCGTTCCGCCGGTGCCTAAGGCGAACAACCCCTTATCAGTTGAAGCGAAAATTTTTGTAGAGGAAGAATCAATCCCAAAAAGATAAGTCACATTGTTTGCAGAGAAGTTTAGTTCTCTCTCAATGGTCCCATCAGGTTTTATAAAAGCAATATTGCCTTTCGTGGTACCGACCACAACCCAGCTTTGCAGCAGGACCGGCTGTACAGGCGTGCCGCGCAAAGACGTTTTCCAGGTCTTTCCACCTGTTGTGGGATTGAGCATAACCACAGATCCGTCGTTGGAAGCGATCACAATGCCGTTTGAAAAAACGACTGGTTTGGTTGAAACTGGTCCCCCGGTCCCAGTTTGCCAAACAAGCGATGAGAATGAAATTGAACAAAAAAGAGCAAGGAAAAAAAAGAATTTTTTCATGTCTAACCCTTAATCAGCGAGTCGTGCGCGCCCTTCTCGATCTCGAGCAAAACCGTTTTCGGAGATTTGCCATCAATGGTAACTCCTAAACTCTGGCAGCTACCAACAATTTCCCTTAGGGTCTCCTTGACACTTTTTCCAAGAGAGTTTGTTTTCGCCCGGGCGACTTTCACGAGTTTTTCCAATGAAACATTCCCTGCTGGGGCGTCCTTGGTACCCGCGCCCTTCTCAATGCCTGCCTCTTTTTTTATCAGTTCTGCAGTTGGGGGTGATCCGACCTCTATCCGGTACTCTTTTTTTGCTGTATCTACAATGACCTTGACCGGGACCTTCATGCCGGAAAAATCCTTTGTAGCAGAATTTATGTCTGCGACTACTTTTCCAGCGTTTATTCCCATAGGGCCAAGAGCAGGGCCCAAAGGCGGTCCTGCAGATGCTTTTCCTCCTTCAACAATGACATCAATGATCTTTTCCATGTTAATTCCCTCTACATCCGTTGCCCTGGCATTCCCCTCTGGGAGAACATTGCCTGGGGCTGCATCTTTTCTAATTCCGAAAGCTGCTTCTCAAGGTTTTCCCTGTTTATCTTGATTACTTCGAGCTTGAGCTTTTCGCCATCCACAATGGCGTCCATTTCAGCCAGCCTTGCCTTGAGCGCACGCTTCTTTACGTCATTTTTTTCCTCTGAAATATCGACCTTCTCAACAACCTCGCGGTCAGCCTTCATCCTCTCAATGGTTTTTTCGGTTATCTTTCGGCCTGCATCAAGCTGCTTGAGCGATATTTCCATCTGCGTCTTCCGAAATTTCTTCTGCTCTTCAAAGGCCTTTGTCTGCTCCTCCATCTGCTTTTTCTGCAATTCATCGTGGTCTTGCCCTGATTTCTTTTCATCCATAAGTTCACCTGAATACTTCAGTCTTTATCATCAGAAAAAGTTATAAACATAGGGTGAGGGCTGATTCATCGCTCCTGCTCGGTTTTTTTCCTGTTTGATTGGGAAATTGCAGATGGTTTGTTCACATTTAGTCCCGGCGGAGAAACATTTTCACGGAATCCTGGGGCAAGGGACGGGTTCCGGAGGTTCGCTGGCCTCTGAACATCAGACCATTTCGCAGGGCCATGCCCAATCCAGGCAGAATTTTCTGTTTTTGATTTTGGGGAAAGAGGGATGAAAACCTTAATAGCTCTCGCCTTCTTGGGCTTGACTCTTTTTTTAATTCCTTTCCTCTTGGTCTTTTTCATTCCTTTCACCATTAAACATTAATTGACATTATTATTAAAATCTATCCCCACCCTTCCACATGGACCCTTTTCGGGTCAGCACCCATTGCACTTATGCATTCCCTTATGGCAGAGGACATCTCAAGCGGTCCGCAGACGTACCAGCTGTATTCTTCGGGATTCGCTACATATTCATGGAGTAGCACTCCTCCAATCCTTCCGCATCTTCCAGCCCATCCCTTTGGTTCTTCTCTTGTCAGCGAAACGATGATATGCAGACTTGGATTTTTCTTTTCAAGCTGCAGGAGTTCGTCATAATAAATCAGCGTTTCCCTGTTTTTCGCTGAGTTGAAAACGAAGAACGACCCATTTTTCCTTTTTTGAGCGATATCCCTCACCATTGACATAATAGGCGCAATCCCTGTGCCGCCGCATATGAAAACGCATTTTTCACCCTCGTAACCCATCACTCCCATAGGTCCTTCGATTCCAACCACTGCCCCTTCTCCTAGCAAATCCAATTTGGATGTGAACCTTCCGCCCACCATCTTTATGCAGAACTCCAAATATGGCGAATTCGGTTCCGAAGCAATGGAGTAAGGGCGCTTATCAATGGAATTTCCCTGGCCATCGAGAAAGTGCATAATAACAAACTGGCCAGACCGGAATTTGAGGGATTCTGCAATGGGGATCATGCGGATTATCTTAATATCTCCTGCAGTTTTGGTTATGCTGGATATTTTGTATTTTAGCATCCTGATATTTCCCGCAATAAAATTTATAAATTGCAACTTCCAACTATCAGCATGGAAGAACTGACAAGAGCTGTGCAATACTCGTTTAGGTTTTACTTTGATCGCCTAGGGCTAATAATCCTTTTTTCCATGCCATTTATCCTCTCATTTATGATGTTGTCTCTAGTTTCTGCACCGACCTACCAGGCAATCGGCGGGCTTTTCAGCAGAACAGGTTCCATCCCAGAGCTTTCTTTCTCAGACATTATCATAATTGTGCTGGCATACATAATCTCATTTTTCATTATCGCTGACACTATCACCAATATTAACCTCATCATCCGCTCCAAGCGCACCCTGACAATAGCTTCCTCCGAGGTTTTTGGCGCCATGGGAAAATACGCTACGAGAATTTTCTACATCTTCACCTTAATGCTTTTGCTTATTGCCCTGGTGCAGCTTCTCTTATTCGACAATCCATTCAAGTCTTGGCTGTTCCCGATTTTTTCTTTTTTGCTTTCTTTCTTCCTGTTTTTCGTTCCCCCTGCGGTTATCATTGATGAAGAGGACACTCCAGGTGCGATCCGGAAGTCGGTTTCCATGGCTCTCCGGAAGCCGTGGTTCATAGTCTCGTGGTCTCTCATCGGCCTCTTCAGCTTGTCAATTGTCAAAATTCTGGCGGACTTCATCCTGCCCCATTCATTATCCTCTTATGCAGTATTCCTGTTCAATTCCCTCTTCCTTCTTCCCTTCCTGATAATCCTGCAGACCCAGATGTACATGGAGAAGTATCCGCTTGCAAAATAGCGCTCATCATTTCCTGAAAAAGAAGATCATTATTCCTGCGATTACTACCCCAATTTCCAAAATCCATAATGAAAGGTCAAAGGTAAACAGCATTACAAGCGCTGCGATCGCCCCAAGGTAAGCGAATATCGGGATTCCGAGAAAACGTGGGCTGGTAAATCTTCTTTCATAGGTGTGACCAGCAAGAGCGATGAGCGACATGTTCACAGCAAAATAGGCAAGGAATACTCCCAGGTCAGTGAGCTGGGCAACTGTTTTTATCTCACCTGCATAGGCTGCGAATGCAGCAACGATCCCGATCAGGAAAACTGAAAAAAACGGGGTACCCCTTTGGCCAATTACTGAGAAAAACTTCGGAAGCGAACCTCCTTTTGACATCCCGTAAAGAATTCTTGATGGCACGATAAGGAACATAAGCACGGTATTTGCAGTTGCAAAAAGCGCGATGTAAGACAATATTGAGGCGTAAGGACCGAGCGCTCTTGAAACAACAAGCGTGAGTGGTGCCTTGGACTGTGAAAGCACCTCCCATCCAACTTCCCGCACAGCAGCAATGGCCACGAGCATGTACAAGGCTGTGGAAAAGAAAAGTGCAAGAACGAGTGCTTTGGGCACGACGTTCCTACTGTCCTTGACCTCTTCTGAAAGGTTGGCAACGTTCTCAAATCCTATGTAGGCAAAGAAGACCACGGTAACTGCAGCAAGGATCCCTGAAAACCCGGTAGCTGGCATTTCAAAAAAATCCACGCTTTGCAAAGGAGGCACAAGGAATGCTGCTGCTATCACCAGAAGCAGGCCAAGTATTTCAAGTACTGTTGCAACATCATCGAACCAGGCAGATTCCTTGATGCCCCGGTAATTTAGTATTGTCATTGATATTATGAGCCCGAGTGCAGCAATCTTATGGTCGATTCCAGTGAGTGCCTCGAAATATCCTCCAAAACCAAGGGCAACAGCGGATGCGGCAATGACTGTTCCTATTGCAAGCACCCAGCCGATTATGAATGACAGCAGCTCCTTGTTGAACGCCTTCTTAGTATAATTGTATTCCGCAGCCTCTTTCGGGAAAATGCTCGATAGTTCAGCATAGCTCAAGCCGGAAAAAATCGCTATCACTGCAGATATGAGAAAGGCAAACCAAAGCATGTTTCCTGCCATGCCAGCGCCAACGGCAATGAGTGCGTAGATGCCTGCGCCCAATATCACTCCGATACCGTAAAGCGTTGTTTCGATTAACCCAAGCTCGCGTTTAAGTTTCACTATGAATGCTCGGAATCCCATTTTTAAAAATGTTTCCTCCGAATCCTTATCATGGAAAAAAGGTCCCAGACCGAGAGCCGAAAGAAAGAACACGTCGATATAGTCCTGAAAAGCGGTTCGCAGTATTCCAAAAGCACTGGACTTGAACGAGTCGACTTTCTGCATAATGCGCTTCCAGAACTAAATTTTGATGCGGTTGACCTGCAGACAAGATTCCTTGGAAAAACCATCCGTTTTCCTCTATTAATCTCGGCAATGACTGGCGGATATGCGGAAGCAGGAAAAATAAACAAAGACCTTGCTTCTGCAGCGCAAAAGCACGGCATAGCATTCGCTTTGGGTTCGCAACGTGCAATGCTGGAAAACCCAGGACTTAAAGAAACATATTATGTTCGTGACGAGGCGCCCGACATTCCTGTAATTGCAAACATAGGTGCAGTCCAACTCAAGAAATATTCAGTTGAGAAAGTCTTGAGTCTTGTCTCCCTGGTCGAAGCGGACGCACTCGCCGTCCATTTAAACCCGCTCCAGGAAGCGATCCAGCCTGAAGGCGATCGGGATTTTTCAGGAGTCCTGAATGCAATAAGAAAACTTTGCGAAAAGTCCTCTGTACCGATAATCGCCAAGGAGACTGGGGCAGGAATCTCCCAGGATATTGCGATTAAGCTAAAGGAAGCAGGCGTAGCATGCATAGACGTGGCGGGAGCAGGCGGAACATCATGGTCAAAAGTCGAATATTCGAGAAAGGGCCTTACGCCTGGGTTTGAGGAATGGGGTCTTGGAACCCTTGATTCGATAATCCAGTGCCGGGGCGTTCTGCCGATCATAGCAAGCGGCGGCATAAGGAACGGGATCGATGCTGCAAAAACAATTGCGCTTGGGGCTGATCTTGCGGGAGCTGCATATCCGTTCCTCAAGGCGCTTAAGGAAAAAAGGCTTGAATTGGAACTCTCGAATTGGGAAAACCAGATGAAGATCGCAGCTTTCCTGTCCGGATCCAAGAATCTTGAGGAGCTGAAGAAGGGGAAGCTCATCTTTAGATAATTCCGTCATCTGCCGAATTTTGTGACAACCCTTTATATACGCAACTACCCATATTCACGTCAGCGACCAGAGTATAAAGTTTCGTTCGGGTCATCATCAATGCCAGCAGTGGGTAGTGTGTTAGTATATGGATAACGATATATTTAAAAGGAGGTTGTAGCATATATATGTATATGGAAGACAGAGGTAGAACTCTTTATGGAAGAGCCCTGTTACGTGAGGTTATCCGGGCGCAGAAGCATTACATTGCCCAGAACGAGCAGGCGCTCCATGTTTTCCCGCACGTCGAAGCAGGTCTCATTGAGGGCATCATGGGCGGCATAATGAATTCCAATGCTTCCAAATGGTTTAATCCGATGTCGTATAAAACTTCGCTCACCCAGCTCTATCACCTTTTTGTTAATAAGAAATATCTACCCCACAGAATAGCCAGAAGAATAGCTAATTCGATGGATGTGGGCCCAGGTCTTAGTATTGATGGTCCTTTCGGGATTTTCAATAAAGTAAGGGACGTCATGGATGTTGAGACGACAAAAGAATTAGACGTACCAGAGCGAATAGCAAGGGTAGCTGCGATATTTCACAACGACCTGTTACCACTCGAGGATAGGCTCATTGCCCTCAATGCGCACATGGCGGATGCAATGACTCTTCATTCCCCTGAAACGCTGGCGGCCTTGCCCTACGGAGGGCTCCATCCAATGGGCAACGGCAGCATAATGTTCGCGAACCCTGAGGACTACTGGGCTGCCCAGGTCAAGGTGTCAGCGCATTTCATGAGGGACATCCTCTGCCAACCGGCCGACTTATTTGGTAAATCTTATGTCTACCGCCGTATCAGGGACCTTGCAGCGCAGCACCTCTATCCGGACATTCATAAGGAAGTCACAATTGAGCTTGCTAATATGGAACATGAAATACTGCGCACGAACCTGTTTGTGGAAAGGGTGCTGAAGGAGACAATAGATGCTAGTGAAAGCCAGGGTATGACTATCTGCACATACAGCAGGAACCAGGACAGCTCAAGAAAGCATGATGAATCTGAAGATGAGCGGAAAAGCCGTGGGAGCATAACGGACAAAATAGCTAAAGAGCGCGCTAAGGGCAATAATGTCTTTGTCCGCGATATCCATGACCTCATAGCAAGAATGGTTCGGACCGAAACAGTCGAAGAGGTTTATTTCGCTGTAGACAAGACTATCGCAGCTATCAGCCAGATGCTTGGCTCCCAGGATATAAAGGTCATGGTGCTTCCAGTTCAGCAAAAAGCCAATTCTGAAAGTGAATGGCCAGCTGACGTTGATGCTGTCATCGAGAGGATGGATTATATTGACAACCCAAAGAAAGAAACTGGGTACCAGAGCTACCATATTGACGTAATATTCAGGAAAAGATTACTCATGGTCAACTTTGAGATCATATCACGCACTGAGGAGATGCACAAGCACTGCGACGAGGGCGGCGCAGCGCACCACATGTACAAGAACGGCAAACTAAGAAACGGCCTCTTGCTCGCCTTCAAAAGGTTTTTCCAGGAAGCGATGCAGGGCGGGTCTGGCGTTATACCCCGTTGAACTCATCTGTTTCCTTAACGACGTTCAGCACCATATTGGTATTTGTCTTGTCAACGTGCGCAATCGCCAGGATCCTTTTAATCAGGCTGCTCAGCTCTCCTCTTGTCTTGCACATCAGTATGGCGATGGAGTCATATTGGCCAGTAACATCGTACACGGCAGCAACTCCAGGCAGCCTGCTGATCTTCTCCTGCACTTCCAATAGAGAGCCATGCGATATTGATATCTGCACGATCGCCATGAATTCATAGCCAAGCTTCAGGAAGTCGAGCCTGGCCGAGTATCCTTTTACATAGCCTGCATTCTCCAGCTTCTTTATCCTGTCTATTATCGCTGCAGGACTTAAGCTCACAGCTTCAGCCAGTTTCCTATACGATCGCCTGCAATCAACCCTCATCTCCTCTATTATCCGCTGATCAATGGCATCCATTTGTACGGTTTTCATCAGCATCACACCCCCCATACAAAACGATTGCTCATTCTTTTTTAAAACCATACCTTCAAATGACTGGAAAAGTTAAGAAAATATTTATATACGTCAAATATCGAAAAACCAGTTATTCAAATCTATAAGAGGTTGGGAAAATGGCTGAAAATGAAATATACGAAAGGATAGAGAAGGATATTGTCAAGTTCGTGAACCTGCAGTTCACTGATCTTTTTGGCATGGTAAAAAGCATTACTATACCTGCAAGACATCTTGACAATGCATTCACGCACGGCGCATGGTTTGACGGTTCATCTGTAGAAGGTTTTGCACGCATTCATGAGTCTGATATGTATCTCAAGCCGGATGCTTCTACCTATGCCGTAATCCCATGGCTAAAATCCGACCACGGCCACACGGCCCGGTTCATTTGCGACGTCTTTAGTCCTGACGGGAAACCATTCAAGGGCGACCCCAGGTACATACTGAAGAAAACCATGGAGGAAGCGCAAGAACTAGGGTATGAATTCAAGACAGGTCCTGAAATGGAATTTTTCTTATTCAGGAAAGATAATGGCTCACTAAAAGCTCTTCCCCATGACCAAGGGGGATACTTTGATTTCACATCAGACCAGGCTTACAACATCCGAAGGGACATGAACGTTGCGCTCGAGGCGTTCGGGATTAACGTAGAGGCGTCCCACCATGAGGTTGCAATAGGCCAGCATGAGATTGATTTCCGTTATGATGATGCGCTCAAGGCAGCTGATTCCGCATCCACACTCAGGCTCGTGCTTAAGGCAATCGCCCAAAGGCATGATTTACACGCAACGTTCATGGCAAAACCGATTTCAGGAATTAATGGAAGCGGCATGCACGTCCACCAGAGCTTTTTCAAGGATGGAGAGAATGCGTTTTATGACTCCTCCGACAAATATGGACTTTCAAAGATCGCTTACTCTTACATAGCCGGACAACTCAAGCATGCAAAGGCAATGTCAGGCATCCTTTCACCAACTATCAACTCCTACAAGCGCCTTGTTCCCGGGTACGAAGCTCCGGTTTATATCTCATGGGCCAGGATCAACCGTTCTGCCCTAATCAGGATACCAAAAATCTCAGGAGGCAGGCCGAGCAGCACCAGGATCGAGCTGCGCTGCCCGGATCCGACGTGCAACATCTACCTCGCCTTCGCAATCATGCTAAAGGCAGGGATGGATGGTATAAAGAACGGCCTCACTCCACCGGAACCAGTGGAAGAGAACCTGTTCCATTTCGATGATGAGAAGCTGGAGCAGATGAAGATCGCCACTCTTCCTGGCTCCCTTTGGGAAGCCATGACGGAAATGCGTGCAGATCCGATAGTAAAGGAAACTCTCGGTGAGCACACGTTCAACAATTACATGGAAGCAAAACAAGAAGAGTGGGACTCATTCCGGCTTCACGTTACGCAATGGGAGCTGGATAGATACCTGGAGAAATATTGAGTGGAAGAGTCAACCCTTTTGCTCTGTAACTACTTTCGCAATCCCGGGGTCGCAGGTTTTTTCAACCGTTATTGTCTGATGACCTAGAATCTTATCCGGCCACCTGTCTCTTGTCCCATCATAGTTCATGCGAAATTTGCCGTAGACATGCTCAGAATTATGGAACTCCATAACCATTTCAAAAGTCACGCCCTTCGTATCCACATCAGCCACCCTGAACTGGAAGTACCCTTTCGTGTCATCGTTGAAATGCACTTTTGTGAGGTCAAAACCTTTTTTCACGAGCATCTCGCACCTTTGTTTTTCCATACATGCTGTTGAAATTCCGGTGACAAAGACACCAATTTCATTCTTGTTGGACGTGCATCCTCCTACGTTGAGCGCTCCGACGACCATAAGCGGAGCCACGATTCGCTGTGCTCTTAGAAACAGGCTATTCGCTGTTCGGTGTGTTAGTTTTTGTGTAGTCAATTAATCACCCTGACTATTTAATGTGGTGATATATTTATATAATTTCTCCCACTTTTCATCTCCACTGGCACTTTCCGCTCACGCAGCCGCATTCCACGCCATAATTGCCTGCGCTGTAGCATGCCTTGAACTCGCAGGTTGTGATAGGTGGAGTCTCATTCGTAGAGTGGCAAACCTGATTCGAGCATCCGCCGCGCACACATCCAGTGTCCGAGTTGCACGCTCCGTTGGTTGAAGTGCCACAAAACCCGGATTTATCCGGCTTCGTTCCGTTGCCCTGAGGACCTGTAGATACGCACCCGGCAGCAATCATACCGATCAAAAGCAGAAGCAAGATTTTTTTCATGTTGAGCACCTGGTCAATCCTGGAGCTGGAGCACGTACTTCTTTTCAAGGTTTATGTCCTTGCTGATCCCGTACGCAGTGTCAACCGCGTTCAGCACATTTGTGAAAACCAGGTAGCTCGCCGTTATTCCGAGCGCGAAGATTGTTCTCTCCACTGCGACCACTGGAATCAACCCGATCCAGAGCATGGGATCAGTCGGTATCGTATAAAGGAACAATACGCTGCCAACTGCATGCGCAGTAAAGGTCGCACCAAAGCTTCTCCACAGGATCCGGTCTGGAATGAATTTTGCTGCAATGGGAATTGTCCAGTAAAGCGCATAGAACCATGCCTGTTGGCCGATCGGATGAAGCCAGAACGCGAGCATTGCCAGGGCGGGTATTGCTATGCCCAACTTGTCAGCAAGGCCGCGGGATCCGTTCCTCCAGAAGTAATAAGCTGCAAACATCATTGGTGTCAATTTTACAAGGTCTATCAAGGTAAAGGCAGTCCCTCCAGCAATCGCAGCAGTAATCTTTGCGATTCCTACGGCTGCAACTCCTGCCAGACCGAGAAAACCGCCTGCCATTGGCCCGAAGAACTCAAACAGGGTGAATGCCTTTCCGCCTGTTCCTTGTATGGAAAACATGTCTATCTTTAGTCCAACAAATGCCAAAAGTGCGAAAAGCGCCAGAAATGCCAGTCCGCGAACTGAGAGTATTTTCATTATATCATCTCCCATTAGCCTTAATTGAAACTTGCGCTGATATGTTTATTAAGGTTTTCCTGGTGTAGCTGAGTTAATCGCCATAGTACGCAAGAATGCACATATTTCCTTCCAGGTTGAATTTTCCATTGGTTGTTGGTGCGGTATTGCAGTTCCAGATCGCATAAGGAGACCTGAATGTCGTCATGTCCGCCTTTGGATCAGTTGTGTACTCTAGCGAAACCATCCAATCACAGGACTTGCCAAATTTAAAAAAAGATTGCTTCTCTTCTGGTAAAAGTCTGAAGTAGAATATTCTCTGGTTGGGATCCCCACGAATAAAGACATTGTATCTTTCATTTTCAACTGTCACCGTGCACTGGAGGGGGTTTCCTGATGACATTACTGATGAATATGATGTTATGGAAGGAATTCCTGTCCCATTGCCTGGAAGTTGCAAGCTAGAGTTTGCCGGAGGCGATCCTATGCAACCGAACGAAATGAGGCAAAACATTAGAATTGCAGTGACTTTTTGCATAATTTTTCATCTCTCGTAAGGTCCAATATCTATCCCATTCCCTTTCGGCCTTGTTGTCCTATTCCGGTCGAAATTCGGTATGTCACTTCCGTTCAGTCCGCTGTCAATTGCCGGGCTCCCATTAAGCAGGGTGAAATCATGGCCAGCGGGATTGGTGAACATCGGGCCAGTGTACAGGTTATTCTTGGCATAGCTTTTTGAGTTCAGCTCGGTTACATTGTAAATCTTCTCGTTTCCATACTCAAAAAGCCCATCCTCATGGATGAACTCGGAGAAAATATTATTTCGAATATCTAGCGCGCTTTCCTTGTTCACAAAGATCGGGCCGGGCATATCATAGATTATGCTATTCTTTATCACGATCGTGCTTTTTCTGGGAAAGTCATATCCGAATGTCATTGCATAAGAATACCTGTCATCCGGCGGGCTTCTTATCGAGTGTCTTGCCACCACGGAGTTTATCATCCTGAACTCGGTTCCATCCTTTTCCGGATCGAATACAACTGCTGCATCCGCACCAGAATCGTAAATTATCGTATTTATCATCTCTCCGTCCTGCCAGAACTTGATCCCATTCCTGTTCGGCCTTGCTGCAACCGAGTTGACGACAGATACGCGCGTTGCCTTGAAATCCATTGAATCTCCTGGCGCATTGGCAAACGTACTGCCGAGCACTAGTATATTATCCGAAGATACCATTGCGAGAGAGTCTGATCCTGTGAAATCCTCGGGATTGTCCGCACCAAAAACCCTTACCCCCCTTATCATTACGTTTTTAGCGCACTTGTTCTGCTCGTCTCCGCAATTTATTCCCATGCCAGTGACATTGGTCATCTCGACATTCTTCACGAGTAATCCGTCCACAAGGTAATCAGTGTGCTCAGGATAGTCATTCTCGATTCCAGTAACAACGTTACTGATTTTCAGATTCTTGAATATCAGGCTCTTTTGTGTCGCTGCGTTGCCGTAAATAATCCCATTATCGAATCCGTCGATGTTTATTCTATCTACGGTTACGTCATGGATTTTTCCATCAATGCGGATAGCAACGTTATCATTGGACTTCTTTAGGGTAACAGATTCGTTAGGGTACGCAACGAGCACGAAGTCCGACTGGGTGATAGTTAGGGTATCAGTCGCATAAGTTCCACTTCTGACAAAAACCGCATCGCCTTCTTTTGCGATTTCGAGTGCATGCGCAATCGTTGCGAAAGGACTGGAGATCGTCCCGGCATTCTCATCGTTCCCATTGGTAGCAACGTAGTAAGCCGGATGCGGGGAATAATTGTCCACATCCAAAAATACAAACGAATTCAGATCTGCGTGCGTGACTACTTTCGAAAGATTCAGGGTTTCAAAAAGAGGAGGCGTGACAGGGGGCGAAGTGCATCCTGGTTCAAACCTTGCTGTTTTTGTGCTTACCTTAATAACACAGGAAGGGGAACAGCCCGGCGTGATAGTGTCCAGATATATCCACCACATGTCCGTGTTGGAATCGTAGAAAGTCCTATCCGACAAATTACCCTTGTTTACGCAGTCGCTGCCCTGCGCTATCCCCCGCGCTTCGTTTTCAGTCATTTTGGGGGGGATTTGCGGTATGCACCTGAACTTCACCATTGCGGTTTTTGTCGATTCTGGTACGGCGCAAACCCTTGAGCATCCTTGCTCGTTAATCGGAGTGTCAAGCTGGAACCACCACGTATTATTTTCAAATATGGGGCTGCCTACAATATTTCCATTCTGGATGCAGATGCTTTCCTGGGCTATGGCATATGCCTGCTCTTCTGTTAGCGTTTCGCTTACGCCAAGGCAGCCATAAAACAGCAGAAAAACCGCGAGAAAGAAAATAATCTTTTTCACAAAATACACCGATAGCATAAGGGAGAGCAGATTTATAAATAAGATAAGTTTGGTTAATTCAAAACTCGAGACTTATGAAAAAACGGGCCTCTGATCATTTTCGCATTCGCTCGACTAATCCGTCCCGAGTTTTCCTGAGACAAAACTGAAAACCATTAACTGTAAACATATGAAAATTCGGGCCTGTCGTGGTGTTCCGCCACTTCTTGTCCGAAATCCTTGAGACAGGATTCAGGACGTGAAACTCGAGACAGAGGGATTTCGGGCCTGGAGGGATTTGAACCCTCGGCCGGCGGATTAAAAGTCCGACGCTCTACCAAGCTGAGCTACAGGCCCTTCTGTGTTTATCTTCTGTATTCTCATTATAAGGTTTTTCGTTGCTCTTCTCCTATATTCTATGGACACGTGAACTCTATCAAATCTCGCGCCACGTGAGACACAACTACGTTTCGAGTCTCGAGTCTAGAAAACGCGTGAAACAAATTCCACTAAAACTATTTAAAAAGATGGTGTCCCATAGAAAAAAGAAAAAGGTTCGTGAGAAAAACACCCGACGGCCGACGTGGCAATAGTCAAACCGAAGCCCACGTCCCTGTAGAAAACGGAAAGAAAACAACGAAAGGCATAAGAATGAGAAAACATAATACTATACAGACGCCAGGTTTGGTTTGGACGACGCTTCGTCCAAAGCACCCGGCATTCACTTCGTTCATGCCAGGTTGGCAGATCGGCTATGCGGCCGCCTGCAGTCAGCTATGAATGGCTGGCACAAAGCGGCACAGAGGGGTTCAATTCCTCTACCTGGCTTCTTTTTATTTTACTTTTTCACACGCTTCTTGTGCGGTTCTGAATTTTCGGGTTAATTCGACAATAAACGTTAAGATACTAGCCATAGCCTTCTTTTCTATTTCAATTACCCTGACTTTGGTTCTATTTATGTTCAAAAACACTGTTTATGGGTTTTAAAATCTCTTCGACGTAAAAATAGGGCATTATAAGCATCAAGCGCCCTAAGACAGTCATGGTCCGATGGCTTTATGGTCTCAGGGCGTTCTTCTTTTCGTTAATCACAGGGTATGATGAAACTTGCGAGATCTGGTGTTCTCCTTATTTATTCAAAGCAAAAGAAGATGAATGATCAGGTTTCTTTTGATTGTCTTCGTGTTGTTTCTCCTGCTCTTTTTGCAAGTTGTCTTCTATATTCTTCTTCTCGTTGCCTTTTTCTCCTTCTTTCTTCCTCTAAAACAGCTGCAATGGTTGCCCGGGCTGATGCCGGAATGGTTGGTGTTTTAACAGAAAGAGGGGAAAGCCCCGCGATTTTCGCTGCCTCATGAAGAATTCTTTCGTATTTCTTGAACGCTTCGTCTCTTGTGATATTCTCATTATGAGCGACGTAGTCAAGCAATCTTGTTTGGACGTCCTGGTCATTGATTTTCGGAAGCCCGTTTTTTGCGCGTAAATCATTCATTCCGTCGGCGTAATATCTCATTGCTTTGCCCGCTTCAACAACATTGCCATTCGCCAAATGTCTGGCCCCATCACTTAATCTCTTCTCGCTTTCGAGAATTTTAACATATTTCTCATTAGCCGCATCGAAAACCGTGCGGATCAGATTCCTTTCTCCCATAGAGACATTACCTTTTGGGAGAAGATGCTCATAACCTTTTCCTGGGTTACCCAAGTTTTGTTTTATTATTTCCCAGTTTTTCTTAAGGTACTCCTGTTGGGGCTTTGGAAGCACTTTAATGGTCATTTCTAAAGTGCGATTTTGAGCATGGGTAGTGACTATCGTACTTCCGACAAGAGAGGTTTGTTTTCCTGTCCCCATTTCAGTATCAAGTAATTGGGGTCCGGTCATAAAGAGATAGGAAATAAAGAATTTATTAAATTAGCGTATTG
>Ga0315275_10000867_pt1 | contig 25632 bp, 15 predicted proteins | sample YL17G03_0_MG_FD_205557 | JGI IMG/M metagenome (GOLD analysis project Ga0315275, IMG submission 205557) | Sediment microbial communities from Yellowstone Lake, YNP, Wyoming, USA - YL17G03_0 | ecosystem: Environmental > Aquatic > Freshwater > Lake > Sediment | place: USA: Wyoming | collected...
ATCTCAAAACCAAGCTCCCGGCCTTCGTATTCCGGCTTGTCCGGGAAGGAGATTTCGTAGTAGCCCCCCTCCATGCTGTTGACGTCATTGGCAATGTCCTTTTGCGCTCCCTCAAAATAGCGGCCGCCGCTCTCGGTGGCCAGAATCCTGAGCGACTGCTCGCCCGAGTTGCTGTCGTTCTCGTCGATCCGCGTCCCGGACGGGTTGACCAGGAACAGGATGGCGCCGCTCTTGTTGAACAGCTGACCGATCGTCGTCAGCGTTTCGTAGGCGAGCGCGTCGACACTCAACGTGACGTTGAACTCCGGAGGCTCGTCGAGGGAGTCGGGCTCTTTCGAGATCCACTCCCTCCTGTTGAGCAGCGCGTCATCCGGAATGCCGCATGAGTACAGGTAGATGACTTTGCTGTATTCTTTGTATTGGCCGAGGATAAGGTTCAGGGTCACCAGCGAAGACGCGTAGGACCTGGCCACGTTCTTCTTATCTCTCCAGGTGTTTCGGCCGGCCGAGTCAACCCCGACAGTGGTGAGGTTGCGCTGGCCGCCCCTCGTGCTGCTCAGGCCGACGCGCCCGCCCGTAGTCCGGTTGCGGGGATCTCCGGCAGGATAGGGGTCCCGGATTTCGTTCTTGTCCATGGCGTTGGCCTCGAGGAGATGGTCCGACTTCTTCCCGACGACGTATTTATTCATGCTCTTGCTGATGACCCCAAGGTTGTTCGTTGGACCGACGATGTAGTTAAGGCCGGCGAACGGCTCTATGCTCAGGAGAACGTATTGGGCGGCTTTGTCCGACTGGCCGATCACGGTATCGGCGATGGCCTTGGCATTGGCGAGCAGGTTGTAGGGGGAGAAGGCGGCGTCAAAGACGAGAAAAACCATCTTTTTCTGGGCCGGAGCCTTGGCCTGAGCCGCGGCGCTCGGCTTTCCGGTCTGGGTGACCTGGAACTGCTTTTTGATAAGCGAAAACTGCTCGACTCTTAGGCCCTTGATATAGATCTCGAGGTCTTCCGGCGCCAAATTGAGGACGGGCGCACCCGCCTTGTCGACGGCATAGACCGGCACCAGCCACCAGCTGACTGTGACTTCTTCTTGGATCTTGGGCTGCTGTTGGGCCGCAACCAACGCCCAAGCAAAAAGCAAACTGACCCCGCCCAGGAGGGATTTCATTTTGCGCATCACCCACCTCTCCGCCAGAAAATTGGTGCCGACATATCAATTCCCCAAATTCGGGACACGATATATTTCCAGCCGCTCCGGGAGACAAGGTTGAGCACTAAAGATAGTGAGGTGTGTTCCACCGTCGGCAAAGCCCTGACAGAGGCCATATCATGATCCTGCTATTGCTATTCTATCACCTTACAGCCGATTTCTCAGGCCTCCGGCCAGAACCGGATCACTTTTGGTTTTGCAATCCGCGTGCCAGACGGGTTGGATTTCAGGAAGAGGCAGATATTTCATAAAGTTATTCATGACTGACGGCAAACTCTTGATAATAAATGTCATTCCGGTAACCAGCTGCCCGGCTCAGGTCATCATTGGGATTGAAAACAAGCTCCTTTTGGAGCCCCATCCGAGCACGAATGTCCTCGCGCGAGGACAATGGCTCCGAATGACGCTATCTCCGCTGCGCAGCGGCGGTTGGCGCCGGCTTCGCCCCGGAATCGCTTCGAGAGATAATGGACCTCGAAGATGACCGGACAGGGAAGGAATTGTGTCCCAAATACCGGTTGACAGGCTCCGGGAGACGGCGATATCTTGAGAGCCTCGGCCGCGAGGCTGAGCAACCCGGCACGGGAGTGAACACATGAAGGACAACCGCTTGGTATTCATCGTTTTCGTGTCAGCGTTTTGGGTCATGGCGGCCCTGGTCTCCGCCCGGCCCCAGGCACAATCGACCGAGGGGCAGATTCCCATCTCGATTATTCCGAAGCCCGGAAAAGTCGCCCTGCGCGGCAGTTTCTTCGAGACGCCGGAAAAGCCTGAAATCCTCTTCAGGAGCCGGGACAAGGAGGTCGCCGCTCTGGCATCCTATCTCGGCGCGATCTGGGATGAGGCCGCAGCCGCGAAGTCCGCGACCCCGGCGCCCGACCCAGGCGCCCGTCAGGCCTCCGCCTCTTCCATCCGGCTCGACCTGAACCCTTCCCTCACGCGCCTCGGCGACGAAGGCTACCGGCTGAAAATCGACCGGCGCCGGATCGAGATCTCCGCCCCGAAGCCCGCCGGGCTTTTCTACGGCATCCAAACCCTCCGGCAGCTGCGCGCCGGCGCCGGCCGGATCCCCTGCGCCGAGATCGAAGACAGCCCGCGCTTCGGCTGGCGCGGGATGCTCCTTGACTGCTGCCGGCACTTTATGACCGGCGACATGGTCAAGCGCTACATCGACCTCCTGGCCTACCACAAGATGAACATCTTCCACTGGCATCTCACCGAGGACCAGGGCTGGCGCCTGGAGATCAAGCGCTATCCCCGGCTGACCGAGATCGGCGCCTGGCGCGTGCTGAACGGCAAGCGTTATGGCGGCTTCTACACCCAGGAAGAAGTCAAGGATGTGGTCGCCTACGCAGCGGCCCGCTATGTCACGGTCGTCCCGGAATTCGAGATGCCCGGCCACGCCATCGCCGCCCTGGCCGCCTATCCCGAGCTCTCCTGCACCGGAAGGCCCATTGCCGTGGAAACCCATTGGGGCATCTTCAACGACGTCTTCTGCCCCGGCAAGGAATCGACCTTCGAGTTCATCCAGAATGTCCTGGATGAAATCTGCGAGCTCTTCCCGTCGACCTACATCCACATCGGCGGCGACGAGTGCCCGAAGTACTACTGGAAAACATGCCCCGATTGCCAGGCCCGGATCAAAGCCGAGGGTCTCAAGGATGAGAACAAGCTTCAGGGTTATCTAACGCGCCGGATCGACAAGTACATGCTGGGCAAGGGCCGCCGCATCATCGGCTGGGACGAGATCCTGGAGGGCGGCGTCTCGAAGACGGCCGTCGTTCAGTCCTGGCGCGGGCTGGCGGGAGCGGTGGCCGCCGCCAAGCAGGGAAACCCCGTCATCTCCGCCCCCTGGGACGGGACATATTTTTACTGCCCCCAGGTTCCGGAAGAGGTCCGCATCAATTTCAGGACTTTGAACTCGCTCGATAAGGCCTACGCCTTCGAGCCCGTGCCATCCGAGCTGACACCCGCGCAGGCCTCGCTCATCATGGGCGGCGAGTGCTGCCTGTGGGCCGAATACACCCAACAGTTCGAGGTCGACCCCCAGATGTTCCCGCGCCTCTGCGCCCTAGCCGAGGCGCTTTGGTCGCCGGCCCGGTCCAAGGATTTCGCGGATTTTACGGCGCGGCTGGACAAGCACTATCCGCGCCTGGACGCCCTGGGCGTCGACTATCACAAGCCCGAGGTCAAGGTCGGCGAGTGGAAGGACGGCGAGGTCTCGCGCCTCTGGGCCCAGCTGTGGTGGGACGTCACCCCTCAGATCATTGAGAACGGGATCTACCGCGTCAACTTCGTGCAGAACGCCGGGAACGACGAGATCCTCTTCCAGTGGCTCGCCCTGTTCGAGGACGGCCGCGAGATCTCAAGGTGGACCGAGCTCAACAGGAGCCAGACGGACGGCTTCAGCAAATACGCGGTGCGCGTGACGGATTTCAAGCCGGAGGCAAAGTACACCTTGCGCGCGTCGGTCGTGAGCAGCAAGGACAAGCCGAAATCGGCGGGTTCGGTCTGGCTGCGCCGCTTCCAGGACAACGGGATCGACCTCTGGTGAGGGATACCTTAGGTAGCGCCCGCGCCCCCCAGGTCTAAAATCACGTGGTCAAACAATCCGACTTCCCATCGAAAAGGCCGGGGCTATGGGCGAAGAGGGTCATCCGGAGGCGAGCGGGCACGGTTCCTCGAAGAGGAGAGCGAGCCGAGGACTTAGCGAATTTGCTGATTCGCCTCGCGAATCAGTGGGGGTTCCAAGGGGGAAGGCCCCATTGGTCGCAGAACGAAGTTCGAGAAGGGGAGGCAGTGAGCGAAGCGAACGTTGGAAGGGGGAAAGCGAAGCTTTCTCCCTCCAAAAGGGCGATGTGGGAAATTCACGGGCCCTCGAGCCCGCAGCCCAGGCCTTTTCAAACAGGCTCAGTGATTGGACCCGGGATTTTAGACCTTATATAGCTTCACCACGTCGTAGTAAGTCCGCTTGACGTCCCGGATGATGTCGGGGATCGGCATGTGGTACTTGCAGGTCTCGACGCACAGCCCGCAGTTGTTGCACTTGTCGACCTTGTCCATCTCGTTGAGATACTTGAACTTCCCCTTGTTCTCCTCGAGCGTCAGGTAGAACCCGTTCCGCCGGAGCATGAGCGGCAGCATGAAGATCGAAACGTATGGGACGCCCTGGGGGCATTCCTTGCACTGATAGCAGACACGGCAGATCCGGTAGTACCAGTACTTCTTTTCCTCGCTCAGGTACTCCCGCTCGCTGTCGTTGAGGGCGGTGTATTCCCGGAGCAAACGGGTGTTGGCGATGACCTCCTCTGTCTGCCACACGCCCGGCACCGTGACATCGATGGGATGCTCCAGGATCCAGCGGAGGCTCAGCTCGTGCTGGTTCAGGAAGCAGCCGGCGAAGGGCTTGATCCCGGCGATCCCGACGTTGAGCTTCTTGGCCGCGGGCAGCAGGTCGGCCAGGGCGTCGTCGAAAACATAGTTGAAGATCATGATGGCCAGGTCGATGTCGCCGCCCTTGATGATCTCGGTGAACTGGTCGGAGCGGTGGCCGCTGATCCCGATGAACCGGATCTTGCCCGCCTTCTGGGCCCGCTTCAGGGCCTCCATGGCGCCGTTCGGCCCGATGACCGTCTGCCACTGGGCGTCCTGCATCAGCGAATGGAAGCAGTAGACGTCGATATAGTCCGTCTGGAGCGCCTTGAGGCTCAGGTCGACGTGGTCGGCGATGCCGCTCGTGTAGTTGGTGGACTTGGTGACGATGACGAACTTGTCGCGCTGTCCCTTGATCGCCTCGCCCACCCATTCCTCGGCCAGGCCGTTGCGGTAACCGCGGGCGAGGTCGATGTAGTTGATGCCCAGCTCCCCAGCCTTGCGGACGACGTCGATGGCCTGGTCGCGCGGGGCGCGAAAGAGCGGGATCGTGCCGAGCCCGATCGGCGCCACTTTGAGCCCGGTCCGGCCCAGCGTCCGGGGCTCGAGGGGTTTGCCTATGGCCGCCGGTGCCGCGGGCGGAGGCGGCGCGGCGCTCGCGGGAAACGCGTTTTTGTTGAGCAGCGCGCCGGCCGAGATCAGCCCGGCATTTTTCAGGAAATTCCGCCGTCCTGAGGAGGAGCCGGGGGTGCCGTTATCGTCGTGCTGAGCCATGCTTCACCTCGCCTGCGCCGATTCATACCACGCCGCGGAACGCCGTGTCAAACATAAACACAGCGTGGCGGAGGCGAAGATATCCGGGAGCCGTGGGCCGGCGTCACAGTTTCAATGTCAGCTTGAAGCGCTTGGTCAGCCAGTTGGAAAAAAGAATCAACAGCGTTGCCACGGCCAGGGTCCGGATGGCGCCGGGCCACCCCTCGTGGAGGTAGTTGTTCAGCCAATGCAGCCCGAGCACGAAGAGCAGCGGATGGAGCATATAGTGGAGGAAATACGGCAGCAGGGGGTTTTTCCCCACCGGCCGGAACATGGCCCCCCAGGCCTTGATCTTCCGGACGTCCACCAGCCAGTAGACGAACGCGAAGATCGCGACGCTGATGGCGACGCTGTAGAGGCCCCATGACGGCGTCATCTGCTGTTTGTAGGCGCCGTAAAGCGGCCGCGTCAGCGCCGCCGCGGCCAGCGTCCCCGCCGCAAAAACGAGCATCCACTTGAGGCGCTCGCGGACCGTGGGCGCCGGCGAATCGGGCATGAAGAGCAGGCCGACGAAGACTCCCGAGACGGTCATGGCCGGATGGAGGCCGATCACCCAGCCGAAGTTGATGACTTTGTTGATGGCCATAAGCCAGGGATAGGGGGCGAAGACGCCGGCCTTCTCGCCGATGCTCAGGAAAAAGAGAAGCGAGATCAGGCCGACCATCCCGGCGGGGTAACGCTTGAGCGCGAGATAGGCGATGAACGCGATGAGGTAGGCCCAGCCCAGGAGTCCCAGGACGAACCAGCGCAATTGTAGGCCCTTGAGGTCGGGGCCTTCGCGATAGACGAGGAGGAGATAGACGAGGAGGGCGATGCCGCCGACGCGGAGGGCCATGAAGACATATTTCCAGAAACCCTTGGCCTTCGGGTAGCGGACCCAGATCGGGATGAAGCTCAGCATCAGGAGCGTCGACCAGAGCATCGGGGAGAGGCCGGTCGGCCGCATGATCAGCCGGCCGCCCCGCATGTTGCCCATGGAGATGCCGATGATCATCAGGCTCGCCGTCCGGATGAGGGTGTGGCGCCAGATCTGGCCGAGCGAGTCGCCCTTCTCCAGGCGCTTGCTAACGGCGAACGGCAGGGACACGCCCATGATGAACAGAAAGGCGGGGGCGATGATGTCGGCGAAGTGGAAGGTGTCGGGTTTCATGGCGTGCCAGAGCCACGCGGGAGCGTTGACGATATCGGCCATCCCGGGGCCGCCGAATTCATTGACGAAGATCATCAGAAAAATGGTCAGCCCGCGGTAGATGTCGATCGAATCGACGCGCGCGGAGATCGCTGGGGCCGGAGGCGGGAGGTTGTCTTTGGCGCACATGGCCCGCATTCTATAAAATCGCCGCCGCTCATTCAAGTTTCTCGAAGTGACCAGAGACATCTCGTTTTATATGATTGATGAGTTTAGAGAGAGGGTCCTGTCACGGCGCGTCCCCGTCCGTCCTCGCTCCGCACCCGTCAAGAGAGGGGTCCCCTACGCTCCTGGCGTTGCGGGGACTGGCGCCGTGCCACCCTGCCATGGCCTTCGCGAATCACATAAAAACGAGATTCTTTCAGATTGACCTCGGTGCGGTTCGAAGGTATATTTTGCGGGCGATGCTTTCCTTCGTGCCCGCCCAAGATCATCAAGGAGATAGATCAATGAAAAAACGGTCGGTCATCTTGACGCTTGCCATCTCATTGTTATCAGCAGGGTTGACGTCGCCCGTTCCTCCGGCCGCGGCGGCTCCATCGGAGACCACGACGCCCGGCGTCCCCGCCCCCTCCCCCCCCTCCCCCGCGCCCATGACCGAAAGGCAGCTCATGGACTTGTATCTCGCCATCGTCGAGGACGCCGTCGCCGTCTTCGAGCCGATCTGGACCGACGACTCGAAGCGCATCCCGAACAGCGGCTTCTTCGACGTCCGGAAATACGACGACTGGACCCCCAGCTATAAGGGCTACGCCGGGATCGTCACAGTTCCCGCCAATGGCCTGGCCGATTTCGCCTACGCCATCCTCCTTACCGAAACCGACAAGCCCCATTTCACGGCCAAGAAGGTCCCCCGCGCCGTGCTTCTCGATCACGCCATCAAATCCATCCGCTGGTGCTGCCTGACGAGCGTCTACGTGAAGGACCACTATCCGTACATCTACGAGGACACCGCGCCCCAGTTTCTCGAGGGCCGCTACTGGCGCCGGGAGTTCGGCTACCGGGCCGACGAAACCGGCTTCCTGACGCTCGCGGCCGCCCGGCTCTGGGACCAGCTCGACGCCGGGACGCGCGGCCTGGTCGAGGAGACGATGATCGGCGTCTCCCCCAAGGAGCGCTTCCTCCGTACCTGGGAGCCGCCCCAGGGAGGGAACCAGGACCAGGCCAAACAGGACCTAGGGAGCACGATCGGCGCCGCCTATCTCTTCCCCGGCCGCCCCGACAAGAAACTCTACGAGAACCTCGTCGCCCTCGCCGGGATCGACATCGCCTCGACCCTCCACGACTTCGCGAACCCGACCCTGGTCATGGGCAAGCCGGTGCACGATTATGCCCAGGGCTGGAACCTCTACCAGGACTACACGAGCGACCACCACGGCTGGGCCCAGATCTGGTACGGCAGCGACAAGCTCTTCGAGGGCTGGTTCTACGTCGATTTTCTCAGCCGCCGGGCCAAACAGCCGATGCCCGAGACCTTCACTTATCCCGGGAACGGGTTCGAGGGCATCTTCAACCGGATGCGCCTCCTCTGCCAGCCCGAGGGCGACCCCATCTCCGTCCACGGCATGGAGTACGATTCGTATTACGGTTCCGGGCTGCTGGCCTATCTTTACGGCGCTGTTATCAAGAAGGATCCCGTATCGGCCGCGCTCGAAGAGAAAGCCGCCCATCTCCTGAAGCGCAACTCCGACGCGGTCCGCGAGTACGACTACCACCGGAACAACCAGGCCAAGGCGGCGCTCGCCTACCTTGTCCACAAGACCGCCGGCGGCCGGGCCGAGCCCCTGACCTTCGACCGGGCCTGGGCGGCCATCTCCGGCACGTACCATCATCCGTGGTGGCAGAACCTCATCCACCGCTCTTCGAACAAGCTGGCCTCTTTTTCCTGGGGCACGACGTCTTCGCAGGATAACCATTTCGGCGGCGCCGGAAACGGCGTCACCGGCTACGTCCTCCCGGCCCGGCTCGATGAAGCGGCCCCGGAGCCGCTCCTCTATATGCATCCGTTCTCCATCACCGGCGAGGCCGAGGTCACCGACGCCAAGGGACAAAAATATAACGGCCCCAAGACGTCCGATCTCTACCGCTTCACCCGCGATGACGTCGGGTTCCATACCGCCGGCCGTGTCACGGTCGGCCCGGTCGAGCAACGCAGCGCCTTCTTCTCTTTTGACGAGGGTCCTTGCCTGTACGTCAACATGTTCAAGGCGGTCGGTGAGGCGACGTTGAGCTGGACGGGTGTCCCGACATATTTTTATGCGCGGCCGGGCGTGACATCGAGCCGCAGCTATTTCGATGCGGCCGGCGAGCGGAAGCTCGAGCAGCCTTACCAGGGCCGGTCGACCTGGTGGTGCGTCAACGATAGGCTGGGCGCCGTGATGCTGAGGGGACCGGGGACTGCCGGTGCCGCCGTAGACAGCCTCGAAGTCAAGCGGACCGTCGGCCGGAACTGGGCCCGGACGGACGCCTACAAGGATAAGTGCGATACGATCTTCGCCTCGCCCGTGCGCGAGGCCGCCCTCAAGGCGGGTGACGTCGCGGGCGATGTCGCCACGGTCTTCTACCCCGAATGGGATCACGCCGCGGTCGGGGAAGCGGCGCGCGCGCTGGGCGGGTCCGCCCTCGACCTGCCGGCCGGCTGGCGCGGCTGGGTCATTCCCGGCAAGAAGGGAGCCGTCCCCACGCGGCACCTGGCCGTCGTCCACCTCGACGCGGAAACGTGCTCGGCGCTGATCCCGCTGGCGTTCGCCGAGGGGGCGCCCATCCTGTCGATGGTCACGACCGTTCAAGGGAAGGCCGGTCTGACGCCCGTCAAGCTCGCCCGTTTCGAAACCTGCGGCGAGACGATCGGCGCCTATGTCGAATCGTTGGGCTCGACCGCGGTCGAAGCCCGGCGAGTTTCGCTCGGACGGTATTCCATAAAGCCGCTGTCCGGAAAGACGGCGAAGGTCACGGTCCGGCTCGCCGATGCTGTCGGCCCGGTGCAAGTCATGGACGCGCAGGGCAGGGTTCTCCAAGACGTCCAGGCCGGCGCGGCAACCGCCCCAGGGTTCACCTTTGATATCAGCGGCGAAGTTACGGTCGTCGACCGCTCCGCGGCCGACCGTGATAAGCTCGGTCCGGCCGTCGAGATCGGCCGGGTCGTCGTCCGCGAGGACGGCCGGGCGACCGTGCCCGTCATCGCCAAGGACCAGAGCGGCATTTCCCTGGTCAAGATCTATATGGACGGCAAGGAGGTTGATGCTCGGGATGCCGCGCCGTTCGTTTGGACGGGTTTTCCGGGCCAAGGCTACCATACGTTCCGCGCCATCGCCCAGGACGACTCGCCGGCGCGCAACGAAAGAACATCGGACGCCCTGACTATAGAAATCAAGTAACGGGCGCGAATTGGACGCCGAATTCGGGGGACGCCAGACCCTGTCCCCTCAAAAGTAATTCTGAGGATTTTGTCATGACCAAAAAAAGCACGCCGAAAAAAACCTCCCGGGCGGTCGCGGCTCTCGCCTCCGTCGCGATCCTGGCTCCGGTATTACTTTGCGGAAGCCGGGCGCAAACCTCCACCACCTCCGCGCCGGCGCTCAAGATCGAGGGCGCGAAGGTCCACCCCACGGTCTTCGTCACCCCCGCCGACATCACCCGGGCGCGCGACAACATCCGACGGTTCGACTGGGCGAAGCAGACCGCCGACGCCGTCCTCCGGGAAGCCGACGCCTGGCTCGCCAAGGACGACGCCTGGCTCCGGAGCGTCGTGCCCGCGCCCGGCGCGGCCTTCGCCTACGGCATCGTCGCCTGCCCGATCTGCGGTGCGAACTGGGGGCCCTTCGCCCGCGAGGGCGCATCGTTTGACAGGCCCAGTCACGTCACCTGCTCGAACGGCCACACCCTCCCCGACGCCGACCACCCCGACGGCGGCACGGGCTATGTCGGCCCCGACCGGCGCATCCACTATTTCGTCGGCGGCTATAATGCCTGGGTCGTCGAAACGCTGACCTTCAAGTCCCTCGAGTACCTCGTCCATGCCTACTCCATCACGGGCGAGGAGCGCTACGCCGCCAAGGCCGCCGTCATCCTGGATGCGCTCGCCGCGATCTATCCCGCCTGCCGCAAGGGCGCCTGGGATTATCCCTCGAACCCGCCGAGCGGCCGGCTCGACCGGCCGTGGTACCAGGCCTCGCGGGTGCTCATCCATTACGCGGACCAGTACGACCAGCTCTTCAACAGCCCGGCGCTCGACCAGCCCTCGGTCACCCCGGGCCTCACGCGACGCCGGAACATCGAGGACAACCTGCTCCTCGACGGCGGGACATACTGCTATGAGCAATCCAAGGCGGGCTCGCTCCACAACGGCGAGGCCGACTACGAGCGCGGCGCGCTGGCCGTCGGCGTCTGCCTGGGAATCCCCGAGTACGTCCGCTGGGCGGCCGACGGCCCGTTCGGCATCCGGAGCCTGCTCGCGAACAACATCGACCGGGACGGCGGCTATTACGAGACGACGCCGATGTACGCGGACCACACCCGCGAGCTCGACTGGACGTTCGCCGAGCCCCTCCTCAACTACCGCGGGAGCGCCTTCCCCTCCGGCCTCGACATCTATCGCGACCCCAAGTTCCAGCTCTTTCTGCTCCCCCACAACCTGCCGCTGGAGGCCGCCGGCCATCTCCCGCGATTCGGCGACGCGCCCCCCGACCTCCTGAAGCGGAACGTGCCAGCGCGGCCGTTCGACCGGAGCGATTACGACTTTCTCGAGAAGCTCCACGGCCGGACGACGGACGATTCGGTCAGGCGGCAGGCCGCCGTCCTCCTGAGCTGGCTCGCGGCGGGCGACATCGCCGCCAAACGGAAGCTCGAGAGCACGGGCGATATTTCGGGCCTGGCGATCTCCGACCGGCGCATGTCGGCCGGGTTCAGCATGTACCGCGAGCCGGGCGACGACCTGGGCGGCGGGTTCACAGAGCGGATGTGGCTTCTGTTTCACGCCGGCGAAGCGCCGGAAGCCGGGGGGGATGTCTCCGCGAAGTGGCAGCGCCGCATCCTTGGCAGCGACTTCATGGGACAGAAAGGTCTCGTCATGCTCCGCGCGGGCCAGGGCGACGACTCCCAGGGGCTCTTCCTGCGCTACGGCCCGTCGCTCAACCACGGCCATTACGACGACCTCAACATCAACTACCTCGCGCGCGGCTATGATGTGACTTATGACCTGGGATACGGCCGGAGCGCCGCCACCCAGACGCAGTCCAATTGGGCGCGGCAGACGGTGAGCCACAACGTCGTCGTGGTCGACGGGGCCTCGCAGATCGAGACGGGCGAGACCGGCGGAAGCCTCGAGCTCTTCGCCGAGTCGCCGCTCGTCCGGGCCGTCGAGGCGTCGTCGAACAGGTGCTACGCCAAACAGGGGGTGAGCGTTTACCGGCGGCTGGCGGCGCTCATCGGCGGCGAGACCCCCTATCTCCTGGATATTTTCCGCGTGCGCGGCGGCCGGCAGCACGACTACGTTTTCCACGCGCTGAGCGACGAGATGCGGATCGACGGCCTGACGCTCGGCCTCGAGGAGCCGGGCTCGCTCGCAGGGCCCGACATCGATTGGAGCGCCGCCCAGATCGCCGACGGCGACATCGCAGGGCATCCCAACGACTGGAACTGGGTCGCCCCCCCCGGAAACGGTTACGGCTTTCTCGCCGGGCCGCGGCGCGGCGCGGCCGCCGGGTCGTGGCTCGCCGAGTGGACGCTCGACCCTCAATCGCGGCTGAGGCTCGTCATGGCGGCCAACCCCGGGACCGAGGTCATCGCCGCCCGGGCCAACGGCCTCTATCCGCACTACCCGAAATCGCGCTACATGCTGGCCCGCCGGCGGGGCGAAAATCTGCAGAGCGAGTTCATCGCCGCCGTCGAGCCCTATGGCGCCGCGTCCAAAATATTGAGCGTCGAACGCCTGCCGCTCGAGCCCGCGGCCGGGGAGATCGCGCCCGTCGGAGTCAAAATCACGCTCCGGGACGGCGCGGTCGATTACGTTTTTTCGGCCGGGGACGATACGCTGCGGCGAACGCCGGACGGGATCGCCGTCGCGGGGCGCTTCGTCCAGGCCCACACCAGGAACAGAGTCCTCGAGGGGCTGACGCTCGCCGGCGTGAAGGAATTCTCCGGGTTCGGAAAGAATCTTAAACCGGAGACAGCGGCGCGGCGCGGCACGATCACCGCGGTCGATGTCGAGAAAAACACGGTGACGACCCCGGCGTCGCTGCCGGCGGACGGCAGCCTCGACGGCTCTGTTATCTATTTCACGAACCCCGGCTACACGCGGAACACCGCCTACCGCATCGCCAAGGTCGAGAGGGCGGGAACAGGGAGCAGGGTTTTCCTCCACGCCACGGCCGGCCTCGGGTTCGGCCGCGTCGAGGCCTTGCCCGACGCCCGGACGCTGACGAGTTCCGTTCCGCACGAGTACGCCAACTCGGTCCGGCGGGCCAAGGGCAGCGGCTTCTTCGACGGCAAGAGGATCCGCTCGGCATCGGGCGCGGCGACAAAAATCGTCTCCGTCCGCTACGGAATCCCGATGACGCTCACCGTCGACAGCGCGAGCGGGTTCAAGCCGGGGGAAGTCTTCTATTACGACGACATCCAGCCCGGCGATGCCTTCGATCTCCCGCTCGTCGCGTATTTCCAGAAGGAGCTTTAGGAATTCAGCTCTCCGCCCCGATTGCCCTCAGCCTTTGGACGACCGCATTGACGTGCCCGGGCAGTCCTTCCTCCCACGCGAGCCGCTGGGCCAGGGGGCCGATCCGGCGGAGGCCGTCTTTCGAAACCCGGAGGGTTGTTTGGCACTTCAGAAAGTCGCGGACGCTCAGCCCTCCCGTGTATTTTGCGGCCGAGTTGGTGGGCAGGATGTGATTCAGCCCGGTCGCATAGTCCTCGAGGACCGCGCTCGCCAGCCCGCCGATCCCCAGGGAGCCGAAGGCGGTCAGCCGGGGGATCAGCTTTTCCGGCCTCTTCACGCAGATCTCCAGGTGCTCCGGAGCCATCCTGTTGGCCAGCTCTACGGCCTCGTCCATACCCTTGACCCTGAGAATGAGCTCGCGAGACGCCAGCAGCCTGCGGGCGATGCTCGAGGTTTTCGGGTCCCGGAGCTGTATCCTGAGCGCCCCGCCGATCCGCGCCGCGAGCTTTCCCGAGTCCGTTACGACCCGGGCGTCGGCCTCCGGATCGTGCTCGGCCTGGGCGATGAGGTCCGACGCGATAAAGGCCGGGTTCGCGCCGTCCTGGGCGATGATCAGGATTTCCGTCGGCCCCGCCATGAAATCCACGCCCACCTGCCCGTACAGCAGCCTCTTGGCTGAATTGACATAGGCATTTCCCGGACCTACGATCTTATCGACTCTCGGAACAGTGGCGGTGCCCCAGGCCATGGCCGCGATCGCCTGGGCGCCCCCGACCTTGAAAACGTCCCGGACGCCGGCCAGGCGGGCCGCCGCGAGCATGGCGAGAGGGATTGTCCCGTCCCGCGCCGGGGGAGTGCAGACGACGATGTCCTTGACGCCCGCCACTCCGGCCGGGACGGCCGCCATGAGAAGAGAGGAGAAAAGGGGAAATCGGCCGCCCGGGACGTAGATGCCCAGGCGGCCGACCGGTGTGACCCGCTGCCCGACGAAGACACCCTTCTCGATCTCGAATTCAAAATCTTTGTACGCCCTGAGCTGCCTCCCGGCGAAGCGCCGAAGATAGAGCGCCGCCCTTTTCATGTCGGCGAGCAGCGCCCGGCTGACTTGAGAGAAGGCCGCCTCCCACTCGGCTCTCCCGGTTCGAAGGGAGCGGGGGTTCGCGCCGTCAAAGCGGCGCGTATATTTTCGCAGGGCCGCGTCGCCGTTTTTCCTGACATCCTCGATGATCCCGATCACGCGGGAATCGACGTCCGTGCGCTTTTTCCGACGGCCGGCGTCGGCCCCGGCCGACGGTGCGGAGCGGTTCATTTCTCCTCCTTGTGCTCGGGACCGGGAGCGGGCCGCCGCGGAGATCGCCTTCTCCTTTTGAGCTCGCCCATGACCTCCTCCCAGGAAACGTCAGATTGGGCCAGAATGACCTGGAGAAAATAGAGAACATCCGCCGCCTCCCAGACCAGGTTCTCTCGGCTCGGCGCGCCCAGGAATTCCCGGACTTCCTCCCTGAGTTTTCGCCGCGCCGCGGCCGACGTCAGCGAGGACGTGTAGGATGGCGGCGTCGGGCGCCTAAGCCTGTCGCCGATTGTCCGGGCCAGCTCCGCCGGCGAGAACTCCTTGGCTCCGAAGCAGGAATAGCTTCCGGAGTGACAGGCCGGTCCCTGCGGCTCGACCGTCAGAACCAGCGCGTCCCGATCGCAGTCCGCGCGCACCTTCAGGAATCTCTGATAGTTTCCGGAGGTCTCGCCTTTTTGCCAGAGCCCGCGCCGAGAGCGGGAATAATACCAGGCCCTGCCCGTCGCAAAAGCCTTCGTCAGCGAGCTCCTGCTGCTGTAAGCCAGCATCAGAACCTGCGACTCGGAATCGACCACGACGGTCGGGATGAGCCCTTTCTCCCAATCCAAGGCGCTGATAAAAGCGTCCGGGAGCGATATCTTCCGCGTGTAGAGGGCCATGCCGAGCTGGGCATGAAAACCCAGGCGGGAGATCTTCCTGATCTCCCCGGTCTCGGAGATTCCTCCGGCAACCGTGACCGGCAGGGATGTTGCGTCGCGGAGCGCTTTCAACGGAGAAAAATCGGGGCCTCTCATAAGGCCTTCCTTCTCGACCGCAGTGAATAAAAACTCCGAGGCATAGGGCTCGAGATCCCGGATGACGTCCTGCCACCGCGATCCCGTCACCCTTCGCCAGCCATTGGTGACGATCCTGCCATGGAGCGTGTCGATGGCGATGATGATTCTTTCTCTTCCCACGGCGGAACGGAGCGACGACAGGAAGTCGTGGTTTACGCCCCCGCCGGCGAGGGCCATCGTGCCGACGATGATCTTATCCGCCCCCCAGGAGAGGACCTCCGCCGCCCGGTCGACCGAGCGGATGCCCCCTCCCACCCGGCACGAGGCCCTGCGACATATTTTTTGGATGACTGTATCGTTCGAACCCCGGCCGAGGGCCGAGTCGAGGTCGACCACCGCGATCTCTCCGTACCTGGCGAACTCATCGGCCAGGGCCAGGGGGTCATCCCTCTCCAGGATCTTTTTCCTGCCCTGCTCGAGCTGGACCGCCTTCCCTTGACTCAGGTCGATCGACAGGATCACCATCTGACGTTCACTCCTTTCTCGCGCAGATACTTCTTGATATCCGGGACCGTGTGCTCGTGACCGTGGAGGAGAGAGGCGACGAGCACGGCGTCGGCCCGGCCGGCGCGAATGGCCTCGACGATCTGCTCCAGGTTGCCCGCCCCGCCCGAGGCGATAACCGGGATGGAGGCGGCCTCGGAGACCCGGCGCAGAAGCTCGATATCATAGCCCTCTCTCGTGCCGTCCCGGTCAATGGAGTTGAGGAGAATCTCCCCGGCGCCGAGCCGCTCTCCCCGGAGCGCCCACTCCAGGGCGTCGACCCCGGTATCCTCACGGCCGCCGGACCTGAAGGCCGACCAGGATGCGCCCCGCCTCTTGGCGTCGATGGAGAGGACGACACATTGAGACCCCAGGGTTTCCGCCGCCTCCGCGATCAGCTCGGGGCGGTCGAGGGCGGCCGAGCAGACCGCCACTTTATCGGCCCCGGCCTGGAGAACCAGGCGAACGTCCGAAACGCTGCGAATCCCGCCCCCCACGGTGAGCGGAACAAAGACCTGACGGGAAACTTGTTCCACGATATCCAGGACAGTCTGGCGGCTGCGCGCGGTGGCGGCGATGTCGAGAAAAACAATCTCGTCGGCCCCCTGGTCATTGTACATTTTCGCGAGGTCCACCGGGTCGCCCGCATCCATGAGGTCGCGAAACCGGACGCCCTTGACCACGCGTCCGTCCTGGACATCCAGGCAGGGAATGACCCTCGCGGCTAACATCTCCGCACCCAATTCGAAAGCAGTTCCAGGCCGAGGGCGCCGCTTTTTTCGGGATGAAACTGGACGCCCCAGACCCGGCCGCGGCCGACCACGGAAGGAAAAGGGCCCCCGTAATCGGTCCTCGCGATCGTGATCTCTTCCTCCTCGGGAACGGCGCGGTAACTGTGGACAAAATAGAAGTGGCTCTGGCGCGGGAGCCCGTCGAGCAGCGCCGATTCGGCCAGGACCTGGATGCTGTTCCAACCGATCTGGGGGACTTTTCGCGCCTCCAATCTCCGGCAGGACCCCCTGAACAGCGCCAACCCGCGCTCCTCGGCTGATTCTTCGCTCCCCTCGAAGAGAAGCTGAAGTCCCAGGCAGATTCCGAGAAAAGGCCGGTCCGCCATAAGCCATTCCTTCACTAGACCCAGAATCCCGAACTCCTTAAGCCGGCGGGCAGCGCTGCCGAAAGCGCCGACCCCGGGCAGGACGAGCCTTTCGACATGTTCGAGCTTCTCCGCCCTGTCGACCACCCGGGTTTCAAACCCCAGAAAATCGAATGCCTTCTCCACGGATCTCAAGTTGCCCGCCCCGTAGTCAACGATGCCAATCATGGTCGATGACTCCTTTGGCGCTCGGCAGGCCGGCCACGTCCCGGATGTCGAGGGAGCAGGACTGGCGCATGGCCTTGCCCAGGGCCTTGAAAATCGCCTCCATCTTGTGGTGGTCGCTCCGGCCGAACGGCAGGCGGACGACCACATTGGCCCCCAGCTGAACGCAGAACGCCTGGAGGAAATCCTCCAGCAGGTCGGTGTCCATCCCCCCGCAGAACCGCCTCTGGAACTTTACGTCGAACTGGAGAAATGGCCGCCCGCCGAGGTCGACGGCCACGACGGCCAGCGCCTCATCCATGGGGTAGACAAAGAATCCCGACCGGTTGATGCCCTTCCTCTCGGCCAGGGCGAGGCTGAAGACTCTGCCCAGGACGAGACCGCAGTCCTCGATGAGGTGGTGCTGGTCGACGCGCGTATCCCCCTTCGCCCGAAGGCTGAGGTCGAAGAGTCCGTGCCTAGCGAAGGACTCCAGCATGTGATCAAGAAACGCGACGGGCGTCGCGACCCGCGCCCGGCCGGCGCCCTCGAGCTTGAGGCGGGCGCTGATCCGCGTTTCCTTTGTCTTCCGCTCGAAACGCGCCTCGCGCATCAGAGGACCTCCAGAATGTCGTTGACATCGTCAAGGTCAAAGAGAACGCTCCTCATGTCTTCGCTCCCAGGCAGATACTGCTCAGACAAGAGAGAAAGGCGTTATTTTCCCCGGCCGTCCCCACGGTGACACGCAGCTTGTTCTCGAGAAGCGGGCCGGAGAGCGGACGGATGAGCACTCCGTCACCGAACAGTCGCTGAAAAATGTCCGCGGGCGGAACGTCCCTTGATTCGAAGAGGATGAAATTCGCGCGGGACGGAAAGGGGATGATGCCGGGCAGCCGCCGCATCTCTTCAAAAAGGCGTTCTCTCTCCCGGACGATCTCACCGACCCGGCGTTCGACGAGCGTCCTTCTCTCCAAGATTTCGAGGGCGGCCGCCTGCTGGAGAATCCCCACGGAAAACGGCAGCTTGGCCTTGCTCAACTCCCGGACGACGCCGGACTCACCCAGGAGATAGCCCAGGCGCAGCCCGGCCAGCCCGAAGGCCTTGGAGAACGTCCGCAGGACGACCAGGTTCTCGCGCCCGGCGATGAGAGACGAGGCGGTCTGCCCGTGGAATTCGTAATAGGCTTCGTCCACGGCGAGCAGCCCGCTCAGGCATCCGGCCAGCCTGTCAATGTCTCCGAGCCCGAGCACGGTGCCGGTCGGGTTATTGGGAGAGGCCAGGATCACGAGCCGGGCCGCCCGGCCGCTCTCTATGATCGCGTCGACATCGAAGGAAAAATCGTCCCGGAGCGGGACCTCGACGGCCCGAATATTCAGCGTCGCCGCGACTCTCTTGTAGACCGAAAAACCCGGCCTGACCGTGACCAGGCAATCGCCCGAATCGCAGACGGCCGTGACGAGAGTCTGGATCAGCTCGTTCGACCCGTTCCCGACGAGAATTCCCTCGGCTGGAAAACCGGCATACTCGGAGAGGCGCTCGGTCAGGGCGGCGGCGGCCGCGGCGGGATACCTGTTCCAGGGGATTCGGCTGAGCCGGGCCAGGACGGCCTCCTTGAGCTCCGGCGGGAGATCGTCGGGAGCCTCGTTCTGGTTGAGCTTGGCGCGGCAGGGAGCCTGGGAAACGGCATAGTCCTCGAGAAGACGCACACAGCTCTTGACCGGGCTCATATCACGACCTTGCGGAACGAGTATTCCAGGATGTCCGTCGCCCCCGTCTTCTTGAGAAGCGGAATCAGCCGGGCGGCGGCCTCCTTTTTCACGGCCGCTTTGACGGCGAACCCCGCCTCACCGTAGAGGGGGGAGACCGTCGGGGCCCGCATGCAGGGCAGGATCCGCACGATGGTCTCGAGCTTGTCCTTGGGCACGTTCATCTCCAGCATAACGCGGCCGCGGGCGTTCAGCACGGCGGCGAAGAGCATCTTCAACACTTCGATTTTCTCCCGCTTCCAGTCGTCCGCGAGAGCGTCCCGGTTGGCGACGAATCTCGTCGATGAATCGAGGATCGCGGCCATGATCCTGAGGCGGTGCTCTTTTAACGTCCGGCCGGTGGCGGTATTGTCGATGATCATGTCGGCGTCCTCGGGCGGAAAAGCCTCGGAGGCCCCGTGAGTCCGGAGCAGGAGATAATCGTAGCCCCGCTCCCGCAGAAACTTGTGAGCGATCTTCTCATACTCCGTCGCGACGACGACCTGACGGCGGATGAGCTCCTCGGCGTCGGCATCCTCGGAAACGGCCGCGACGATGCGCACCGGGTCGAGTCCAAGGTCCAGGAGCTCGACGACGCTCGCCCCCGTCTCGACCACCCAGTCCAGTCCGGTGAAACCGATGTCGTAAGACCCCCGCTCCACGAGCTGCGCGATGTTCTGGGGCTTCATCATCTTGACCTCTATCTCCTCGTCCGCGATCGAGGGGACGTAGTGCCTGGAGTTGGTCTCGAGGGCCGTTCCCGAGTCATTGATCAGGCCGACGACGCCGGCCAGCATCCTGCCTTTGGGGATGACCATCTTGATTTTGTTCATCTCGGCTCTCCCGCCATGGACTTCTTCATGGCCGTCTGCCTCGGGCCGATAGGTTTTCGAGCGTGGTCGCGCATGGGTCTCCTTTCAGGGTGTTTCGACCGGCTTCCCGTCCCGGCTCAAGCTTTATCGGCGCGGCAGGAAACCGGGGGCGGGAAAGTGGGGAGGGGCCTAGTTATGGTGGATTCCGGACTTGATGGTGCAGTAGGTGATGAAGAATCGTCCGCTGTATCTCACGCTTATCTTTATAGAGGATTCGGCGCGCTGAGTCAAGGCCGGGATGAATAATATTTCTTATCCGCGAATCGACGGACGGGTGCGGGCCGCCAGCAGGGACTTGTAGGCATTGACCATCCCGCCGCAGGCGACCTTGCCTTGGAGCGCCGGGAGAGGGGTCGCATTATCCATTAATATCTTCTTGACGGCCAGAGCATCCAGCTTCAAGTTGACGGAGAGCGTCAGGGCGGCGACCCCGGCGACCACCGGGCCGCTGCAGGAAGTCCCCGCGCCCAGCCGGTAGGTGCTCCGGCCGTTCTCGACATCCGTCGTGAAGTTCTCGTCCAGGGCGGCGATGTCGACGTTTCGCGGACCGAAGTTCGAACCCAGACGGCGCTCTCCGGCATTGTAGATGACCAGGTCGCCGCGGAAATCTATCATGGCCACGGTCAGGATGTTGTCGAGGGTGAAGCAGGCGGGATAGGTGAAATTCACTTCCCGGTCGACATCCAGGCCGGAGTTACCCGCGCCGACGACGAGCAGGACGCCTTTGGTCCCGGCGTAGGCGATGGCCGCCTCGAGCTCGGCCAGAGAGCCGGACGCCGGGTCGCTGACGAACCCGCTCCAGTTGATGACCCGGGCCCCGTTGTCCGCGGCGTAGCGGATGGCCCGGGCCGCCCGCCCGGGCCGCGCCGTGTCCTTCTCGTCCCCTCCGATGCCCTGCGCGCCGATCTTGAGCAGCATCAGCGAGACGTCCCAGTTGACCCCGGCCACGCCGATGCCGTTGTTCCCCCGCGCCCCGATGATGCCCAGGGCGGAGATGCTGTGCCAATAGGGCTGGATGCGGTCCCTGCGCTTGCCGTCGAACACGTAACAGTCGGGGTCCGGGTCGTCGAAGGCGTAATCCCAGCCCATGACGTCGTCGACATACCCGTTCCCGTCATCGTCGAGACGGTTGGTTTCTTTGGCGTGGCCGGAGGCGTCCGGGCCGGATTCGCCCGGGTTGGCCCAGATGTTGCCGGCCAGGTCTTCGTGATTGTAGAAGAAGCCGTCATCGAGCACGGCGACGACCACCTGGCGGCTGCCGGTGGAGATCGTCCAGGCCCGGGTGATGTCCGGGTCGATGCCGGCCGCGGCCTCGAGGGCGACCGGGGAGGACTTGATAGAGGTCCGCTCGATCGTCTGCCGTCCCCCGGGATTGAGGAAGCTGACCTGGTGCTTGAAAAAGGGATCGTTCGGGACTATCCGCCCGGCCGGGGCCAGGGCGGATGCCAAAGCAGCCGCCAGCAGGATAGGCGGCGTCGGGTTCATGATACCTATTCTATCTTACCTTTTGGAAAAATATGCAAAACAAAATTGACTTTTCAAGCGCGCTGTAATAAACAAAACCTGCCATATAACCAAGATTAAGACAGGGAGGGTCCGTCATGAGGAAGCGTATCGTCATTTTTCTCTTTTTTTTGGCCGCCATTCTCTTTATCCGAGGCGTGCCGTCGCCGGGAGCTGACGCACAAAGCGTCTCGAGCGTGGGGCCATCGGGTGCGGCCGCTCCTCAGCCGCTCGCGCCGCAGCAAACCCCGACTGTCAAGGCCTCGGTGGACTACGGGCGCATGCCCTTATATTTCATTGCCAACAAGGGGCAAATGGACGAGCAGGTAGACTATTATGTCCAGGGCCTGGACAAGTCTGTCTACTTCACTTCCGAAGGAGTGACTTTTGCCATCAGCCGGGCCACGGAAAGGAAAACAGAGGGGTCTTCGTCGCTATCGCACGACCTGTTTTTAAATAACGCCCGGGTAAAATCTCAGCCCGAGACGCAGGCCTCGGAGATGACCGCTGCCGAGCGCTGGATCGTCAAGCTCGATTTTGTCGGCGCGAATCAAGATGTGAAGCCTGCTGGCCGCGAGGAAACCGGAGCGGTGATGAGCTATTTTAGCGGCCGGCCGGAGGAGTGGCGCTCGGGCGTTTCGACCTATTCGAAAATCCTCTACCTTGATCTCTGGCCCGGCATCGACCTCGTCTATTCGGGGACGGTCAATCAACTCAAGTATGAGTTCGTCGTCCATCCCGGTGCCGACCCGTCCCGCATCAGGCTGGCTTATCGGGGCGCGACGAGCGTACAGGTCGACGATTCCGGCCGGCTTGAGATCACGACACCCGCCGGCAGTTTCAGGGACGATACGCCGGTAGCCTACCAAGAGATAGACGGCCAAAAGCTCAATGTGCCCCTGGCTTACCGACTTCAGGAAGGAGCCGGATCCGGAGCGAAGCCCGGGACCGCCGGAGAGGGAGAACGCCGACGGGAGGCCGGAAATTCGATTATGAAGCCGCACGCCTACGGTTTTGATATCGGGGACTATGACAGGACGAGAGCGCTCATCCTCGACCCCGCGGTCCTCGTCTATTGCGGCTACGTAGGCGGAGCTGGCTACGAAGACCAGAATGGCGGCATCGCCGTAGACGGTTCGGGAAACGCTTATATCACAGGCATCACCCCCACGGGCTGGTCGGGATTTCCCGCCGTTGTCGGCCCCGACTTGACGGCCAACGGCGGGTACGATGCCTTTGTCGCAAAAATCAACGCCTCGGGAACAGGCCTTGTTTACTGCGGCTATATCGGAGGGTCGGGCAACGACTACGGCTACGGCATCGCGGTCGACTCGACGGGCGCGGCTTATGTTGCGGGCACGACAACTTCATCAGAAAGCGATAACTTCCCCGTGACGGTCGGCCCGAGCCTGACCTTCGGCGGAGGACATTATGATGCTTTTGTGGCCAAAGTGAATTCTGCCGGGACGGCGCTCGTCTATTGCGGCTACATCGGCGGCGAATATATCGATTACGGTTTCGCCGTTGCCGTGGACAACTCGGGGAATGCTTATATCGCAGGCAGTACCGCGTCGGACGAGTCGACTTTCCCGGTTGCTATCGGGCCGGACCTGATTTCTAACGGCGGGAGTGACGCCTTTGTCGCCAAGGTCAACGCCGCCGGCACCGGACTCGTTTATTGTGGTTTCGTGGGCGGCAATGGAGATGACTCTGGCTTTGGCATCGCCGTGGACTCCGGGGGCAACGCCTACTTGGCCGGGCAGACCAATTCGCGCGAAACCGATTTCCCGGTTGCGGTCGGCCCGGACCTGACTTATAACGGAGACCCTCTGGACAGCTTCGTGGCCAAAGTCAGCGCCGCCGGCACGAACCTGGTCTATTGCGGATACATCGGCGGCGCCGACGAAGAAGTCGGCCGTGGTATCGCCGTAGATGGCTCCGGAAACGCCTACGTCTGCGGCTATACCGAATCGGATGATACCACCTTTCCGGTCAAGGTCGGCCCCGACCTGACCTTTAACAACCCTGCCGGATACCAGGAAGCCTGGATCGCCAAAGTCAAATCCGACGGCACGGCCCTCGATTATTGCGGCTACATCGGCGGCGCTTCAAACGATGGGGCAGCCTCTCTTGGCGTGGACAGCACCGGGTGTGCTTACGTATTCGGTACCACAAGTTCCTCGCAGGCCACGTTCCCGGTCAGCGGGGGACCGGACCTGACTATTAATGGCAGCGCCGAGGCCTTCGTGGCCAAGGTCACGGCCGACGGCACCCGGCTCGCTTACTGCGGCTACATCGGAGGCCAATTTGCAGAGATTGGCTATGGAATCGCCGTGGATAGCTCGGGCAGTGCCTATGTCCTGGGCCAGACAAATTCTACCCAATCGACGTTCCCTGTCACGGTCGGCCCCGACCTGAGCTATAACGGAGGTTATGATAGCTTTGTGGCCAAGATCTCCTATTCGGAGGTGTGGACACCGCGGCACGCCGTCGGGAATTTCGATGGAGATGGGGCGGACGAAGTGGCGGTCGATTTCGGGGCGGCAGGCGTCTATCTCTATGATAATGGCAGCTGGACGCAGATCGGCTCGGGCAATCCTGAAAGCCTCCTGGCCGCCGATGTCGACGGAGATAGCGTCGACGAGATCCTCGCCGACCAGGGCGCAACCGGCCTCTGGCTGTGGAACGGAGGCGCCTGGGGCCAGCTCAGCGGTGTCAATGTCGAAGGCTTGGCGGCGGGCGATGTGGATGCGGACGGCAGCGATGAAGTCGTCGGCGATTTCGGCGCCGTCGGATTGTGGCTCTTCAACGCCAGCCTCTGGACTCAGCTCAGCGGCATTAACGCCGATTATGTGACAACAGCCAATCTCGACGGCACGGGCGGCGAGGAGATCGCCGGAGATTTTGGAGCGACGGGCCTCTGGCTCTGGAATGCCGGGGCCTGGACTCAGCTCAGCGGCGTCAATGCCGACTACGTGACGGCCGGCAACATGGACGGGACCGGAGGCTTGGACCTGGTCGGTGATTTCGGAGCGACGGGCCTGTGGCTGTGGAACGGCGCCTGGACTCAGCTCAGCGGGGTGAACGCGGACTACATGATCACGGCCAACATTGACGGAGACACGGATGATGAGGCCGTGGGCGATTTCGCGGCGACGGGCCTGTGGTTGTGGAACAGCGGCGCCTGGACCATTCTGAGCGGGGTGAACACGGAGTTCATGATCCGGGCCGATATCGACGGGAATGGAAGCGCCGAGGTCGCGGCGGACTTCGGGACGATCGGACTGTGGCTCTGGAATGGCGGTGCCTGGACGCAGGTGAGCGGCGTCAACGCCGAATACATGCTGGAGGGCGACTTCGATGGGGACAACGCCGCCGAGTTGATGGCCGACTTCGGCACCCTGGGTTTCTGGCTGTGGAATGCCGGCGCCTGGAGCCAGGTCAGCCCCCTGAATCCCGAATAACGCCTGAATAAGAAATCGACTGATCAGACCCTGAGCAGGTAAGAGACCTTCAGGGTGACGGAGTAGCCGCCCTCCCGGCCCAGGAGTTCGTTCCGCTCACTCTTCTTGAAGGAGAGCTGGACGATGTTCCCGGCGCCGAAGTAATAGCCGACCAGGAAATCGAGGCTGTACTGATTTTCCCTCGTCTCTCCAAAGAGACGGGTGTTGAGGAAGAGGCTGCGCGTGACCTGGAAGTGGAGCGCGGTTTCGTAGGCCAGCCCGTTGAAGACCTCTTCTCCCGTTGCGTCGATGGCCTGCCGGATCCAGTCCCCCTCGACCGACCATTCCAGGTAGGACCGCGGCCGCAGGACCAGCCGGCCCTCGACGCTCGTCTGGGAGCCCGGGACGACCGCCGTGAAATCCTCGTTGTAGACGCCGCGCTTCTCCCAGCCGCCCTCGAGCCCGATCTCCTTCAGGAAGCCGCCGCGCTCCCAGCTGAAGTCCAGGTTGCCGCCGTAGGTCTTGATGTAGTCCGGCGTCCAGACAAGGTCGTCGCCCTCGTCCAGAACCTGGTACCGGCTCCGGCCGAGGTCGAACCCGCCATGGACCTCGATGCGGTTGAAGAGCTCGTACCAGAAGAACGCCTCCATATTTTCGCCGACGGGATTTCCGTGCGAGTCCTGCCGGATCAGGCCGCCGAGATCCAGGCTGAAGCGCTTGAAAAGCCCCTCGTTATAGCGCCAGGCGTAACCGGTCATGAGGTCGAACGACTGGAAGTCGATCTGGTCGATGTACCCGGTCCTGATGTCGACATCCTGGGACTGACCCCCAAAATTCGAACCACCCCGAGTGCTAAAAATGAGGGTGCTATAATAGACATCATCAGCCGGGTAGAAGCCTTCGAAGGAGGCTCAGATGGTGTCCG
>Ga0315275_10000868_pt1 | contig 25615 bp, 18 predicted proteins | sample YL17G03_0_MG_FD_205557 | JGI IMG/M metagenome (GOLD analysis project Ga0315275, IMG submission 205557) | Sediment microbial communities from Yellowstone Lake, YNP, Wyoming, USA - YL17G03_0 | ecosystem: Environmental > Aquatic > Freshwater > Lake > Sediment | place: USA: Wyoming | collected...
GATGCTTCCCTTGAAAACTATTACCCCTACGATGTGACAAAGGCGAAGGAGTTACTGGCTGCAGCAGGCTATGCGGATGGTTTTGAGGTAACAATATTGTCACTTCCATTAGGGGGCTTGGACACACTCGCGCAGGCTGTGGCGAGTTACTGGGAAGCAATTGGGGTCACGACACTTGTTGATAACAAAGCCACTGCCCCTGAATTCATCGGCGGTACATTTTCCGGGGAATATGCGGTCAATGTGGCGGGTCTGGGTGTAACAACGCCGATTCTTAATCTCTGGAAATGTTGCATCATGCCCGGCTCTTTTTGGAATCGGGATGCGAGCGCACCACCGGAATTGCAGGCGCTGATCGATCAGATCTCGATGACCGATGGTGATGATATGGCTCCTCTCGCCAAGCAGGTCAACCAATACTTGACCGAGAATGCCTGGTATGTACCTGTCATGTCCGCATCGTTGTATTTCCTTTATGCCCCAGGTGTCACTGGAGGCGAACCGACGCCATTTGATCCGGTCATTTACGTATTGGACGTAGTGCCTTCGGAATAATGATGGATGAATTAGAATTCTAGAGGTTCTAACTTTACGTCAGTTACACCATCACAGGGTCGTGCGCACACGAACATCCATGTGCGCACGACCTTATTGAAGCATAAGTAAAAGGATTATGAGATGCTTAAGATCGTTGGCCGACGTTTCCTGGTTTCTTTGCCGTTGGTTTTAATCGTTACGATGCTATCGTTCTTCCTCGTTTTGCTGACGCCAGGCGATCCTGCTGTGGTGATACTTGGAATGAACCGTACGCCAGCAGAATATGAAGCCGCGCGAGAGAAATTAGGGTTGGACCTGCCAGCATTGACAAGGTATGGACAGTGGATAAGTGATCTTGGAACTGGCAATCTGGGTGTCTCGATCTATAATTCCGAATCGGTTTTAAAGATACTGAAGGATCGTAGTGGAGTAACCTTCTCGTTGATCATTGTGACAACGATTTTTTCGTCGATTATTGGGATAGGACTGGGTATTGCAAGCGCGATCCGGAGAGGGTTCCTCGCAAGGACAGTAGATTTTTTCTCTCTCCTGGGGATGGCCCTGCCCAATTTCTGGGTGGCGCTGGTCCTTGTTGCGATTTTCTCTGTCAGTCTGCGCTTGTTACCAGCGATAGGGTATATACAACCGGGGACTTCGTTATCCGGATGGGTTAAGAGCCTTGTTCTCCCTGTTGCCGTTCTTTCTGCCCCAGCGATTGGAATAATTGCACAGCAGACGCGCAGTTCGATGCTCGAAGTTCTGGATAGTCCGTATATCCGCACGCTTCGCGCGGGTGGGCTTGGAAGGACTACGCTCATCTATCGTCACGCCCTGCGTAACGCAGCCATTTCGATCATCACCGTAGTTGGATTAACCTTTGTCTCCTTATTGAGCGGCACCGTGATCGCTGAAACTGTCTTTGCTTTACCAGGCCTGGGAGGGTTGGCAGTTCAGGCAACCTCCCGGCATGATCTGCCCGTCATACAGGGATTGGTCCTGTACTTTACCGTGATCGTTATCATTGTGAACCTGATCGTAGACATTATTTATGCATGGCTCAATCCCAGGATACGGCTCTCATGAACAAGCATTCTACAACACCTGTCACTCCAGATGCTCACGAAGCTATCACCGGCACTGAAAATACCAGTATACAGAACAGGTCTCTTCTTCGCGTAGTGCTGCACAAACCTTTGGCGTTGATTTGTGGCGGTTTTTTATTGTTGGTCATTCTCGGAGCGATATTTGCACCCTTGGTCGCCCCTTATCCACCCAATGCCCTGGATTTACCAAACGCACTCAGCGGGCCATCTGCCAGCCATCTGTTAGGTGGCGACGAGCTTGGACGGGATATCCTTAGCCGTCTATTATATGGAGGTCGACGGGTATTTCCAGGTATTCTCGAGGGAGTCCTGACAGCTTTGATATTGGCAGTCCCTATCGGTATCCTGGCCGGGTATTTTGGCGGAAAATTCGATCGCCTGGTGGGAGCGATCACCGATGCGTTATTATCGATCCCCACGATCATCCTGGTCCTTGTTGTGCTGGCGATTTTTCCAAAGAATACTCATGCCGCGATGATCGCATTCGGCATACTCGTCTCACCTGGTCTCATACGCGTTGTTCGAGGAGAGACGCTTCCCTTGAAAGAAGCCGACTTCGTTTCTGCGGCGCGTGTCGCGGGAGTGTCCAATTTACAGATCATGATCCGCCACATCCGCCCAGGCGTAATTCGCGTTGTGATCGTTCAAGGCTCATTCATAGCAGCAGGTGCTTTGGGCTATATGGTAGCATTGGGATACCTTGGCCTGACAGCCTCCGCTGGAGAAGCAGAGTGGGGGCAAATGGTTGCCAGCGCGGGCACCATGCTTAATCGTCAACCATGGCTGCTTGTCCCCCCCGGAGTACTGATAGGACTGATAGTGCTTGCATTTACATTGTTTGGAAATGCTTTGCGCGATGCCAGTGCTGAAGCGATTGCAGCTGCCCCAGGACCTGTCTCAAGAGGCAGTTCACCAAAGGAGAATGCTGCCCAATCCCAGGGTGTTCTCCCGGATCATTCAAATGAGTTGCTCTCGGTAATCAACCTGTCCGTCGCCTTCTCCAGCCGGGGTGGTGACTTACTTGCAGTTGACAACATCAGTTTTGACGTAAATCCAAGTGAGATCGTGGGCTTGGTGGGTGAGTCCGGCGCAGGAAAATCGATCACCTCCCTGGCAATACTCCGCCTTCTTCCGAATGCAGCTCGAATTGTCAACGGTCAAATAATGTTTGATGGCCGAAATATCACCGGGATGGATGATGCGGAGTTTGATCGACTGCGTGGACGTTCATTTGGACTCGTCTCTCAAGAACCTCTTTCAAGTCTTGATCCTGCTTTTACCGTCGGAAGCCAACTTGGCGAATTGGTGCGTCTTCATGATGGCTTTAATCGTAAGGATAATCGGTCAAGATGCCTTGACCTGTTGAACCAGGTGAGGATCCGAAGACCAGAACAATTGTTAACCATGTATCCGCATGAGGTATCCGGCGGCATGGCACAGCGCGTCTCCATTGCCATGGCTCTTGCAGGGCGTCCCAAACTACTCATCGCGGATGAGCCTACAAGTGCGCTTGACGTCACGGTGCAAAAGGAGATCCTTGCACTCCTGCGCCAATTGCAGCTCGAAACCAAGATGTCAGTGCTCTTTGTGACCCATAATTTCGGCGTTGTTGCTGATCTTTGCGACCGGGTTATCGTGTTATACGCAGGGCAAATCTTTGAGGAAGCAGATGTCTTCCAGCTTTTCGATCACCCTAGGAATCCGTATACAAAAGGATTGTTATTAGCCAATCCATCGAATGCACAACCCGGTCAACCGTTGCCAATCATCCCTGGCCGCATTCCATCCATTGGCTCCTGGCCAACGCACTGCCGTTTTGCACAGCGCTGTCCTTATGTTGCAGACGAATGCCTGGCTGGACCTATTCCTCTTCTTGCTCTTGAAGATGGACGAAAGACCCGATGCATCCGCGTTGGTGACCTGCTGAAAAAGGAGATACTATGATCGCAGGGGAACACCTTCTTGACGTTCGGGGTCTGGCAGTTCATTATCGTGGCCGGCGAAGAGGTTCGGTAATTAAAGCGCTTGATTGCATCGATCTGAGTCTTGAATCGGGCGCAGCGATTGGGATTGTTGGTGAATCAGGTTCAGGTAAATCAACGTTAGCCAAAGCCATCCTTGGTTTAGCACCGATCCATGGCGGTTCGATCCGGCTGGCCGGGAAAGATATCACTTCCATCAAGCAGAATTCCCGGCGTGAGCTCAGTCGTATCCTGCAAGTTGTGTTCCAGGATCCAAGCAGCTCTCTAAATCCATTTATTACCGTAGGTACCACGCTCGAAGAACCATTACGCGTGCATGGAATAAAGGATCGTGAGGAATTAAACCAAAGGATAGCCAAAGCTTTGGATCAGGTCGGGTTATCGCCGGACGTTGTTAGCCGCTATCCAGGACAATTTTCCGGAGGCCAGAAACAGCGAATAGCGATTGCCAGGGCATTAATCATCAATCCACAATTGATCATCTGTGACGAGGTGGTAAGCGCGCTTGATCTTTCTATTCAGGCACAGATCTTGAATTTGCTTGCCGATCTACAGAAAAGCTTTCAACTCAGTTATCTATTCATATCCCACGATATTGCAGTTATCCGTTACATCTCAAACCAGGTGATCGTTCTCTACCAGGGACGGGTCATGGAAAGTGGACCCACTGCTGTTGTTATCAATAACCCTTGCCATCCGTATACGAGGGAGTTGATCGCCTCATCGCCGATCACCAACCCGAGAGAACAACGCAAGCATAGAGATGGACAACAATGGGAACGCGCCTCTAGCACAACCTTTACAGATGAAGCCAACGAGAATGGTTGTCCTTTTGCCCCGCGTTGCCAATTTGCGGTAGATATATGCACAACTGAGCGTCCCCCATTCAAGGTTACGGATGAAGGTGGTCTTACGGCCTGCCACCGTTATCCTGAATGGATGGCGTAAAAAAATTTCATTTAACGCTTTATCCGACAACGATAATGTGAGTTTCTATTTGAGTATTGGGCACAGGTGATTCGGTACACATCTTTTGGGAGTCCCATATAAAACGAAACATGGATGAATATCTTTGGTTTAAAAATGCTGTCTTTTACCAAATCTACATCCGCGCCTTTTACGACAGTAATGGCGATGGTATTGGAGACCTAAATGGTATTGCCCAAAAAATGGACTATTTGCAAGAATTTGACGTGGATTGCATATGGTTAATGCCATTTTACCCGTCCCCACTCAAGGATGATGGCTACGACATCGTAGATTACTACAATATTCATCCTGACTATGGCACATTGGATGATTTCAAAGCCCTGCTTAGATCTGCGCACGATCGTGGGATCCGGGTGATCACTGACCTGGTGCTGAATCATACTTCCGATCAGCATCCCTGGTTTCAGTCTGCCCGCACAGATCGCCGTTCCCCGTATCGTGATTATTATGTCTGGGATGATTCGGATACAAAATACAGCGATGCTCGCATCATATTCCTGGATACAGAAAAATCCAACTGGAGTTGGGATGAGAGTGCTGGACAATATTTCTGGCACCGCTTCTATACGTGCCAACCTGATCTAAATTTTGACAACCCGAGAGTACAGGATGAAATGATCAATGTCATGAAATTCTGGCTCGACTTGGGAGTTGATGGATTTCGGGTGGATGCTGTGCCTTATCTTTATGAGCGGGAAGGGACCAATTGCGAGAATTTACCGGAGACTCACGCTTACCTTCGGAAAATCCGCCAATTTATTGACGAACATTACATTGGACGCATCCTTTTATGTGAGGCTAACCAATGGCCGCGTGACGTGCGTCCCTATTTGGGGGAGGGAGATGAGTTTCACATGGCATTTCACTTCCCTTTAATGCCGCGCATATTTATGGCACTTGGGCAGAATGATGCCTCCCCTATTGCCAGGATACTGGAGCAAACTCCGTCTATCCCTGAAAACTGCCAGTGGTGTACCTTCCTTCGTAACCACGATGAACTAACTCTCGAGATGGTGACAGAAATCGAGCGCCAGTGGATGTGGGCCACCTACGCGCCCGAGCCGCGGATGCGGCTTAACTTGGGTATTCGTCGCCGCCTGGCGCCCTTGCTCGGTAACGATCGTCGGAAAATTGAACTGGCCAATGCTCTGGCGTTCACCCTGCCTGGAACTCCTGTCTTGTACTATGGTGATGAAATTGGCATGGGTGATAATATCTGGTTATCTGATCGAAATGGAGTGCGCACCCCAATGCAATGGGATTCCGGATTAAATGGCGGATTCTCAATATCTGAGAAAACGTATGCGCCGGTCATCGCTGAGGAACCCTTTACTCCCCAGCAAGTTAATCTTCGGGAACAGCGTTCTCGTCTCGATTCCCTCTGGCAAACGCTGAAGAAACTGATCGCCATTCGCAAACGACACCCTGCCTTATTGTGTGGTTCCTATACCTGGCTTGATTGCACAAATAAACGGGTAGCAGCCTATTTGAGGGGGATTGAAGGCGAAACCATCCTGGTGGTCAATAACCTGGCTGACGAACATCAAGTCATTGAACTCAATTTACTGCTAAGTGGTCTGGAGAGTGCCCAGGATATTCTAGGTGGTGAAGAAATCATTCTCAGTAGTTCACACTTCAATATCAAGCTGAATCCTTTTCAATACTCCTGGTTCAAGATTACCCTCATTAATTTACCGGATGCGGATAAAAAATGAAGCATGTCCGCCAATTCATCACACGTGATACGTTCTCAAGCCTAGTGAACAAGCGGTTCAGAGGCTGTTATGCCGATATGGTTTAACTTTGAAATGGATGTGCTTCGGTCACCGAAACCTACGCCTGGCAGATTGGGACGGGCGGTTGTGCCCCGGACACCGCTAAAAGGGCCATCCATGTATAGCCTTTGTCCGCCTCCCTGAGATAGTGTTCCCTTGCATCATGGATACTCCCATTACACCCAAAGAACGGAATATATTACGCCGCCTGGCGAACCAAGTGGCCGAATTGGCCATACGCCCTATCGAGCAGGAGAAACGCGACCTGTGGCTCCGGCATAACGCACTGGAGGCAACCCGCCCGCTCATCTTTTGCGATCCGGAGAACGGATGGGGGGAGATATTGCCCGCAGATCAACTCGAGTGCGAGAGCGGCCTGACCCGTTGGTGGGAATTCCGCCTCCGCCAGGAGATCTTCTGGGGCACCCAAATGTGCGATGACCGGGCGATTGAACCTTACTTCGACATCGGCCATGTCTACAGCGAGACCGATTGGGGAATGCATGAAACCGAGATCAAAAGCGCGGAAGGTGGTTCATATGTTTGGGAGTCACCCCTTAAAGATTACGCCGGGTTTGCGGAACTGAGATTCCCACAGATCACTATTGACAATGCTGCGACCGCGCGGCTTATGGAACAAGCACAGGACCTGTTGGGTGACTTGCTGACCGTACGCCTCCGGAACGGGTGGTGGTGGTCCTTGGGGCTGACCAACACGGTCATCAAATTGCGTGGCCTGGAAAGGATGATGCTGGATATGTTCGATCATCCAGAAGAATTGCACCACTTGATGGGATTCATCCGCGACGGGAATCTCGCCCGGCTGGATTGGCTGGAATCCCATGCACTGTTGAGTCTCAACACGGATGGCTCTTATGTTGGTTCCGGAGGCTTTGGTTGGACCCGCGAACTTCCACAGCCTGATTTCTCCGGTCAGGTCCGCACCAAGGATATGTGGGGTTTTTGCGAAAGCCAGGAAACAGTTGGCGTTTCCCCCAATATGTTCGCCGAGTTCGTCCTGCCATACCAACTGCCTATTCTGGAACGTTTCGGACTGAACTGTTATGGTTGTTGTGAACCGCTGGATAAGCGCTGGCCCTTCATCAAACAAATCCCCCGGCTGCGGCGCGTATCGATCTCTCCGTGGAGTAACCGGGAAAAGATGGCGGAGGTATTGGGAGCAAATTATATCTTCTCGATGAAACCCACCCCTGCTGACATTGCTATGGAAACTTTTGATGAAGACCAGATACGTACAGGGCTGCAGAAGGACCTTCAAATAACGCGCGGCTGCCGCGTGGAAGTGATCATGAAGGACAACCACACCATCCGCCATGACCCCAGCCGGGTGATCCGCTGGGTGCAGATTGCCCGCCAGGAAGCGGAGAAGGTGTAAACAAAGAAGATGGCTAAAGTTGCGTGGGTAATATGGGACACCCACACTTACTCATTTACGCCGGTACCTCCTTCTCACCACCAAGGCAATAGCGCCAGCGCTCAACAAGAATAGTACGATGGTTATCGCCAGAGTTAAGTCGTGACTTACAAATTATCAAGGAGCTAATTGAATGGAACTTACCGGCATCGAGCGTATTCAGCGCATCCTTAAACGTCAGCCCGTGGACCGCATCGGGGTCTACGAACATTTCTGGAACGACACCCAGCATGCCTGGACGGAACAGGGTTTCCTGAAACCAGGAGAGTTGCTGGAAGATCATTTCCATTACGACCTGGTCGATTATTGGGCATTCAACTACGTGGCCGACCTGGATTTCATCCCGCAGGTTGTCGAAGAGACCGAAGAGACCATCCTGCAGCGCGATGGCAACGGGGCACTGCTGCGCCGTCACAAGCAGCATGATGCCACTCCCGAACATGTGGACTTCCTGGTCAAGGAACGTAAAGCCTGGGAGGAACATATCAAGCCGCGCTTGAATCCTGACAGGCGACGGATTGATTTTGAATTCTACCGGAAGCAAAAACAGCATTCTGCTGAACAACAGCGCTTCTTTTGTTGGGCGGGTGTTAACGTCTTCGAACAAATCCATCCCGTCTGCGGGCACGAGCACATGCTGGTGGGAATGGCCGAAGATCCTGATTGGGTGCGTGACATGGTGGATACCTATTCGCGTCTTAACGTCGAGTTGCAGGAGATCCTATTTGCCGAGGAAGGCACGCCGGACGGGATCTGGTACTACGAAGATATGGGTTTCAAGCAGCACCCGTTCATGTCGCCGCGCATGTACCGCGAGATCATCCAGCCTGGCCACGCCCGAACCTTCGAGTGGGCCCATGCCCGCGGCTTGCCGGTGATCGTTCATTCATGTGGCTATGTGGAACCGCTTGTACCGGGTCTGCTGGAAGCCGGGATGGATTGCTTGCAGGTGATCGAGGTCAAGGCAGGCATGGATCTTTTGCGCCTGTACCAGAACTACGGGGATCGGCTTTCCTTCATGGGCGGCATCGATGTCCGCTGCCTGTACAATAATGACAAGGCCGAGATCGACCGTGAGCTGGAAGCCAAGATCCCGTTAGTGAAGGGTAAGTTCGGCTACGTTCTGCACAGTGATCACTCCATTCCCTACAATGTGGACCATGATATTTACCAGTATTTCATCGACAAGGCACTGGCTTTGGGCGGATATTGATGTCCGTCTGGGAATCCTTGGGGGAAATATTGAACAAACCAACAGATCTTAATTTTCACCGCGCCGGATACCAAGAACGCGAAGATAAACTTTTTCTGCGTTCTCTTCCAGGCTTCGCAGTTAAAATCGAATAAGCGGTATTCAAACCTTTCGGCATCTGTACCCCTGGAGAAGAATATGCTCACTTATCCTGTAAAAATCTCCCTGACCGCTAAAGAAACATCAGCTCGTCTGACTGAACAGCCCGACATAACTTTCAAAGCTATCCGCCCGGAAATGCACACCATCACGATTGACAGTCGCAAGCGATTCCAGAAAATGGAAGGTTTTGGCGGAGCATTCACTGAAGCCGCAGCTGTAACTTTACAGAAACTCCCTCAGGAAAAGCAGGCTGAAGTGATGAACGCCTACTTCGACCCTAACGTTGGACACGGTTACAGTTTATGCCGAACCCATATTAATAGTTGCGATTTCTCTCTAGGCAATTATGCCTATGATGAAGTTGACGGCGATTTTGAGTTAACACACTTCTCTATTGAGCACGACCGCACTGCCATCCTGCCGATGGTGAAGGAAGCCGTGCGCTTGAGTGGCGGCCTGAAATTGTTCGCCTCGCCTTGGAGCCCGCCCGCCTGGATGAAGACCAACGCCCAGATGAATAACGGAGGCCAACTGAAACCGGAATGCCGGGAAGTTTGGGCGCGTTTTTTTTGTCGTTATATCCAAGAATATGAAAAAGAAGGCATCCCTTTCTGGGGTCTCACCGTCCAGAATGAGCCTGAAGCCACACAAACCTGGGAATCCTGCCGCTACTCAGGTGAAGAAGAACGCGACTTCATTCGTGATTATTTAGGTCCAAAACTGACGAAAGAAGGATTGGGCTACCTGTGCCTGATGATCTGGGACCACAACCGCGATAAGTTGTACGACCGCGCCAGGATCGTGTATGACGACCCGCTGGCAGCACAATATGTATGGGGTGCGGCCTTTCACTGGTATGTGGGTAACCATTTTGATAACCTGAACGCTCTGCATGAAGCCTACGCGGACAAGCACCTGCTATTCAGTGAGGGCTGCCAGGAGGGCGGTCCTCACACCGGAGAATGGGGTCTGGGCGAGCGCTATGGGTATTCGCTCATTAACGACCTGAACCGGTGGACTGTTGCCTGGGTGGATTGGAATCTAATTTTGGATGAGCGGGGCGGACCCAACCACGTGGGCAACTATTGCAGTGCGCCTATCCTGGTGGATACCCGGACTGGTCAGCCTCTCTACCAGAGTTCATATTACTACTTGGGACATTTCTCCCGTTACATTCGCCCTGGCGCTGAACGAATCATGCACGCCGGAACCGCTGACGAATTGGAGACAACGGCCTTCATCAATCCGGATGGAATGATCGCGGTTGTGGTCATGAACCGCACTGAGCAGGCACTGCCGTTTGCGCTTAAATATAATGGTCTGGCTGCCTGCACTGGCAGCCTGGCGCATTCCATTATGACCCTGCGGTTTAACGCGTTTCCCGATCAACTTTGAAACAGCTTGAGAAACCGGCCTGATGGGTGGGCGGGGTGGGGGGCAAGCAGTTCATCATGATCGGGGACGAAAGTACTACGCTGAGCATCTCGACGCAGCAGGGGGATGCGCCTAGATTAATCGAACCAAAGGCAACGATGCTCATTTTTCTCCCAAGCGATGAACGATATCGCTTGTGCGCTCGTAGAGCAGGCGGTAATCCCCGTAAAGCGAGTCGTAGATGGTTTTGTGGCTCGGGTCAGGCTGAACCACCGAACCGGGCCGCACCCAATGGACGAGGTCGCCCCGCTGAAGCAGACCGGAGGCGACACCGGCCAGGAACGCGTCGCCGTAACTGGCGCCAATGGTGAGTTGCGGCACTTCCTGCGCGACCCCTGCAACATCTGAGACAATCTGCAACCAGGCGCGGCTTTTTGTCCCGCCGCCAACCGCCACCACCCGGTGTACGTCCGCGCCGATGGACTGAAAGGTTTCGATGTTGTGACGGATGCCGTACGCCACGCTTTCGAGCACAGCTCGGTAAAGATGTGCGCGGCGATGGGCAAGGGTCAGACCGGCGAAGACGCCGCGCGCCTGCGTATCGTTGATGGGAGTCCGCTCGCCGCTGAAATAGGGCAGCAGGAGCAGGCCGTCCGCGCCGGGAGCGATGGTTTCTGCTTCGGCAAACAACGTGGCGTAGGCCGTTTCCTCGGGCAGGTCACGCGCCAGTTCGTCGCGGAACCAGCGCGTCAGCGAACCGGTGGTCGCCATCCCGGCGGCAAGATTGTATTGTCCTTCGAAAGCGCCCGCCACCGTCCACAGGCGCGGGTCGGGGCGCGGAGCATCTTCCACCAGGATGAAGAAGGCGGTCGAGCCGTACATGATCATCAGGTCGCCCGGCTTCACGACACCCACACTGATGGCTTCACTGAGTGCGTCCACCGCGCCGACCGCTACGGGGGTACCGACCGCCAGCCCAGTCTCTTCGCCTCCGGCTGCATTGACACGCCCGGCAACCTCGTCGCTCCAGGCAAGGTGCGGCAGGTTGCCGGTCCCGATCAACCCATCTGCAAATCGGTTTGACCATTCCAGTCTGCGCAAATCCATCAGCGGCATGTAGTGACTCGCCGTGTGACGGTCGATCACTTTTTCACCGGTTAGTCGCAGGATCAGGTAACTCGAGGCGGTGGTGATGTGTGCGGTCTGTTTCCACAACTCTGGCTCGTTCTGGCGCAGCCATAAAATTTTTGGGCCGACCGCCTGGCTGGTGAGCGCCATGCCGGAGAAGTCGTAGATGGATTGCTCGCCCCATTTCCGGTTGAGTTCGTCGATCTGACGGCTGGCACGCGCGTCCACGCCGTAGAGCAGACCGGGGCGCAGCGGACGGTCACGGGAATCGAGCGGCAGCATGCACGGTCCGATGGCGCTGACTGCCACTGCGGCCACGTCTGCGCCGCGGTACGGGACGCCGTTCAGCAGCTGGCGGCAGAGTTTGACCACATCGCCCCACCAGACAGTGTCGGCATCCTGTTCGGCCCAGCCGGGGTGTGGAATGGACATTTTGTGTTCGACTATGGCAGTCCTGACCAGAGTGCCATTTGTCTCAACCAGCACTCCTTTGCTGGAGTACGTACCAATATCGATGCCGAGAAGAAGGCCGGTCATTACAATTCCACCTCACCGCACAGGTGGACGCGGATGCCGAGTTCGGCGAACATGGCCGCCTTGACCGCCAGGGCTTTATCGGCAGTGGCAGCATCCGGAGCATATACCACCTGGATGTGGTTGGCCTTGTGGCGGGCCATCATCTGGTCGCGGCTCACGCCGTGCAGGACGGCGTTCATCATCGGCCACTGCGGGGTGGTGGAGTCCCAGCGCTCGCGCAGTTCGACTTCGGGCAGTGTGACTACGGTGCCGCGGCCGATGTCCGCGTGGATGTGTCCATCCATCACAAAGACGCGGCTCCAGACGATCTCGCCCGGTTTGCTGTCTCCCTTCAATGTGCCGCCGCCCAGCGGGAAGTACATCGGCGGCTGGCGTTCACTGACTGCACCTTCATACCCATTTACAAAATGTGAAGCAGGGGCGGCGCCGGAAATTTCGAAGAGCCAGACAAAATCATTCCCATACTTCCGTCCCCAGCGGATGTCGTGCAGCGTGGTGGACGGGTCGAGCCCGAGGGCGGTCCAGACACGGTTGGTGACCAGTGCATCCACACCTGCACCCTCATCCACTTCGTTGAAATGGGGCAGGGCTTTGCCTGCGAAGATTTCCGTGCCAGCGGTGGAGTAAACGGGCGGCCGCTCCGGGTTGTTGAACAGCCCCTCGGCCAGGTCGGAGGCGGGGGTCATATCCTTCAATCCTTGTTGATACTGGATGCCGATCAGGTCACAGCCGAACGAGTCGGCCATGCGCATGGCGGCAATGTACATTTTCATCTGCTCGAGAATCTGAGCGTCGGTCAGCTCGGTGGCTTCGTCCGTGCCGGTGACGAACTTCATGCCATGTTTGTCCAGCCATGTGCGCGCAGCTTGCGCTTCGGCTGCGGTCACGGTCCGCATGGCAGCCAGCAGCGCGGACTGTGAGAAGCGTTCCTTATAGATGCCGCAGGCGTTGAGCAGTTCATCTTCGATGATGGCGTTATACATGCCCATGCAGCCTTCATCGAAGATACCCATGATGGCCTTCTTCTCCCGGAGCGCCTGCGCCAGCGACTGCCCGAGCGTGTGCTCGGCTGACGGAAGCGCGGCAGGTTCCAGGTCCCGCACGTGGGCGGTGACGTGGTGGAAGCTGCTAGTTTTGATCCACTGCTGGATGCCGGTCAGGAAAAAGTCGTCGTCAAAGTTTTCGCTCCAGAGGGTGCTGAACTTCACACCCATCTTGACCAGGCTGCCGTTCAGGTTGAGCAGTCCCACCAGACCCGGCCACTGCCCCGACCAATTGGCGATGGTGAGAATCGGTCCGCGGTGGTCGCGCAGACCGGCGAGCACGTGGTAACTGTACTGCCAGACCGCCACCGCGGCGATGACCGGCGCTTCCTTCGGGATGCCCGCGAACACATCCATGCCCATGCGCTGCGAAGAAATGAAGCCGTGCTTTTGCGCCGAATCGTACGGGTGGGCGCGCACCACCTGGAGGCCTTCACGCTCGAAGGCGGCGATGATCTTTTTTTCCATGGCTTCCTGTGCGGGCCAGCAGGTCTGGTTGGCGGAAAGGCGCAGGTCGCCGCTGGCGACGAGATAAGCAGGTTGGTTCATGATTTTTCTCCTGACAATGGTATGGATATTTTCTTCCCGGCGCGGATGGTGAGGCTGGGGTGTATGGTGATAGGTTTTCCGCGGACCTTTAAATGATCCACGTTTATTTCGCCCGCGTCAAGCCGGACCTCGAGCCTGTCCGCAAACAATGTGAACGTTCCCCAACCGGAGGCGGTCGAGAAGAAACAGGTGAAGGGGTCGGTTTCGAGACGCGGCGCGATGGTCAGCGTGTGCGTGGGGGCGGAATAGCGGAAGCCCGAGAGGGCGATCAGCAAGGCATAACTGGACATGGCGCGGGCGTAATAATTGCCGCACTCGTACTCATTCCAGGGATTACGGGTGTGACCGTCGTATCGCGAACGGATGGCCTCAACGATGGTCAGGCCTTCATCGACCATGCCTTCAGCGATAAGGTGCGACGCAACCTGATACTCGATGCCTGTCCAGACTTCGTCCGAGTAGACGAACGGCAGGGTGGGTTTGCCACCGTTTGGCCAGGTGCAGAGCAACAGACCGGGTTCGTCACCGAGAGCATAACCGGGGCGCTGCGGGTTGGCATGTGCCCTCAGGCTGGCCTTGAAGTTGTGGCGGTAGACCGCGGCGAGGTGGCTGTGGATGGAACTGTGTTTTTGCGTGCTCTCGATCCCGCATAACTGCGCCAGCCACGCGCCGAACACTCCGTCTGAGAGACAGCCGGGGCCGATCTGATATTTTGGGCCTTCAGCCTTAAGCAGGCGCGCCTCATCGCTGTCATCATCAGGGATGACAAACAGCTTTTCATCGCGCAGGCCCTTAACCATAACTTCCTGCTGGTAATATTCGCCGTTGAATAAGCGGGACTCAATCTGTATTGCGCCTTTTTGGGCAAGTTCATCGTAACTGACTGCATCTTCAAGATGACCAGACTCACGCGCGAGAGCGGACATGGCTGCCAGTGCGCCGAGGTAGAAGCTGGAGCATAACCCATCTGGCCCCCAGAACTCGATATCGTAGGTGTTGTGGTGAGGTTCCTCGATCAGTCCAATATGACGCGGGTCCCACTGCGCAATGCAAAAATCCATGCTGCGCCTGGCAAGTGGATACATGCGCTCCAGCCAGAGACGGTCACCGCTGATCTGCCATTCGCGGTACACCTTCATGATCCCGCCGAGTTGACCATCGGCTGCGGCATGGAAATCATGTGAGGTGGGAAGCCCCGGAGGGGAGGCGCGAAAGTTGATATGCCCGCAGGCATCCATTGATTCTTCCAATTCGCGCTGACGGAGAGTCCGCTCGAGAGATGGGAAAAGACACGGGATGGACTGGGCATAGTTCCAGACATGGGTGCATGAGCCGGGACAACAGCCGCTGTCGCAGAAACAGCCTTCCCAGCCCCAGAGATCACCATTCTCATAACGCAGCACCGTGGGAGATTTAAGGATGGCAAGGTTGGCAGAAACCGCATCCAGCACAGAGGCGGGCAGGGTGGATGAGAATAAGGTGTCGTGGAAGGATTGGGTTCTTTGCCGTAAATCCGCATAATGTTCGCGGACATAAAAAAGGACCGCACGTGCGTCTTTCCATTGCCTGGCATAGAATGGATGCCAGACTGTTTGCACTTGCGGTAAATTGCCTGTTGCAGTTGATTCGGTGATGTTCGGGAAATGCCAGGCGATGACGACCGGATACGTGATACTCGTGCCGGGAGCAAGTTCCCCCATGACCATCAGCGAACCACCGTCCCGAGCTGGTTTACCGTTGGCCTGCAATCCATCCGCGGGTTGGAAATTCCCGGTGGAGACTTCGCGCCACAGGGCGGAAATCGCGTCGAACCAGCCGCCGCGCAACCAGCGGGCTTTGATCACCGGTTGACTGCTCACCTGTGCCTGCGGACCTAATGCAGGCAGGATACCGAGCGCGGCGCTGCCGTAAGCCGGGGAGACAGCCGGAGCCTCGTTCCAGAAATTGATGCCAAATCCCGGGATGGATTCGCTCCGTGTACTCGTCTCGGCGCCTTTCTGGGCCAGATGGGACAGGTGGTATGAGAACTGGTAAGGCACCATCCGGCCGGATGGATTGTGCAGGGTGTATTCAAGAATGGCGCATGGAATGCCGGAGTTAACATCATCGAGGGGAATGAATGGATTGAAGCCGGTGATGGTGACTGCCAGCGGTAAATCAGGGTCGGAGAGTTTTTCCGTACCAAAGGGGTACTCACCCTGAAAGGAACATTTACGGAAGCGCGGCAGACCCTCGTGCCCCCCGTCGCGGTAACCCTGCGATTTCAGCCCGAGGTTGTAAATTTTCTCCGGTGGGAACGGTCCTTCAACCAGGCGGGTCTGGTTTTCGGATGGAATATGTAATATGGCGAACCCGGCATCCAGCGTTTGATGCCGGTCTGGCATGGCGCTGTTGGCAGATGCGTGACGGATGGAGAAATCCTGCAATCCGCCATACCCGTTCAGGCAGATGCAGCCTGCGCCGATCCCGCCAAGAGGTAGGGCGATCTGCAGTAGCTCTTTTCCTCGAAAAACGCGTTGCGATTTTCTGCGAGGGGTCATTTTGTCTCCGTCAGGGACGCGGGAGCTGTCCCATACAATCGCTCGAAGTTAGCGGAATAGATCTTTTCGAGTACATTCTGTCGCAGGTCGAGGCCTTGATAGCGTGTGTCATCGGGCATATGGTAATGTGCCACCTCGCCGCGGCGCAGGAGCACATTGATAAGTCCTGTCAACTGCTCGCAGTCAATGTACTCCTGCATGGCACGGTCAATGCGCTGCAAGCGGGAGGAGGAGAGCCAAACTGATTCTGGAGCAATGGTTTCCATTTTTTTCATCCTTTATGGTTTTCTGCCCATTTGGTTTTTACATCTTTCATCTTGTCGGTCAATTTGACCGGCTTACCAAGGCACTCGCGTTCCGGATCCTTTTGCCATTGCCCGGCGTTATCGCGCCGGACCGGGAGTCTGTGAGCCAGTGACGGAACATCCGCCGCTTTTGTGGGTTTCTCCGCATACCAGTAAGCCACACTGCTGATCTCGTTGGCCAGGTGGTTGGCATGACCGATCTCAATGGTGGCCTTGATCTCTTTTATAAAGCGCACCGGGTTCTCGAGGTGGAACACATAACTGGTCTGATAGCCGCTGTCACCGCGGTAGAGCTCGATCTCCGCGGCAGGAACTGTCCCGCCCTCGAAGATGGATGAACCGTTATGGAGGTAGGCGTTGGGCTGCATGCCGAAAGCCTGGTTAAAATAGTCTTCACTTCCGGTGCCGTGCAGGTCGGGCGGCCACTTGTAGCCATCCACCCAGGTCATGTCATCGCCCTCGCCCCACCAGTTGCGGGTGAAGTTGGTGACGGACAGGTTGCAGCCGATGTAATGTCCGCGGCCCCGGGTTTCCAAAATAACGTAGTTGTTCTCCCAGGCCGTGCGCTCCTTGTTGGCAACATCCACTTCCTGGGAATTGACGGTCACTTCCGGCCCCCAGCCTCCAAACGGATTCGTGCGCCGGAATTCGGCATGGAAGTAGCCGCAGTCCGCCGGAAATTCTTCCAAAGTCTCATAATCCACATAGAAATATTGGCCGTGCGGTTCGTCGCTCTCATTGACCAGTTCCACCACGGCACGTTTGGCGAACGGCATCGGTGCGTAGCAGTTGAGGGCGCAGGGTTTGTTAAACTGGTATGGGAAGAAGGTGGAGGCGGAAAACAGGGCTGACTGGAACGAGTTGACCATGCCATGTCCCAGGCAGAAGAAATCACCCAGCGGTACCAATACACTTGGGTACGGGGCATCATCGTACGTGATTTTTAGCAGGCATTCGCGGTAGTGGTCCACCTGCGTCATCCAAATATGGGTGATCTGCGCTGGGCCGGCGATGTCGGCCAATACAACACTCGATCGGGCAGGGATAACCCACCGGTCTGCGTTGCGGCCGGTCTTGTCCCAGGAAGAGGATCGGCCGGTTTTCCGGCTGCGGATATGGGTCAGGTTCGATAGCATAGTTCACTCCTTATTTGAAAAATGGGATATACAAGTTCCTGCCGCTGCCACTGTGCGGCGGGCCAGGTCAGAGATGTGCATATCGCCGTACCTGGCTACAGCAGTTTTCAGGGTATCTTCCAACTGATTGATCCATTTATGACGCAGGGCTTGTGCCCCAGCAAGCACTCCCGCCACTGTTCCGGCATTTGCGCCATTGCAGTCGGTATCAAAGCCGCATAAGACCGCCGTGCAAATCGTTTTTCGAAATCGCCGTTGCCATAGAGCAAAGCCAATACCAGCCAAACAGTATTGTTGATGGCATGCACGGGATGATAGGCAGCTTGTTTTGGGAGCAGTCGTTCATGAGCGCTCTCCCAGTCAGCCACCTTAGAATGTTGGGCAACCACTTCACCGACAGCTTCCGCCAGCCGGCAAGTATGAGGAATTTCAGATAGTCCCACCTGGATGATCTCAACGATGTCAGTAGTTACAAAAGACCAGGCGAGCATGGCTGCCATAAACATGGCGCTATAGATGCGATTCTTCATATGTGAGAGCGCTGCATCCTGATAGGCCAGCGTGGCTGCCTGTTCTGGATTCCCAGGGCAGGCCAAACCATAGATATCTGCCCGGATGCGCTCCCCAATGTAATCCCGCTCCGGGTTGAGTAGGCTGGCTGCTTTTTCCGCCGGGATACCCAGGATCAAGTTGTGGTAGGCAGCTCGTTCGGCTGTCCAGGTGCAGGTGTAGGCCAGGTGATCCAACCATTCGGTTGCAACGTCTGAGACCTTGAGCGCGAGGCCGTAAATTTCCATGAGATGGAGACCGAGCACGGTAAAGTCCGTGTCGTCATCCTGGGGGGCGCCATGGATCTCGCCCAGGAAAGTGGCGGCAACAGACGGGTTCAGGAAAAATTCAACCGGGAATGGATAGAGTCGGGGAATGTAGTTCGTGAGTGGATAATTTCCCGCCAGTTTCAGGTACTCGATAATGGTTTCCTTTAGCCCCCATAGCTCGACCGGCTTTCCCAGCACACAGCCCGCTATCCAGCCTAGCCAGCCGTCATGGATGCGAACATACAGAACCGCTGGATCGAGATTTAGCTGTGCATCCCGCGGACCGTCAGGCCGAACAGAACGAATCCCGATCAAGGTTTCCGGCTCGGAAAATTCAAACTCCTTAATGCGCAGCGCACTAAGGAGTTTATTGTTGATGCTCATCAATTGTGTTTTAGTGCTTCGTTGTCCGAGCATTTCCCGGAATCCGACAACGTCGAATCCTTCTTCCTCCATTTCACAGATTTCCAGGCGGAGGATATTCTGGAGTTGTTCGACCTCCGTCAGGCGCAGAAATGCGCCGGGGACTGGGGGACGTTTTATATTCATGCTTTTCCTAAGTCGCGGCACGAGGCGCGCACAACCAAACGGGTATCGAGTACGACAGTTCGGTGAGGCAATTCAGAGTTATGGATGCGATCTAATAAGATGGACGCGGCGGTCTCGCCCATCTCATACGCCGGTTGCGCCACGACCGTCAGTGGTGGGCGGAGGGAGGCAGCCCAGTCCATGTCATCGAAACCGACCAGTGAGACCTGTTCCGGAATCTCCAGCCCATTCTCGTGGATGGCGTGCAGGCCTCCCAAGGTCATCAGATTATTAGCAATTAGGATTGCGGTGGGAGGCTGTTGCAGGGAAAGCAGTTCGCATACAGCCGCGTAACCGCCATCCTGACGATTGTTACCCTGACGAAGGTAATCCGCGACAACGGGGAGCTTATGCTTCCGTACCGCGGTCAGGTATCCTCGCTCACGTTCGTGCATCACCGATAGATGCTTTAATCCGCCCACATAGCCAATCTTTTGATGCCCCAAGCTAACAAGGTGGTCGACAGCCATCTTCGCCCCAGCCGCGCCGTTGACCAGCACCATATCTAGATCCTGAATGGGAAGCTGGCGATCAACGACGACGAATGGCGTACCAGAACCAAACAGTGGGCGGTAACTCTCCGCATCCATATTGGTTGGGACAAGTATGATACCCGCCACGCCCTCTTCAAGCAGCATAGCGATCAACTTCTTTTCTCGCTCCGGGTCTTCGTCCGAGTTTCCAAGGATGATGGTGTAATCATCTTTGATCGTGATCTTTTCAACTCCGCGCACCACACTACCGAAAAAAGGATTTTGGATATCCGAGATGACCACCCCGATCTTGGATGTGGTGTTCCTGCGTAGGTTGCGAGCGTTGCGGTTGGGTTGGTAATTGAGCTCTCTGGCTGCATCCAGCACGCGCTGACGAGTCTCCTCGCTGACCTCTTCAAAGCCGGCCAGCACCCGGGAAACCGTGGCGGTGGAGACACTAGCGGCCTGCGACACATCCTTGACCGTCGCTTTTTTTTGTCCGTTGGATTTGCGTGTTCGAGAAACCATTCGAAACCACCTGTCTGGCACAAGTTTAAAAGCAAAGCGAGAGACAAATGTAAACGATTACTGTAATCGATTACATTTTAGAACAAGATTCTTCCTCTGTCAATACACCTTGTTTATTTTTTCTTGGACGGGTGGCGGAAAACAAAAGATGCTGCATGGAGCAGCATAAAAAAAAACCAGGTGGGCCCGGATGGAGTCGAACCATCGACCAAGCGATTATGAGTCCGGATGTCCCATTTCCATAGCTTCCACTCTTGGATGTTACCCCCCATATTTGGCGGTGTTCTTGTACGCTACCGTACCAAATATGGGGGATCACCTTTTTGGGGGTAAAAACCGACAGCAACCCTACCGCAACTCATTTGTGAGCGGTTTCACAATCTCTTCGATCATCCTGGCTGCCACCTCCTGGGAACGGGCCATGGCGTGCCCGTAGATGTCGGTGGTGACGCTCGCCTTGGAGTGACCTGCCCTGCTCTGGACCGTATTGACCGGTGTCCCGTTGTCAAGCAGGATCGAGATCGAGGTATGACGCAGATCGTGGAAGCGGATATCCGGCAGGCCTGCTCCTTGGAGGATACGTTTGAACTCCCGGGATACCTTGGTCTGGTCGATGTAGGTGCCGATGCTGGTCGTGAAGATCATGCCGTGTTCCTGCCAGCGATTGCCTGCAACAGCTTTCTGGAGCTCCTGCCTCTCACGGTGCTTTTTCAGCAGGGCGAGAGCGCCCTTGCCCACCATGATGTGCCGTCTACCGGACTTAGTCTTCGTCGGTACCAGCGCGCCGCCTTCATAGCTGACCGGCTGGAGCTGCCGCTCGACCCGCAGGATGCTCTTCTCCCAGTCCACATCCGTCCACATCAGGCCGAGGATCTCGCCTTTGCGCATTCCGGTGGTCAGTGCCAGGAAGAAAAACGCTTCATACGGATGGCCTTTGGCGGCTGTAATAAAAGCGCGTGCCTGCTCTTCCGTGAAGATGTCGTATCGTTTCGTCTCCACCTTGGGACGCTCGACGGCCTCCAGGGGATTGTGGCCGATCAGGCCTTCCTTGACCGCCTGGGCAAAGGCACAGTGCAGAGTGACGTGGACCAGCTGGATGGTACGGGCGCCTTTGCCTTCCATCTGCATCCGCATGTACAGCTGGCGGATGTGCGATGGAGTGATCGCCTGCAGCCGCATCCTGCCAAGCGCAGGCAGGATGTACAGGTTCATATACCGACGATAGTTGCGCACAGTGCTCGGTCTGTGGGCGAGTGTTTTTCCGGAGAGCCAGCTCTTCATATATTCTGCAAGGGAGACCTGGGCGCCATCGAAGGTCAGGCCATGATCGATCTTGTCCAGGGTCTGGTTGACCCAGTCCCGGCATTCCTTCTGCGTCTTGCTGTACTTCGTGATCCGTCTGCCATTCAGGCTGACCTGTGCGCACCAGCGGCCGTCCTTGCGCTTGAAGATGCTGCCTTCGTTGTTGCCTCGCTTACTTGCCATGTTCATTTCTCCTTTCTGTGACTTCGGGGGTCCAGTAGGGAGAAACGAGTGGTGAAGCTTGTGCTATTCGACTTTTAAGGTGCAAAAATCTTATCCTATGCCAGATACCAGAGCTGAAGGCTGCCTGTAGTAATCCAGGAAAAATGTGAGTGTCTGCATCGGCGAACAAGAGACTATCGATACCTCGCCTGTTTCAAGATTATTAGAGCTTACCATATTCGACGAGATTTAGCCGTTTTATCGAATTGGTGGATCATTTTTGCACGGACCAGTGATCGGGCGAGATCGGATGGAATATTTGCACCATACAGGACATTTTAACTTCGCGCAAAGGGGACATTACTACTTAACGCTAACATTCGAGTACACATTCGAGTACACATTCCCTGTCAAGTCAAAAGATAATGTTACTGAAGGGACATTCTTGACAAATGGGGAAATATCGTGTACTATCGATATAGTAATACGTGTTAGTTAAGAAAGAGAAAATGGCCAACAAACGCACGACCAGTTTCGATGTTGCGAAGAAGGCGGGGGTTTCCAGGACAACTGTGTCGTTCGTGCTCAATAACGTAAATGGGGTCAACATCAGCGAGTCAACCCGCCAACGCGTCTTGGACGCAGCAAAGAAATTAAATTACCATCCCGACGCAGCCGGGAGAAAACTAGTCAGTGGAAAATCCTGTACGCTGGGATTGGTGCTGCGCCAAAGCCATGAACAAGTCTTTGCCGACGCATTTCTCCCCCGAGTTTTGTTGGGCATCGAACAAGCTGTCACAACGCAGGGTTTTGAAGTCCTGCTGAAATCGCTTGAACCTGATGATAATAACGGCTATGTGCGCTTGATCAACGAAAACCAGGTGGATGGCATCATCCTCTCCGGGCCGCGTCAAGATGACACCGAAATCATCCGTTTGCATAAGGAGGGTTTTCCCATCATGCTGATGGGTCAACTGCCCGAAGGCGACATTCCATTCGTGGATATTGACGCAGTGGAAGGCGCCGCCTGTGCCGTCCAGCATTTGATCGACCTAGGCCACCGGCGCATTGCCTTGATCACCAACGCCTCGCTGAAATACACTTCCGCCCAACAGCGCCTATCTGGCTACCTGAAAGCGCTGCAAGAGGCTGGAATAGATCCAAACGATTCTTATATTAAAGAAGGAAATTACACTCCCAAGAGCGGTTTCGAGACGATGAGTGAATTGCTACAGGTATTGCCCCGTCCTTCAGCCGTCTTTATCGCCAGTGATGTCGTTGCCCTGGGCGCAATCCTTGCAATCAAAAGTAAGGAGTTGAGTATCCCGGAGGATATCGCTATGGTAGGCTTCGATGACATTCCGCTAGCGGAATACTATGATCCGCCCTTGACCACCGTCCGTCTCCCAGCTTATGGACTCGGCTGGGCAGCCGGTGAACGCCTCGTGCGACTGGTAAATTCCGAAGGTCTGGACCTGGAAAGTGTGTTGCTCGAATTCGAGTTAATTACCCGGCAGTCCAGCGCTGTAAATTTGAAGTCGAAATAATCTTTCTTATTTCCCATTTCGGTCTAGCAAAATTACCATGCAAAAAAAGGAGGTCTCTATCAAAAAAACGAGGAAAAAGTTAATCCAACAATCCATATTCCACAATCCACTTTCTAGGAGAAGAAAAAATGAATAAGAGAACAATGATTTTCGTAAGTCTTTTCGCCGTGTTGATACTGCTCGTAACAGCCTGTACACCGGTAAAAACCGAACCTACTCAAGCCCCGGCAACAACCGAACCAACTCAAGCCCCTGTACCAACCGAATCCACGGGAAATATTGATTGTAAGGGCAGCACCGGTGGACAAATTTCTCTTATGGGGGTCTGGTCCGGTGATGAAGAAACGCGCATCCTCAAGATCTTCGCTCCGCTCACAGAAGCCTGTGGCATTACTTTCGCCTATGAAGGCACCCAAGACCTGACTGCCGTGCTTGCCACCCGCGTGGAAGGCGGTAACCCGCCCGATATCACCATGATACCCAGCGTAGCCGCGCTGGCTCACTACAAGGACAGCCTCATTCCACTGAAAGATGTCGGTGCTCACCTGGAAAATTATGATCCATCCTGGCTAAAACTAGGTTCTGTTGGCGGTGAAGTATATGGCGTATTCGTAAAAACCGACATCAAGAGCCTGGTGTGGTACAACCCGGTAGAATTCGATGCAGCCGGCTATAAAATACCCACAACCTGGGAAGAGTTCGTAGCCCTCGTCGACCAGATCAAAGCCGATGGTCGTGTCCCGTTCTCCATGGGAATGGAAAGCGGCGTAGCTACCGGATGGACTGGTACTGACTTCGTCGAAGATATCATGCTACGGACGCAAGGAGCGGCATTTGTAAACGGTCTTGCTACCGGCGATACAGCCTGGACAGACCCTGGCGTGAAGGAAGCATGGGAAATCTACGGCAAATGGGCCACAGACCCCTCCTATGCCCTGGGTGGCGCTGAAGGCACCTTAACTACCAGTTTCGTAAATGCCATTTATCCTGTCTTTGCAGACCCACCGCAGGCTTACATGGTCAAGCAAAGTGGTTTTGCCGGCGGTATCGCAAAAAGCCAATATCCCCAACTGGAATTCGGCACCGATTTCGACTTTTTCGTCCTTCCGGGTATCGGTGGCGAGAAAGTCGAGATGCAGGTAGGCGGCGACCTGATGGCTGTCTTTAATGACACGCCGGAAGTGCAGGCTGTTGTCGCGTACCTGACCAGTGAGCAAGGAGCCAACGCCTGGGCGGCATCCGGCTTTGACCTTTCGCCTAATCTTAGAGTGGATCCTGCTTACTATACCGACCCGATTTCCGCAGCCAAAGCCCAGGCGCTTTTGGACGCTCCCGGAGTCGCATTTGATTACGGCGACCTATTACCGGGTGGTATGAACATGGATGAATTTGCCGGAATCACCGAGTATGTCAATGGCGGTGATCTGGATACCATCCTAGCGCGGATGCAATCCCGCGCCAAAGAAGTATTTGGTCAATAGCTCTTCAATTGACAGCGGTAACAAGATCGTGTTACCGCTGTCAATTTATTTATAGCGGAAGAATCGATGGCAAATCAAACGAGAAAACAAAAGAAAAACCCTCAAAATGTCCCTACTATCATGCGCCAGGGCACAATAACACCCTGGCTGTTCATATTTCCTGCGCTGGCATTCATCGGAGTATATATACTATATCCTCTGGTCAATATATTCATCCTGAGTCTCAGGAATAACGATTCCAGTCAATGGGCGACCATAGCCTGTCAAACAGGACAGAGTTGTTGGGGGATATTCGAAAACTATCGCTATGCGCTCACTTCGGATGTGATGCTGATGACTTTTCGTAACAACATCCTCTGGTTGTTGATCATGGTCCCCGGTGGAACGGCTATTGGATTATTGATCGCAGTTCTGGTGGATAAAGTAAAATACGAAGCTATTGCTAAAGCCTTGATCTTCATGCCGATGGTCATTTCATTTGTTGGCGCCAGTGTGATCTGGGGTTTTGTATACGACTATCCAGTGAATCCGGACAATCCGAATTCACCTGTTATCGGACTTTTGAATGCAATTGTAAAAGCTGCCGGAGGAAATCCAGTTCCATGGCTGCAAATCCCACCATTAAATAATCTTGCGCTCATCATCGTAGGCATATGGTTGTATACTGGTTTTAGTATGACCATCCTTTCCGCCTCCATCAAATCAGTCCCAGCTGAGCTGCTCGAAGCAGCACGGATTGATGGTGCCAACGAATGGCAAGTGTTCTTCAGGATTATGCTTCCATTGATCATGCCTACCGTTACAGTGGTGATTACAACCATAACAATTTTTACATTGAAACTATTTGACTTGATTTATGTAATGACAGGTGGAAATTATCAAACCAATGTAATCGCCAACCGTATGTACATGGAAATGTACGTCAATT
>Ga0315275_10000869_pt1 | contig 25609 bp, 24 predicted proteins | sample YL17G03_0_MG_FD_205557 | JGI IMG/M metagenome (GOLD analysis project Ga0315275, IMG submission 205557) | Sediment microbial communities from Yellowstone Lake, YNP, Wyoming, USA - YL17G03_0 | ecosystem: Environmental > Aquatic > Freshwater > Lake > Sediment | place: USA: Wyoming | collected...
CACGGTCGCCTCTCTCTTCCCCGATCCCGTCGCAGGTATATCCTCAAACATGAGGCAGAGGTCCATGCGGGAGCGTTTGCACCCACCCCGACCTTCCCTGCAGCCGCAGTTCGAGACCCAGAAATCCCGGCGAACGCTTACGAGGCGCCGCGCTTCCTCACGCGTGCATACATAATGTATCGGTATCGACTCGGCGCTCATTCAGATTCCTCCAATTCTCCCTGGGCGGCGGAACGGGGCACTCGGGTGCCCATGACACTCGTGGTTCACGGACATTTCGAATTGTCCCCCGAGCAGCCGCAGGCAGGCTCGCTTCCGGACAGCATGCCGGATAGTACGGCAGACGCGCAGCCGGTTCCGGCCCGTACTCGAATAGCTTCCTGCTCGCAGTTTCTTACGCAAGCACCGCACTCCATGCAGGCGTCGCGATCGGCAAGAATTGCTCGCTTGTTCTCCAGCTCGAATACCGCATGCGGACAAACCGCGACGCACAATCCGCAGCCGTTGCACAGTTTCTCGTCTAACTCGAGAGACACCACCTTCTCAAGGTATCTCATGTCCCCGGACCTCCCGTGATGAACAGGCCGGTCAACCAAAGTCCAAAGCCGACGACGGCCCCCGTGATTTGCACCGGCACGGCGAAGCGCATCTCGCGCAGCACTCCGCTGAGCGAAGTATACGTCGAAGCGCCCGTGAAGTTCATCACGACGAAGCTCGCGATGGTGGGCACCATGAACGCCCAGGCGGCGATATGGAGCCACGAACCGGTCAAGCCGCTGCTTACGGTCAGAGTTCCAATCAGGACGAGGCCCAGAACGGCGCCCTTGACCGAGAAAGCCCGCCCCGGTAGCCAGGGCAACAGCACCGGACCAAGCACTGCGCTGCATAGAAAGGCGCCAAGGACCAGACCCGCGCCGGCCAAGCCGCTTGTCCAAACGCTTGCCAGGGAGTATCCCCCCGAACTCAGGCCGCCGAGCAAGAGCAGGGCCGCCGCGAGAAGCAGCGCGTACTTTCCTCCCGTGACTATTTCCACGGGAATCAGCACCGCCCGGTCGCCGAGATCGAACCGCACCCGCCGCATCTCCGGTTGCGCCTTCAGCCCCGCATCCAGAAAGGCGGGCAGGTCCTCGGCCCGCACCGGTCCGTACACCACACGGAACCCGCAGCTCCGGCGCACGGCGTGCGCGCTCACACCGGGCGCTCCGAGTTGCGGAACGACCAGCGTGCGGTGGGAGACGATCTGGTCGAGCGCGGTACTTTGCACGCGCCGAACGATCTCGTTCGTACCGAAGGTGCCCTTGCCTGCGGCGCACCAGACGTTGATACCCTCGGTATCGAGCACCATGATCCAGGCGTCGCGACGGGGGAGCGCAGAGCGAAGACGGTCGAAGCTCATCTTGTAGTTCGCGGAGACCAGCACCGGCGACTCGGCCGATGGATCGCCCATCGCATACAGGCCGGGGGCCACGCTATAGTTCATGCGGCCGATGCCCCAGCGGACCTTGACCGAGCCGAAGTGATCGCGAGCGCTGAGTGATGTCCGCACCCGCGGAATGTCACCGACGGCTGTGTGCACGCCGCCGTCGGTCCGGGGAGCGTCAACGTGCCCCAAGGCCGGCGGCCACGCAGCCGTCGTGCCGCGGGCTCGCTGTTCGTCATGTTCATTGCACGTCGGCGAGTTGCTTCTCGGTCTTCTTGTCACTTGTCGCTTTTCCTTATGCCGTGGCCAGCAGGTAGAATCCCACGGCAATCAGCAACACGCCGACGACGACGCGCACGGCAGGCATAACGCGCTGCACCGCGCTGCCCAGGCGAGTCAGCCCGAATCCAACGCCGACCAGGCCGGCGGCCAGAGGCAAGCTGAATCCGAGCCCAAAGACCGCGAGCAGCGCGGCACCCATGACCGGAGCGCCTTTCAGCACCGCCGCTCCGACTGCCATGGGCAAGAGCGGGTTGCAGCAGATCGAGCATGCGGCCGTGGCCCCGCCAACGGCCAGTCCGTAGACCATCGCGCCGCCGGCACTGTCTCCCAATGTCTGCCGATCGGGATTGCTGCTCGGCGCCTTGAAATGCAGGAGGCGCAGATTAGCCAGTCCAAACACCACGAGCATGAGTCCGGCGGCGAATCGCCAATACTTGCCCGCCGAGGCGCCCGCGGCCTGGCCAAGGAGACCAGTGACTATGCCGAGCCCGGCGAGAGAGAGAATTATCCCGATCGTGAAAAACAAAACGACGAGCATGAGCCGGCGGCGGCCCAGTCGCTCCCCCAACGTTCCGGCGTACCCGGCCACGGCGCCGATCACCGGGAGCGTGCAGCAGGAGCTCAGCGCTCCGAGAATGCCGAGCAGGAACGCTGCTGGAAGACTTATGATGCCGAGGCGGTCGGCCGAGAGTGCCTGTCGAATCCACTCCTCCATTAGACCTCCGTCAGCGGCTGCCGCACGTGCGTTGGCATGCGGTGCTGTCTGCTCCCTTGGCCGGTTGAGCGGCGCATTTGGCCGCGGCGCTTCCACCCGGACAGCATGAGCGTCCGGCTGGAGCCGCCTTTCCCGCGGCCGGCGCGGCGGTCGCGCCGCAGGATTCGGCCTGCGTGCACGAATCGGCCGCGCGTTTCCCCATGAGCGAATACGCGCCGACTCCGACTGCGGCGAGAATCACGATCACGGCGATCAACGTCCCGAGCCAGGGCCGGCGCGGCGGAGCGGCGCCGCACGCGCAACCGGCGATAGACCCGTTCACCTGATCCGATCCACCCCCGCAGCAATCCTCCCGACGCGTGTCGCTATTCCTTTCGTTTTCCATTATTTCCTCCCGTTGTGGAGTCGAAGAATGATGCCAAGAGCTTCAAGGTGCTTCCGCTGATCCGGCACTCGATCCTTTGGCCGCGGCGCTCGACCTGCATGAGACCGGAGCTCCGCAGCTCCTTGATGTGATAGGACACGGTCGAGGCGGCCAGACCGAGATCCTTGCCCAGATCGCCTACGCAGCAGCGCAGCCCCTCGACGCTTGTTTCGCAACGCCCTTCGGGAAGGCACCGCGCGGCGAGCTTGAGGAAAATGCGCAGCCGCTGCGGGTGGGACAGCGCCTTGAAGATGACGGTGAAACGATCTACGTCATGTTTTCGATATTTCGACATAATTCGAAATATACGGCCGGCAAGCGCTATGTCAAGCGGGGAATACAGGAACGCGGCCGATGCGCTCGTATTGACTTTCGACCTTCAAGGCGCCCTGTCAAGCCGACGTTTTCCAATCCATCGACAGCTTCTTGCCGCTGGCCGCACATTCCCGCAGGTAGAGATTGATCAAGGTCTGGTAAGGAATGCCGCTCTCTCGAGCGAGCTCCTTGAAATATTGGATCGTGCCGCCGTCCAGGCGAATAGTCACCGGACGCCTCAACCTGGAAGCATACGGATTCTTGCGCGCCTTGGAAAAATCGTATTCCTTTCTCATTGCATCCACCTTCTGTTGTATCGCTCCCGTTCTTTTCGAGTCGCCTTGCGAGCGGAAATGATGCGAATCACATCTCCCCTTCGATAGCAATGGCACACAACAAGCGTTCTCAAATCTCCACTCAAACCAAGAAGAATAAATCGGTCTTCGGATTCCGAATGATCCGGGTCGTCTATCAATAGCGCGTGATCATCCGAAAACACCGTTCCCGCCTCTTGAAAAGAGACTTCGTGTTTTCGAACATTTTCTTCGTTCTTGCGATCGTCCCATTCGAACGATAGATCAGACATATTTATATTATATGTACAATGTACCTATCTGTCAAGAATAAAATAGCCATCCTGCCCTGAGGCGAATCCATATCACTGATTCCTGAGAAGGCCGAACCTGTTCTCTCTGAGATCGATGATAATCGTGTACTCATCGTAGAACAGGGCGTTCCCCAGAAGCCCATCCGTCTCCACGAGCCCCGTCGATTCGAAGTAGGCGATTGCGTTCGGTACCTGCAGCGTTCCGATCGTGAGCGTCCCTTTGACGGGAGCGCCCACAAGGGTCACCTCTTTTCCCCATGAAGACACTTTGATTCGTATGTTGCTCTTCTCGGTCCCTTGCAGGCCGGTCAACCTCCGCCATATTTCCTTCGTCGTCGTTATCGGCAGCATGCTCGCGCCGGTATCGAGGAAGAAATTCTCGGAATACATGTCGCCAATCCGCACGGGGACGAAGAGTTTGTCGTTTCGTCTCTGCAAATCGACGAAGCTCGCCTTGGAAACGAGATCCTCGAGCGCCCCGTCGAGCGAATCGGTGAGGCAAAATCTCCTGTTTGGATAATCGAGAACGAGCACTTTCCCGGCCAGCATATCCTGCCCGACCGTGCCGATGAGAGCGCGCTCTTTCATCGCGCCGAGCGAGTCGCCGAAGTCTTCCCACACGAACACCGGGAAGGAGTCGAATGGACAATTTCCGATCGTGCCGCTCAGGGCGATGAAATCGTCCCGTCCCTCGATGCGTTGAGCCGGATACTTCAACTGATCGAAGGGTATCTGGTACACCACGGTGACGTTGCATCCCGTGTCGAGCTGCATCCAGTAAACATCCGGTTTGTGCTCGAGCCGCACCGGCACCATGAGCGTCGCCCGGTCGAATGCCTTGTCCCCAATCGACCCGCCGCTCCATTCAAAGCTGGACCACGAAATGCCCTGTGGATAGCTCGCCGAGGCAAGCGCCAGAAAGATGGTCAATGACTTGATCGTCATAGGCTCACCTGGGCAAGAAGGAAATGCGGTTCAACGCTAGCATCAGCTGCGGCCGCGTCCGCCGCCCCGGCGGGCGGGCGCGCCGCGGGCTCCGCTGGCGGCGTGACGGCAGCGGCCGTCAGCTGCATGCGGAGTTAGCTGGCTCTCCATTTCTGTCTACACCTTCACATTGAAGAAGATCTCTCGCGACTTATGACGCCCATCGATGCTCGCCCGCCCCGTGGCAACCAAAACGTAGAGCATGTTCAGCGCAGCCAGATGCGAAGGCACGAGGCGCCGGCTTTTTGAACGGCTGAAGACGACCTTTGCTGTAAGCCCTTGCTGACCACGCAGCCGACGGTAGAGTTTGTCTACGGCGGATCTGCTAACAAGATTGAAGTTGCCCGCATCGCGCTTACTGAGGGAAACAGACATGACAAAATACTGCCGGGCGCTAGACAGGACATAATAATGCTGGCGCTTGCCCTGCACTTCTCCGTGGAAATCCAAGCCAGTGGTTAAGCTCTTGACGCTTAGCTTCATCATCCTCCGTGCGCTCGCTTACCAAATTCAGCCCAAATAACGCCAGCTTCACCTGCGGGCGCGTCCGCTGCTTCAGCGGCTTGGCGCGCCGCGTGCTCCGCGGGCGGCGTGACGGCAGCGGCCGTCAGCCGCATGCAGAGTTAGTCTGGACCATCGAATATCCATCAACCTATTGCGTGAACCGAAGTCGCCCCAGGATGAGCCTATACTCCGGATCAAGCATATCAAAAACGGACTCGGTCCCGTCGATGATTATCTGGATGCCCTTTCCATTCACTAATGCATGAACCAGATATACCTTGTGTGCTATTCCTGCGGGGTCATCATATTGCGCCAGATAACAAAGACTGCCTGGATCCCCTGGAGTGGCCCACGCAAGTTTCACAGAAGACATGTCGCGGTAGGCTGCCTGGGTACGTTTGGCAACCGAATACTCTATGAGATCGACTCCCCGGGGAACTTCTTCTGCAAATACTGCTAGATTCGGAATGATGCGACGCGCCTCGGAATCATAAACGGTCTGCCGGCGAAAATGATACATCGTCACGCCTGGCTTCTCATAAATCTCAGGCTTTCTTTGCCAGGCTCGAGGCAACGAAATCTCAATGTGCGCAGAATCCAGCGTAATCGTTTCAAGAGTGCCAGGAGTTTCAATCGAGGCAATGTTGAATGAATCATACGAAGGCGCCGAGCATGTCGAAAACACTGCGAGAAAGAGCAATGGCACCAATAGTAATTTCATAAATCAAATCTCAGACTAACACCGCGGATAAGCTGCGGGCGCCGTCCGTGCCGTCGCGCGAAGCGCGGCAGGGCGCCCGTCAGCTTCATCCGCTTGTTGGACAGCCTCGTGCGCATTCCCTTCGTCGACTTCGCTACTTCTGCCTCTTCGGCTTCAACTCCAAGCCGAGCTGCTGGTACAGGCCCAGGTTGTCTTCGATAGCCCACAGCTCTGTGATCCTACCGTTCGCAACCCGGAGCAGGCATACGCTCGACATCGTGACTTCCTTGCCCGTCGCGGCGACGCCGTCGTACTCGGCCTTGTGCGTCCCCTTCTGCACGATCTTGACGGCGACCTTGTCCCCCTCGGCCATCATGTCCTCGATCGAGTGCCGCCAGTCCGGGAAGGACGTGTAGTGCCGCTTGACGAGCTCGAAGGTGGCCTGCAGTCCCATCGGTGTCGACAGCCCGGGCGCCTTGAGGACGTAGTCAGCGGAGGCGAGCTCCTGAAGCTTCGGGAAGTCGTTCTTGTCGATTGCCGCGAAGAAGCTGCGGACCAGCTCCTTGTTGTGGGCCTCGGACTCCGCTTCCGCCCTGAACCTCGCCAGATCCGCCCTTGAGGAATCGTCCTGGCACGCCGAAGCGAAGCACAGCAGGAGTACAATCGGAATCGCCAACCGATACTTGTTCACGTTCCCTCCTCCTTCCTCGTGCGTCTCACCCTTAGGTCTGCCCAACTCAATATAGACAGTTCTATGTTGCGCAGATAGTACTGCGAATCCTCGCTGTGTAGCAGAGCCGTTTCCCTTTGGGATTGCCCTTATTCTATCATAAATCAAGCGGCTACAGCAAGGCATGTTCGAGGCAGGGCATGATAGACTGCGAGCGGTTGCAGTGATATGCAATAATAGCTGCAGTTATCCACGTTCCTGATACCTCTATGCTGCAAGAACCCCGTATGGATCAGTAATCTACGCTCTGGCGCATGTCGCGACTTGACCCTCACAAACCAACGACAGGCTCTCCGCAACGAGGCTCTCCACCCCGAGCTCGCTCTCGACGCGGCCGCGGATAAGGAACGGCCCCGGGCTCCGCACGAGCACCCGCGCCGCGCGTCGATACGCCTCGGGGAAAAAGGTCGCCTCGAAGCGCCCCCACTGGTCGGAGAACGTCACGAAGATCATCTCCTCCATCGTCTTCATGGTGCGCGTCGATTTCCAGGTCACCTTCCAGCCGATGATATCGACCTCCTCGCCGACGCGGCGCGGGAGATCGATGGAGCGGATGATGCGGCGCCCGGCGCTCCTCGCATCGAGGGCTTCCGCGACGTGCGGCCCGAACATCTCGAGCGGATGGCCGCTCACCGCTAAATCGAGCGTCTCGAGCTCGAGGGCGATGCGGCGGGGAAGGTCGTACTCGGAAATGCGGGGAAGCCGGCGGATGAGCTCGCGCGCATCGCCATCGTGAGAGCCCGTTTCCTTCGGCCGCAGGAGCTTGAGCTCCCAGAGGAGCTCGGGGCGCGTTCGCCCGAAGTTTGACATCGCGCCGCAGCGGACGAGCGTTTCGATCTCGTCGCGCGAGGCCGGCGCCTTCTCGAGAAAATCCTCGAGAGACCTATACGGCCGCCCGGCCACAATCTTCTCCGCCGTCTCGGCCGAAAGCCCCTTCACCTGCATGAGCCCGATGCGGAGCGCGCGGCCGCGGCCGCGGTGCCGCACCCTGCTCTCGTTCACGCACGGCGGAAGTATCTCGATCCCCATGCGCCGCGCCTCCTCGAGATACTCGCCTTGCGAGTAGTACCCGCCGCCGTTCGAGAGCACCGCCGCCATGAACTCGGCCGGGTAGTGCGTCTTCCAGTAGACGCTCTCGAACGACTCGAGGGCGAACGAGGCCGAGTGCGCCTTGCAGAAGGCGTAGCCCGCGAACGACGCTATCTGCCGGAATATCTCCCCTGCCGTCTCCTCGCCGATCCCCCGTGCGAGCGCCCCGCGCATGAAGGAGGCGCGGTAGCTCGCAAAAGTCTCGTCGTCGACGTTCTTGAACGACATGCAGCGCCTCAGACCGTCCGCCTCGCCGAGACTCATCCCGGCGATGGCGACGGCGATACGGATCACCTGCTCCTGGTATATGAGGCAGCCGCACGTGTCGGCGAGGACGGGCCCGAGCGCGGGGTGAATGAGCGCCATCGGCTCGAGCCCGAGGTGCCGGTGCAGGTACTGCCTCTTTCCCCCGTAGCTCGACACGCCCGGCCTGATGATCGAAGAGAGCGCCGTGAGGACCTCGAAGTCGTCGCAGCGCGCCTGCCGGATGAGCTGGACCATGGCGGGGGACTCGATGTAGAAGCAGCCCTCCGTGCGCCCCGCGCGCAGCGTCTCGCGCGCCGCCGGGTCGCCGAGGTAATCGATCCGTTCGGGATGAAGCGGTCGCCCCTCGTTCTCCTCGGCCATCGCGCCCGCTTCCTCGATGACGGCGAGCCCCTTCTGGCCGATGATATCGACCTTGAGGAGCCCCGCCGCCTCGACCTCGCGCATCGACCACTGCGTGATCTCGTAGCCTTTGTCCCCTCGCTGGAGCGGGATGAAGTTCGTGATGGGCTCGGGGCAAATGACGAGCCCGCACGGGTGCGTCGCCATGTGCCGGGGAAATTCCCCGATGCGCACGGCGAGCTTGAGGATCGTGCGGAGCGGCTCTCGGTCGAAGGGGATGTCGCCCGCGGCCGGAGAGATCGCGCACTCCTCCTCGAGCCGGTCGACCGAGGCGAAGTACGGCAGGCGCTTGATGAACGGATCCACCTCCCCTTCGGGGATACCGAGCGCCTTCGCGATCTCGCGGATCGCCGCGCGCGCCTTGAGCGTCGAGTAGGTGCCGATCATCGCGACGCGCTCCGCGCCGTAGCGTCGGAAGATGTAGCGGAGCACCTCCTCGCGGTCGTCCGTGCCGAAATCGATGTCGAAGTCGGGAAGGTGCGTGCGCTCGGGGTTGAGGAAGCGCTCGAAGAAGAGGTTGTGCCTGAGCGGATTCACGTGCGTGATCTTCAAGGCATACGAGATGAGGCTGTTCCCGGCTGAGCCCCGCCCCACCGAGCGCATCCCGCGGCTCCGCGCGAAGCGGACGATGTCCCAGCAAATGAGAAAATAATCGGCGAGCCCCTTCGCGCGGACGACGTCGAGCTCGCGCTCGAGCGTGCCCGCCGCCTCGCTGCACTCGCTCTCCCCCATACGTTCCTTAAGCCCCCGCAGCGCAAGGCGCCGAAGCGCCGCGAACGGCTCCTCTCCCCCGTGGAGAGAGAATCTCGGGAGCTTGAGCGAATGGAGATCGAGATCGAAGCGGCAACCCTCGGCTATCTCGAGGGCCGTCTCGAGAGAGGCGGGATCGTCGTGAAAGGTCCGCGCGACATCGGCGGGCGAATGAAAAAAGGCCGAGGGTGTGACCGCGGCGCCCGGCGGGAGCGTCCCCACCGTCGTGCGCGTCCTGATCGCGGTGAGGACGCGGTGCACGAAGTGCTCGCGAGGCTCTAGAAAAAAGACATCCCCCGCGGCGACGGTTCTGAGGCCCAGGCGCGCCGCCTCGCGGCGCAGCCGCCAGCGCTTCTCCGTCCACTCGCGCCCGGTTGCCACGGGGAGCGCCGCGAATGCGTTCGCTCGGCCCCCGAGCCGCGCGAGCACGCTCTCGGCATCGGCGAGGGCGTAAACATTTTCCGAAAGATGATCGAGCGCGGCGGCGAGGGAGAAGTCTTCGTCGAGCCGCCGCCGCGTGACGAGACGGCATAGCTCGCCGTATCCCCCGCGCGTTCGGGCAAGGAGCGTGACGCGCCCGATGTCGCCGGTAAGTTCCACCCCGTGGATCGGCCGGACACCCGCCTCCTCGCACGCACGCTCAAACGGCACGACGGCGTACATGCCGTCCGTGTCGGTGAGGGCGATGGCCGGCATCCCCGCTTCGGCGGCCGCGCGCACGAGATCCTCGACAGGCCGCGTGCCCGCGAGCATGGAGAAGTTCGAATGTACGCGCAGGTGAACGAAGCTCACGCGAGCGCCCTTCCGAAGGCCGGCGCCGCGCGCCCCGGATACGCGGAGCGCAGGCGGTCGAGCGCGGCGTAGAGCTTCCCCCTCCGTTCGACGGCGGCCTCGCGATCTCCCGCGAAAAGCTCGAGCTGGAGCGGCGCGGGCGTAATCCGCCCCGCCGAGAGGACGAGGCTCCGCACCCGCACGCGCCTCGCGTAGGCGCGCGCGAAGATCTCCCGCGCGGCCTCATAAATGGAGAAATCATCCGATGCAGGCGCTTCCGCTCCCCCGGCGCTGCCCGCCTCCTGCGTTCCGGGCCTTCCCATTCCTTTCGCCGCCATGCCGTCCGCGTACCGCACCTCGAGGCCGACGGCGCCCGCGAGCGACCGCTCGGCGCGAAGCTTCTCGCCGAGACGCTCGGCGAGACGGTAGAGCACGCCTTCGAGAAAACGGTACTCGACCCGGTCCGGCTCGAGGATCTCCTCCACGGTGAACCGTTCGTCGATCTCAGGGCGCGTCCGCACGGGCGCCGTATCCTCGCCGAGCGCTCCCCGGTAGAGGCGCCTCCCCCACGAGCCGAAGCAGAACGCGAATATCTCCTCGGTGAAAAGGAGAACGTCACCGACGCGCGCGACGCCGAGTTCGCAGAGCGCCGGTGCGCGCTTCTCGCCGACGAGCGGAAATCGCGCGACCGGCACGGGGGCGACAAACGATCGCTCGTAGCCTGCGTACACGTCGACGAGGTTCGCGCACTTCGCCGAGCGCGAGGCGACGTGGCTCACGAGCTTGTTCGAGGCGACCCCGAGCGACACCGCGAGCCCCGTCTCGCGCGCGATCTCGTCTTTGATCATCCGCCCCGCGTCGAGCGCCGGCCCGAAGAGACGGCTGCAGCCGGTGTAATCGACGTACCCCTCGTCGAGGGAGGCCGACTCGACAACCGGGCTGTACCGCCGCAGCACCCCGAAGATGGCGGACGACGCGCGCCGGAAGAGCCCCCAATCGGGCGGGAGAAACGTGGCGCGCGACGACAGGCGCCTCGCGGCGGAGGCGGTCATACCCCGCGTCACACCATCCTCGCGCGCCTCGTACGAGGCGGAGAAGACCATGCCCCGCGGCGCGGCGCCAACCACGACCACCGCACGCTTCCGCAGCGCGGGATCGCGCAGCCGCAGGACCGACGCGTAGAAATCGTCCGTGTTGACGTGAAGAATCTCCCGCTCCACCATTGTCCCCCCGTCGCGGCCCGCGGACTCAAAGCTTTCGTTTTACCCCGATCACCACCCCCAGCACCTCGACCCCACCTTCACCATCCCACCGACAGAGCGCCTCGGCGCGCCCCCGTCTCACGAGTGCGAGCTCCCCGGCGGCGGGGCTGCGCCCCATCTCGAGAAGGAGGCAATCCCCCTCCCGCACCTCGCCCCCCGCGTCGGACGAAAGCAAAAGATCGACCTTTCGATACGTGAGAGCCATACGATCACCCGCGTTCAGCCGCGGTTAGACACGTTCAGGCGCCTTCAGACGCGCTTGTACCTTCTCATGAGCCCGACGACGACCCCGCGCACCTCGACCTCGGCCGCCGGCACGACGATGTCCTCCATCGCCGGGTTCGAAGGCTTGAGCCTCACGACGGCCCCTTCGTGGTAAAACCGCTTCATCGTCGCCTCGCCGCCGCCGAGAAGCACGACCGTCAAGGTGCCGTTCTCCACGCGCCGGCGCTTCTCGACGATGATAAGGTCTCCGTCGAGGATCCCGTCCCCCGTCATCGAGTCCCCCTTCACCCTGAGCGCAAAGGTCTCCCCCCGCCCGACGAGGTCCACAGGCAGGGTGACGTTCTCGGGCACCTCGATCGCCTCTATCGGCGAGCCCGCCGCGACCGCCCCGACGAGCGGCACCTCGCGCGCCTCCCTCCCCACCAAGGGTTCGATCGAGCGCGCCCTGTTCCAGCCGCGGCGCAGGAGCCCCTTCCTGCTCATGTTCGCGAGATGCTCGTGCACCGTGCTCACCGCGGAGAGCCTGAAGTGCGCCGCGATCTCCTCGAGGGAGGGCGCATACCCCTTCGACGCCTGGAACAACCGTATGAATTCGAGAATCTCTCTCTGGCGCTTCGTCATATAGACCATGTCCGGAGCCTACCCGAAAGAAAACCGAAAGTCAAGAGAAAAGTGAAAATCGGTGCATCCCGCCCCCGTGGTATGTTAGAATTCGAAACTGTCCGAACGGAGTCGTCACGCGGAGTCATGAGGCAAGGAGGTATTCCAATGCCGAGCTGCAACGAAATGAAAAAAGGCGAGGTCTACGTCTGCGGAGAATGCGGACTCGAGATCAAGGTCGTCAAGGAATGCAAGGACGCGGCGGAAGACGCGGACGCATGCGGCTGCTGCGGCGAGGAAGCCATCTGCTGCGATATCACGTGCTGCGGCGAGCCGCTCGCCAAGAAAGAGTAGCCGGAGGCACTCTTGAAAAACAACAGATCCGCGGCCTTCCTCTGCATTCCCGTCATTCTCTGCGTATTTCTGTGTCCGGCGCGGAGCGGGGCGGCCGCGCCCGACAGCACCGGCGCCGTCGTGAAGGCCCATCCCGCGCTCTGGGCGCAGGCCGTAAAGATCTTCGAATCGAGCAAGGATCTCATCCCGGGAAAAGCGATTCAGAAGATACAGGAGCTCGAAGACGACGGCCGCGTGAAGTCCCAGACTGACGTCGACATCACCCTTTCCCTCGACGGGGCGGGGAAGATAAAGAGCGACATCGTCCGGGCGTCGAAGGACGGAAAAGACATCACCGCCGAGGAAAGAAAAAAGGCGGAGGAACGATCGAAGAAAGAAGCCGCCAGGAAAAGCGCGAAGCAAGAAGCCGCGAAGAAAGATGCGAAGAAGGATTCAAAGAGCGATTCGGACGGGGACTCGAAAGAACGCTCCCACTCCTTCTCGATGGACGCCAGCCCCTTCAATCCCGAGCGCCAGAACGACGTGCGCGTGACCGAAGCGAAGAGCGGCGAGATGATCGACGGCGCGCGCTGCACCTGCTTCGGCTTCAGCTATCCGGAAAAGACCGCCAAGCAATCGAAAGGCAAGCCGGCGGCGATCGTGGGCAAGGCCTGGATCGACGAGAGCTCGGGGCGAGCCATCACGCTCGAATACACGAGCGACCCGCTCCCCAAGCACGTGAAGAGCATGACGACGACGATGCGCTATGGGATGGACGGGACCGGCTCGTGGGTTCTGAAGCAGATGGTGTTCGATGTCCGCGCCGCGTTTCTCGTCATCAACAAGAAAATCCACGGCGATATCACGTTCAGCGACTACTGGAAATACATAGAACCTTCTCCACAGAAATAGCGAGGCGGCGATCGGTCCTCAGGATCCCTTCGAGACCCGCTCGAGATACTTGCCCGTTCTCGTATCGACTCTGATCGTGTCGCCTGCGTTCACGAAGAGCGGCACCTGCACCCGGGCGCCCGTTTCGAGAACGGCGCCTTTCATGAGATTCGTGGTGCTGTCCCCCCGCACGCCGGCCTCCGCTTCGGAGACGACGAAGTCGATGGAGTTCGGGAACTCCACCGTGATCGGCTTTTCTCCCATGAAGGAGATCGTGCAGGTGTTCCCTTCCTTGAGAAACTGCTTCTGTTCCTCGAGGAAATCGCCCGGAATGAAGGTCTGCTCGTAGGTCTTCGTATCCATGAAGTGGAAGCTGCCGTCCGCTTCGAAGAGAAACTGCATCTCCCGGCTCTCGAGACGGATCGTCTCGATCTGGTCGGTCATGCGGAAGGTGCGCTCCATAACCTTCCCCGTCTTCGCGTTCTTGAGCTTCGTGCGCACCATCGCGCGCCAGTTTCCCGGCGAGACGTGCTGATAATCCGTGATGATCCATATCTCGTTGTCGAGCTTGATCGCCAGGCCCCTGCGGAATTCCGATATCGAAGCCATGCCTCACTCCTCGCGACGCGGAATCGATCGACTCCGCGGCCGCGCGCCGCGGAACGGAAAAACCGAACGTATCTCAATGGGCGCGTTTGAATATAATGCACGGGACGGCCGTCGCAAGCGGGAAAGCAGCGCCGCGTCAGTATTCGCCTCGGGATCCACTCTTGATGAGCTCGAGATACTCCATGCGGGTCTTCGGGTCGGTCCGGAACGCGCCGAGCATGGCGCTCGTGATGATCCGGGCGTCGCGCTTTCGTACGCCGCGCATCGCCATGCAGAGATGCACGGCCTCGATCGTCACGGCCACCCCGTAGGGCTTCAGGTGCTCCATGAGCGTCTTCGCGATTTGGTTCGTGAGGCGCTCCTGCACTTGCAGCCGCCGCGCGAAGACGTGCACGAGGCGCGGGATCTTCGAGATGCCGATGATGCGGCCCTTCGGGATGTAGGCGACGTGGCATTCCCCGTAAAACGGGAGCAGATGGTGCTCGCAGAGGCTGTAGAGGCTGATGTCCTTCGCGATGACCATCTCGTCGTATTCTTCCTCGAAGATCGACCCGTCGAGAAGCTTGTCGATGTCCTCCTGGTAGCCGCTCGTGAGAAAGCCGAGAGATTCCGCGACGCGTTCGGGCGTCTTGCGAAGCCCCTCGCGATCGGGATTCTCGCCGAGCTCGACGAGCATTTTGCGAATGAGATCTTCCATCCTCAACACACCTTCTTCGGCTGTTTGAGCGTCATGATGATTCCCGAGGCGATGATGCAGAGCACCGCCGCTATCATGAAGGGAGGCATCCAGGCGGCCACGCCCTTCCCCTGCCCCATGTCCTTGAATATGCCGGCGAGGATCGGCCCGACGATGCCGCCGACCCCGTATGCGGTGAACATCCAGCCATAGTTCTGTCCGACGTTCCTCGTGCCGAAGCAGCCCGCCGTGCAGAGCGGGAAGAGGGCGAGCGTGCCGCCGAAGTTCGCGCCGACGACCGCGAAGAAAATGCAGAGGGCGGCGTAATTGCCGCCGAGAAAATAGAGCGCCGCCATCGCGATTCCCTGGAGGATCGCCATGATCGTGATCGAGCGCTTCCATCCGATGCCGTCGGCGATGCTCCCCCAGGCGATGCGGCCGAAGCCGTTCGCGAGCGCGAAGAATATCGCATACGCGGTGGAGGCGGCGGCCGCGGCGATCTTCGGATCGGCGTACTTCTCGGCGCCCGAAGAGACGAGCGCGTCGCCGCCGAAGAGCTTCGCGATCCCTATCACCATGAGCCCCGCGAGCGCGCAGAACGCGTAGGCGAGCCAGATCAGGTAGCACGAGCGCGTCTTCAGCATCTCGCTCGAGCACATTTCGACGGGAGGCTCGGCGCTCTTCCCTCCCTTTTTCGTTTGCGAGGGATCCCACGCTTCCGGCTTCCAGCCCTCGGGGGGATAGACCATGAATAGCGAACCGATCGAAACGAGAACGGCAAACGCGAAGCCGTAATACATAAACGTGCGCAGAATGCCGATCGTATCGAGGAGATGCCCCCACGCGCCGGCGAGCTGCACCCAGAGGAGAGCGCCGAAGCCGAAGCCGGCCACGGCGATCCCCGTGATAAGCCCCTTCTTGTCGGGGAACCACCGCATGCCCACCGCGATCGGGCACACGTAGGCGAGGCCGATGCCTGCGCCGCCGAGAACGCCGATGCAGATGAGCTGTGAGGCGAATGTCGTGCCGAAAAACCCCGCGAGAATGTAGCCGAGGCCGAGAATGAGGCCGCCCATGAGGGCGACCGGGCGCGGCTTGATCTTCGCCTGAAGCTTTCCGGCGAACGGCATGAGGAGCGCGAACATGCCGAGGCCGACCGAGAAGATGATCTGGGTCTGCGTCGCGGTGAACGCAAACGGGCCCGCCGGATCCTTGAGTTTCGTCGTGAACACGCTCCACGCGTAAATCGCCCCGAGACAGAGCTGGATGAGAAGCGCTCCCACGACGACGAGCCAACGATTCATGACCTTATCATTCGCCATATCGAACCTCCCTCATACGTGAATTAAACCTTGCAATAGCACCGGCGCCCGGCTTTGTCAAATGCAATTTGCTGCAGGGGTTTCGCGCGGCGACGGGGTCGGCACAGAGGGCATTTTCCCTTGAACAAACGCGCCCCATCGAATATATTCATAAGCCGTATGTCGCCGGGTAAAACCCCGCGAACCGCGCGGACCGCACGCTCACGAGGAGGTTCACCATTTTTCCCACAATTTCCAAGCTCCGCTCGACGATAGCAAAATCGGGAATCAAGCAGATCGATCTCAAGTTTACCGATCTCTTCGGGCGCTGGCACCACATCACGGTGCCCCCCTCCCGGGTGAGCGAGAAGCTCTTCACGGACGGTGTCGGCTTCGACGGCTCGAATTTCCCCGGGCTCTCGACGGTCGAGGAGGGTGATCTCGCCCTCGTGCCCGAGATCGAGACCGGCTACCTGGATCCCTTCCGCACCGAGCCCGCGATATCGTTCATCTGCCGCATCGTCGAGGCCGATTCGAAGGCGCCGTTCTCGCGCGACCCGCGGTCGATCTCCCAGAAGGCGGAGTCCTACCTCAAGAAAACCGGCATCGCCGACGTATCGATGTGGGGGCCCGAGTTCGAGTACTACGTCTTCGAAAAAGTGCGCGTCAAGAACTCCAACAAGACGTGCTCCTACGAAATCGTCCCCGCCGAGGGACTCCGCAAGGAGGAGTTCGGGCTCTGGACCTTCGCCGGCTACCACGGGCTGCCGCCCGAGGATTCGATGGTCGACATACGGGACGAGACAGTCACCCTCCTCGACGAATCGGGTGTGAAGTCCCTCTACCACCACCACGAGGTCGGCGGGCACGGTCAGGTGGAGATCGAGGTCGAATTCCGCCCCCTGACAAAGATGGGCGACATCTCGATGATGGTGAAGCATTTCGCCCGCATGACGGCGCACCGGCACGGGAAGATCGCCACGTTCATGCCGAAACCCCTCTACAACGAGCCGGGCAACGGAATGCATTTTCATCAATTCCTCGTCAAGAAGGGCGTGAACGTCTTCTACCGGAAGGGTGGCTACGCGGACCTGAGCCCGGTCGCGCACCACTACATCGCGGGGCTCCTCAAGCACGCCCCGTCGCTCCTCGCCTTAACGAATCCGAGCACGAACTCGTACAAGCGCCTCGTGCCGGGCTTCGAAGCGCCGGTGAACTGCTTCTTCTCGCTCGCGAACCGCTCGGCCGCGATCCGCATCCCGAAGTACGCGACCGACCCCGGCCTCAAGCGCATGGAGTTCAGACCGCCCGATGCCACGTGCAACACGTACATCGCGATGGCGGCGCAGCTCCTGGCGGGGATCGACGGCATCAGGAAGAAGCTCGATCCGACGAAGGAAGGCTTCGGCCCCTACGACGTCAACGTCTTCGAGATGTCTCCCAGGGAGAGAAGCACCATAAAGCCCCTTCCGACCTCGTTCGCGGAGGCGCTCCGCGAGCTCGACAAGGATCACGCCTACCTTCTCGAGGGCGGGGTCTTCACCGAATCGATGATCAAGGACTGGATACGGCTCAAGCGGGAACGGGAGATCATGCCGGTGAGGAATCGTCCGCATCCCCTCGAGATCCAGATGTACCTCGACTGCTGATGAGTCGCGCAAGGACGGTAACCCCCGGTGGTTGAGATAAAGAGAATCGAAGACACGACTCCCGAGGACTACGCCGCGCTCGGCATGAAATCGGGCCTCGAGATCCACCAGCAGCTCGCGACGAAGAAGAAGCTCTTCTGCCGCTGCCCCGTCGTGCGGCCGTACTCGGAGGAGTTCAACGCGGAGATTCTGCGCCACATGCGGCCGACCCTCTCCGAGCTCGGCGAGTACGACGGCACGGCGCTCATGGAATTCAAGACGAAAAAAGAGATCGTCTACCAGATACGCCAGGACACGGTCTGCACGTACGAGATGGACGACACTCCTCCCTTCGAGCTCAACGAGCAGGCGCTCGATATCGCGCTCGAGATCACGATGCTCCTCAACTGCAACCTCGTGAGCGAGGTTCACATCGCGCGCAAGCAATACCTCGACGGCTCGATCCCGACCGGCTTCCAGCGGACGACCATCCTCGGCGTCGACGGGTGGATTCCCTTCAAGGGGCGACGCATCGGCATCATCCAGCTCGGCCTCGAGGAGGACGCGTGCCGCGAGGTCTCCGACGTCGCTCACCTGCGGACCTACCGCACCGACCGGCTCGGCATACCGCTCATCGAGACGGTCACCTATCCCGAGATGAAAACGCCGCAAGAGGTCGCCGAGGTGGGTCAGGTTCTGCGGCGCCTCGCGCGATCGACCGGAAAGGTGCACACGGGGATCGGCGCCGCGCGGCAGGACGTGAACGTGTCGATCGAGGGGGGGCGCCGCGTCGAGATCAAGGGGGTCTGCCGCATTCCCCTGATTCCGCTCCTCGTGCACAACGAGGCGTATCGGCAGGCCGCGCTCCTCGATATCAAGCGCGAGCTCGCGCGCCGCGGGATCACACCCGCCTCGTTCAAGGCGGATACGTTCGACGTGGGCGAGATCGTCGCGGGGACGCAGTACTACCCGCTCGCGAAGGCCCTCAAGAAAAATCTCGATGTACGCGCCGTCGCGCTGCGCGGCTACCGGGGCGTCCTCTCGACGAGAACACAGCCCGAAACGACATTCGCGAAGGAAATATCGGACCGCGTCCGCGTCATCGCGTGCCTCGACAGGCTGCCCAACATCGCGCATTCCGACATGGAAGGGGAAACGCTCGCCAGCGCCGAATGGACCAAGATCAAGAAGCTCGCGCGTATTGGTGATAAGGACGTGATCGTCGTCGTCTGGGGGAACGCTCAGGACGTCGAGACCGGCGTAAAGGAGATCGTCATACGGGCGCGCGAGGCGCTCGACGGCGTTCCGAACGAGACGCGCCAGGCGCTCCCCGACGGGACGCACGGATTCGAGCGAATACTGCCGGGGGCTGACCGCATGTATCCCGACACCGATCTCCCGCCGCTCGCGATCACCGAGGATCGCATTGAGAGAATCAAATCGATAATGGCGGAGCGACCGTGGGACCGGGAGGCGCGCTACCGCGAAATGGGGCTTTCCGCCGAGATGGCGGCGCGGCTCGCGATCTCGAATGAGGGGCGCCTGTTCGACAGGGCCGTGAAAGAGACGGGCTATCCGCCGAAGCTCCTCGCGTCGTTCTTCATCAACAAGGTCAGAATGCTCAGACGGGAAGGGAAGCTCGCGACGGGGTGCGACGACCGCGTTATTTCGACGCTGAAGGCGGCTGCCGGCCGCGGGATAGCCGGGGACAACCTCGTCTCCTTGATCGAGAAGGCGTGCGGTCCCGAGGCGCTCAGTCCCGAGGCCGCGATCAAGGCGCTCGGCCTCGAGAGCCCGAAGAAGGTCGAGAAGGAAATCGCGGCGTTCTTGAACAAGATCCGTCTTCCGAAGATAGAAAAGGACAAGCTCAATCGCCACGTGATGGGGCTCGTGATGCGGGAATTCCAGGGAAAACTCCCGGGAACGGCGATCGCAGGAATTGTGGGCGGGTTTCTTTCGTGAGGAGCCATGGCCGACACACAGCCATCCGATCTCTATAAAGGCTACCGCGGGGACGCGCTCGCGGCGCTGAAGCGCTTCAAGGTCGGCGTCTGGAGCGACGTCGAGATCGATTCGACACGCGGCCAGTTCACCGGTATCGTTCTCCCCCGCTCCGAAACGGCCGACGACAAGCACATCGTCCTCAAGCTCCGCAACGGCTACAACATCGGCATCGCCGTGCACACCCTCAACGCCGTCAAGGAGCTCGGGCGCAAGGAAGCGCATTACAAGATCCCCGAGAAGGAGTTCCCGTACGACCCGGCGAAGCCTCTCGTGAAGCTTCTCGGGACCGGCGGAACGATCGCCTCGCGGCTCGACTACCGCACGGGCGCCGTCATCCCGGCCTTCTCGCCGGGTGAGCTCTACGGCTCGGTGCCCGAGCTCGCCGACATCTGCAACATCGAAACGGAAAAGCTCTACGGCGTCTTCAGCGAGAACATGGGCCCCGAGCAGTGGATCGGCACGGCGAATGCGATCGGCCGCGAGATCGCGCGCGGGGTGAGCGGCATCATCATCGGCCACGGAACCGACACGATGCACCATACGGCGGCGATCCTCTCGTTCATGGTGCAGGATCCGCCGATCCCGATCATCATGGTCGGCTCGCAGCGATCGAGCGACCGCCCGTCGAGCGACGCCGCGATAAATCTCATCAACGCGACGAGCTCGGCGGCCCACGGCGACATCGCCGAGGTCATGGTATGCATGTTCGGTCCGACGAGCGACGATTACGGGCTCCTTCACCGCGGCACCCGCGTGCGCAAGATGCACTCGTCGTACCGCTCGACCTTCCGAACGATCGGCGACATCCCGCTCGCCATGGTCGACCGCGAGCGCTTCATCCATCTGAGACAGGACTACAAGCGGCGGCGCACCGATCGCCGCGTCACGATCAACACCGCGTTCGACGACCGCGTCTCGATCGTCTACTACTACCCCAACATGAAGCCCGACATCATCGACTCCCTCATCGACCACGACTACAAGGGCATCATCATCGCCGGCACGGGCCTCGGCCACGTCAACAAGCCCCTCTATCCGAGCCTCAAGAAGGCGTTCGACAAGGGGATTCACGTCTACATGACCGTGCAGACGCTGTGGGGATACGTGCAGATGTACGTGTACGACACGGGGCGCGACATGATGGACCTCGGCGTCATCCCGGGAGCGAATCTCTTGCCCGAGGTCGGGTACATGAAGCTCTGCTGGGCGCTCGGCCAGACGCACGACCGCGAAGAGGTGAAAAAGATAATGCTCACCCCCGTCGCCGGCGAGATCACCGAGCGCGAGCCGCACAACGGCTACCTCATTTACCAGGGGGGCATCCCCGAGGTGGAGGAGTTCATCAGCAAGTACAAGAAGTGACGAGCGCCGCGGCGGATCGTTCCGCGCGCCGCGCCGGCCCCGGTGCACGGTGCGAGGTGACGAATGGACAAGAAAAGCCCCGTTGACCTCTCTATCGTTCGGGTGATTTCCGACAGCTTCTTTTTCTCCGTTTCGCGCGTCGCCGTTCTCGTTCTCAAGCCGTTCAAGGGAATCATCCTCGGGAACCTCCTCGGCCCGAGCCTCTACGGCATCCTCAATATCCCCAATCCATATATCCTCATCGCAGGCATGCTCTCCAACTTCGGCTTCAACACAACGGTCCTGAACCTCATGCCGGCCTACCTGCATGAGGGGCGGCCGGACCTCGCGCGGATGATCTACCGTTCATCGGCGTTCCTCACGGTCGTGCTGAGCACGCTCTGGGCGGTGCTCCTGCTCGTTTTCTCCCCGTGGCTCGCCGACAAGGTCGCGCACGAGCCGGACGCGGTGAACCCGATGCGCCTCTACGCGCTCGCCATTCCGTTCCTCGCGGTGAACACGTACTTCGCCTCGGTCTACATGGCGGTGCAGCGGGGGAAGCTCGGCGCGGTGATATCCTTCTTCTACGGCGTGCTCAACACGGCCCTGCCCGTTGCGGCGGTCCTCTGGCGCCGGAACGTCACCCTTATCGTCGGCGGGGTGCTCGCCGCGGAGGTCCTCGGCGCGGCCCTCTTCACGTGCTATTTCCACGCGCGGGTCCTGAGCGGCCTCGGGAAGGCGGTCGGCCCGCTCTGGCGGGGCATCAAGGAGACGATGAGCTTCGGATACCTGTTCTTCGTCGCCGGTCTCGGTTGGAACCTCATCAACTCGGTCGACCGTCTCATGATCAAATATTACCTGCCGGCTGAACAGCTCGGCTTCTATTCGATGGCGGCGCAGATCATCACGGTGCTCAGCGTGGTCACCGCGACCCTCGGCCTCGCCCTCGTGCCCTCGCTCACGGCCGCGAGGAACGCCGGAGACCAAACCACGTTCCGGAAGCTCATCCACAACTCGGCGAGACTCGGCTTCATCGCTCTCGTGCCTATTGCAGCGTTGGTATTCGCGCTGTCCAAGGACGTCTTCTCGCTTCTACTCCCCCGCTTCGGCCCCTCGGTGGTGATCGTCGAGATCCTCATCTTCATCGGCTTCATCGATCTCTTCTGCCGGATCAGCTGGGCGTCTCTCGTCGCGCACGAACGCGGAGGGCTTTCGGCCATGGCGTACATGACCGCCGCCGTCTGGAACGTCGGAATGAACTGGCTGCTCATCCCGCGCTACGGAATCGTCGGCGCGGCGGTATCGGTGCTTTCCACCTTCGTCGTCCTCGCGGCGATTCTCCTCTTCATGATGAAGCGGGTTTCGGGCGCCGACATCAACCTCAAGGGCGCCGCCCATCCCCTGTTCCTCTCCCTCGCCTACGTGCTCCTCAGGTGGCTCTTCCGGGACCTCGACCCGGTGTCGAGGCTGATCCTCGTGTTCCTCACGGGTTCCCTCCTGTACGCCGCCGCGGCGTTCGCGACGGGCCTCATCCGGAAAGAGGATCTCGAGAGGGTACGCGAGATACTCACTCCCCGCGCCGCCGTCCCCCACGTGCGTCTCGCGCTTACCGTGATTGGCGTCCTCGACCGGGTGAACCGGTCGATCGGCCGGAGCAGGTAGCGGGGGCGGAAGAGCTCCCCCCGGCGCTTTCAGGCCTTAAGCCCAGCCGGTACAGGCGCTGTATCGCATCCGGAATGGGGCCCCGGGATGCGACAAACTCGAGGAATCCCGTTTGGAGATCGGGGATGGTCACGAGAAAGGAAACGGCATCCCGGAAAACGGGAAGGCTGCAGACGCGCACGACGAGCGCGACCAGGGGATTGCCGTAGTGTTTCGGACGGTCGGGATGGCCCGGAAGGAAATGCCGGGCGGGCCGGTAGCGGTTGAGCGGCACAAAATTGAATCCGAGGCGGTCGAGGTACTTCTTCACGGCCCGGTATGAATGGATCTTGTTCACCGTGTAACGGTCCCTCACCTTCCGCACGCGGGTCACGTAGAACGCGGCGACCTTCGGCGAAAGGAGCGTCACGCCGAAGAGCCCCGAATGCCCCTCCCGCAGAATCTGGGGCAGCGAGTACTTGTTGGGTGTCGCGATGAACAACAACCCGTCGTCGCGAAGCACGCGGGCCGCTTCATTCATGACGTCTTCCGGCTCCTGGACGTGCTCGATCACGTCGTTGAGGATCACGATATCGAACGAGTGGTCGGGAAACGGAATCTCCTCTCCCCGCGCGATCACCGGGCAGAGGGATACGCCGGCCTTCTCCGCGCGCGCCACGGTGAGATCCATGAGGAGCTGATGCGTGTCGTTGGGCTCGAGGGAGAAGACGATCGCCTTCCGCTTGGCGAATGCGACGGAGATGCCCCCCGTCCCGCACCCGATGTCGAGAACACCGAGCCCCTCGAGCTTCCGCGGCAAAGAGAGAAGCGCGGCGAGCCGGTTCCCCCGCTCTTCCGCTTCCATGTTGTAGCGTTTGTTCTGCTCGTACAAGGGGTGCGCCGGCGGCGGCAGAAATTCCTCGAGGAGCTCTTCGAACGATCGGGATTCTCTCATGACTGGAACCTTCCCGGCGCTTCCGTATATTCGAATCTCTGCTGCACGTGCTTCATGAAAGAAATAATAGCCGTCCCCCGGGCACTCGGCAAAGCTTTTTCGAGCGGCTCCAGCCCGCGACACCGCTTCCGTGGCGCTCCCCGGTACCCTGCGAGCTTTTCCTTTGACACCGCCACTCGCGAGAAACTATAATCCAATTCTTAACTTTTCGCGTGACAACTATATGCAAAGGATGGAGATGGATGCTGGACTTTGATGTGAGCGAAGAACAACAGATACTGAGAGACTCCGTCCGCGAGTTCGCGGAGAAGGAAATCAAGCCCGTCGCCGAGAAGCTCGACGAGAAGGAGGAGTTCTCGCTCGACCTCGTGAAGAAAATGGCAGAGCTCGGTCTCTTCGGGATGTTCGTCTCGGAGGAGTACGGCGGGAGCAGCGTCGGCTACGTCTCCTACGTCATCGCGGTCGAGGAGCTCGCCCGCGTGGACGGTTCGGCGGCGGCGACCGTGGCAGCGGCGAACTCTCTCGGCATCGGACCGATCTACTACTTCGGAAACGACGAGCAGAAGCGCCAGTGGCTCCCGCGCCTCTGCCGCGGCGAGGCGCTCGCCTCCTTCGGCCTCACCGAGCCCAACGCGGGAAGCGACGCCGGGGGGAGCCAGACGACGGCCGTTCTCAAAGACGGCGAATGGCTCATCAACGGGAGCAAGATCTTCATCACGAATTCATCGTCCCCTATCTCCGAGATCATCATCGTCCAGGCGAAGACGGGGCAGCGCGGGAACGGAAAGAGCGAGCTTTCCTGCATCCTCGTGCCCAACAAGACCTCCGGCGTCGCCTCGAAAACGATGCACGGGAAGATGATGTGGCGCTCCTCCAACACGGGCGAGCTCTACTTCGATAACGTCAAGGTGCCCGGGACAAACCTCGTCGGAAAGCGCGGCGAGGGTTTCAAACAGATGCTCTCGACCCTCGACCGCGGCCGCCTCGCGATCGCGGCGATGGGGCTCGGCGGCGCGCAGGGCGCCTTCGAACTCGCCCTCGCCTATGCGAAGGTGCGCAAGCAGTTCGGACAGCCGATCGCAAACTTCCAGGCCGTGGCCTTCAAGCTCGCCGACACGGCGATGGAGATCGAGGCGGCCCGCAACCTCCTCTATAAGGCGTGCTGGCTCTGCGAGCAGCAGCGCCCCTTCTCGATGGAGGCCGCGATGGCCAAGCTCTACTGCAGCGAGGTCATGAGCCGGGCCGTGAACCACGCCGTGCAGATCCACGGCGGTTACGGCCTCATGCGCGAGTACCAGGTCGAGCGCTTCTATCGCGACCAGAAGCTCCTCGAGATCGGCGAAGGGACGAGCGAGATCCAGCGTGTCGTCATCGCCCGCAATCTCGGCTGTTTCGAATAATACAGAGGCAATCGCGGTGTGACGTCCGGCGCTGAGCGACCGGCCCGCACCGGTTCGCACCCGGAGGCAACGAATGGACATTCTCGAAGAAGGGAAGGGCGAGCTCCTCGGCTTCCATGATCCCGACGAGCAGCGCGCCTGGATCGCCGCGAACAAATCGACGGCCCTCGTCGACAAGCGGACGACGGCGAAGGAAGCGGTCGAGCGCTTCATCCCGGACGGCAGCTACCTTGCCTCGGGGGGTTTCGGCCACATCAGGGTCGCGATGTCGATCATCTACGAGATCATCCGTCGGAAACGGCGCAACCTCGCAATCGCCGGGAAGACCGCCGTCCACGATCTCGATACGCTCATCGGCGCGGGATGCGTCTCGAAGGTCGAGGCGGCCTACTCTTTCGGCCACGAGCTCCGCGGCCTCTCCGCCGCCGGCCGCCGCGCGGTCGAATCGGGGAAGGTGAAGGTCGTCGCCGAGACGTCGAACGCCGGCTACCAGTGGCGATTTCTCGCGGGCATGATGGGCGTCCCCTTCGTTCCGGCGCGGAACCTCCTCGGGACGGACACGCTGAAGTATTCGTCCGCGAAGGTGGCGACGGATCCCTTCACCGGGAAACCCGTTACGCTCATACCCTCATGCAATCCTGACGTCGTCCTCATGCACGTGCCGCGCTGCGACAAGTACGGCAACTGCCAGATCGACGGCATCCTCATTATGGATTACGAGCTCGCCCGCTCCGCCCGGCGCCTCATCGTGACGACCGAGACAATCATCGACGACGCCGAGATCCG
>Ga0315275_10000870_pt1 | contig 25569 bp, 22 predicted proteins | sample YL17G03_0_MG_FD_205557 | JGI IMG/M metagenome (GOLD analysis project Ga0315275, IMG submission 205557) | Sediment microbial communities from Yellowstone Lake, YNP, Wyoming, USA - YL17G03_0 | ecosystem: Environmental > Aquatic > Freshwater > Lake > Sediment | place: USA: Wyoming | collected...
TATTACGTTTATGCCGCGCCGAAGGCCGGTATTCTGCAGAGCCCCCGCATTATCGGCAGGATATCCAGATGCGCAGCCGATGAAACTAATCCTGTATTATGGGATATAACTGTTAAACCCGCTTACGAATTTGATGACATAACAGATGTGGCGGTGATTGTCATCAAAACTGAACCGGATTGATGTAATGAAATGGTGGAGATTTACATTTCTGATAATATTTGTTGCCGTCCTGCAGACAAGTGCGGCGATGAATCTATTTAGCCTGACGAATTTACGAATCAAGCCGGACATACTTTTGATATTGCTTGTTTATTTTACCGTTTACTGTGACAGCTATGATGCGGTTATAATTTCGTTTGCCATCGGTTTTGCAGCAGACCTGGCCGGGATGGTTTTAGGACCGCATTTTATCAGTTATGGAATTATTGGTGCCGCAGTAACTCATGTTAAAAAAATAATCCTTTTGAAAAACACCCGCCAGCAGGCGATGGCTGTTTTTATAACGGCAGTTTTGACTGAAACGGTTGCCTTAATGCTCACGCAGTTCAAGGCCCCGGAGCTGACGAAAACCGGAGCGTTTGAAATTTTTGCTATTGCCGCCTATTCGGCAATTCTGTGGTTCCTGATAAAATGGCCGGTGACGAAGGTCGGCAAATGGCTTGGCGTAGGTGTTCATCGGTTCACAGCAAAAATCAACGAGAGATAGTGGAAAATGTACAACAGGCGGTTGAAGATATTTGTGTTGTTCTGCTGTTTCTTTGCAGCATCGTTCATCGGGCGGCTTGCGTATATTCAGCTTAATCCTCATTCGGCATGGCAGAGCCAGCTTGAGAAAATCCAGGCCGTAAAAAGCAAAGAGCTTGGCGCTCTTCGGGGCAAAATTCTCGACAGAAACGGCAAGGTCCTTGCGACAGACGAGGCAAAATTTGCCCTGTGCATAGATTATCGCCTTGCAAGGCTGGCGGACGAAAGGTTCTGGAAAGTACAGCTGCTGCGGGCCGGGGCCGATACAGATATGGAAAGTGCGTGTGAAAAAATACGTGAAAAGTTTGCTGATGATTTTAATACGTTAAATGAGATTATCTATAAGTGTGCACAATTCAAAAATCTTACCGCCGAGCAGGTTAAGACGCAAATCAACCAGCAGATAAACGAGCCGATATGGCAACTAAGGTATTATCTCGCGTGGAAGCGAAAGTATCCGCAGCAGGATTTTGAAGCAGCAGTACCCGATGCAAACCAGAGGCTTGGGCTCGCGGCAGAGGTTGACGTGGCGGAAATGCACCAGAGTCAGGAATTATTCAAGCTTGAAAATGATGATGAAGTTCTTGCGGCCCAGCTTAAATTTCTCGATACGCCCAGCGTCCAGGTACAACCTCGCGCAGAAAGATATTATCCTTTTAAAAATTCGGCGGCCCAACTCATCGGCTGGGTCAAGCCGGCTGTACCTGCGGATAGTCAGGATTTAAAGGATGATGTCGAGAGATATATGCACGGCGACGTAATCGGTTTTTGCGGAGTTGAATATGTCTGTGAGTCGTATCTTAGGTGCAGCAGAGGCAGAGTTGTTTATGACATTGACAGGGTAATTATAAGTAAAAAGGAAACTCATTTCGGCAGCGATATAAAATTGACCATAGATATCGATTTGCAGGGAAAAATAGAAAATGTTCTTAAGAACAGAAATCTCAATCCGAACTTCGGCAGTCCTGCGGCAGTGGTGGTTATTGACGTAAACTCGACCGATATACTTGCGTCTGTGTCCATGCCCGATTTTGATTTGAACAAGGCAAGATGGGACTATTCAGAACTTATTGCCGACGAAAATATTCCCGTTGTCAATCGTGTCATCGAAAAACACTATCCGCCCGGCTCGACCGCAAAACCTTTTATTATTGCGGCGGGCCTGGCAGAAAATAAAATCACCGGTCAGGAGATAATTTCCTGCCCAACACAATCGGCGCCGACAGGCTGGCCGAACTGCTGGATTTTCAAAAGCCTCGGCTACGGACACGATGAGCAATGGGCCTATGAAGGCGGCAACAAGGCAAGGAATGCATTAAGGGGAAGCTGTAATATTTATTTTTCTCATCTTGCAGACAGAATTCTGCCTGAAAGTCTTCAAAAATGGCTGTACAATTTCGGCTTTGGCAAAAATGCTCTGCAAAATTTCAGACAGGTTCCGGGAATTATCTCAAGCAGTGTGCCACAAGGGGATAATTTGCCTTTTGAGCAATTGCCAGGCATTGACCCCGCCGAGAGGAGGTTCTTCGGTATCGGGCAGGGTAATTTCAGGGCAAACGTTCTGCAGGTTGCAAATGCCTTTGCGGCAATGGCGAGAGGTGGGGTCTTTAAAAAAGCGAGGGTCCTGGCCTCACAGCCGGTCGATGAAGGTTATAAACTGGGCTTAAGCGAAAATGCTCTTGCTGTAATTTATGAAGGGATGCACGCAGTTGTCAGCGAGGAAAACGGCACTGCGTATAAACAATTTGCCGGCAGCGGTTTCGAAGAGAAGGGCATAAAAGTATTCGGTAAGACCGGCTCGACTGAAAAACCTTATCATGCATGGTTCGCGAGTTTTGCAAAGGATAGTTCCGGCAAATCAATTGCCATTGCGGTCCTTATCGAAGGCGGTCAGCACGGCTCAAGCGATGCAGGACCAATCGCGCGGGATATAATCAGTTTTTGCATTGAAGCAGGGTATCTTGGCAGATAAAGCAGGGTGGCTTTAGATTTCCAGATAGTTGAGCGTTTTTTCGAGGATTTCTTTAACAACCGGCGCTGCGACCGACCCGCCGGTGTAGCCTTTGCCGAGTCTTTTATTTGGTTTTCTGATGGAGACCGTAATGACGACTGCCGGATTATCTACCGGGGCGCCGCCGATGAACGATGCGACGTAATTTTCCTCATCGTAGCTGCCGTTCGGATTTACGATATTTGCAGTGCCGGTCTTGCCCCAGACCTGCCATTTTTCAAGTGCAGCGCTTTTGCCGGTTCCGTCCTTGACAACCTCGACCATCGCCTTTCTGACCAGCCACTGTGCTGTTTTGCTGCTGACGACAAAACTGCCGGTTGGCGCAGGTTCCGTTATTTCGAGCTTTTTACCGGCGTCGGAAACAATACCCTTTACAAGATGGGGCTTTATTACTCTGCCGTCGTTGGCAAGGACGCAAAAGGCGCAGGCCATTTGCATTGAAGTTACTGAAATTTCATGACCGAACGGCACTCTCGCGACGCTGTAGCCTGTCCATTTATTGACATTCCATACAACTCCCGGCTCTTCGCCGGGCAGGTCGATGCCCGTTTTTCTGCCGAAACCAAAAAGTTTTATACCCTCATAAAGTTTTGCAGCGTCCATTTTCTGACCGATTTTTGCCATCCCGATATTGCTCGAATGGGCGAGAATTTCACATATTGTAAGATTTCCAAAACCTTCTCGGTATTCGCCGATTGTGCCGAAGCCTTTGCCGCTGTAACTGCCGTTTTCACAGAAGATGGTGTCATTCGGGTTGATTGTGCCTGTCTCAAGTGCCCAAGCAACGACGACCGGCTTGAAAATACTGCCCGGCTCATAAGGGTCACTGAGGATATGGTTACCGAGACTTTTTGCATCTACATCTTTCAAATCTGTCGGGTCAAAATCAGGCAGGGAAACCATTGAAAGGACCGCACCGCTGCACGGGTCCATAACCATAGCAACTGCGGATTCGGCACCAAAGGCCTTAAACTGTTTCAGAAGGGCAGAGTGTGTGAATTCCTGAATTGTCGCATCGATTGTCAATATTATATCAGAGCCGTCCTGCGCAAAGGATTCACACTGGCCCAGCCGGACCGGCCTTCTTGCGGCGTCGGCAAAGAAAGTGCTCCGGCCGGCAGAGCCGCTTAATTGTTTGTCGTATTTTAATTCCAGCCCGGCAAGACCCTCCTGGTCCGTACCGACAAAGCCTACCACGTGAGCGGCGGCGGAGCCGAGAGGATAAACCCTTTTCCATTTGCTTTCGATACCGATGCCGTTCAGTTTGAGTATCTGGTTTCTCTGCTGGTCGCTGAGTTTTGCTTCGGTAACTATGGGTACATATCCCTGATTGCGGCCGGTAAGAATCAGTTTGGAGATTTCAACAGGACCGATACCGATTATGGCCGACAGGCTCTGAGCGGTTTTTTTAAGGTCGCTGATTGCTCGCGGTTCGGCAAATACGGTATCGACCTTATAGTTTGCCGCAAGAATTCTGCCTCGACAGTCAAGTATCGCCCCTCTGCGCGGCTTTTCGAGAAAGCTGGATTTCTGGGACTTTATCGAGGCCTGATAGTAATAATCCGCCTTAAAATGCTCCAGATAAAAACAGCGGGCCGCAACAGCGAGGAAACCTGCCGCAAGTACCAGAAGCAGAAATAAGGCGAATTTGTTTCGCATATACCGGTCTAAAAAATATTACTCTGTCGTTTTAGTCTTATTCTTGAGAGCTTCGGAAACAGAAGCGGGATTGATGAGAAATTCAAGCTGCAGTTGCTGCTGCCAGAGCTGCTGTTTGAGTCTTGCCTGTCTTGCCTGGCAGGTGCGAAATCTGTAAAAGGCGCTGTTTTGGCCCCTGCGCAGATAAATCGCCGCAAGCAAAACAAAGCACAGGACAAGAACTGCAAAAATGTAACGAAAAGCGGTCAAGGTTATTAACGCGCCGGCAGCTTTAATTTCATACCGACGTCGAGTTTCTCCGGGTCGGCAAGTACTGATTGATTTAACTGAATGATTTCAGAGAATCTGTTGCCGTTGCCCAATTGTTCCTGGGCTATCTGCCAGAGGCTGTCGGATTCTTTTACGACATATTGCCTGTACTGCTCTTTGGATGCCTGGGCGGTTTGGGGGGATGTAATTTTTGAAACCTTTTCAAAAAGACCTGTTTTCAAAAGTGCATTTGTCTTGTTTTCGAGTGGTGGTATAACTAATTTCTGGCCGACCTGAATCTGATCGATTGATTCGAGTTTGTCCTTGTTTGCATTGTAAATTTTTTCGATGGAGGCAAGTTTTTTGCCGTTTTCGGGACCGTACATTTTTTTTGCAATTTCTGCCAGGCTGTCTCCCGAGCAAACGACATAGACTACGGGTGATTGTTGTTCTGTGGTTTTATTTTCGGCAGTTTTTATCTCGACAAGTTCTTTCTGTACAGTGTTGACATCGGCTGATTGCGTTGTTTTTACGGCATCCTGAGCGGCTGGCATAAGGGCCTGATAACGCGTTTCTGCCGGGCTGTTCAGGTCCACCTTTGGAGTTTCCATTATAACGGTTATAACAGGTTTGTGGCTCAGGGCAGGGGCGATGTTTCTGCTGGGCCCGACAAGTGCCGGCTGCTGCTGGTTATAATGGCTTACATAGCCGACAGTATCGACAGCCTGTTTGTTCTTGTTTAAAAAGTCGGGCAGGCCGTTAATTACAAATGTTATGGCTACAACAAAGATAAGCGCTAAAAGTAACCCAATTTTTGCGTCCGTTGTCATTGACGAAACTCCTTTTTCTTTTTATAACCTGACAGCTATTCTTAATTTCGCACTTCTTGAACGCGGGTTTTCAAGTCGCTGGGCGGCCGAAGCGGTTATTGGTTTTTTTGTAGCTATCTCGTAAATGCCGGCCGCCTTGTTTTGTCTGAAATTCATTTTTACGATTCTGTCCTCAAGGCTATGAAAACTGATGACCGCGATTTTTCCATCTTTTTTGAGCAAGTTTGGCACCGCAGCAAGAAATTTTTCAAGGTTTTCAAGTTCGCTGTTTACAGCAATTCTCAGAGCCTGAAAGGTTTTCGTAGCCGGATGAATCCTGCTTTTTCGCGATTTCGGGTTGCACCTCAAGGCATGACATATAATATTAACAAGTTCTGCGGTTGTGTCGATTTTTTTCTTTTGTCTGGCCTGAATAATGGAACGGGCAATCTTCCTTGACGCCCGTTCCTGTGCAAAATTGTATATCAGGTCAGCCAATCCCTTTTCATCCATGCGGTTGACAATATCAGCGGCTGAAATCGTAAGTCTGTCATCCAGCCGCATATCAATTTTCATATCCTTCTCGAAGCTCAGCCCTTTGTTTTCATCTGCAAGCTGAGTGGAGCAAACGCCCAGGTCTGCAAAAATCAAATCGACCTTTTCAATTCCGTTCTGCCGCAGGACTTGGGCGATGTTTGCAAAATTTTCGCGAACAAGCAGTACCTTGCAGGGCAAAGCTGCCAGATTCTGCCGGGCAATCGCCAGACAGTTGTTGTCAACGTCAAAGCCGAGCAGGACGGCGTCCTTGCCGAGAGATTTTGCGAAGATTTTGCTGTGTCCTCCGCTGCCTATTGTGGCGTCGACAACAATAGCGTCGTCTTTAAGGCTTATTCCGGCAGCAAATTCGGTGAGTACTGGGATATGTTCTGCCGGCGTATTATTCACTTTTAAAAATCCATAATAATTAACAGTTTAAATAATTATGCCGGTCAGCTGACAGCGAGTTTCAGCTCCTGTTCGGCAAGAGCCTGCACGTGTGGTGAAAACTCGATGTCGATAAATGTACGGTGCTGTTTGCGGACGTTTTCAAGTCTTTCTGCGAGGACGTTTATTGATGCAAAGGTCTGTTCGTCGATGGTTCTGTTTCCCGCAAGACTGTCCCGTACAATTTCACAATGGTCCTGTTCGATTGTATGCATAAACCTTCTCCTTAAAGTTTTAAGATTTCAAAGCTCTTTGCTCTGTTTCTGCAGAATAGCCTGTCTTGCCTGCATTGTTTGCTGCTGGAACTGCCGGAAGTTGTCTGATACGTATTTGTTCCAGTCTTCGGTGTTCCACAGTTCGATATGGTCGCGGATGCCTACAAGCGTCAGGTTGTCCTGCAGGTTCGCCCGTTTTCTGATTTTTTCATTTATTAAAAGTCTGCCCTGCCGATCCAGCTCGACCTTGCTGGCCAAAGCGAAGCTCATTCGCTCGAAGGTTACTGCCTCGTCGGGGGCCACCGTCCCTGGCGACTCGGCAAGGGCAAGTTGTTGAAAGTATTTTTCAGGATAGAGGCACAATATCCCATTGGCCCCGAGTGTCAGATAGAAATTGTTACCGTGCTCATCGCAATCTATCTGGCTGCGGAGTTTGTTGGAAATGAAAACTCTGCCTTTCTCATCAACGGTGCCTTCGTATTCGCCTGTTAGTAAAAGCATGGTTATTTTCCCACTTTCTTAAACATTTAGTCCCAACTCTTACCACTTTGTCCCACCACAGTCAATAGGCAAAAACAAATTTTTTCAAAAAATATAAAAATTTTGTTATAGGTGTAGACTGTAGACCGCCGACCTAAATGGTACTCTGCGCATCAAAATGGTACACATTGCCCGCGCATAAAATCTCCGCTGAGGGCTATTTAGCACCTTAAGCGGACATTGCAAATCCATTATTAAATTGTATTAAAAAGGCTTTAAAAACCCTTTATTTAACTAATAAAAACAAGATATATTTATACTTAATAGTCAATCTTGAATTTTTACTAAACGAGAAATACCAATGTTTCGCAACCTCGTCCAGTATCGCCCAACAGCAGACCTGGAAGTCTTGTGTTTCTTTTCGTTAAGAAACCAAGAAACCGTCTTATTTACATCCCATCCACTCAAATAGCACTTAATTACGTCGATTTCTAAATTGGTATTACGAGCTATCGGACTCATCATATTAGCGTGTTTATGGCTCTTATGATAAGCAATTTGGGCACGTTTAGCCAGGCTATTTATATCTTTTAGTGCATCAGAACAAGAAAAGGGGTCAAGCAATTCAACCAAAAGCTGCCAGCTTTCCGTTGCAATTTGACATCTACCGGACGAGGTGTCTATGGTCAAACAATGTTTTAACGGTTTTTCGTTTGTATTTTTCATTTTAAAAAACTCACAGATTGCCTGATTGTTTCAATAAGCCCAATAAGTTTCAGTGATTTTTCCTCATAATCCATTGAGTCAAAAACGTTTTTTATCCGCTGAATATTTTCTTCTTTGGTTGGAATCAACACGGCATAAAGCCTGCGGTTAGGATTTATTTTAACAGTTCTTTGCCCTGTTTTCGTTTTTTCAAGAGCCTCACGAATAGGAGCGACCAGGGCATTATCTAATTTTTCGATAGTTTTCAGTGTTTTACAGATTTTTGTTTGACGGCTTTTCATCACTCTGTTTATTTTTGAGAATCGCATCAAAAACGACAAGAGGCCGAGACGAATCAGTAAAAAGTTTCTGGTCCATACAAATAATAAGATTGAAGCCATTTTTAAAAAGGTGAATAAGGACTCCGCAACGGCCTTTGAAAAGTCAAACAATGCCAGGAATAGAGATTGATTTTTCAAGGCTTGTCCATCCGATTCTCAGCTAATTCAGTGTTTAATTTTATGCTTACAGTGCCGTTATTCCAACAAATTATACCGAACTCAAATAACCTGGTTGCCTTTTCGATATCTGAAAAAATCTTCTTTAAAAACGTTTCGAGCATCAGCCGTAATGTAGTTTGATGAGATTTTACCGGTTCAATATATACGGTTGATTCCAATTTTATACGGTTGAGTTTTTCTTCAAGGGCTGCATTTTCACGGTCGATTACGATTTGCGATTCGGCCATTTCACGAAGAACGCTGTTTATCTGTTTATAGTCATTTATTCCAGCAGTGCTTCTTTTCAGTAAATCATTTTGATTTACGGGGCTATTGTTTTCCCTTGATTTTGGAAGAAATGTTCCGGCTGCATATTTTTTTTGACATTTTCTGCAAGCACACGCCAGGCCGTCTTTTTGCCGACGATTTTTGCTAAACTTCTTCAAAGGTTTTCTTGTTCCGCACCTGGTGCAACATTTTGTTTTTGGTTCAGGCATTTTTTACGGCTTTATTATTAACAGAATAAAATCTGATTATTATCAGGCTCAACCAGGTGAGCCTGTCCATACCTGCTTCAAAGTCCACCGACTGAGGATAGCAGTTATTGTTTTTATTATTCATTCGGGTCATACCTTCGCCTTTCGATTGCTCCAACGGTCGGATAATTATTTATGCTATTGTCGTGAATTATAGTAAGCTGATTCGGCTCTGCTTTAATCCCTTCGAGTCTATTGTAATAGCTCTGAGTAACTTTTTCCACAAACGGCGGCTGAAAAGGAAGTTCAGCCAATCCTTGTGCTATAAATCCGGAAGTTGTCCCTATATCAGATTGTATGTCTGATAGTAATTTTCGAGCCTCTTTCCATTGCTTGCCGCCCTTAGGCACGGTTTTCATATACCGCTTTACGTCCTCTGCCTCCTCTTTAAGCATCATTACAGAAGCTTCAATCTTGTCGTTGATTAACCATGAATCCTTGCCTTGTTTTTGGAGCTCTTCAAACTGGTTTTGTATTTCATCTTTTTTTTGCTGCCAGGTTGCAAATTCCGGTGCTTCTTGGACGTTCTTTTCTCCGTATTTGGTTGCGATTGCTATATTTTTTCCCAGCATCGAATCGCGATATGCTTTTGTCTGCTGATTTAACTCTTCAGTGTTTGAAACTGCAATTTTCTGTTGAGTTGTTTTAAATACTCGCTGTGCTTCTGGCGTTGCCAGCAGCCCTATTTTGCCAGCCCCTTGAACCCCTTGTTCTGCTAAAATCTGTGTTACCTGTGAAGGCGGCAAAGTATTGATATATCGCAAAAGCGAGTCCAGCTGCTGGTCCTCATTAAGATTTTCCCATTGAACTCCTAATTTGCGTTCGATTTTTCTTGTAAAATTTTTATTCCCGCCTTCTGATAATCTAACAGCCAGTCTAAAAATAGATGCGGCGGCCTCTTCGCTGCCCGTAACAGACCTGAGAGCCGAATAAGTACTCATTGCCGCTTCTGGTGTGCCGCCTTTGGCCAAATATCCGGCAGTTGCCCCTTCAAAGCCGGTTATAAATTCGCCCATCGTTGTCTTTGAAATATCGGCAGCAACTTTGGCTTCTGCCATTAGTTTTTTATATGCCTCGGCTGTCGGGGCAATTTTCGCATTATTTGCAAGCTCGAAAAGGCTTTTTATTTCCCCTTGCGATAGCTGAGTTGCGCCAATGGTCGGAGCAAGTTCATTTAAAAATGATAAAATTTGCGGATTTTTAATGCCCCCCTGGGATTTATAAGTAGTATCGGCAGAGCTTAACATTTGATATACCGTCTCTTTATCTTTTATTAAACCTGCCCGCTGAATCCCTGCTATTTGTTCGGCAAAATATTGTTGTTTGCCAGGAGCTCCCGCCTGGAATGCAAGCCTCTGACCGAATTCAGAATAATCAAGCCCTTTTCCATAAGTTGCCTTTTGCAAATCCTGTACACGTTTCAGGCCATCGGCAAGGTTATTAACAAGCTTTACAACTGCCGCTAATCCGATAAATCCGGAAATAAAACTCAAAGCCTGGCTTTTTAGGGTTTCAAGGGTACGCCCCATAAGCCCGAATTTTTCAGTTGCCTTTTCTGTGCTTTCCCCCGCAGCCCTTTGGCCTTCTGATACTTTTTTGCCAAGCTGCTCTGCAGCGCCGCCGACATCACCAATTTGCTTTTTAGTCTGTTCGGTGTCTTGCGCTCGAACGTGAATGTTAATGTCTTTATCCGACATTTTATATTTCCAAAATCATTTTATAAAAGCCTGCCGTTTGAACCTGATTCATTATTTTTATTCAAACGGCAGGTTACATCGTAGAAAACGTTATTTTTATGAGCCTGCCGTAGCCAGAGCTACGATTGCCCCAGGCTCTTCGGTATCGCCGACGCCGTGCACTGATACGTCTATTCTTTCAGAGCCGCGCAGAGCAACCATATCATTGACAAAAAAGACATCTTCGCTTCTGGCAATTTCAAGTTGACGACGCTCACCTAACATTGCTCCGAGCTCCAAATCGCCGAGAACCGCACAGATTTGACTATTGGCCTCTTTTGCAGGCATAGCGCTTATAAACTCAACCGGATAGCCTAACAAAAATCTGCCTTTAACGTTTGAAAGTATCTCAAAGATGCTTGCGACACCTGCCGCTTCTGCCAGGGGATAAACAACGCTGTAGTAAAATTTCTTATTCATATACCATCGGGCATTATCGTCCGCATCGTCCGGCAATATACCGACTACGTTGCGAAAGTCTTTAAGTGTCAATTCTGAATAAGCATTGCCGCTGCCAATAATCAGGCCTGGGATATCTTCTACGGCATCAGCAACTGCTAACAGAGCGGCAACAATACCCTTCATTCCGAAAAATTCCTCAGTACCATCGCCCGTAAAGCCGATTGCATCTTCTTTTTTTGCCATCGAACGCGCTACGGAAATACCGACTATTTCGCCGATACCGATTGCGGTATCCTCTTCGAGTTCTCGACTGATAGCAGTAAGGCAGGCAAATTTTCGGGGGGTCAATGTAACCGCACCGACATTTACATCGCTTGCTATGATTGTGTTTTTTTCACCAGGACAGAAAATAGTCAGGTCGGCGGTTACTTTTGGAACTATCTGAGAGCTGCTGCCCATCTGAACCTTTGTAGCGTATTTTCTAAACTTGCCATAAGTGCCAAGTTTTTGAATAATCCAGTTGGAAAGCTCTGTTGGTACTAAATTGCTGCCCTGGTCGATTGTGCTCATACCCCCAGTTTTTATTTTGGCGCCGATAGCCCTCAATACGTGCATGCCAAATTCTTTAGCCATACCTTCATTCGGCCAAAAGCCTGGATAATCTTTGCCGCCCATCGTGCCGGAAATAAGAGCTTTGCCGTAACGCGCAAACTGCGCTGTCAGCGTCTTATAGCAGGCCTCTATTTCCTTGATGTTCATATCAATGCTGTTCATTCTTTCGCCTGCGGCCTCGAAGCCTTCGGCGACTTTTTCTTCAAATACTTGTGACATTTTATTACCTCATTAAATCAAGTTTAATTACATTTTAAAAAGGGCGGGCACACACCCGCCCTGAAATCAGGAGAAAAAATCATGGATAATTAATAAGCAGGCATTTCCTGAACTCACAATATCGGCAGCCCAGTAATCGCAGCGGTGAGGCGCCAGCTTCATACAGAAACGTTACCGATATTTCAGATTTTTCTGTCATTTTTTTGTAACTAATTCAACAAAGTTATTTTCTTTGGCCTTATAATCGCCCTGCGGATTTACTGCCTTAGCCAAAGAATAAAGACCGCTTTCGATTTGTTCAGCAGCAGCTTCTTTGTGCTTTTCCGCTCCGCAACAAAAATCGTTATCGGTCAGGTCAATACGTTCGCCATCAACAATTTTAAAGCCTAATAATGCCTCGGCAAATTCATTGCTGTCTTTCTCAAAATCAGGATTTTGCTTTTTTATTTCATCGAGAATTTTTTTGTCTGTCAGCCAGTCAATTTTACCCTGCTTAGATTTTGACAGAGCTGCTGGATTGGCCGGAATGGCAACCAGGGAAATTTCAAAAAGCTCGACCTCGGTAAATATCCTCACCCCTTTGCCGTTTTCGCTGCTATCGCTCCAGGCAAGAGGAGCAAAACCGATAGAGACGGCCTTCATAAAACCGCCGCTGTAAAGCTGCCAGTATTGCTCAGCCAGCGGCGTTTTCGCAAATTCAATTATGCACCAAAGACCAGTCTTATCAATCCACACGCTTACCGCACGTCCGACAACAGGGGGAGTCCCATCGTCAAGCCTGTGTTGGTGTCCTGCCAGGATAACAGGATTTGTAAGGTAAATTGACAGACGATTTTTAAAAGCCTCTGGCAGGATCCGCTCATTGTCTCGGTCTAAATCGCCGGTAGATGCTAATACTCTGATTTGTCTTTTTTCGACGTCAACCGCTTTAACGGATAATGCTTTTTCCCATTGCTTAACATCTGTCTTGAAAGTTTTTTTGCCGCTGTTGGCATCCTTGCCTTTTACCATCGAAACAAAATCCATTTTGCTCGACTCCTGTAAATTAACCACATTTTTTGTATTTTTTACTAAAACCGTTTGCCTTAAGCATTTCAATCATAACGTTTATTTCCTGCACAGTTTTGCCGTTTGTTAGGTTTAATAATTCATCGGTTGCGGTCTGAATCGCCACCTCTTCATTATATTTTTCTTCCATCGGCGGCAGAACACTATGCAGGTAAATGCCCAATATTCCCTGGCGAATCGCCGTTTCATCGCCGAAAACTTTTTTGATTTTTTCAACTAAATAAGTTATATCACCTGATGCGTTTTTTTGCGGTTCTTTACCATAAATTACGAACTCTAATGCTTGTCGCTGAAATGGCGGAACATAACCTTCAAATATATCTGTAACAATCCTCAAAATACCTTTTAGGCTTTTCCTCACGGTTAACAAGTTTTTCTTCGTTTCGGCTTTCATTTTTTTCTCCTTCTTTTTTTCGTTTCTATGATTCATTATAAAAATCGTTTCCGATTTATCTTGAAACAATACGTTTCAGTGATTAGACTTTTTCTTCGGTCGTTTACCTTGCTTGCTTAACGATTCAATAATTGTTACAGCAGCGGCATTGGCCGCCGAGCGCTGTTCGGCAGCGGCTTTTTTATTGATAAGTTTTACGGCAGCAGCGTCCGTAACGCGAAAGGCTTTAACTGGAGTTCCTATTTTTGTTCGTGCCATATTAAGTCCTATTAAGTATTTTATGCATATTAAGCATATCGTCATTTTTAGTTATTGTCAATAAAAAAAATGGACGAAAAACAAAATAATTTGAATTAAGATGAAATTTATGGCCGATAAGCAGAATAATTTTAACTCTGATAAAACTTTTGGGGGTAGATTGCGTAACCTTCGCAAGAATAAGGGGTTAAGCCAAATAGACTTGTCAAAATTGTTAAATTATAAAACAAGTGCCTCTGTATCAAACATAGAGAGCGAAAAAACGCCCCCAGATATTCACTTCCTTGTCAAGATTGCTGAAATTTTTAAAGCCGATTTACATTGGCTTATAACAGGCAATCCAGCCCCTTATAGCGAACAGCAGGACAAAAACTATCAACGCATTTTTGCGGATTTGGGCAAACATATCTCTTGGAGCATCGCCTTCTTGTTAGAGGAACGCGACAAGAGAGAAATTGAAATATCTAAATTAGAAAAAAAGGGCGACAGGCTTAACCTTGACCTGATTAAAGTTATTAACGATGAAGCAGATAATATACAGCAGCATTTATCCGAACTGGTAAAACTTCAACCTGAGATACAAAAAATACTGACTGATTTATTGACCCCAAAAAACACTAAAAAACCCTAAAAGTTACAAAAAAACACTAAAATACCCTAAATAGCAAAAGACCTTAAACTTTGATTAATTATCTATACTTTGTATTACTTATTAAGACTTTACTAACTGATTTAACTTTGCCTTGCTTATTAAGACTTTGCCAATAGATTTAACTAAGAAAAATCTGAAATAATTTTTATTTTTCTAAAAAGACGGCAATTGTCGTTTTACTTATTTTAACAAAAACTCCGTCCATCTTAACAGATGAATGACATGTTTTGTCCGATATTAGCGCACGTTTATCGCACATTGCTTGTCCGATGTCCGGCGAATTTTGTCCGCAGATTAGCTGCTGTTTGGCTGCTTGATTTTGAGTTATACGGCCAACGGTGGGCTTTTAAACGACTTTTAAACGGATTGTAATGTGTACCATTTAGCTTGCGCAGAATTAGCAAAACCTGCAATGTGTACCATATAGGAAATCCCTCGCAATATCTCATAACTCCTTATTTTTCCCATGATTTACCGTCGCTCCCCGTCGAATCCCATAATTGCCATATAGCTATGCGGTTTACAATAAAGTTGTTTTATTTTACCCAAATTGCCAGCAGTATTTACTGAAAAAGCGGGCGATGAGAATCGAACTCACATAGCCAGCTTGGAAGGCTGGGGCTTTACCATTAAGCTACGCCCGCTTTTGTGGTTACGAGTTTAGCCACAGGACTGGATTTGTCAAATATAAAGGACTTTTCATCGCCAACTGCAAAATCGTTGTTTAATTACAGAAAGCTTGTTAAAATGTTTTTTCGAATCGGCTATTGTGGCAAAACAGGGTTTAAGATATGGATTTAACAATACTTGCAAAATCAGCCAAAAAGGCAGGTATTCTGCTGTCGGCAGCAAATACGGAGCGGAAAAATACTGCGATTAGGGCTGTTGCCTTGGCTTTGAAACAGAATGCCGCCGATATTATAAGGGCAAATGAGCAGGATATCGAAAAAGCTAAAGATGAAAAATTAGCTTTCCCATTGCTCAAAAGGCTCATATTCGGCGAAAATAAAATCAATGACGTGTGCAGCGGTATTGAAAACCTTATAAAGCTGGATGACCCCGTCGGAAAGACACTCTATGCAATTCAGATGGATAAAGGTCTTGAACTTTACAAGGTTAGCTGTCCTATAGGAGTAATCGGGGTTATATTTGAATCCCGCCCCGACGCTTTGGTGCAGATTTCAACGCTGTGTCTTAAAAGCGGTAACGCCGTTATTCTAAAAGGCGGCGCTGAAGCGGCAAATACAAATCAGGTGCTTACCGAAATTATCCGCGATTCGAGCGTAAAAGCAGGGCTGCCTGAAAACTGGATTCAGCTTTTGCAGACCCGTTCTGATGTTCATGCGATGCTTGCTCTGGACAAGTTCATAGACCTGGTAGTGCCTCGCGGTTCATACCAGTTTGTGCGTTTCATTATGGACAATACCAATATACCTGTGCTCGGCCATGCAGACGGCATCTGCCATGTGTATGTCGACAACCAGGCCGATATTGATATGGCGGTCAAAATAACGGTTGATTCCAAAACTCAGTACGTCGCGGTATGCAACGCAGCAGAAACACTTCTGGTTCACAAGGATATTGCCGGGAAATTTCTGCCTGAAATTAAACGCGCTCTTGAGGCAAAAGGTATTGAACTTCGCGGTTGTGAAAAAACGAGAAAAATAATAGATATAAAACCTGCCGACGAAAAGGACTGGTTAACCGAGTATCTTGCCGAGATTCTGTCGATAAGAACAGTAGATTCGCTCGATGAGGCGATAGACCATATAAATACTTACGGCTCGCATCATACCGATACGATTGTTACACAAAGCCGGACCACCGCCGCTGAATTTCTGGAGCTTGTCGATTCTGCAAACGTATTTCTCAATGCCAGCACGCGTTTCAGCGATGGCTATCGCTACGGCCTTGGCGCCGAAGTCGGAATCAGCACAAGCAAAATTCACGCTCGCGGCCCTGTCGGCCTTGAGGGCCTGGTGATATACAAATGGAAACTTCTCGGCAGCGGCCAGATAGTCGCAGATTACACGGGAGCGAACGCAAAACAATTTACGCACAAAAAATTGAAAAAAGAATTTCACTTATAATGCGAAACTTTAGTACCTCCAAACGAATCGCCGTCAAAATCGGCACAAATACGCTCAGCAAAGATAGTGCCATTGACAGCGGCTATATCCGCTCTGTCGCCTCTCAGGTTGCCGGACTTGTCAAGGCCGGCAGACAGGTTGTGCTTATAACTTCAGGTGCAATCGGGATGGGTGCAGGCAGACTTGGGATAACCGATGCCGTAACGGATATAAAAATGCGTCAGGCCTGTGCCGCGGTCGGCCAGCCCCTGCTGATGATTGAATACAGAAAGGCATTTGATAAATTCGGCCTTACCTGCGCACAGGTGCTTTTGACCGCAGAAGTGCTGAACAATCGCCAGACCTATCTGAATCTGAAAAATGCCGTTGAAACGCTTTTAAAACTCGGCATTGTGCCTGTCCTTAATGAAAATGACTGTGTCGCTACGGATGAAATCGGCACCGCCTTCGGCGATAACGACAAATTAAGCGCGCTTATAGCGAGCAAGCTCGATGCAGATGTATTGATAATGCTAAGCGATATTGACGCCTTGTATGACAAAGACCCGCGAAAATTCGACGATGCGAAACCCGTAAAGGCCGTTTATGAAATTACGGATGCGATTTTAAAAAGTGCAGGCAGCCGCGGCAGTAGGTTCGCAACGGGTGGGATGAAAAGCAAACTTGAGGCCGCGAAAATCGCTTCGAACGCAGGCTGTAGGATTGTCCTTGCAAACGGCAGGATTAAGGATGTCATTACAAAAATCATTGCAGGCGAGGATATCGGCACGGTCTTTATGCCAAAACGCAAATTGAGCAATCGTCTCCGCTGGCTCTTGAATAGCGCCGCTGTCGGGACGATTGCGATAGATGACGGAGCAGTTGAGGCCATAAGGAAGAAAAAATCCCTGCTGCCCAAAGGAATTAAATCGGTAAGCGGCAGTTTCGATGCCGGCGACGTAGTAATGCTTAATACGGTTGCAAAGGCAGTTACTAATTTCAGCAGTGAGGAACTCAAAAAAATTGCCGGCAGGCACAGCAGCGAGATAAAAGACATTCTTGGTGCCGACAAAAAAGACGTCGTCGCAACACCTGAAAATATAGTTTTGATTGATCATTGATTGCGCCGAAGTGGCGGAACTGGCAGACGCGCTGGACTCAAAATCCAGTCGGGCTTAACACCCGGTGTGGGTTCGACTCCCACCTTCGGCATTTGGTAAAAATGTAATGGATGTAATTTTTGAGGATTATAACGATGAAAAGGAATAAATTATTGTTTGTTGTGTTGCTTTGGTTTGCCTGCGGTGGGCAGGCGGATACATTTTTTAATAAAAAAACGGGAGAGCAGTTTGATGGATATGCCACGAAAACTGTTAGGGGAACAAAAATGGCGGTGCGGAACACTACAAGTGAGGAAGTCAGGTATATTGAGCCGTCGGAGTACGATGTGAACTACAGCCCCGTGGGCCGCAGGAAGCAGGTTTTTGTGCTGGAGCTGGATGAGCCTTTGTTGCTCGAGTGCGAGACGGAAGCGTTTGAGAAGGCTATCAAAACATTGGAGAATCAGGGACCTTTGGCGATAGTGGTAAAGATTGACACACCAGGAGGCCGAGTTGACCTTATGAAGCGATATTGTGTGGCGATTGCATCAGTAGGTCTTACTCCGGTCATTAGTGTTGTGTGCGGGGGGAAGAATGGAGGAGCATATTCGGCTGGCGCGGTAATAGCAATGGGATGTGATAAGCTTTACATGGAAAAAAATTCGGCAATTGGCGCAGCGATGCTTGTTGTGCTGGACGTTAATGATGGACTAAAGAGTGCTAAGGATAAGTTTGGTGAGGATATAGGAGAGAAGCTTGATTCGGCCAATCGTGCGTATTGTGCCAGCATAGCCGAGAAAGCAGGAAGAAATGGATTAATTGCTCAGGCAATGGTGGATAGGCAAATTGAGGTTCTGGCTGTGAAAACCCAGGATGGCAATTATGATATATGCGATGGCAGAGAATTTAAGGATAGAACAGGAAAAGATTTCTTTGTTGTTAACTACCCAGGTTCATTGTTGACATTGACAGCACAGAGAGCGGCAGAAATTGGCTTTGCTGACGGTCAGATAGACAGCTTTGATGAGTGGAAGCAACAAAGCTCATATACCGGGTGCAAGTTTATTTTCTGTAGAGAGATTCAAACGGCACATCGACAATATGAAGTATATGATAAACAGTTTCAGGCTGCATTGAGGAGGATCGAGCAACTTGAAGGAAAAATAAAGATAGGCATAGCTGTTTCAAAAAATAAGCAAAACTGGTATACACTTCAAAGGAGAGCGTTGACTATGCAATTGAGGGCAGAGGTGCGGGAGAATATCGGTAAGATGCTCGACCAGTATAGGCTGATTATCGCTTTGAAAAATAAGTATGCGGATTTACCGGTAGAACTGAATGATGCAGTTTCGGCGTTGAATCAGCTATCGGTGTTGTACGATGAATTGAAGGAAAAGTAGGATTCAAAATCCAGTCGGGCTTAACACCTGGTGTGGGTTCGACTCCCACCTTCGGCATTTTGGGGTTTGGAATCAGAAAATGCAATTCTGAATTTATGCGACGGCGACAGTTTCTTCCTGTTGCTGCGGTTCGAAAGTATCGAACTTAACGCTTATCTTTTTGCTGACGCCTTTTTGCTGCATTGTGATACCCACCAGCACATCCGCAATGCTCATAGTCCGCTTGGCGTGTGTGATTATGATGAATTGTGAATCCTTTTTAAATTCCTGCACAATCAGGTTAAAGCGTTCATTATTTGCCTCATCGAGCGCAGCGTCAACCTCGTCGAGGAAGCAGAACGGCGAAGGCTTGGTCTTAAAAATCGCAAACAGCAGGGCGATAGCAGTCATTGTTTTTTCACCGCCGCTTAGGAGACTTATGCTTCTTGTTTCTTTGCCCGGCGGACGGGCCACAATCTCTATGCCGCTTTCAAGCACATCTTCGGGCTGTTCAAGCAGAATATCTGCTCTGCCGCCGCCGAATAGCTTCCTGAAAATCTCCTGAAAGTTGACTCTTACCTGCTCGAAGGTTGTAGCAAATTTGTCAATCGATTCCTTATTAAGCCGGCCGATTAATTGTTGAAGCTGGTTTTTGCTTTTGTTGAGGTCTTCTATCTGGCTTGTTAAAAAGTCGTTTCTCTTTTCAAGTTCATCCTGCTGTTCTATTGCATCGACGTTGACATTGCCGAGTCTTTCTATTTTGCCGCGCAAATCTGCAATTTCATCTCGAACAGAATCCCAGTTGATTTCCTCGGCTTTGTAATTTTGATACTCGGCCGTCAAATCCATCTGCAGTTCTTCCGCAACTCGCTGGATGAGGTCAGCCGATTTAACCTCAAGCTGCGACAGCTCAAGTTTTACCTGATGAATCTGCTCGTCAAGCTGGCTTTGTTGTTGTCTTTTAAGTTTTAAGGCTTCCTGAAGCTCACTTTGCTGCGTCAGCATTTGTTCAACCTGCTCGTGCAAAGCTATGCTTTGGTTGCCGGTTGTTTCTTTTTGTACGAAAAGTTCTGTAATTTGGGCCTCTATATTTTGTATATCTTTTTTAGACTGCTGTATCTGTTCGCTGCAGGCTTCCTGATTATTTTGTGCCGACGCAAGGGCGGCTTTGGTGTTCTGAATCTGGCTTTCAAGGCTGATAATCTGCTGTGCCGTCGCCTTTTTCTGTTCCTGTCCCTGGCCCAGAGCGACTTTCAGTTCTGTAAGCTCGCCGCCGCTGTGCTGGAGCAGTTGTTTCTTTTCCGCGAGCGTTTTCTCAAGCTGTTCAATACGCTCGGTTCGTTGTTTATTGACGGCTTCGAGTTCCTGCAGTTGCTGTTTTGAGCCGTATTCGCTCTGGACGGTTTCGCTAATTGCTTTTTCAAGCTGCTGGATTTCGCCTGCAAGAACAGGCTCTTCATCGGTAATGTGTTTAATGTTCAGTTCTATAACGTTCAGGTCGGTAGTTACATTAGTCTTTTCCGTATTGGCTTCATAAACGCTTGTTCTGAAATCCTTGCAGAGTCTTTCAAGGTGTTCATTCTGCCTGGTATCTTCATCGAGTTTTTCTTCAAGCCGTTTTATATTTACCGATATGTCATCGAGTTCCTGTTTCAGCTGGGCAAGTCTGCTTTTGCGGGATATAAGACCGATGGCTTTTCCTATCGGTCCTGCACAAATGCTCCCATCGCAGTTAAGTATTTCTCCTGCTGTGGTGACGAAGCTGTAGCCTTGTTCGCAGAAATGTGCCAGTTCGAGTGCCTTTTCGATTGTTCCGACTATAATTGTTTTTCCCAGTAAGTTCCACGCCAGCGGTGCGTATTGAGAGTCAAAACTTACGAATTCAACTGCTCTGCTCAGGTTTTCAAAGTTATGGTTTTCAACAAAAGGCTCTGTCCTGTCTGTGCAGATGAATTTAACTCTGCCCTGCGACTGGTTTAAAAGTTCTTTATCGTTTATCAGCGAATTGGTGTCGCTGACGATTATTGCGTCGGTTTTGCCTTCGAGCACCGCTTCGATTGCAGCGGCATATTCAGGTTGTGCCCTGATTACGTCGGCGACTATGCCTTTGATATATGGTTTGCCGAGATTGAGTATTTCCCGCACGGCCTTGTCGATACCCTGTTGCTTGTTTTCCATATCAGCAAGGACTGCTGTTTCACTCTGCACGGCGCTTCTTTGCTCTCTTGCTCTTGCAAGCTGCTCATTGGTTTGTGCGGCGTCCTCATCGATATTTTTTATCTGCTGACGCTTGTCTTCCAGTTCTGCCTGCAGTTGGTCGATGACTCTGTTAATGTCGTCAAGCCTGGCATGGTTCTGTGCCTTTGAGCCGAGTAATTGTTCGAGTTGTTGTTTGCTCTGCGAGGCTTTATCGCTGAGCCGGTCTTTTTGGCCGTGGAGGTTATTGCGATAGACGGTAGTGCTCTGGATTTCGTTATGAAGCTGGGCAGTGCGTCTTACGAGGTCTATGATACCAGATTTTTCATCTTCAAGTTCTGTTTCGAGTTCGCTGCAGCTTATATTCACGTTGCGGATGTCTTGCTGAAGTTTTTCAAGCTGGTCCGATTTTTCAGCGATTATCTTTTCAATCTGCTCGATGTCGGCTTTGCATTGTTTGAGTTGATTTTCGAAATCCCCAAGCTGGCTGGTTAGCTTTTCGGTTTGTTGCTGCTCGCCAGAGCTTCGTTCCTGCAGTTCTTCGATTCTTTTATGCAGGAATTCTATTCGTTGCTGTTGCTGTTCGATTTTACTTGTTATGGAGACAAGGGCGTTGTCGCAGCGGTTAATTTCGTTTTCTTTTTCGATGATTTCAGCGGCTAAGCTGCTCAGTTTTGCATCCTTGCCTGCGACTTCCGCGGCAACCGCGGCAAATTGACTTTGAAGTTCGTTGAGGTTTTTATTTCCTTTGTCCGAATCGGTTTTTATCTGGTGGTATTGAGCCAGCGAGAAGTTAACGCGCAGTTCTTTAAGTCTTTGGCTGTATTGCAGATAACTTCGTGCCTTGCCGGCCTGCAATTTTATGCTGCGAAGCTGTTTTTGTACTTCGCCGACGATATCTGCAAGTCTCAGAAGATTTTGTTCGGTTCGTTCGAGTTTGCGAAGCGTCTCTTTTTTCTGGGCCTTGTATTTGCTTATGCCTGCCGCTTCTTCAAAAATGATTCTTCTGTCAACTTTTGAAGCGGTAAGCAACTGGGCAATCTGGCCCTGTTCGATAATCGAATACGCTCGTACTCCAACTCCTGTATCCATAAAGAGTTCGCGAATGTCCCTCATCCGACAAATCTTGTTGTTAATCAGATATTCGCTTTCGCCGCTGCGATACAATCTTCGCGTTATCACAAGCTCATCCTGCTCAATACCAAGCGAAACTGCCTGTGAGAAATGTAAGCTAACTTCAGCCATTCCCATAGGTTTACGAGCAGCAGAGCCGCTAAAAATTACATCAGCCATCATGCCGGAACGCAAACTCTTTGTGCTCTGTTCGCCGAGCACCCATTTCAAGGCGTCAACAACGTTACTTTTGCCGCAACCATTTGGCCCTACAATAGATGTGATAGGCTGATTAAATGCAAAATCAGTCTTGTCCGCGAAACTCTTAAAGCCATCCAAAACAATTTTTTCAAGTCTCAAGGCCGCCTCCAAATAGCTATAAGTATAGCTAAAACAAAGAGTTAACAAATACAATATTATAAATTCCAAAAACGATACTATACTATATTATCGGTCTTAATGTGAATAGTTCTTTCATATTAAAATCGGATTTTCTGCAAAAAAATGAGGAAATTTCAAAAAAAATGGAACGAATCCGCCGAAGCGAAGAAAGGTGAGCAGGGGAACAGGGGAAATATTTTGGATTGCCGATTGTAGCGGGAAATAGCGTTTCTGATAGCGAAAAGGTACTACACGGTTTATGCAACAGGAAGAATTAAAACCTTAGGTTTTTTCTCCTGAGGCACCTGGTCCAGATGTATATGGCAGTAAGCCTCATGGTTATAGATACTTAAGGTATGCGTGCAGTTCGGAAACTTGCATTTTCTGTTATCAGCCGAAGTTTTTAGCATTTTTCCCATCGTTACTCCTGTAGGTAAATCACCAAACAAAAAAGCTGTAAAGGTGTCTTTCTCTGCGGCCTAAAGATTTTCTAATATTTTGTACTATATTGTTTATACTACATTATTGGGCTTTGTCAAATAATTTCTTACTAAGGGACAGCCCCCCTTCGATCAAACTCAGGACGGGCAGGACAGGCGGGGGCGGGGCTAACCAACCACCCGGCACAGGTCCCGGAGGCTAAACTTTATTTTTGCATTATTGGGGAAAGGGGGCCGGGGATGAATTCGGCCTTGACTGCTCCCTTTTCGCACATCTTTTTGAGCAGTTCAACTATTTGAGAATACGGGGCACCAAGGCCGGGACGCTGCTTTTCATCTTCCGGAGCAGGTTCGTCGCCGAGAGTCTTAATTACGTCGGCAAGCCTGTAACTTGTTTTCAAAGGCCCCATCAATTCGCCTGTAACAGGGTTCTTTCGCATTATGGAAATTCGCTTTTCATCCGGCAGGGCGTTTATGATGATTTGGCCGTCGTCGGATTCGATAAAAATATCCTTTTCGCAGTCGATTGGCGCGCCAAACAAAACGATTCGAGGCTCATCCTTTCTTGAGACATAGACGGTTTTGGAAGCGAGCTGAATCACCTGGTCTATGTAAAAATCCTGCGCTATAGCCGTTCGGACGATTGAGGCGTCATCGAATTCGGCCAGATATTTGTAGGCGATGTATCTTACGTTAAAATCGTCGTCGCGGACCAACCTGTTCATAATGGCGATAATGTCCTGCTTTTCGGAGGTATCTCCGATGGCCTTGATTGCGGGAATGCGAAGGGACGATGTGGTGTCCTGAGCAAAATCCCTCAGGTATTTCAGCGCTCTGTTATCGCCGATATTGAGCAGGCATCTTGCAGCGCTGAATCTTGTCTGTGCATCATCGCTTTCAAGCAGCGGTAGGAGTTTGGTTACGGCCGGTTTGCCGAGGGCTTCAAGGCCTGTTTCGTATTTTTCCTTTTCCGGTTCGGTTTGCAGCTTCTGTGTCAGCCAGTATATCTGGCGGTCTTCAGCGACTGCAGTCGTGCTGATGTAAAGCGACCTTACAAGCTCAATAAATCTTTGTTTTCTGTCTTTGAATTCATCAGGCAGGTTCAGGAAAATTGAATTTTCGGAAGTGGCGGTAGCAGTATCTCTGCCGAAGCGCTCGTTTATGCGGTTTCGTATGGCTGCGGCAGTTCTGAAATCTGGTTTGAAAATCGCCAGCAGAAGCTGATAGTCCTGCGTAGCTTTGCCGCCGCCGAGGATGTAACCGATGCGCGGGTCGGGTTTTGGCTCCGCGATATTGTCGATGTAAATCGGGCCGGCCGCCAGGGCCAGCGTCTTTGAGGCCGTGAGGACTTCTTCGATTCGGCCGACAAGTTTTAATTCGGTGGTGTAAAGTCTACCGTCTGCCAGGGACGTGGTCTGTGTGCCGCCCAGAGCCGTTACTCTAACGTCAAAGGCCTCCTGCTTTACTGCGCCGGCGGGTATAAGGCCTTCGACGAGCACAATAGCGGTATCTATACTGTTTATCATCATATCAGGATTGACTGTTTTTTGCTGGCCGACCTGTGCCAGAATGTACTGTCGCAGGTAATCCCTGGTGGCCGGCGGGCATTCGGCTGAGCCGGTGCCGGCAAGGCCGACCATAAGGCCTATGCCCTTGACAGGTATGGGGTTAAAGGCTACGACCTCTGCAAGGTCGCCGATGGTTCTGTCAAGCTGCAACGGCTGGGCAGGTTCGATTTTTTTCTTTTTTCTTTTTTGCGATTCGCCGCAGCCAACGAGCAAAAGCATTGAAATCACAACGATGAGGATATTGTAAGGATTACGGGTTTTCATAGCACCACCTGATAATAAAGGCATTGTCGAAATGATATTGCCGCCGGGGCGTGCAGTCAAGAAATTATATGGCTAACCGGCTTTGCCGAGACTCTGACGGTGCTGGCGAAGCGTGCTCAGGTGGTTTTTCTCCTCCTGAATGACAGCCTTTAAGACAGCGGTATCAATGCCGCCAACAGAAGTCAGGCTTGAATAATAGGCGACAGAATCAATTTCCATTTGCATCGCCATTTCCAGAACCTTTACCATATCGCCGCTGGTTGCAACCCGGAGGACTTCACGGGCGTCCGGCAGAATTAATTTGTAAAATTTTCCGGCAGTTGCGGTAAGCTGCTCTTCGGTCAGTCTCGGACCGCACTGGTCGGCACTAAGTGAATTTCGCATACGCTCAAAGGTCTGCAGGTGTCTCTGTTCGTCGTTGGCGAGCCTGGCTGCCATAGCCGCTATTTGGGTATTGCCGCAGCCGGCAGCGAGCGACTGATAAAGCGTCTGGCCCAGCCGTTCCATCTGCATCGCAACCTGCAGCGAATAATCTGCTGAATATTGCATGATAAACCCCTTCCTTATTTATTTTAATTTTATTTTATCGGGATTTCGGCGAAATACAACACAAAAGCAAAACTACCTTCTTATTGTCTATCCCCGATTTTTTGTTTGATTCTATATAAGCGAAAAATTATTATAAGTCCATGAAAGGATGCGGGTAAGGAAGATGAAAGGGATTTTAACAGACACGGTTGTCGTCGGCATTGATGAGGCAGGGTTGGGGCCGATTTTAGGGCCATTGATTGTTTCGGCAGCCTGTTTCAGTATACCGCCGACC
>Ga0315275_10000874_pt1 | contig 25537 bp, 19 predicted proteins | sample YL17G03_0_MG_FD_205557 | JGI IMG/M metagenome (GOLD analysis project Ga0315275, IMG submission 205557) | Sediment microbial communities from Yellowstone Lake, YNP, Wyoming, USA - YL17G03_0 | ecosystem: Environmental > Aquatic > Freshwater > Lake > Sediment | place: USA: Wyoming | collected...
CAACCTCGATTCTATCTTTTGCAAGAGAAAGAAGGGGCGGCCTCTGACTTGAATGACCGCAGTCTCAGGAAACAGGGGGGGCCGGAGTTTGGCCTCGAAATCGTCCCAGAGGCCATCGATACAGGCTTCGATAGCCCACCTTCTGACATAGTCGCGGATAAGCCGGCGACATGGAAAAAACCCTCCAACGCCGATGGTACGGCCCGGGCCGCCGTTTGTTAGGCGGCTTTCCAGGAAATCCTGATGCCCGCCGATCCCCCGATCGATTATTAATCGTAATCATCTCTCAGAGCGGGGGGAAGTCCGGATGAATTCCGGTTCCACGGGCACCGCTAGGCGGCTTCCGAGTTGCCCTTCCGCGCTCTTTTGCCGCCCTTGACATGTTCTGAGCCCCGATTTATGCTCCCGCTCGGTAGAGAAATGGGGCCATCGAGACGAAACCGCGCCCGCCGGCGGGCGGAGCCGAAAAGTAAATTCTTATTCATCTTATCCATTATCCATGAAGCTTTACGTGGATGAAATATCAAAACAAACCGTCTGTCATGGGGTGACCTATATCTACGATAAAATCGAGGAGACAATAGGGAAAGTGCAGGAAGGTGCGATTGACTTTCTTGCCTTTCCTCACTCGATTACCTCCGTATAGAAAAGAGCGCGTTGTCGAGGTTTATGCACATGAGCAGAGGACAGAGTAAAGCCGGGAGAGTGCCGACAAATTGCCGGGAGCGAGCCTGCGGAGTCAAACCGGTATGCCTGTGGTTCTGCCTGATGCTGCTGAGTCTCATCGGCGCCGGCCCCGGCATGGGCACAGAGGCTGGTCCGCAGGATCGCTTCGTACTGGCATACTCCGCAAGGATGTTCTACGATGTCGACCAGAAAGATGCCACGGCCGCCCTGACGGTCTATAGCAAAGAGATCGCTAAAGAACATGGAGCTCAGGTGGAATCCATTTTCTACAAAGACCCCGAGGGATTGGCTGATGCGTTCCTGGCCGGAAAAGTCGATCTTGCCGTTTTTATGTCGGACGACTATGCGAGGCTCAGCCATAAGCTGGATTTTGATATGGCCATGTCTATTGTGAGAGGCGGCAAGAAGACAGAGAGGTTTTTTATCCTCGTAAAATCAGACTCGCCTTACCATAATCTTCAGGACTTGAGGAACCAGAGCCTGTCCCGGGCCAAGGGAGACGGCTTGGGCTTACTGTATCTCGACGGGCTGCTCCTCAAACAGAAATTGCCGGAGGCGGCGAAATACTTCTCTGTAGTGAACGAAACCGTCAAACCGTCCCAGGCACTCCTCGCCGTATTCTTCGGACAGTCTGATGTGTGTATCGTGAATGAGAGAAGTTATGATCTCATGTCGGAGCTGAATCCCCAGGTTAAGGTGAGGTTGAGGTCGATCGGGGTGTCTCCGGAATATGTGTTGGGTGTGGGCATCTTCCGGAAGGACATGCCGGCAGAGAAAAGGAAGATATTGGAAAACGCCCTCCTCAATATTGGCGACAGTCCCCGGGGCAAACAGGTGCTGACCCTCTTCAAGACCGAGCGATTTGCTCCGATTCTGCCGGGGGAGCTGGAGAGTGTGCGGCAACTGATTCGCGAAAACGATGCCATGAAGGTAAGGTGAGGAAGTGAAAGAAAAGTCCGATAAATCAGGGGAAAGAGGAGGATTGTTTAACCGATTGCATAACAGGAGCATTTTTTTTCGTTCCTTTCGTCTGCTTTTGGCGCTTTCTCTGATCATTATCATTATCTTTGCCCTGATGATGATACCCCGGGAGAAGAGTTCCATACTTAAAGGACTGGAGTCGCAGGCCAAAACCCTTTCCACCTCCATTGCATCCGTCAGCGGGAACGCCTTCGTCACCGGAGATTACAGTTTCATCGTTGATCATAACATGCAGGTGATGCGGGGAAGTACGGATATCCGGTACATCATTATTGGCAAACATGACGGATTATCAATCGTCCACACCGGCGATAAATGGGAACAGCGGGAAAAACCCGATCCCGCATGGACTCCGGGCGGCAGCGTCGTTCAGGGGGGCCGCATCCTCACCAGCGACATCGTGAAGGGCGAAGTCTATCATTATAGCTTTCCCCTGGAGTTTTCCGGCATCGATTGGGGCGTTCTCCATATCGGCCTGTCTCTGGAGCCCTACTCTGCGGAAGTGCGGGCCGTGTACCTGACCCTGATACTGTTTGGCATCATCTGCTTTGTTATCGCCATCTGCTTATCCTACCTGTCGGCCCGGCAACTTACGGCGCCCATTCTCCTGCTTCGCGAGACGGCGGACAGGATCGTGCAGGGTGACACCCTGGCCCGTGCCCGGATCACTTCCGGGGATGAGGTGGAAGATCTGGCGCGCTCTTTTAACCTGATGACCGACACCATGGTGAAGGCACAGGGCGATATCTCCGCTGCCCGCGACGACATACAAAACATCCTGAGGTCCATCACGGAGTCTCTGATCGTCCTGGACGATGCTGGCAAGATTGCCATGGTCAACCGGGCCACCCTCGATTGGCTGGGCTACGAGGAGCAGGAGCTTCTGGGACAGGATATGAGCCTGGTGCTGGGTCCCGGCGGGGAAAGGCCATTGAGCCGGGAGATCAGGGAGAACATGAACGGGAAGGCGGCCTTCGCCAATGCGGAGAGAACCTTCCACACAAAAACAGGCGGCACGATACCCGTCCTGTTTTCCTGGTCCGTCATGCACCAGGGGGATGCTGTCGTGCCGGGCATCGTGTGTGTAGCCATCGATATTACGGAGCGGAAACGGACGGAGGCGATACTGGAGAAATCAAAGGAGGCGGCCGAAGCGGCGAGCCGGGCCAAGTCGGAGTTTTTGGCCAATATGAGTCACGAGATACGCACGCCGATGAATGGCGTGCTCGGCATGGTTGATCTCCTCCTCGAGACGGACCTGAGCGCCAAGCAGCGGAATTTTGCAAACATGGCAAACCGTTCCGCGCAGAACCTTCTCAATATCCTGAACGATATCCTTGACCTATCAAAGATAGAAGCGGGCAAGTTATCGCTGGAGTTTATTGACTTCAACGTGCGGAGGGTGGTTAACGACGTGATCGAGCTTTTCGCTGTGGAATCCCATAGCCGGGGGATCTTCATCGAAGCTTCCCTGGACGAGGAGGCCATACCCATCGTCAGGGGGGACCCCGTTCGTCTCCGTCAGGTTCTGGTCAATTTAGTCGGCAACTCGGTGAAGTTTACCGAAAAGGGCGGGATTACCATAGGGGTGAGCCAGGTGGAAGGAGAGCAGGAGAAGGTGACGCTGCGGTTCCAGGTGAGCGACACGGGGATCGGCATTTCCGCCGAGAAGCGGCAGGGCATCTTTGATGCCTTTACTCAGGCGGATGCATCAACGACCAGAAAACATGGGGGCACCGGCCTGGGACTTGCCATTTCTCGCCAGCTTGTTTCCCTGATGGGTGGGAAGATTGGGGTTGAGAGCGCCGAGGGGAAGGGATCGACGTTCTGGTTTACCGTCAACCTCGAGAAGGGCTTGGGGGAACGGTTCCGTGAGAGAGAAAAAACCGCATCACCCTTTGAATGGAGAATCAGCTCGGCAGACAGAGCGAAGGGGGTAACGGGAGCAGCCGGGGAGGCGGATTGGGCTTCCTGTCGGATTCTGGTGGCCGAAGACAACCGGGTGAACCAACCGGGGGTCGCGGTGATCATTTCACAGTGGGGATGTCAGGTTGAGGTGGTGTATAACGGGAGAGAAGCGATCGAGGCAATTATGAGGGAGAGCTATGACATTGTGTTCATGGACTGCCAGATGCCCGAGATGGACGGGTACGAGGCTGCGAGAATTATCCGGGAATGGGAGCAGGCATCAAACCATCCCCGCACCCCGATTATTGCCCTCGCGGCGGATGCCATGCAAGGCGACCGCGACAAGTGTCTCGCCTCGGGCATGGATGATTACCTTCCCAAGCCCTTTCAGCAGGAACAAGTCTATGCCATACTGAAACGATATATCGGTAAGCCGGAGAAGTCGATGAACAGGGGGAAGGCCTGAGCCGTCGTAGGGGGAAAGGGTGTAAACTCATGCGGCCGTGGTGGCTTTTTGGTCTCCTGGTCTTCGGTCTGCAGACTGTTTCCTCCGGTCTGGCGGGGCAGGTAGAGCACGGCAAAACGATTGTCTTGGCCTACTCATCCAATTCCTTCTATGACGTGGATGTGAAAGATGCCACGGCGGCAATGACCGTCTGGAGTAAGGAGATTGGCAGGGGACACGGGACCACTGTGGAATCCATTATTTTCAACGATTCCACGGCAATGTTAGCTCTTTTACAGGCCGGGAAAGTCGATTTTGCCGTCCTGCGGTCTGAAGAATATCTCCGGATCGTCAAGAGGCCCGATTTCACGGCGGCCCTCACTGTTGTGTATGGGGGGAAGAAGACACAGCGATTTTTTCTCATCGTACCTGCAGAGTCGCCTTACCAGGGCCTGAAGGATCTGAGGAATAAATCGCTGGCCATTTTTAAGGGTGATACGCTTGGCCCGCTCTATCTGAGTAATCTGCTCATGAAAGAGAAGTTTCCGGAAATACCGAAATACTTTTCCACCGTGGCGGAAAAGGGGACGGTCTCTCAGACGCTGCTTTCGGTATTCTTCGGGCAGTCAGATGCGTGTGTGATCAACGAGAGGACTTATGAGACGGCAGCGGAGCTTAATCCTCAGATCAAAAGGAAGTTGCGGATCATAAACATATCTCCGGAATTCGTGTTAGGTCTGGGAGTCATCCGCAATGATCTCGATGCGGATCTGAGAGAAAAATTCAAACAGACCCTGCTCAGCCTTGGCGACACTCCCCGGGGCAAACAGATAATTGCCCTTTTTAAATGCGACGGGTTTGTACCGATCCGGCCCGCAGATTTGGAGTCGGTACAGAAACTTATCCAGGAGAACGATCAGGGGAAGACGCGGCGCTGAGATGAGTGGTCCTATATGAAAGCCGAGCCTTGGCTGAGAATATGAGGGGCGACAGGCCCCCTGGGGGTAAGGGGAGGAAGCGGAGAGTCCCTTAGCGCTCCGGGCGTCCGAGGAGAACGTGGGATATTTCTAACCCATTAAAGAATTTCTCAAGGCGGCCGAGTTATCTCCGATAAAGAATCTAGTTGCGTTGTTCTTTGAACTTTTTGATCTCGGACTCAAGATTGGGAACCCGGCCGCTTCGAAGCACCTGACCTTCCTGGTCCATCATCATCATGTTACCTATCAATTCAAATGATCCCGGCGAGCGGGAAGAGGGTCTTAAAAGTCGACAAATTCTTAACCGACTTTTTACATCTTCTTCGCAACTCTTCCGGGGAAAGAGGTTATATTCGAATCGAAAAGAAAATGACCGTGTGGAAAAAATTCTTGTGCCTTTATCCCCATCAAAAACGAGAAGGAATGACTTACGATGATTTGCACCCTCCATTGGGCTTGGAGATCATCGCCGCTTCGGCCAGGGATCTGGCCGAAAAAATCGTGATCGTGGATATGAGATATGAGCGAAAACCGATCTCCTCATTCCTCGAAGGCGTGGACATCGCCGGATTCAGCCTCAATTGGTCGCACCAGAGAGAGCCCGCTTTGGATATCCTCCGCCGGATACCTCGAGGTTTTCCGGTCATCTTGGGGGGAATTCACGCTACTCAAAACATCGAGGAATATTTTTTTTCCTCGCCTCGCGTCGATATCATCGTCCGCGGAGATGGGGAAGAAACGATTCGCGAGATCCTGTCCGGCCGGCCCCTTTCCGAAATCAAGGGCCTTTCCTATCGTCATAACGGCGTCGTCGTTCATAACGAATCACGACCGCTTTCCCCCCTGGGCGATATTTATCCCGACCGGACGCTCAGGCGCTATCGTTATCAATATCAGATGCCTCTGGGCCTGAATATCGGGATGGATTGCGTCATGAGCTCCCGGGGATGCTCCTACAATTGCGAATTCTGCACGTTCAAGGAGGATCCCTCTGGCCGGCGAAGGCTCTGGTCCGGCCGTTCGGCCGAATCGGTCGTCGACGAAATCGAACAAATTCCCTCGGACCTCGTCGTCTTCTGTGACGACAGCTTCGGCGAGGACCTCCAACGGGTTGAGAAAATCTGCGACCTCATCCTGGCCCGAAAGATCAAAAAGCTCATCGGCTGTGAGTTGCGCATCGAGATCAGTAGGCGGCCGGACATTCTCAGGAAGATGAACAGGGCCGGGTTCTGGGGTCTGTCCTTTGGCCTGGAATCTTGCCAAGACAAGACGCTACGTCGGATCAAGAAGGGTTTCACGGTCCAGGACGTCAGGGACGCCTTCGACGTGTTTCGACGGCTCAACTTCTTCTATCTTGGTTACTTCATCGTTGGCTACTTGGGCGAGAACAAAGAAGAGATGCTCGAAATTCCCGGTTTTGCCGCCGCCCTGGGCCTCGATTTTATCGGCCTCACCTGTCTGAGGGCGTTTAAAAATTCTCGAATAAGAAAGGTCGTCGAAGAGACTCCGGGATACCATTTCGGCAAAGGAGAGGAAGTGTATTCGGATGGCTGTTCTCTGGAAGGCTTGGACTCCATCAGGAACCGGATCTTGAAGAAATTCTATTCCCCTTCTCACGTGCTCATGATGATGCGGAAGTATTTATTCGACGGCGTGCCCAAAAAGCCGTTTTTGAAGTTCATGGTGGCCCTGATGTTGAGTGAATTTTCGGGGAGAAGACGGAGGTTTCCCCTTGGACATCTTGGCTGAAACACCGGTCAGCCGCCGCTCACGACGAGGCGCCGGAGTAGTACCGCCGAAAATCGCCTTTCAAGAGTTGTTGATAGCCGCCCGAAAATCCTCGATCCTTACCATTTCGGCGATACCGATACATCCAAGCTCGTGGCCTTGCTCAAGGACCAGAAAGATATCGAGATCCGCATCCGGAATATGAAATAGGCCCTGCCTGGGGGGACGCTCGGGTCGGGACCGCGGTTTCCGAAGAAAGCCGTTTTCGGGCCCGCCCGGTTCAGAGCAGCCCTTTTTCTTTATACCAGCCTATGATAGCCTTCATCCCCTTTTCAAGGCGGACCTGAGTTCTAAAACCCAGATCCCTTTCTATTTTTCGGCCGTCATAGAGCGAATAATAATCCCGGCAAGCCACGATATCGTGGGTTGAGACCAGAGGCGGTGCTTGGATCAATTTCCCGACCGCTTCGCAGACACCGGCGATGGCTAATAATTCCCAGTTGTGGAGTTTTATGACAAAGTCACCGACTTCCAGAAGTCGAGCAATACAGGCGATGATCTCCCGCCAGGAATAGGCTCGCCCGTCAGTGACAAAATAGGTTTCTCCAATCGCCTCGGATTTTTCGGCGGCCAGAATGAGGGTCCGGACGGCATCCTCGACGAAGCAAAGCGAGGTTTGTTTTTCCCCATTTCCAAGCAGAGGGAGAATCCTGTTCTTCACCAGTCTCAAAACCGTCAAGACTTTTTGTTCCCCGACCCCGAGGACGTTCGATAATCGGATGATGACTGCGGGGAGCCGGCTCCGGTTCCGGTTGATGAAGTCTTCAGCCAACAGCTTGCTCTTTCCGTAAAAGCTGACCGGGCGGCAGGGATCTTTTTCCGACTTGGCCGCGCCTCGTTCCGATGGTCCGGACGCGGCGATGCTCGAGACGTAAACAAACTTTTTCAGTCCGGCATCTGCCCGGATCGCGGCTTCAACCAGATTTTTTGTCCCCAGCGTATTCGCGCGGTAATAGGTCTGCCAATCGGGAGCATCGATCACGGCCCCCAGATGAAAGATATAATGCTTACCTCGGACAGCCGACAGCAACGAACTCTTGTCGCCATAACTTCCGAGGCAGAGACTGACCTTTTTCTGTTCTAAGAGCCTGATATGACTATCCTTCCTGATCAGGCAATAAACTTCGTAGCCTTCTTGAATCAGGGCCTCAACGAGATGGCTGCCGATGAACCCGCAACCGCCCGTGACCAATGCCTTCATGGTGTCAGCCGTTTGCCTCAGATGAAGCCCTCTCTTCGATACCAGGCTGCGGTGATCGCCGCGCCCCGTTCGAGCCGCACACGCGCCCCATAATGAAAATCGGACCTGGCCTTCCTCGTGGCCGCTAGCCAATACCGGTATCTCAGATATTCCTCCAACTCCTGCTTCGTGACGAGGGGCTTGCGGTGTCCAACCTTGGCGGTGAACTCCAGAAGTCCGGCCAGAAAGTACAGGATCGAGCGAGGGATCTTGAGCTTGAGCGCCCGCTTCCCCACGGCTCGTTCGATGGCCGCAAAGATCTCTTCGGACGAATAAATTTTGTCTTCTCCCAAAAAATAAATCTGACCGTCGGTCGCCGGGCTCTCGGCGGCTGAGATCATCCCTCTGACCACGTCACCTACAAAAGCGAGAGTCGTTTCTGCGTGCCCGGCGCTGACACAGTATCCTTTGGCGATGGTCTTGAAAAAAGGATAGAGTCCCCCGAGGCTGTGCGGACCATAGACCAAGGGCAGCCGGACGATTGTCACCGGCAGACGGTCGCTCGCGGAGAGCAGAAATCGTTCAGCCAGCAGCTTGCTTCTTCCGTAGTCGCTCACGGGCCGGCACAGAGATTCCTCGGTCAGGACCGAGTTTTTTTGAGCCGGCCCAACCGCAGAGATACTCGAAGTGAAGAGAAAGCGCTTCGGCGTGGTTCCGGACTCCCACAGAGATTCAACCAGGTTTTTCGTCCCGAGATAGTTAATCCTGTAGAACCTCTCGGGAGAGAGGCTGGTGAGCACTCCGGCGAGATGATAAATATAAGAATAGCCGGATCCCGCCCGGAAAAGAGATTTTTTGTCCTCAAGATCCGCTTTGACGATCGTCAGGCCGAGATTTTCGAGGCGACTCGCCTCATCCCGAGGGTGGATGAGGCAGGTGACGTCGTAATTCTTGTGGCGGAGGGCTTGGACCAGATTACCGCCAATAAACCCGGCCGCCCCCGTACACAGGACCTTCTCTCTCTTGCCCATTTTGATTATCCACGAACAATCTAGCGGTTTCTCCATCTGGAGTTGCGAAGGTTATGTCAAACAATTGTCAACAATTTGTTGGGACATGCCGCCCGAGCCGGAAGGCGCGGAGTAAGATCGAAAGAAAAGAAGGAAGCTGAAGGCGGATGGTTCAGTTTGTTCTCGTTCAGATTGATCAGTGACACTATAATTTGTATAGGAAAGTGTATTTAGTCATTAAATCCCGGCAACCATGACAGAGGGGAAACGCCCGTTCCCATTCCGAACACGGAAGCCAAGTCCTCCGGCGCAGCCGGTGCCGATGGTACTGCATGGGCTGCAGCTTGTTAGGTGGCTCCTGCTGGGAAGCTGCCGGTTCTTTTTACCCGGATCGGAGTCTTCGGCCGATTAGATGGCCTCCTTCGCGGGTATTTTTACGCGCCTTGACACCGGATCAGAGCGGGGAATATTGTTTTCTCGTGAAGGGAGGTGTCGATTCCGAGTTTAGCGTACGGAAAGGGCGCGTAGCGTGAAAAAGAATATTCTTATCAATAATATACCATCGCAAAGGAGGTTTGGCATGAAGGATCGAAAAACGCCTTTCGGGTTTCTATGGCTCGTTATAGTAGCAAGCCTAGCGTTCGCGGCCAAGCCGGCGCCGGGGGAATTGGTCGCCAAGCTGCCCCAGGTGCTGAATCCCTTTTTCATCACTATTGCCGAGGGCAGGTTATATATCGTGGAGAATTCCTCGACCGCGCACATTTACACGATGGGCGAGAAGGGGATCACCTTCGTCAAAACCTTCGGACGCGAGGGGCAAGGCCCCGGCGAGTTCGATTTTATGTACCTCATCCGTGTCTTTAAAGATCACCTGGATATTCCCGGCTCCAATAAGCTCTCCCGATTCTCCTTGGACGGCGAGTACATCAATGAAGTCAAATTGCCCATCGGAGCGTTTAAAGGAGGGATCTATCGCCACGGCGAGAATTACCTGGCCAAGGATTTTCAATTCGACTCCATGGAAACCACCGCCAGAATCCGTTTATATGACAAAAATTTCAAGTTGATCAGAGAGATCGGCGCCCGAAAGGAACCCAGGGGCATTGAAAAGATCAATCTCGTATCGGACTATTATTCCCCCCGGGTGGCCGGTGATCAAATATTCGTCATCGCTTCGGGACGAGAATCAATCGTCACGGTCTATGACCGGAACGGCACCCGGCAAGAAGAGATCCGCTTGCCTCTGGAACCGATCAAGATGACGGCCGCCCTGAAAGAAGCTGTCATCAAGCCCCTCAAAGAGAACTGGGGATCGAGATCGGGATGGGATGCTTTTGAAAAACGGTTCTACTTTCCCGACCAAACGCCGGGTCTCGATCATTTTGAAATTATCGACGGAAAATTCGTAACGAGGACTTATAGGTACCGACAAAATTACGTGGAATTCGTTATCTTCGACCAGCAAGGGCGGGAATTGCGGCGGATGTTCCTCCCCTTTACCGGCCGTTTATCCAATGGTGTCCTCTTTTGTTTTTATCAAGGCCGCTATTTCTATCTTCGGGAAAACATCGAGGGAGAGGTCTGGGAGCTGCATTCCGAAAAAGTATGGTAGGGGAAATGGGACGAAGCCTTCGAGGAAATAAAAATGAGGAAAGCCGCCATCACATGCGCCGTTATCGGGGTGCTGGCGATCTCGGCCTACGCCGCCGAGATCCATGTCGCCGCCAACGGTAAGGACTCCAACCCCGGAACGAAAGCCGCTCCGCTCCGCACGATCCAGCGGGCCGCCGATCTCGCCCGGCCGGGCGATGTTATCACCGTTCATGAGGGCGTTTATCGCGAACGCGTCTCCCCGCCGCGCGGCGGCGAAACCGACGCGAAGCGGATCACTTATCAGGCCGCCCCGGGTGAAAAGGTCGAGATCAAGGGATCGGAAATCGTTAAGGGCTGGGTGAAGGCTCAAAACGACGTCTGGAAAGCGACCATCGCCAATTCGTTCTTCGGCGGATTCAATCCATATAGCGATCTCATCCACGGCGATTGGTTTGATCCCAAGGGCCGCGAGCATCACACCGGCGCGGTTTATCTAAACGGCGAATGGCTGGCCGAAGCGGCGAAGCTGGACGATGTTCTGAAGCCCGTCGGCGCAACGCCGCTGTGGTTCGGGCGGGTGGACAGGGAGCACACAACGATCTGGGCGCAGTTCAAGGGCGTCAACCCCAACGAGCAGCCGGTGGAGATCAACGTCCGCCGGACGGTCTTCTATCCCGAGAAGACGGGCATCAACTACCTCACGGTGCGCGGCTTCATCATGCGGCACGCGGCGACCCCCTGGGCGCCGCCGACGGCCGAGCAGATCGGTCTCCTCGGCACCCACTGGAGCAAAGGCTGGATCATCGAGGACAACATCATCAGCCACTCGATCTGTTCGGGGATCGCGCTCGGCAAATACGGCGACGAATTCGACAATACGTCGATGGATACCGCCGAAGGGTACGTCAAGACCATCGAGCGCGCCCTCCAAAACGGCTGGAACAAAGAGTCCTGCGGCCACCATGTCGTTCGCCGCAACACCATCTCGCATTGCGAGCAGGCCGGCATCGTCGGCAGTCTCGGCGCGATCTTCAGCATCGTAACCGGCAACACCATCCACGACATCCACGTCCGGCAGCTGTTCGGCGGCGCGGAGATGGCGGGCATCAAGTTCCATGCCGCCATCGACGTCGAGATCAGCCGCAACCACATCTACCGGACGATCCGCGGGCTCTGGCTCGATTGGATGGCCCAGGGCACGCGCGTTTCCGGCAACCTCTTCCACGAAAACAAAAGCGAGGACCTGTTTGTCGAAGTGGATCACGGGCCGTTCCTGGTCGATAACAACATCTTCCTCTCGCCGTCGACGCTGCTCAGCGTTTCTCAGGGCGGGGCCTACGTCCACAACCTCATGGCCGGATCGCTGCGTATGAATCCGTACGACGCCCGGCAGACACCCTACCATAAAGCGCACTCCACGGAAGTGGCCGGAATGCATGACAATCCCTACGGCGACGACCGCTTCTACAATAACCTGTTCGTGCAGCGCGGTGACCTGAGCCCCTACGATACGGCCCCGCTGCCCGTAGGGATGGATGGAAACGTGTTTCTCAGAGGCGCCAAGCCGTCCAAGAACGAGAAAACGCCGATCGTCGATTCGCTCTTCGACCCGGCGCTCAAGCTGATCGAGAAACCCGAGGGATTCTACCTTGAATTCGCGTTCGACAGGGTGTGGACGGAGCGGACCCGCGAGCTCGTGACTTCCGAACGGCTCGGAAAAGCGGCGATCCCAAATCTCCCGTACGAGCGGGCCGACGGCACTCCGATTCGCATCATCACCGATTACTTCGGCAAGAGCCGAAGCGAATTGAACCCAACGCCCGGCCCGATCGAGAATCCCGGGACGGGGCTGCTCAGCTTGAAAGTCTGGTAGCCCGCATGATCGAACGCCGTCTTACTAAGCCGGGCGGAATATAGTTGACCCCGGATGTCTTTGTCGCCCGGCTAGTACTCGGGGAGCAGTAAGGATTATGTAACATATTTACTGCTCCCCGTAGTAAGGATTGGGCCGCCGCGCGGGGCTTCGGACTCGCCCTTGCGGGGACCGGCGTCATGGAGACCGTCAGGAAGAAGCGGGCGGCCTCTGACTTGAATGATCGCAGTCTCAGGAAACAAGGGGGCCGGAGTTTGGCCTCGAAACCGTCCCAGAGGCCATCGATACAGGTTGTGTTTTTAGCGCTTTTCTGGATCTTCCTGTTCCGAAGAGCCGGGCATCCACTACCCCCAGCCATTTTGGAATACAATGTCCTATCTTTCAGCACACGAAAAGTTCAGCGTAGAGCTATTTCAAGGAGTCATCTAAAGCACAACTGGGCGCCTTTTTGTTAGCCATTTCTTTTCGGCCGCCATACAACGAGAGTAACGCATCGATTTTCCCTTTGAACAACAAGCAATTATTTGAAAAAGTTGAACAAAGTGGAGCTCAAAATGCGAGTTGTCTGAATTTGGCGAACTAATCTGGCACGAAGATTGCCTGCTTGTTGGGTGTAAGAAAAATACCGCTATCCTTGAAGGAGGAAGACCATGAAATCCAGTAAGCAAGACAAAGTCGAAGGCAATTTGCACAAAGCGAAGGGAAAGATCAAGGAAATCGTTGGGAATGTCGTCGGAAATTCCGATCTGGAAGCCGATGGAAAAAACGAACAGCTGGCCGGCAAAGTTCAAAAAAAGATCGGGGAAATCAAAAAGGTCGTGGGAAAGTAAGGACGGAAGCCAAGCTCTCCGGTGCCGATGGGACGGCACGGGCTGCCGGCCGTTTCGTGGCTCCTTTTATTAAGATGAAATTCATATTTTGAATTCGTCAATCCAACGGAGAATTTTGTAATCGGGATCGAAGAGAACAGCATCGGGCTTATAGGGGAGAATAAAGGAAAAGCCCGTTTCCTCGGCCCCGATCTCGACGATCTTGGTTTCGCGGGCGCCGTCCTTGACGAAAACGATCTCCGCGGCGGTCCGGTAGACGTCGCAAACCTGCCGGATCCGGACTTTAACCGCCCAACCCGCGCCTTGGGCCTCGGCGGCGTAGGACAGGACGAACTCCGGCGCGCCCTTGCGGAAGAACCATTGGTCGAAAAACCATTTCAAGTCCCGGCCGGAGGCTTTTTCGAACTCCCCGCGCAGGTCGGCCAAGGTCATGGTTTTCCAAGCGAAGCGGGCCAGGGCGCCGCGCAATCCTGCCCGGAAAGCCTCCCCGCCTATGAGGTCGCGAAGCATAACGAAAACGAAACAACCTTTGCTGTTGGCCAGCATGTGGAGGGTGTTCCTTTTCGTCGGGGACGGGATCCCGAGCTCCAGGTCTTCGCCTCGGAGAAGAAGGCCGAGACGCGCCCGGTCGGAGGCCGCGGGAGATTGTAGAGCGTAAAAATAAGATCGGGCGGAATGGGTTAAAAGCAACTCCGGAGCGCCGTTTTTCAGGATGGTTCGGAAGGCTTTTTCCCCGAGGGCTTGTTCGAGGTATAGGGCCATCGATAATTGGGCCAGCCCTTCGTCGATGACCGGACCCTCAGCGCCCCGGACGAAGTTGCCCCACCAGAGATGGCCGATCTCGTGGCCGAAGACGGGGAGGTAGAAGAACCGGTCCGGCATCGCGCCCGGAATGTAGAACGTAACGCCTTCGTAACTTCCGCCTCCGGCGTTCCCCAATAGCTCCTGCGGGAATTCGATCACCGAATATCCGTCGTAGGGGAAAAAGCCGTAGAGGTCTTTCAAATAGCCAACGATCTTGCCGCAGTTCTCCAGATAAAATTCGGCTTTTCCCGGACCTCCGCCAAGAAGAAAGACCCCGACCTCCAAGTCCTCGATGGCCCTTCGCAGAAAGCGGAACGGAGCGGCGGCAAAACAATACTCGACGGGAGAGGCGATGTCGAAATCGTATTGTTTGCCCGACGGATTCATCTTTTCGGCGGTCAATTTTCCGACGCTGGCCACGGCCCAATCCCCGGGGACGAAATACGAGATTTTTCCTTTCGAACGGCGGACCGGTCCCGACACTTCCGGATACCATCGGCCGGGGTACAATGCATAGGAGATATCGGGGCCGATCCAGGCGTTGAAAAAATCGAGATCCGGAACCCGTTCCGAGAACGAGCCTTGATAGCGGACGCGGAGAACCTCATTTTCCGTTTCAGAAGAGCGTTTGTCGCGACGGACGGTCAGGTTCCCGCCGTGGCGATCGAAATCCAAGGGACGGCCCGCCCCGTCGGTGACGGAGAGAACGTCGAGCTCATGGTTGAGTTCAAGTGAGATCTCGTTGGCGCCGGAGCCGTGGCTCGCCAATCGAAGCCGGGCGTTTCCCCTCAGTTGTCCCCGGCCCGGATCGATCTCGATCTTTAAATCCGTAAAATCGATCCGCCATACGGCCGGCTGTCCTTGAGCGGGGCCGGCCGCGGCCGGACCGAAACAAAAGAGAAAGAGGATAAAGAGGAAGCGGGCGCGGTGGAAGGAGAAGACGCACATGGCGGGCCGCTTTCGCTATTGCCCGGTCTTGCTGATTTTCCGGATCGCCTCGGGCAGGGCCAATGCACCCTCCGGGATATCCACGTTATATTCGACGCTCTTGAACGTCAGCGTCATCTCCCGGCCGAGCTCCCGCCTGATCTGAAGATAGGGGAATAATGTTCCGTCGACGGTTCTGTAGTCGCTCAGAATGATCTCCTGAAGTCCCGGTCCGGTCGTTGTTTCCATCGGATATTCGATTTTGACCAGAAGTCCCGAAGCGCGATCAAAATAATACGTTACAGGGTAATCCCCGAGAGAAACGGCCTGGATCTTGAAGGCCGTTTTTTCGGCGACTGTTTCGATGCCCGTACACTCGACCTTTTTGAAAACCTCCCGCCAGCGCATCGGAAGATCCAGGCCATATAGAAATTGAAATCTCTTGCTCTCCATCCCTTCCCAGATTTTCGGCCCGGATATCGGGTTGATCTCCCAGACGGTCCGGCCGTCCGAACCGAATTCGATCACGCCGATAGTCGGAGAATCGACCACGACACGGTAGGGCCCAACCTTGGTCAGGATGGTTGTCACTTCGGCTGGAGCGGGGAGAACGGAGAGCTTCATCGTCGACCTTGTCCGCCGGTTGGCGATGTTGTCGAAAACCGCCCGGCCGCCGGATTTTTCAACAAAAGCGTCGAGAAGCGACTCGGCTTTAGGAAGAGGAGCCGTCTGTCTCGCGTGGGCGATCGCCGTACCCAGGATGAGAAGGGAAAAGGCCGCCCAACCGGCCCGCCCTCTTTTTCGTCCGATTTTTCCGGTTTTCGTCCCGGAACAGGTGTTCTCGATCATGATGTCCTCCCTATCGATAGTCATGGAATCTTGGCCATCCGGAGACACAATACGCGGAATCCCGGCCTTATTCTGCTCAGCGTATACGATGAGGAACGAATTATGCCTCCGTTCGGCTGTTAGGGGCCGGGAAACGGACGGCAGAGCCGCCCGGGGTAGAAAGGGTATTGATTTCGGAGCCGCCAGCCGGTTACGGCGCGGCTGGATTCTTACGGAAATCCGAAGGAGTCCGGCCGGCCATTTCTTTGAAAACCCGGTTGAAGGTGGCCAGGGAATTGAATCCGCAGTCCAGGGCGACGGTAATCAGCTTGTCCTGGCTCGCGTCGGGCCCGGCCAGCCGCCGCTTGGCCTCCTCGACGCGGTATTGATTGACGAATTCGAAAAAATTTCGGCCGAAGAGCTCGTTGACGATGCGGGATAGATGGGCGATTGGAATGGCGAGCGCCTGGGCCAGCTTGGGAAGAGTGATCTCGGGATCCAGAAAGGCTTTTTCGCGCTCCATATATTCGAGCAGGCGCGTTTTGTGGAGCGCGGCGTTTTCCGGCGTCAGGGACGACTTTTCGTAGCGTCGGACCGGCCTGGCCTCGACCGGGCCGAAGAAGATCTCGGGTTGGAGCATGGCCCGGTATCCGGTCGCGAACGTGTTCAGGGCTACGAGAAATAAAACGATCTGGCCGATCAGGCCGATCGCCCGGCTCTCCAGCCCGCCCACGGCCATCATCGCCAGGCCGGCGGCCCAGATCGCAGCATAAACGGCCAGGCGCCGCCGGAGCCAGCCGAGGTTGACCCGGTCGATCGTTGAATAGGCTGACCTGACCCGCTCGGAATATTCGCGGAGGAGTCGGATGATGGAGATGACGTAGGCGATGGTCTGCAGGATCGACAGGACGAGAACGACCAGCCAGGGGGAACGGACGGCCCAGCCAATAACGCCCGGCGAAGGCGGGCCGTCGCCGGACCCGGTCAAGTAAGCGGTGTAAGCGAGCACTGCCAGAAGGAAAGGAAGGCCATGGAGAATCTCGATGGGAGTTCCAGGGCGATCCCTGGCCGTCATCGCTCGGATGTAAAGGTAGAACAGCGGACCGTAGGTCAGGATCACGGAGGCCATGAGGATCGAGAGGACCGGCCAGATGTCATAGAGGCCAAGGAGCGACACGATCCCGTTGGCCATCCCGACCGCCAGGGCCAGGAGGAAAAAGGCCATGATTTTGTTGGCCCGGCGATTGCCCCGTCGAATGAAAAACAGAAGTATCGACTGGAGAAGGGCATGGATCGCCCCGGCCAGGTTGAAATAGCTGAGAAACTTAATCCAGAAATCCACGCCCCTAACATAGTCAATGCGGTCTGCCGCAGTCAACTCGGCGGAACGGCGGGACGTACAGAGGGATCGCCAGGCCGAACCGGCTCTTTTATTCCAGGATGGCGATGATGCCCTCGATGCGGCCCAGGGGGGCGGAAAGCTGCACGCCGGCGACGTCCTTCTTCAGGCGATCGTACGTCTCCCTGGCGATGGCCAGGCCCTCCCGAAACCCCTCTTCCTGCGTCGTCGTCCGGCGCATCCGTTCGAGGATTTCGGTCGGCACGTGGGCGCCGGGGACCTCGTTGTTCATGAATTCCGCGTTCCGGTACGAGACGAGGGGCCAGATGCCGCAGAGAAGCGGAAGCCGCAGGGGCTCGACGCGTCTGATGAACCGCTCGAGTAGGTCCCCATCAAACACCGGCTGGGTGATCATGAATTCCGCGCCTGCCCGGATCTTCCAATCCAGCCGCCGGAGCTCGTCGTCCGGATTGATCGCCCCCGGATTCACCCCGACGCCGACGTGGAACGCCGTCGGCTCGCCGATCGGGTTGCCGGCCAGATCCAGGCCGTGGTTCAGGCGGGTGATGATATTCGTCAGGCCGATGGCGTCGACGTCGAAGACCGCCGTGGCGTCGGGATAATTGCCCAGCTTGGGAGGATCTCCGGTGACGGCCAGGATGTTGCGCACGCCGAGCGCCCAGGCCCCCAGGAGGTCCGATTGCATGCCGATCACGTTCCGGTCCCGGCAGGCGAAGTGCAGAACGGTCTCGATCCCCACATCGCGCTGGACGATCGAGGCCAAGGCCAGGGCCGACATGCGGGCCGAGGCCCGCGGCCCGTCGGGGATGTTGATGGCGTCGATGCCGAACTCGTAGAGCCGGCGCGCCTTCTGGACTTGGGCCGAAGGGGATACGCCTTTGGGAGAAACCAGCTCGGCCAAGGTGACGAATTGCCGGGCGGCGAGCTTGGCGCTAAGCAGCGATTTTTCCTCCCGGGGTACGACCGAGACGGCCGCGGGCGCCGTGATCCTGAGCGCCGAGCCCGCCCGATCCAGGCGCTGGGACGGCCGAAGCGCCTGCACGGCCCGCCGGATGGCCTTGATATGCCCGGGGTTGGTCCCGCAACAGCCGCCGACGATGGAGGCGCCCGAAAGAATGAACCGCTTGGCGTATTCGGCGATGTATTCCGGAGACGTCATGTAGATATTGCGCCCGCCGACGCTCTGGGGGGCGCCGGCGTTCGGCTGGACGGACAAGGGCAGCTTCGTCAGCGGCCGCAGACGTTCGAGGGCCTCGAGCATGGCCTTCGGACCGACCGAGCAGTTCAAACCGATGGCGTCGACATCGAAGTTCGCCACCTCGGCCACGAATGCCTCAAGGGTGGCCCCGCTCAGGAGCATGCCCTCATCGTTGACGGTGACCTGGGCCAGGATGGGGATCTTCGTATCGAGCTCCCGCACGGCGCGGATCGCCTGGGATAGTTCGCTGAGCAGGCTGAAGGTCTCGAGGACGATGAGGTCGACGCCGCCGTCCAGCAGCCCTCCGGCCTGCTCCTTGAACGCGTCCTTGGCCTCGTCGAAGGAAAGCTTGCCGATGGGCTCGATTTGGACGCCCAGCGGCCCCATCGAACCGGCCGTCAGGGCCAGGCCCGAAGCCGCGTTCCGGGCGATCTCCGCGCCTCGGCGGTTGATGTCGTACACCTTCTTTTCCAGGCCGTGCGGAGCGAGCCTGAACCGGCCGGCCCCGAACGTGTTCGTTTCGACGACGTCGGCCCCGGCCGCGATATAGTCGCGATGCACCTCGGCCACGAGGTCGGGGTTCGTCAGGTTCAGCTCGTCGAAACAGGTATTGATATAGATCCCTTTTTCGTAGAGATAGGTGCCGACGCCGCCGTCGAAGACGATGACTTCGCTCGGCAGGCGTTCCCGGAATGATCTTACTAAGCCGGGCGGAATATAGTTGACCCCGGATGTCTTTGTCGCCCGGCTAGTACTCGGGGAGCAGTAAGGATTATGTAACATATTTACTGCTCCCCGTAGTAAGTTTGTGTCCATGGGCGTATGCGTATCGGCTCCTTCATCGCCCATTATACAATTTTCCGGCCGCCCGGTTTTTCCCTTCTCAGACGGGACGCGGAATGGGGGATTTTCGTCGATCCGAACCCGATCAATTCCGCGGAAAGGGGAGGGGCGGGCTTTTCACTTCGGCGCCGTCCCAGCAGAACGTGCACATCGATGACTTAGGCTTGCCGATGGCCGCGACCAGGTCGTCCAGATGCTGGTATTTGAGCGTCGTCAGGTTCAAGCGGCGGCGGATCCGCTCCTCCATGGCTTGATACTCTCCGGTGGCCGGATCAGCGTAAGGTTCGATCGCGTTCGGCGTCTCGCCCTCGATTTCCCGGATGGCGCGGCGGGCGGCCAGGTCCATTTCCGAACGGGAGACCGAGAAGTTGAGGAACTTGCAGCCGTAGACGAGCGGCGGGCAGGCCGGCCGCATATGGACTTCCCGGGCGCCGAAGTCGTAAAGCCGCTGGATAGTGTCCTTGAGCTGGGTGCCGCGGACGATGGAATCCTCGCAGAAGAGGAAACTTTTCCCCTGGATCAGCTCCCGGATGGGGACGAGCTTCATCCGGGCGACCAGGTTGCGGACATCCTGGCTTTGGGGCATAAAGGATCGGGCCCAGGTCGGCGTGTACTTGACGAACGGCCGCCGGAACGGCAGCTTGGCTTCGGCCGCGAATCCCAGCCCGTGGCCGACGCCCGAATCGGGAATGCCGGCCACGAAATCGACGTCCGCCGGATGGCGCCGGGCCAACGCGGCTCCGCAGCGATTGCGGGCCCATTCGACGTTGATGCCTTCGTACGTCGAAGCCGGATAGCCGTAATAAACCCAAAGGAACGCGCAGATCTGATCGACCGGCCCCGGCTCGCGCCGCGTCTCGACGCCGTCGGGGGAGACGAAGACGATCTCGCCCGGGCCCAGGTCACGGACGTATTCGAAGCCGAGATTGGGGAAGGCGCAGGTCTCCTGAGTGGCCGCCCAGACGCCGTCCTGGCGGCCGGCCGCTCCGAAAAAGCCTCCCATGGGTTCCTCCTCAGTGGGCTCGGCTCATTGTCTCCGCGACGGGGTCGAAGTGTCAAGGATCGGCGGCGGAAGGAGGTCATCCTCGAGGCCGGGCGTTGTTCCGCGTCGGTTGCGACCGAATCCATTTGACATCGGAACCGCGACTTTATAGATTATCTTCAGAGTCGAAAGGGGCCGATATCGTTTCTTTCAAGACCTCGTTCAAGGTTCCACCTTCATCGTCATCCCCAAAAAATAGCGAATTTTGTCCTTGACACCCGTCGTCGGCCGCGCATACCATCAGTTTCTGAAAAGTGCTTTGAATCGTTTAAACCCAACCCCAGGAGGTCGTGCATGAAGTCGCAAATGTGGAGCCGGAGAGCATTTCTGCGCATGGCCGGCGCCGCGGGAACGGCCGCGGTCGCCTTCAGCGCGGAAGCGCTCGAGCGCGTCGAAGCCGCCGGGCAATCGGTCGCCGGCATGACGCCGGAGGAAGTCGCCAAAGACGAATTCTACTGGCGGGAGATCCAGCTGGCCTTCAAGCTGGACCGCTCGCTCATCAACCTCAATAACGGCTTCACCGCGCCGATGCCCCGGGTGGCGATCGAATCCGTCTTTCGCTACATGGACATGATCAACATGCTGCCCGTCCATTACCAGGGCATGGTCGCCGGGAACGTCCAGACAATCCGCCGGAGAATGGCCAATGAATTCGGGTGCGATCCCGAAGAGATGGCCCTGACCCGTGGGGCCAGCGAATCCCTGCAGATCGTTCAAAACGGGATCGATCTCAAGCCCGGCGACGAGGTCGTCACCACCGAGCAGGACTACCCCCGCATGCTGACGACGTGGGACCAGCGCATGCGGCGCGACGGAATCAAGGTGACCCGGCTCCAGTTCCCGGTGCCGGCGACGCAGGACTTCCTCTACAACATGTTCGAAAAGGCCGTTTCGCCGCGCACGAAGGTCTTCCATTTCACCCACATCACCAATCTCACCGCCCAGCTGTTCCCGGTCCAGCGGCTGTCCCGCCTGGCCCGCTCCAAGGGGATCGTCACCATTGTCGACGGCGCTCACGCCTTGGGTCACTTCCCCTTCAAACTGCGGGATCTGGAGTGCGACGCCTACGGCGTCAGCCTGCACAAATGGCTGCTGGCCCCGCTCGGCAACGGCTGCCTCTATGTTCGTAAGGAAATGATCCCGAAATTCTGGCCCCTGCAGGCGGCCCCCGAACAGCAGGACGGCGACATCCGCAAGTTCGAGTCCATCGGCACGCATCCTTGGGCCATCCGGGCGGCGCTCGGCGAGTCCCTGGCCTTCCACCAGGCCATCGGGGCCGAACGGAAGGCGGCCCGGCTGCGCTACCTGACTCTGCGCTGGGCCAACGCCCTTAAGAAATATCCGCGTATCAAAGTCCTGAGCGAGCTCAGCGAGCCGGCCCAGTGCTGGGGGGTCGCGGCGGTCAATATCGAAGGCATCGACGTCCGGAACCTGGCCAAGTTCCTTATGGACAAGTACAGGATCATCGTCGTCCCGCTCGTCGGCGGCGCCCCGCCGAACTCCGTTTTCGATTACCAGGCCCTGCGCGTCTCGCCCAATGTCTATACCACGCTCGAAGAGATCGACACGTTCGTCGAGGCCATGGAAGAAGCCCTCAAGAGCGGGGTCCCCGAGACGGCCGATCCGATTCCCGGCTACCCCGCCGAAGTCACCGTGTGAAGGAGGCCTTTCCCATGAAACGTATCGCCGTAATCCCGGTCGTGATCATGGCCTTGGCCTTGGCCGCGGCGGCCCCTCCTATCCAGGCCCAAGCCGCCTTCAAGGTCCCGTTCAAGTTCGAATCGGGGGGCAAGAAGTTTCCGGCCGGCGAGTATCTCGTGACCAGGACGGGAGACGGACAGATCACTTTTCGCCAGGTATCGAGCGGTAAGGAAACCCCGATCCCCTCCGCGGGCACGCTGGCCCAGCCCAATCCGCCCGTCGCGGAGCCCCGGCTCGTCTTCGATGAAACGGGCGCCTTCGAGCCGTCCTACACGGAGTACTTCACCATCTATGTGTTGGCCGAAGTGTGGCTTGGCGGGCCGGAGGGATACCTGATTCACACGACGAAGGGCGCGCACAAGAACCAGACCATCAAAGGTGAAAGCGTCAAGAAGTAGCGGACGAAGAGGGCCTCCTGTCATACGTTTCGGCATTCCTTCGCAACTCATTGATTGGAGGGCGGTTACGATATCCGAACGGTTCCGTTGTTGAAGGCATCCGCTTTTTAGGCGGAAATCCTCATCGTCGCTGCCGATTGAGGCCGGCCCGCTATGATACCGGACGATGCCTCTACGCCGGCGGGGAATTTTTAATAGAAGCCGGCTTCGTAGGCCGTGTCGAACAGGGCCACGATATTTTCCGGCGGGACTTCGCCTTGGATATTGTGGATGCTGTTGAAGACATAGCCGCCGCCTGGCTTGAACGCGGCCAGGCTGCGGCGGACCGCCGCGGCCACCTCAGCCGGCGTGCCCCGCGACAGGATGCGTTGGGCGTCGCAGCCGCCCCCCCAGAATGCCAGGTCGCGCCCGAAACGGCGTTTCAGATCGTTGGGGTCCATGTTCCGGGCGCTGGTCTGCACGGGGTTGAGGACGTCGATGCCGTTGTCGAGGAGATCGGGGATATAGGAGGCGCATGATCCGCAGGTGTGATACCAGATCTTGGCCCGGGTGCGGGAACGGATATATTCGACGAGGCGCTTGTGGCGCGGCTTGACTAGGCGTCGGTAGATCTCCGGATTGAAGAGCGGGCCGTCCTGTCCGGCCAGGTCGTCGCCGATCATGATCACATCCACGACGTCACCGGCCTCGTCCAGGAAGAGCCGGAACCAGTCCAGCCAGAATTTCAGCGTCTGGTCCAGCATCGCCGCGCAGAACTCTGGATCGGTCAGCAGGTCGCAGAACCATTGTTCGAGTCCGCGCATGTACCAGCACGTCTCGTAGACCACTCCGGAGATGCCGGCAACCACGGCGTAAGGCGTGTCGTTGCGAAGGCGCAAGGCCCGCTCGCGCAGCCCGGCGAAGCGGCCGGGATCGTCGCCCTTGGGCCAGGGATAATCCCGGATGTCTTCGATCGTGGCTGAAGCCAAGGGGTGGAGGGTGATGTCCATGTAAAGTTGCTGGTCGTCGGGCATGGACCAGCGGACGCCGAATTCGTCGGTCAGGTCGTGCCAGATCCGGCCGGCTCGCACTACCCGGACGATCCCGCCTTTCCATGTCGAAGCCGGTCCGGCGGCGACGTAGCGGGTGTCGACATGGAACCGCCGGAGGATGTCTTCGCTTGGCCGGGCCAACTGCTGGACGGCGTCCATGATCTCCACCCGGTCGGGAAGCCCGAGATGGCGGAGCAGGTTCTGGTAGGCGTTTTTATGGATGCCGGTCTGGTTGCCGCCCAGGTCGATGGGCACGCGATCGGGAATTTCATGATTCAACGCCTTCAAGACCCGTTCACGGGGAGTCATGGTTTCCATGGCGCCGACATCATACCATACCGGAAAGACGGAGATCGCCGAGATTCCGTCTTTGACAGCGCTTCGATATCCCGGCTATGATTTTCCAAAGAGGTGCGGGTTGACTTTATGCGGGGCGGGACCTAATATCATTAAAAAAGAGAGAGAACAATGGAAAAAACAATGGCCTTCAGCGCCCTGATCGGGTTCGTCTTCCACTTTTAAAAAAACCTTCGGCATGATCATCGAAGGGAAAAAAGAAGGCGGGCGGATTAGTCTTGGCCCAGCTCAATTCAGGACGTGCCATGAACAACCGGTGCCTCCGGCTCGCCGCTCTTGCCCTTCTGGTCATGGGATTCGCCGCTCCGCGCTCGCCCGGACAATCCGCCCCGCCGCCCCAGGCGAAAATGCTCCTGGTCATCAACTTCGACGTCGAAGACTACACTACTCCGGCCTCCGAGGGGATCGACGACATCCCCAAATGGCTGGCCGAGATCATGTCCGAAGAGAGCGTCACCGGGACGTTCTATGTGATCGGCGAAAAAGCCCGATCCCTGGAGCAGCGCGGCCGCCGCGACGTCATCGCCGCCATGGCCCGGCACGACATCGGGAGCCACACCAACTTCGGCTCCATCCATCCCACCGTCACGGAGACGCTGGAGAAGGCCGATTGGGCGGGAGGCGTGCAGAGCATGCTCGAGCGCGAGTCGGCCGGGTTCCGGGAATTGGAGAGGATCTTCGGCGTCCCGATCGCCACCATGGGACGCCACGGAGGCTCCTATGGTCCCCAGCTCGTGGCCGCCCTGGCCAAGCTGGGGAAGGGTTTCTCGGGCTCGCCCGTCGGCCTGCCCGGCCGGACGGCCGCCTGGTTCTGCAACGCCCTGAATTTTTCCTTCCAGTACGGTGGGTACGACGACGTCTTCTGGCAAGATGACTTGTTCGAGCCGGCTTTCGAGAAATTGAAGGCCGAATTGCCCGAACTGGCCCGGACCCACGAGGCTGTGTCTTTTTTCTGCGGACATCCTACCAAGATTCGTTCCGAGCAGTTTTGGGATTTCAACTATTACGCCGGGAAAAATCCCCCGCCGTCCGAATGGAAAACACCTCCCTTGCGCCCCCTGGAGAGTATGGCCACGGCGCAGAAGAATTTCCGCCGCCTGGTGCGCTGGCTCAAGAGCCGGGACGATATCGAGATCACCACGTTCCGCGCTTTAATGGGGCATTTCTCCCGGCAAAAAGAGACGATCACCGCCGCGGAGCTGGGGGACATGGCCGCGCTGGCGCTGAAGACGAACACGTTGTCTCCGAGCGCGGACTTTTCCCCCGCTGAGGCTTTCGCCGGTTTGGCGGAATCGATCGCCGTTTTTCATGGACGCGGCGCTTTGCCCGGCGAGCTCAAAACCGTCCGCCCTTTCGGTCCGCCCGAGATGCCGGAGGCGGGCACACCGCACGTTCGCCTGGGTTTGAACGAAATCTTCGGACTCGCCGAGAAAGCGATCGACGATATCCTCCGGACCGGCGCCCTGCCCTCCACCCTCGCCGCCGGCTCATCGCACCTCGGGACGGGCTCGCTCTTCGCTCTCTTCGGCGCGGTCTACCTGGACTTGGCGGCGGGCCGGCCGCAGGCTGTCTATGACGTCGCACCCTTCGAGCCGTATCCCCGGTCCCACGAGAAGGGCTGCCTCGATCTCATCCAGGGCTACAAATCCTGGCCGGTTCACCGCCCGGACCTCGACATGGCCCGCATCCTTGAATATACGAAGCTCCAGCTCTGGACGCTGAAACCCGCGCATCGCGGCTGAGCCGCCGCGGCCCGGCCTCACATCGTCCAGGGGC
>Ga0315275_10000875_pt1 | contig 25522 bp, 39 predicted proteins | sample YL17G03_0_MG_FD_205557 | JGI IMG/M metagenome (GOLD analysis project Ga0315275, IMG submission 205557) | Sediment microbial communities from Yellowstone Lake, YNP, Wyoming, USA - YL17G03_0 | ecosystem: Environmental > Aquatic > Freshwater > Lake > Sediment | place: USA: Wyoming | collected...
CCCGCGGGGATCTTGGAGAACGAGAAGTACCGGGAGTTCTCGCGGAAGGTGTGGGCCACCTTCTTGGTGACGGTCCCCCTTACGGTCTTCACCCTGCGGCTCCTCATGAGGAAGACGGACTTCTCGGACGGCGTCAGGTCCTCCGGCCTGAGGGCGCCGGACTGCATCAGGAAGAAGCGCGCGGCGCTCCGGGCCACGATGTACGCGTCCGCCTCGTTGTTGTCGATGACCGACGGGTCCATGGTGTCTATCTGGACCCGCCTCTGCATGTCCATCTTCGTCATCGGGCCGCGCCGGAGCTTCGTATCCTCCTTGGCGAGGAGCTTGAGGGTCGCCGGGTCGAAAAGGGCGCAGTCCTTCCGGCGCTCAAATATCGCCTCGAGCGAGTACATCATGAGCCCGAAGTGGATCCTCTGGAACGGCCCCGCCTGGTAAGCCGGGCTCTCTATTCCGACGAGGTCGGGCCTGAACCGGTCGAGGAGGCCGGCCACCATGGCCCTGAAGTGCGTGAAGCGCACCACGGGGACGGTGGACGGGACGGTCCCCTCGTGGCCGCTCGCCACGCGCCTCTCCATGCCGGCGGCGCCGGGGTCGTGGATCGCCCAGCCGTAGGCGGACAGTGATGGGTCGAGGCCGAGGACGAGCAACGCCTATGCTCCCGTCTTCGGCTTGAGCTCCTGCTGCCTTCGCCGGTGCTCAGCCTCGTGGGTCCGGGAATAAAAGCCGTCGCCGGCGTTCGCATGCACGTCCCCATCGTGGCCCCAGGGCATGTCGCATCCGGAGTAGCCGATCATCCCGCCGTTGGCGGGGATCCCGCAGAGCTTTCCTTCGGCGACGTCAGTCTCTCGTACCTCGGCCATGGTTCGCTCCTTGAGGACAGCCCTGGTCCTGGACCGGACGCCGCGGCGGAACGCCTTGGCCCTAGCCTCGTCCGGGTGCCTGCCCTCCATCATGGAGATCTTCTCCCCCTTCGGGACGTCCCCGGGCATCTGGCGCATCTTCACGGGAGTCATGGTGAGCCTACATCCGGCTTGAGGTTCAAGGACTCGAAGACGACAGCGTCCTCCTCGCAGACGATCGAGCCGGAGCCGGTCCAGCGGTCCCAGGACGGGCCGGTTCGCTCTATGAAGGCGACTATGGGGGCGTACGTCAGGGCCGCGCCGCACGTGCAGATCTGAGGGAGATCCTCGACGGGCATCGGCTTGACGCCGAACAGACGGTCTATGCCCTCGTGGACGAAGTTGCAGCTCATTTCGAGTCTCCTTCCCGGCGGCGCCTCTGCGCCTCGTTCCGGCACGCCCTGCACAGTACACGTCCGTCCGGACGAACTCCGTCCACATCGTGCCCCCGTCGGCACTTGGGCGGCCTAGGGCGGGCCTTGAGCGAGGCTGCGATCCTGTCCCTGGTCTCCTGCGAGAGAACGCGACCCTTGCCGGCCTCGGAGATCCTAGCACGGTGCTCCGGTCCGTGCTTACGGCCGACGTTCACGCCCTCCGTCTTAGCGCGAACCTCCGGCCTCGCCATGGCCTCCCTGGTGGCCGCGGAGATGCGGGCGCGGACATCGGGGTCGGACGCGCGGCTGGAAGCGCTGATCCGGGCCCGGTGCTCGGGCGAGAGAGTCTTCCCCTTCTGCGCGGCCGACAGCCTCTCGCGCACCTCCGGCCTCGAGCGGGACTCCCTGACGGCGTTCACGATGTTCTCCCTGGACTCTGGATCGGACCAGACTTCCCTGGAGGCCTGGCTTCTCCGTGCACGCGACTCTGGCGTGTTGAGCGCGGCCTTCGAGGCGGCCGTGTTACGCTCGCGGTAGCCTGGACGGTCCCATGGGTTGCGGATCGGGTGCGGCGTGTGGGAACCGCCTTTGGCGACGTTGAAGCCCCTCTCCGGATTCCGCGTGTCGAAGAGCTCGATCCAGCAATCCTCGGCCATATTGGCGACATCGAGATCAGTACAGACCTCGATGATCTCGTGAGAGAAGGCGTCCTTCCCGTAGGCTCGAATTGCGTTCCAAAAATGCGAACGGCTGACCTTCGTCAGCCCTTTCGCTTTCTGAAGGTGCTGGTTCCAGCGTCTGAGAAGCGTCAGCTTAGTCAGACCGATGTAGCGGCGCCCTGACTCGACGTGCGTATGACAGTAGATCGTCCAAACGGGCATGATCGAAGCCTAGCATACCGCCAGGCTTCGAACAATACCCTGACCCGCTAGTCAATCAGCGCATCGTATCCGGCCACAAGCTTGGGTGCCTCGGCGGATGCCTCGTTCGAGGAGTGCGAGCCGCCTCCGGCCGAGAGCTTCTCGATCAGCTTGTCCTTCGTCATCTCGAAGCCGAGGTTGTTCCCGATGTGCTTCCAGGCGCGGAGGCCCTGGTCGAGGATCCAGGCGCGGACCGCCGGATCCATGTCGTCGCGGGCCCAGGTGGCGAGGGACGCCGCCTCGATCTGCTGCTTCTGGTACTTCGGGTCGCCGTCGAGGGTGACGCGGAGGTCGATGGTGAAGCGGTTGTCGTTGCGGGCGTCCGCGTAGGCGGACTCGAGCTTCTTGAACTTCTTCCCGGACATCTTCCAGATGTAGAAGTTCGTGTACTTCCGCGCCTTGAGGAGGTCGAGGTCCACCTTCCCGTCGTTGTCGAGCGGGTAGGTCATGACGACCGACGCCACGGTCTGATCGGCGTCGCCGAGCTTCTCGCAGCAGAGCTCCGCCTTCGTCATGGTGGAGCCCTCGTACTTGGAGAGGCAGCGGATGCTGCCTACGGCCTCGCCGAAGTGGGTGAACGCCACGCCGAAGCGCGGGCTCTTGACGTCGAGGCGGTCGACCTCCGTGAGCTCCGAGACCGGCTTCTTGAGCTGCTCGGCGAGCTTGGTGTCGATCTTGGCGATGTAGGTCGCCTTTTCCTCGTCCGAGAGGGGGGCGCCCTTCTCCTTCGTCTTCGCGCCGAGGACCACGTCGTGGAACCTCTTGAAGGAGATGATCGAGACCCGGTCCTTCTGGCCGGGCTTCGCCTGCTGAAACTTGTCGATGCTCTGGTTCTTGATGACCTTCGCGTCGTCGAACCCGAATTCCATGATCGTCATTGGTGGCTCCGCAATTTTGAACTGTTGAACGGTGTACGTGCCGGGGCTCACCCGGCTTGCAAGGACGATCCTACACCGAAAGGTTAACGCCGTAACGGCCTGCGGTGCCTGAGGGCGGCGGCCCATCCGGCCTGATAGGCGGCCTCCAGGTCGGACATGTGCGAGTTTCCGCCGTGCGAGTTCCACCAGCGGACGAAGCTCTTGAGAACGTGCATGGTCACCTCAGTCACCCCGGCCGGGGACTAGTCCAGAAGGTCTTCGTACGAGACGGTCTTCATCATCGGAAGGTCCGGCTCTTTCATGGGCGGAGGAGGGGGCAGAGGGGCCTCGAGGGGCTTCTCTCCGGGCCTAAGAGGATCGGCGCCCCCATGGCCGTTGACGCAGTGCGGGCCCGACGGGGACGTCTTCTGCGGCTCGCCGCAGACAGAGCAGAGGGTCCTGGACCTGGTGTCCGGACCGGACAGGAAGTCCGCTATCTGGCGGGCGTGGACCCCGTCGACGGGGGACGGGAGTCTCTCAGGGTCCGGAGCTCCCGCGACGAGGTCCGTCGGGTCGAGGTCGTCGTTCGTGACGACCGGGGGCATGCCGGCGGGGACCGAGCGGTCCTGGTTCGCCTGGGGCTTCGAGTACCCCTCGTCGCCCCCGAGCTGAGTCTCCTTGTCGTCGCGCACGATGCTGCGCTGGAGCTTGATGTCGCTGCTCGTCCTCAGCAGCTCGCCGTGCTTCAGCTTCAGGATCTTGACCGTCTCCTCGACGTCGACCAGGCGGACGCGCAGCGCGTCCAGCCCGGTCTGCTCGACCTTCAGCATCGTCCCGGCGAGCGCCTTGCGGTCCTCGATCGAGCTCTGCTGCCGGACTTGCTGGTCGTCCGCGAGGAGCCCGCGGATCTTGAAGTCGAGGTCGAGCTCCCTCGAGCGGATGTCCGACTTGAGGCCCTTGTCCAGGCGCATGACGGCCTGGAGGTAGAACGTGACGCGGTTCGTGTAGTTGCGGCAGGTGGAAAGGACCCGCTGGAGGTATTTGGTCCCGAGCTCGGGGAGGGTCGGATCCTCCGCGATGTCCACAGAGTAGGTGGAGACCTCCTCCAGAATCTGGTCTAGCTTCTTTCCGACGTCGTCGGCCGGAAGGCCCGCAAAGGGATCGCTCATGTGGTGCACCTTACATCACCCTTGAGGAGGACGGTTATCCGGCGCTCCTGAAGGAGGAACTGACTGTGCTGCCCGAAGAACGACTCTTTCGGCCTCGGGTGGTGAATTTTCACAGCACGGGCGACGTAGCTCAAAGGCTGGCCGGGCTTCTTGCGGACGCGGCGGACAATCTCGCAGTCCGCCATGCAGTCCGCGACAACTCCGACAACGTCCCCCGGGCGATACCTGTGCGGCAGGGACTTCTTCGGCTCGCTCATTCTCCGGGCCTCCTTGCGGTCAGGTACGGCGTCTTGCACGCCCGGCACGTGACGACGTGGGTGGGTGTGCAGCACCGGTCGTCGCAGTGCCAGAACGCGTCCGGTGAGGAGCACTCTGGGCAGACGTCGCTATGCTTCTCGGCCCTGGCCGCCATCCTAGCCTTTCACGCAGCAGATCTGCTTGAGCTCGTGGACGATCTCGACCAGGTCCTGCTGGGCGCGCATCACGAGGTCGATGTCCTTGTACGCGGCCGGCGACTCGTCGATGACGTCCCGGTCCTTCCGGCACGCGACTCCCTCGGTCGCGTCGCGGTGCATCTCGAGGGTGATCGACTTCTTCGCCACGCCGCGCGGCATGACGCGCCCGGCCCCGTGCGAGCAAGAGTGGAAGGAGTCCGCGTTCCCCAGCCCGCGGACTATGTAGCTTCGCGTCCCCATGGAGCCAGGGATGATTCCGAGCTCCCCGGCGCGGGCCGACACGGCGCCCTTGCGGGTCACGTACAGGTCCTGCCCGAAGTGCTGCTCCTTCTGGACGTAGTTGTGGTGGCAGTTGATCGCCCCCTCGTCCGTCGAGAACCTGGTTCGGCACACCTTCTGGACCGCGCGGACGGTGCTGTCCATCATGACCTCGCGGTTGACGCGGGCGTACTCCTGGGCCCAGTTCAGGGCCTCGACGTAGTCGGCGAAGTGCTCGGTCCCCTCCTCGAGGTACGCGAGGTCCTTGTTCGGGAGGCGCCTGTCGAGGCGCTCCATGTCCTTCTTCGCGAGATCGATGAAGTGCTCCCCGATCCTGTTTCCGGCCCCGCGGGATCCGGAGTGGAGCATGAGCCATACACGGTCGGCCTTGTCCAGGCAGACCTCGATGAAGTGGTTCCCGCCGCCGAGGGTCCCGAGCTGGACGGGCGCGTTCTTGCTGGATGCCCTGCCGTGCTTCTCGACTATCCCCCGGTACTTCGGGGACATTTTTTCCCAGTGCTGCCTCACGAGGTCCGGGATGGATCCCCAGTTCCCGGTCTCGGCGCCGCGCGCCCCTCCGTGCGGGACCGCCTTCGAGATAGCCTCGAACAGGTCCTGGGCGTTCTCCGACACCTGGTGGGAGGTCATGGACGTGCGGACCGCCATCATGCCGCATCCGATGTCGACGCCGACCGCCGCCGGGATGATCGCCTTGGAGGTCGGTATGACGCTCCCTACGGTGCTGCCGATCCCGACATGGACGTCGGGCATGACGGCGATGTGGGGCCCGACGATCGGGAGCATGGCCGTATGGCGCAGCTGGACCTTCGCGCCGTCCTCGAAAGGGACGCCTACGGTCCAGGATTTGATGGGGACGTTCCCGCCCTCTACCTCTTCGTGTGACATGGTCAAAGCTACACTTTCCGGTATCCGAGGGACACGGCGAACGGGTCGCCGGCCGCGGCCCTCGCCCTCATCCATCGGTCGTAGGCCTCGTCGAAGGCCCTGGAGTTGTCCGAGTCCCTGAAGATGTCGCCGGCCGCGAACCCGGCCCGCATATGTTTGTCGGTCTCCGCGGCGAGCCGCACGACGTCCGTCATGGGTCCTCCGGAGGAGAATCCTGGAGGCGTGCGGCGCACGCCGGGCATCTGTCGTTGCACCTGCGGCCGGCGACCTTGTTGTACAGCGCGTGCCTGTCAGGGTCCATGTCCGTGTCGAGGACAGCGCTGTCCAGGAGCATGTTGAAGTACCGCTTCACACGGTCCAGGCTCATGTGCTCGGTGTCGAGGAAGAGGCCCTCCGGGGTCTGGACGAGCGTGACCTCGCCGAACCCGAAGCCCTTCTCGCTGAACTGGACGGCCGCGATCACGCGCAGAGGCGGGTCATGGGGCCCCGCGTCCGGAGGCATGTCCGCACGCCCCCAGGAGAGGGAGACGGACGTCGGCATCCCGTCCATGACCTCGGACATCGTCTTCTTTTCGCTCATTCTCGGGGCTTCCTGTCGCAACCATCGTACAGGCCGTCCTTACCGAACGTCTTGAAGTACGCCAGCCGGTTCAGGTCCTCCATGGCCCCGGGAGCATCCTTGGGGCATGGGCAGAAGCTGCCCCAGCGGGAGCTCGGGCCGAAGCCGTCCTGGCAGTACCAGCCGCGCTCGCGGCACTCGGCGATCCCGGGCCACTCGCCCGTCCATGTCTGATATCCGCCCTTCTTCTCTACCTCCGCGTCGAACTTGGCCCACATCTCCTCGGTGGGGCCCTCGCCGTAGACCTTCTCGTGATCCCGCTCGAGCGTGGCCGGGTCCATCCCGTTGACCTTGTAGACGCAGCTGCACGAGAGCAGCTGGCCCTCGCAGAGGGGGCATCGCTGGACGTCGCACCCGTGCTGGTGCTTCTCGCCGACCTTCACGGCGCAGTCGGGGCAGGGTCTGTTCGTTTCCATCTTCATGACTCCATGACCGTCCTGGCAATCTCGTCCGTGGGGACGAGAAGATCGTCCACGCGGAACCACCTGTCGATTCCGCGGGCCTCGTTCACGAGGCGGGCCGTGTCGCCGCACGCGCAGGCGACCGTGCAGCGCAGGAGCGTCCCCCTCTCGCGGGACCAGCGGATGTAGACGGTCTGGCCGTCGTCGACGTAGGCGGGCGCCTCGAACTCGGCCATGTCACTTGGCCCTCTTCCTGGCGATCGCCTCTCTCAGGGCTTCCGTGTTCTCCTTAATGCTCCGAATCCTGTCGTTGGCGTCCTCCTCGGTGATGACCATCCGGGTGAGAGCGTCCATGATCGTGGCCTTGGCCACGGCGAAGGACGCATCGAGCTTGGCGAGCTGGAGGTCCTCGATCGGGATCGGCGGATCGGAGCGGACGGTGATGCTGACGAAGTTGCCGTGCTTCTCGCCGTTCTTGAACACGTCGAGGGTGTAGGAGACCGAGAACGTCTCCACCGTCAGCCTGCGCTCGGCCTCGGAGCTCACTTGGGGTCCTCGTCCGCCGGGGCGGCGGCGAGAAGAGGGGGGCCGGATCCAGCCTTTTCGGCAATGGAGCGGAGACCCTCGGCGATGACGCTGGAGATGGCGAACGCGTCGACCTCGGCCTTGGCGTGCTGGACGACCTTCTCGGTCGCCTCCTCGAACATGGACAGCATGAACGGGGTGTTCTCGGACACCTCAGTCATGACCTTCCGGACTCTGTTCAGGATCTCCTCCCGGTCGGCCTTCGTAAGGCTCTTCTTCTGGAGAAGGTCCTCCACCGCCTTGACGTCGGACTTGCACTTGGAGGCGAGGTCCTTCATGTCGCGCTTGAAGCCGACCCGGATCTTCTCGACCTCCACGAGGGCCTCGGGCGGACCGTCGACCTTCTTGCCGTTCACGTAGCGGATCGTGCACGGGACGCCGCTGCCAACGTTCATCGTGGTCAGGAGCTCCGCGAACTGGGCGGCGGACAGGTCGACCTCCAGAAGCTCCCCGCGTAGCGAGCCGTGGTACCGGTCGTATCCGTTGTCGTGGATCCGCTCGCCCGGGCCGACGGACAGGGTTACGTACGACTCGTGAGTCCGGAGGGACGAGCCGAATAGGCGTCCCGGACTGCCCTGGCGCCTGCTGAACCTGACCATCCCGTACGACGGATGGCTCTCTCGCTCTTCGTTGGCGGACATCTGGGTCTCCGTTCTGGTATCTGCTCGCGGGCCCTAAAACGGGGGCGGGATTCGAACCCGCTACCGGGGCCGACCCCCGTACTCGCCCCAACGCCAGGGCTTTCTGAGGGAAGGGCGTTGCCCCACGGCAAACCGCACCCCGTTTTAGGACCCGCGAGCATGGAAGGGTACAGCGCGGCTCCGGCTACTTACGAAGGTGGCGCTCGCAGAGCGCCGTGGCGACCCTCCCCTTGGGGGTGCGCTCCACGAACCCGATCCGCATGAGGTAGGGCTCCACGGACTCCTCGACGGTGTCCCGGCTCTCGCCGAGCAGGGCGGCCATCGCCTCGACGCCGACGGCAGAGCCCCGCCGGACCGCGAGAGCCTCGAGGTACCGGCGGCTGGTCCGGTCCAGCCCGGCATGGTCGACGCCGACCGACTCGCTGGCCGCGAGGACGGCAGCATGGTCCACGGTGGAGGATCCGGACTCCTGGGCGAAGTCCCGCGACCGGCGCAGAAGACGATTGGCGATCCGCGGCGTCCCGCGCGAGCGGCGGGCAATCTCGGACGCGGCGTCGGCCGTGCACGACACGCCGAGCTTCGAGGCGCTGGCGCGGACGATCACTGATAGCTCCTCCACGGTGTAGAACTGCATCTGGACGATCTCGCCGAAACGGTCGCGCAAGGGCTGGGACAGCATCCCGCTCCGGGTGGTCGCGGCGACGAGGGTGAACGGGGCGAGCGGGATGACGACGGCGGAGGCCGACTGGCCCTGTCCGGTCATGACGGAAAGCTTGTAGTCCTCCATCGCCGGGTAGAGGACCTCCTCCACCTTCGGGTGGAGACTGTGGATCTCGTCGATGAACAGGACGTCGCACGGGTTCAGATCGAGGAGGACGGCGGCAAGGTCGCCCTTTACGCGGATCGACGGAGCGTTGACGGTCACGAGCCTCGAGCCCATCTCCTTGGCCAGGATCTGGGCCATCGTGGTCTTTCCGAGGCCGGGAGGGCCGGCGAGCAGAACGTGGTCCATAGCCTCGCCGCGGGCGCGGGCGGCGCGGACGGCTACGCCGAGGGAGCGCTTGGAGTCCTCCTGCCCGAGGAAGTCCGCGAAGGTGGCGGGACGGAGAGCGCGGTCGATGTCCTGCTGTTCCATGCGGCCATATACCGGGGGCCTCCGGGGACTTACGACGCCATGACGCTCTCCACCAGCGCCTCGTCGCAGTCCGGGCTCAGAGAGAACGTCCGAAGGTCCTCGACGGACGGGAAGCCCTCACCGTAGTACTCGATGGCCCACCCGCATGTGCGGCACTCGGCCAGGCGTCCGCCGTCCTCACGGCGGCGCCGCCCGCGCTTCCAGGAGTGCGGATTCATGACCCCATGACCGCCCTGACGACCTCGATATCGCAGTCCCAGGAACCGCCGTTTTCCATCTCTAAGACGTTCACCGCGCATAAAGAATAGGCGCCGCACCTCCGGCACGCCCACCTCCCGAATTTACCCCTTCGGTCAAAGTCGTGATCACGCGGCTGGACGGCCGGCTGGCGGTCCCCGACGAAGGCGGCCACGGCTTCGTCGTCGGAGACGCACGAATCGACGACCCCGAGATAGCCTTCTCTGTCGGACAGGACCTCGCCGGACATGGAGAGGGGGACGAACGTCCCGTGGATCCCGGGCTGGGCCGGCATGGCCGGGCGCTCGAGGATCAGGCCCCAGGCGAAGACGTGGTGAAACCTCAGGGAGAATCCGCCGGACGCGGGCTCGGCCGTGACGGTCCTCCATCCTGTCTCACACTTCAGGACGGCGGCGACCGACGGGAACCTCATGGCAGTCGTGGACCGTACGTCGGAGACCTGCGCCGTTTATGGGCCCGGACGGCATGGGCTCGTCCATAGCGGCTTCCAGGCAGCCTTCGGCCAATCCGGACCTGGTCTCCGCCTTCATCGTCCTCTCTTCGGACACGAGGGTGGCGGATCCGTCGGCGGCCGTCTTCGCCCAGATGGCGACGGTCAGGTCCTCGCTCGGGGTACCGGCGGACTTCGTCGCGGTGGACTTCGTCCTGACGAAGGTCTCCCAGCCCGCGGCCAACTCCTTCTCGTACTCGTTCCTCGCAAAGTTCGTGCGGTCCGGGTCGGCCGCCTCATTCCCTTACCTGGGACAGCCGGGAGCCGCCGGCCCGCCAGGCCCCAGAGGCCAGCCGGGAGGGCCAGGGGTGGGAGGCCCGCCGGGCCCCACGGGCCCGTACGGGCCGATAGGGGCGAACGGCCCGACGGGCTCCATGGGCGCCCAGGGTATTACAGGGACCACAGGGCCGGCGGGACCGCTGGGAGCCCCCGGTCCGGCCGGGCCCCCGGGGCCGACGGGGCCCTTCGGGTTCACCGGACCGCAGGGCTCACCTGGGCCCACGGGGCCAGCAGGGCCCACGGGCCACACGGGCGCCCCCGGACCTCCGGGGACCACGGGCCCTCTAGGTCCGACGGGCCTCCAGGGATCTCCCGGCGTCACGGGCGCCACAGGGCCCCAGGGCGCCACCGGGCTTGCGGGTCCGACCGGAGTCGTGGGACCCCAGGCGTCCAGCGACAACGCCGCGGCCCTCAGGATGGGCCCCCAGAGGGGCATCCTGTCGGACAACCAGGTTAGCCTGTCGTACCTCATACGGGACACCGGCCTGACGGACGGGACCGCGTACGCCGGGGCCGACCTCGTCGTGAGCGAGAGGAGGATCCTCTACACGGGAACGTCCGGAGGCACCCAGGCGCAGCTGTACTCGACCGAGCTCGGAGGATGCCAGACCGGGCTGGACTTCAGCCTGCCCGCCCTGTTCGCGACCGCGAAGAACCCGACCGCCCTCGTAGGGGTCGGAATTCCGGGGAACTTTTTCAACACGCTGGCCGTGACGAGTGCCGGGGCGGTGTCGAACTACATCTATGAGTCGATCCACTCGTCACCGGCGGACAGCAACATCGCATGGCCGGCCGGAGCTGAGGACTGGACGGGATCCCGGGCGTGCTTCGTCTTCACCAGAGCTTACTCGCAGACCTTCGGGGCGTTCGCAGAGTATTTCTTCACAGCTCCTCTGGCCGACAAGCTCTACTACGGGAATGCCTACTGGGACACGGGAGACCCGACAGCGCTGACGTTCCCGGGAGAGACGCCGACCGCCGTCTGCGCCACCGGGGACAACACGGTGTGGGTGAGCTTCACCGGGAGCGGGAAGCTTCGCCAGTTCCAGCTCAGCGCTCCGGGGCCGACGTACCCGACGGTGTCGCAAGTCGGGGCGGACGTACCCCTTGCGAACATCGTGGAGCTGCTGTTCGACGGAAAATACCTGTGGGCCCTGTCCACGGGCGGCGCGAACGGGACGCTCTACAAGCTGGACGGAGGCGGCAGTCTGCTCGACACCTTCGCGTTCTCACTGGGCTCCGTCACCTCCAGGTCGAGGATGTGCTTCGACGGGTCCAGGCTGTGGATCACGAGAGACACGAGGGTGTCGACGGTCTTCCCGGAGGGAAAGATTGAGCTGATCAACGATGTGGCGGTGCCGGCGGGACAGGCTCGCGGGGTGGCGGTGGACCCGCAGGACGGGGCCGTCTATATCGCCGTGTACGCGGCGAGCCTGAAGATCTACGCTTGGTACCCTCCGACGGGGGCGAGGCAGGAGGTAAGGACGAGGAGCATCGTGTGGAGGACCGGCCAGTTCTCCATGCCGTCGACGTTCATGGCGATAGACCTACCGTCCGACGGCCTCTCAGGATCTACCAGGCAGTTCGAGGTCGACGTGAACGCCGTGGTGGTGGGCGCGGAGTCTGCCTCCTGGAAGAAGTACGTGACCGTGTACGACAGCGGTACCAGCCTTTCCTTGATCGGGTCTGTGGCGGACGTGGTCCCCCCGATGATGAACGCATCGGCCATAGCGAGCGGTTTCGACGTGACCGTGGCGGTGAGCACGAACCTGCAGTTCACGATCACGAACGGGGTCCACGTCGGCGGGGTCAGGTGGACCATGGCCGTCCGCGAAGTCAAGTCGTACGGAGGTGCGCTGTGACGTGGGTCAGGATGCCCCCCGGGGTGTGGCACCTTTCCGTCCGGGTCCACGACGTTGCGGTGGAGAGGGGGAGGCCCGTCAAGACGCACGAGTGCGCGTGCGGAAGGAGGGGGCGGATTTCGGAGGGTCCCGAGGACAGCCCCCGGGGTGAGGCGTGCGGCGCCTGCAGCGCCATCGCAAGGAAGGGATGACGGATGTCTGTCACCAGAGTTAGGTATGCGAACGACTCGGGGGCGAACAGCTTCTACGTCGTCGTGGCCACGTCCCCGTTCACGCTCCAGCAGGCGGACCGGTATGTGATAGTCCAGGCGCCGGCGACCATCACCTTCCTGCTCCCTCCGTCCCCGGTCGCCGGGGAGAGGCACACGTTCGTGGACGACTCGGGGAACCTGTCGTCGACGCTGAAGGCGATAGTGAGCGGGAACGGGAAGAGCATCAACGCCCCCTACCCGGGACCGTCCACCTACGAGATGTACCTGCCGCGGAGGGCGAACACCTTCCAGTACAACGGGACCCAGTGGGACGTCCTCGAGACCTCCGGGCCTGTGAAGATCAGCGAGGGCGCTGCGACGTCCACCCGGTACACGTGGCCCCTCCTGCACGGTGTGATGTCGACGACCGGGAACCCGCTGGTCGTCGGATCGAACCTGTTCGATCCCGTGATAGCCATAGTGAGGAAGGCCGACCCCGAGTGGACCGTGACGGTGGCGTTCAAGGCCATCATGGGCTCGACCAACGCCCTGAACACGGCCAAGATAGAGCTCGTGGACGTCGACAACGTCCTCGGGAACGGGGCCGGAGTGGTGGTCCCGGGAAGCCTTCTGTCCACGACCTCCTCAGGCCAGTACCTGAGCGCGAACATATCGGCCATGACGGTGAACACGACGACCGGGACGTTCCAGGCGCGGATATCGCTGAGCCCGTCGGCCATCGTCGACGTGGCGATCTGCTACATGGCGAAGATAGACGTCGAATACACGCTGTTCGCGCCGTGACGGCGGACTGAACTCCCTATGAAGAGGATCTGAGGAATGTCGCACGTAATAGTTCCAAACCAGCCTCCGGGAGTGGCGTCTGCGAACGACTATTTCACCCAGGTGTGGAAGCTCACGCGCGCACTGCTGGCCGCTGGTTGGAAGTACAAGGGATCCGGGGACGCGACGGCCGGCGGCACGAAGGACACGTCCGGGAGCTTCATCAGCGACAAGTGGGGGGTCGGCGGAGGCGTCAACCTTGCGACGAACGTCCAGACCGGGACCACGTCGGACGCGATGACCGCCAACACGGACGGGACCATGACGCACGTCGTCACCGGCGCCACGTTCACGGCCAGCTCGGTCGGTCGCTTCCTCACGGTCTCCGGGGCGGTCACCGCCTCGAACAACGGGACCTTCAGGATAGTCGCCTTCACGAGCTCGACGACGATCAAGGTCTACAATCCGTCGCAGACCTCCGAGACCACGACCGTGACGTGGACGGAGAAGAGCGGCGGGGCGAACGGGACCATATCCACGGCGGGGACCGGGGCGGCCACCGTGGGGAGGGCGATCTTCACCGTGGGCTCCGGATCCCCGTTCGTCGTCCCGACCGCGAGCCCGGTCAACCGCGGGTCCACCGGGGACAGGCTGACGATAATCGGCGGGGCCGTCGGCGCCAACAACGGCCACTTCGTGATCACGAGGGTCATCAGCACGACGGCGGTCGAGATAGAGAACTCGGCCGCGACGTCGTCCGGCGAGACCAACAACGGGACCCTGACGTGGGTCCAGGTCAGCCCGACCGCCCAGACGCAGCCGGGGACCCTCTTGTTCAACGTCGGCACCGGGGCCTGGATAAACCTCCAGGGGCCCTCGACGATGAAGATCCCGGTGGGGACGAACGTCCCGACCGGGGCGTTCCTGAAGGGCGAGGTCGTCACACAGACCGGGAGCGGAGCCACGGGGACGATCCTCGGAGTACTCACCGACACGTCGGGAGGGCTCGGGTACCTCGTAGTCGAGCCGAGGCTGAACGGGACGGGGACCGGTCCGAGGGGCTGGAACAGCGCGACGAACGACACCGTGTCGGCCGTGGCGGCCCCCGCCGGATCCGGCGCGACGATCACGACGACGGCGAACGGCACGACCGTGCTGGCCATCGAGTTCGTCCGGGAGATAGTCCTGTGGAAGAGCACGCAGACGGCCGGGCACTACTACGCTCAGGTGGTGGACCAGGCCGCGGAGTCCGCCTCGAGGTACTCGGTCGTGGCCGCCGCGGCTGGGACCACGAACGTCATCTGCCCGGGGGGCGCCACGGGCGCGTTCCCGACCGCCGGGTCCTTCGTGGTGGCCGGGACCGGGGCGTCGAACGCCGTGGGCACCGGGGCGGCCAACTGGTTCCAGAACTCGGCGAACCTGGCGACCCAGGGCCTCGCACAGATCATGTGCGCCAACTGCATAGAGACGTCCGCGGCCGGCGCTGACGGATCGTTCCTCATCCTGACCGGGCAGCCGGCGACGAACCCGTTCGCGTACGCGGGGAACGGGTTCCAGAGGTGCGAGGATCAGGAGGACGGGGACGTGGACCCGTACGTCTACATGGCCTTCGGAGCCGCCTCGAACTACGGCGGTGCGCGGACGGTCTACGTCACGAACTCGGCCGCGACGGACTGGTGGGCGGCCGGAACGCTCCTCGCACCGGTCTCCTACACCCCGTACAGGGGTTGGAGGCGCAGGGGATTCGCGACCGGGGACGCATATCAGGACTTTCAGGGAGCAATCCTCGGGTCTCACACGAGCACCGTCATCGTCAACAACAACACCCTCACGCCGGGCAGGGTGGCGAACTCGTTCACGACCCAGTTCGTCAAGGAACCACTGTGGATCGTGTCCACCCAGAACCTCCAGAAGATGAGGAAGGGGAACCTGCGCTGGGTCTTCGTCACCGAGGGCGCGAACGGCGGCCAGACGCTCCAGAACGGCACGTACTTCATGGCCTCGTCCAACATCGCGGGTGCGGCCATGGTAGGTCCGTGGGACGGAACTTCCATTCCGATGAACGGGTAAGAAGATGCCGAACGTCCAGGTACAGAACTACCTTCTCAACGCGTCGAACGAGAAGTTCAACGGGATATGGAAGCTCACGCGCGCCATGAAGGCGGCCGGATGGCGCTATAAGGCCAGCTCGGACGCGGTGGCGAAGGACACGACGGGGAACCCGGCGAACGACAAGTGGGGCGGGGGAGGGACCATCTTCACGGTCACCGTGTCGGGCGCCATAGACGCGCCCACCACGACCGCGTACGGCGGGAGGTCGACGGTCTCCGGGGTCACGGGGGCGACGTTCACGTCCGGGTCCGTAGGTCACTACCTCAGGATCGCCGGCGCGACGAACGGGGCCAACAACGGGGACTGGCTTATCACGAGCTTCGTGTCGTCCACGAGCGTCGTGATCGAGAATCCGGCCGCAGTCGCGGAGACCACGGCCGGGTCGGCCGTGTGGACCGAGGTAAGCCCTCTCACCGATACTTACCCGGCGGCCATCACCGGGGCGTCCGGAATCGGGGCGTGGTGGACGGCTCAAGGTCCGTCGACGATGAGGATCTCCATCGGGACGTCCAATCCGGCCGGGTTCATACGCGGCGAGAACGTGGTGCAGTCCGGGACCGGCGCCACGGGCGAGTTCATGGGCGTCATGCCGGACGCGGCCGGCGGACTCGGGTACATCGTCGTGGCCCCGAGGCTGAGCGGATCGGGCGCGGCACCGAGGGGCTGGAGCACGTCGGGCGTGATCACGGGGGACAGGTCAGGATCGACCGTCACGCCGACGGCCGTCGTCGAGTACGTCCGTGAGGTCGTATTCTGGAAGAATACGACAACCAACGGACACATCTACTTCCAGTGCATCGACCAGGCGAGCGAGGGGACGACGACGTCCACGACCGGGAGGTTCTCGACCATGGCGTCGCTCGGGACGGCCACGGCCACGGTGTGCCCCGGCGGCGCGACCGGGGGCAGTCCGACGACGAACGGATTCCCGACGGTTGGGACATTCGTGTGCGTCGGGACGGGCGGGTCAGGAGCGGCTGCAACCGGGTCGGCCGACATGTCGGCAAGCTCAGGAGCTGTGGGGACGGGGCTCCTGCAGATACTCGTGGCGAACGCCATAGAGGATGCGAGCGTGTCTCCGGACGGGACCATCTCGTTCCTCTGCGGGACGCCAGTCACCGCGTTTTCGTTCCTCGGATGGGGGTTCCACAGGCTCGACGACACGGAGGACGGGGAGGTAGACCCGTACGTCTGGTTTATCCCGACCGCTGCCGGGATATACCTGAGGTCGAGGACCGTGTTCACGGGGCTGATATCCAACACCGACGTGTTTACCGCAAGCACGTTCGTCACCGCCGGCGCCAACTCGACGTACGTCGGATGGAGGAGGCGCGGATTCCCGACAGGGACGTTCGACGCCTTCCAGGAGTTCCAGGGGGCTCTGCTCGGATACGGGGTCAACTCCAACGCGCCCGTCATAACGACGACGCCCACGACCGTCGACCGGGTGGCGTGCGCGTTCGTAAACGTGTCGGTCCGTGAGCCGGTCTGGATCTACTCGGGCCAGGTCTCCCAGAAGCAGAGGAAGGGCACCCTCCGCTGGTGGTACATCGTCCAGGGCGCGAGCGGGACGGACACGTACGACGGAAAGAGGTGGGTCCAGCTTTCGACGAGCGTGAACGCCGCGATCGTCGCAGGGCCTGCGGACCAGACGACCTCCCCGCTGAACGGATGACCCGATGGCCTCGGTAGACCAGGGAGCGTCGCAGAGGCGCGGAACGCAGGGCGCCGGGACCAGGGTCGGGCAGGCGTCTACCCTGTCCCCGAAAGGGTCGGAGGGGGAGTCGTACCTAACCAGCTCGACCTCGCTCGTGGGGCAGGACATAGCCTCTTCCGCCGCGAGGCAGAGGGACCAGGTCACGCAGATAGGACTCAGCACGATGGAGGTTTCCCCGAACAGGGGCACGTCGTACAGGTCCCAGAGCGCCGGGTCTCAGTTCGCCTCGGACAAGCCGGGGGCCGACCGGAGGACGAAGGAACCGCTGCAGTCGTCGATCGGGTCCTCAGGGCAGACGCAGACTTCGGCCAGGGGCCAGTACGTCGGGATGGACCAGGCATTTCCGACACCCCTGACCGGGGGCGGGTCGGCCACCGTCGTGACGTACAAGCTGAGGGCGCAGGACAGCGGGTTCGGTCCGGTGACGTACGTATACTGGACTTCGACGACCGTCTCGACAGCGTCATACCCGGGGACGCCCGTGGGCGCGCTCATAAACCTGGTCATCGTGGCCAGGTTCTGATCCGGGAAGGACGACTGTAACATCCCGGATGTCGAAAGACCTTCGCGAGGTTATCGGTGGGAACCTCGACAGGAACGCGGGCTCGGCCCCCGGGGACGTCCTGGAGTGCAGGGCGTGCGCGGAGAAGTTCGTGCGCGGGGACTGGTGCTTCCATCAGCTGTGCGGAGGGTGCTTCGCCGCGTTCGACACGAAGAAAATGATGGGGCGGTTCGGGGCGGGGCAGGTATGCGAGGACGCGGAGGAGTGGATCCGGTCGATGTCGGAGAAGCCCGTCTGCTAGCTCATGTGGACTATCCACAGGACGAACTGGGGCACCCGCGCGGCCTTCTGGCGGGCCTTCTCGGCCATGAGCTTGGCGTCGGCCCAGCTCCCGTGCTGCCCGGCCGCGAACTCCCCGGCGAGCTTCCGGAACAGGACGGTGGCGAAGGCGTCGGCCACGGCCAGGGACCTGTCGGCGTAGGGAGTGTTGCGCTGGAGGGCGTTCACCATGACGTCCGACTCGAGCTCGGCGGCGCTCACGCATATGCGCCGCCCGTCGAAGACGGCCTCGACGGCGCGGTCCCCGAACTCAAGGTGGAGGCCCGGCGCCTCCGTCCACATGTTCGGACGGGCGGCGAGCTTACCCCTCTGAGAGTCCTGTGAGTCCGGATGCGTGGCCGTGGTGGTGATCCCCTTCACCCGGACGGTACCGGCGGTCAGGACCCCATGACCTCGAGGACCTGGGCCTCCGGCCCGACGCACCGGACGAACCCGTCCGGGAGGGCGTCCCATAGAGAAAGGTCGTCCGTCCACCGGACCACCTTGTTCGGGTCCGCCGGGGCGCCGCGGACCCAGGAGCCGCACCTCTCGCAGCACAGGCGCGTCGATCCGTAGGGCTGGCCGTCCTGAGTGACGAGGTGGACCGGGACGACGTCAGGGACGGAGGGCACGCTCGAACTCCTTCCGGGCGAACCTGGCAACGAGGCCTCTCCCGGCGGCCATGAGTATCGAGCCTGCGAGGACCCCGACAAGTATGTTCTCCGCCCTAAGGCCGGCCACCGCTAGCAGAAGGACGGTGAAAAGGTCGGATCCGAGCTTGTCGACGTAGGCCCTATACCGGAGGTGCGACTCCCTGGCGGCGATGAGAGCCACGACGGTGGACGGGCTCATGTCGGAGGGGACACCGTCCTCAGAGCGGACCACGATGACGGAGCACTTTGACGGATCCATGGGAGGATTTTACAATCCTGCGTCCGGGCCGACTACGTACAGCCGCAACCGGACAGCGGGCCCGGGCCCTTTCCGCAGGACTTGCAGCACGAGCGCTTGACCTCGCGGCACGTCCGGACACAAGAGTCGCGGTCCTTGGCCCCGGAGCAGCGCTGGGAGCACGAGACGCACTCGGAGAAGCAGGCGTGGGTCGGCGTCTCGGACACGGAGGCGGACGACGACAGGACGACTGCCATGGACGCGAGCAGGGCGATTGCGGCCCTCACGGCTTCGCGATCTCGAGCATGATCGAGAGCTTGGCCTGAAGGGCTCCGACCTTCTTGTCGTCCGAGTACCCCGGGGTCTTGCACGACACGCGGTAGGGGAACTGCTGGCTCGGCTCCACGACGGTCTTGTCGCCGAGACGGTCGAGGATGAGGAGGATGTCTTCCCTGGTCAGCATCACTTCTCCTCCGCGGCGTCGAGCATGGCGTCGAGCCGGCGCTGGAACTCCTTGCCGTCGCCCTTCCCGAGGTTCCCGACGTCCGGCGGGACGTCGAGCGGGCTTCCGGTCATCCGGATAGGGTTGTACCCGGCGTGCGGCGAGTGGGACGCGCCGCCGGACACGGTCATCCCGCCGCCCGCGGGAGGGGGAGGGAGGGCCGGCTGTGGGGCCGAGCCCGCGTCGATGGTCTGGTTCGCAGGGTCCCACCCGGCGTTCTGGACCCAGTCGCCGTCGTCCTCCATGCATGCGAAGTGATCGCCCTGTCCGGAGCGCGGCCGGGCGATAATGGCGCCGGAGTGGCCGGACGCGCGGCCGGACTCGGTGAAGTCGAAGTCGCGGCGGGTGAGCTGAATTCCGGCGCCGTCGATGGCCTCGTCCAGGGACGTGAAGAGCCCGCCCTCGGCGAGCTCGATGAGGTCGTGGGGCGTGACGGGCTTCTCGTTCGGGAAGGGCGTTGCCATGCGTTCTCCTACACTGTGGTTAGACGTGCGACAAAGAGCGGGAAACGGATCCAGCCGGACCGCCCTTCAGAGCACATCTACCCTGTCAGTCGGGAGACTTACGCACGGGCGGAGGGGCGTCCGGGAAGGCCGGAGCACTCCGGGGCATGGGCTCCCCTGGGAATATCAGGGTCCTGCGTCCGGACGGCGACCTGGATATGAGCCTCTCCAGCTCCCTCATCCTGACGGACTCCCTGAACCTCTCGAGCGCCTCGAGCTCCTCCCTCCTCAACTGCTGCATGGCGGAAGGGGACTGTACTAAAGGCCCACTATGGTCATGGCCCTCTCGGCCGCCTCCGCCAGGAAGGCCCCGGGTACCCTCCCCGCCATGCACTCGGCCAGTTCCTCATCCGTCAGTTCACGCATTGCGGAAGGGATCGTACAGGCAGATTAGGACTAATCTTCCATCGTCTTTCTGACGACCTCATGGTTGCAGTCGTTCGAGAGCCCCTGGAGCCGGGCTTGCGCCGCGATGGAGCCCTTGGAGGACATGACGTCCTTGCGCACGGGGCCCGCTCCGCAGCGGGAGCAGAAGAACACGCGCACGCGGTCCGTCCCGCCCTTGAGCACCCACCGGTGCGGGGACCGTCCGGTCTTGCCCATCCGGGATAGTACAGACGGTGTAACCTCGCGGATGAAGTGGTTCGGCAAGGACTGGGGGGCCCCGGTGTGCAGGGACGGCGAGAGGGCGGGCGTCCCGCAGGCCCCGTGCTGCCGGTGCGGCAGGGCCTTCAAGGACGGGGACCGGGGGGTCCTTCTCCCGTTCGCAGGAGGTCCGGGAGATCCGCCGGAGCTCGGATACCACGTGGAGTGCCTCGCGGCCGCGATGGGCCTGGGGACGATCCACGTCCTCCAGAGCGGGCGCGCGCTGTGCGGGATGGAGGGCGTCCCGTCGGACTGGGCCCCGGGGCACAGGTGGGTGAGGGTCGAGGAGGCGGACGAGGCGACGTGCGGATCGTGCAGGGATGCGGCGGGGACGAGGGGCGCGCAGAGGGGGCCCGCCCCGTCGAGGGCCGCCGGCCCCACGGCGCACTGGAGGGGCCCGGACAGAGGAGGCCTGAGGTCGAGCGCGTGCGGCATGGTTCGCGGCGGGACGGACGGGCAGTACGCAGTCAAGCTGGAGGAGGTGACGTGCGGCCGCTGCAGGAGGACCTCGGAGTTCGTGTCGGAGCAGAGGGCCCGCGCGAGATCCTAGCCCTTCGATTCCGCGCTACGGCATGGACCTGCTCAGGATAGCCGCGCGCGTTGAGGCGGGGGCCGCAGGATCGCCGGCCGACGCGTGGCACGACGACGTGATCAAGCCGCTCCGCTCGCTCCAGGAGCGGGCCATGAGGATGACCAAGTTCCTGGACTCGCTCGGCCGCGAGTCGGCGAACGAGGTGGAGACGGCCGCGGCAAGGCTCAGGGGCGGAATCGTCGAGATGTCGAAGGACATGTCGCGCACGGAGTCGCGCGTGGCGGACCTGGTGTCCCGCAGCGCTTCGCGGAGAAGGCCCGCCTGACCGGTCATAGCTCGACGACCAGCCCCGGGTCGAAGGACGGGTTGGTCGGGGCCGGAACGTATCCGAACGGGTTGCACACCACCCTGGTCTGGCCAAGACTGTAGTCCATCGACTCGTGGGTGTGCCCGTGGATCCACAGGGCAGGGCGACGCTCCAGGATAAGCGGCTCCAGGTCGTGGACGAAGAAGCAGTTCGAGGACTCCCGTGCCCACCTCGGATGTACCGACTTCCAGGACGGCAGATAGTGCGTCACGACGACGTCGCCGGGGCGCACCTCGCGCTCGAGGAACCGGGCGGATCCCTGGGACCTGCGGTCCAGCCACTTCTGCAGGCCCGGGATGACGATGAAGTCGCTCCAGTCGTGAGACAGCATTCGGGCCGCGGGCGAGTCCGGGAACCAGAGGGTCGTTCCGACGACGCGCTGCCCTCCGATCCGGACAACGTCGTCGTCGAGGACGGAGAGGCCGGGGTTCAGCTCGCACGCCCTCCGGAGGGCGGCGCGAACCCTCCCGCGCTCCGACCTCCAGAACTCATGGTTGCCGGCGACGTAGACGACCCGGGGGAACCTCCTGCAGAAGAGGGAGAGGGCAGTAAGAAGGCCGCCCGGCACGGTGCAGACGTCCCCGGCGAGGACGAGGGCGTCGCAGTCGGCGTCGGGGAGCGACTCGACGAAAGCGCGGCCCCCGTCGGCGTGCAGCTCGACGTGGACGTCGGACATGACCCGGAGGCGCATGGGGGACCCTACGAGTCGTGGACGTCGCCCATGACGTCGGGGCACGGGTCCCTCCACGGTGTGCCGGACGGGGACCGGAACGTCGGGCCCGGATCCGAGGTGAAGGACGGCGGGGGCCTGCGCAGCCCGCGCACGGTCGCCCCGCACCTGAGGCACAGGCGGAGAGTCCTGGAGCCGCGGTCCAGGAACCAGCGGTGGACGCGGACTGGCTGGACGATGCGCGGATCCGAGGACGAGACCGAGGTCCATCCGGCGGAGGACATGGCCTTCTTCATGTGCCAGAGCAAGCCCGCGGAGGTCAAGAGCGGCCCGCCCCGGGCTGGCAGTACTCCCGCCGGGCGACGACGGAGAGGAAGTCGGGCGGGTCCCCGGGCTGGCGGAGGATCATGGCCGTGAGGAGGCCGCCGAAGCAGCAGCCCGTGTCCAGCCCGGCGCACGTCACGCCCTCCCGGGGCGAGGACAGGCGGTGCGACTCCAGAGAGTGGACCCAGTGCCCGTAGACGACGGACTCGGGCCCGTCCCAGAGCGAGGTCCACGGGACGCCGTCGGGAGGGTCGGAGAGGTCTTCGGTCAGGGGGATCGGCACGCCGTCCGCGCGCAGGAACCTGTTGCGGCACAGCTCGTCAGCGTCCTGGAGCTCAGGCCGGATCCCGGGGCGCAGCCCCGCGTGGACGGCGATCCAGCCCTCCGCCGGATCGCCCGCGGGCGCCCTCCAGACGGAGGGCAGGGAGCGGAGCCACGAGACCTCGTCCTCGGACAGGGACTCCCACTCGGCGCGCCTGGAGGGCGAGGGGGGCCGCATGCGGTTGGGGCGCCCGTCCAGGCGGGCCTGGTCCTGGCGCAGCCTCCAGCGGCACAGCTTCTCCTCGTGGTTGCCCTGGAGGACGACGGCGCCGGACGGGACGAGCTCGCGCATGGCGAACCGGACCGTCCCGGCGGGATCCGGGCCACGGTCGACGAGGTCGCCGAGCAGGACAAGGCGGTCCCGTCCGGGGTCCCAGTCGCAGAGGTACAGCAGGCGCCTGAGCTCGTCCAGGCACCCGTGCACGTCGCCCACGAAGATAGTCCGCTCCACCACGGACGACGTTACACGGGGGACGGCAGGACCTACGGTATGGTCGAGGATGGGGATCGCTCCTAGCTCCTACAGGCTGCAGCTGAAGAACGGCATGACGGTCGAGCTGCTCGGACCGGAGTACGGGGATCCGACGGTGGAGGCGACGCTCAGGTGCGGCTCGAGCGGGAGGCTGGAGGAGCGGACGTTCGGGGGCGGGACGGACGACGAGCTCGTGGAGTGGCTGGACGAGGTCCGCCGGCGCCCCAGGCCCTAGGACTCCTGGACGTGCCGGACCGCGCAGGAGTCCTCCGGGCACTCCTCTATCGGCCGGCCCCGGGAGGCGTGCCCCCCGCCCTCGCAGAGCAGGGGAGGCCGGGCTACGGCGTCCAGGGCGGCGAAGACCGCGGCGTCCTCCTGGGCCATTATCTCCTGGCGGGCCCTCTGGACGGCGGCGTCGATCACGGACGATCGGCGGACCGCCATGGGGGCGAGCCCGGGAGTCCCGGGGGCGCCGAGGGCGGGGATACGTATACGTAGCGCGGACATCCGTCCACGCTACCGGGGGGTCCGGACCCTGTGGAAGGCCTGTGGGCGGACGGGCCCGGACCGCGTACGGGACGGGTCACGAGCCTGTGGGCGGCGGGTCCTCGCCGCAGGCCTCGAGGCTCAGGCGGCCCATGTCGGAGAAGAAGGTGGAGCCGGACATGCCGCGGGGGACGGGGACGCCGAGCGCCTTCGAGGCTCCGTCCAGGGCCTCGTTCACGACGGTCGCCCGGATCAGGTCGGACACGCCGGGGCTGACGCCCGACAGGCCCTCGTCGAGCGAGGGGAAGGACTGGCGCCAGTGGGGGAGCCAGGGGAGGGCGAGCCGGAACCCGGCGACCTCCCTCGCGGACGGGGCATACCCGTGGATCAGGATCCTGTCCATGCGCTCGCGGGAGATGCGGGAGGCGGACTGGATCCTGTCGAGGGCCCTCCAGGAGCCGGACCGGGCGACGCAGGACTCCCAGGACGGGACCTGGTTCGGGAACCCGACCGAGGGGTCGAACCCGCCGTAGGCGTGCCTGAGGAAGAGGAACTCCCGCCAGGAGGGGCACTGGACGCCGGACTCGAAGTCCAGGAGGTCGGAGGGAGGGACGCCGAGGACGGCGGAGACCTCGGCCGCGGAGGCCCCCTTCGAGGTCCGGGCGGCCCTCAGGGCGCCGGCGAACCGGATCCAGTTGGTCTGGACGGCGAAGGTCATGGAGGGCTTGCGGACGAAGAACCGGGAGTCGAGGGCCGGGACGAGGGAGACGAACCAGGAGGTGAGGACGTGGGAGAGGGGCCAAAGGCCGGCGAGGAACATGGCGGACATGCCGAACCGGACGGGGTCGGACAGGTGGGCGCCGACGCTCTCGCCGCCCTCGACCACCGTGCTCCGCCCCCTCAGGCCGGCCCGTACGACCTCCAGCGCGGACTCCCTCGGGAAGGAGGGCCTGACGGCCCGGACGCCGGGGAGCCTCTCGACGCAGCGCGGGAGGAAGGTGGGGTCGGGCCCGAACTCCTCGAGAAGGCGGGCGAGGGAAGCCCGGCCGACGCCGGCCGCGCCGGCGGGGGACATGCCCTCAGTCGGCCTCACGACGGGGGCGAGCCAGGTCTCCCGTCCGGGCACATGGCCGGTCGCCTCCAGGTCCCGGTCCGCCAGGGGCCGGGAGCCCGGGTTCCAGCCCGGGCGCGAGGTGAGGAAGAGGGCCCAAGCCCGGCCGCCGCCGGACGAGAGGAGGACGGCAAGATGGTGCTTACCCCCGTCCTCGAACTTGACGAAGTCGCCCGGCTCCACGGCATCACCTCCGGAAGGACAGTACGTCCCCGCCCCCGGCACTTACGGCCCCGCCGGTCAGGACAGGTGGACGGAGGCCACGAGGATCCGCTCCTCGACCGAGGCCCAGTCGCACGCCGCGCCATCCCGGCCCAGCCTGCCCGCCGCCTGCTCCTCCCCCAGGACGCGGACGACGGCGGCCTCCAGGTCCGGACCGGGCAGGACCCTCCCCACCGCCTCCAGGACCAGGCCCTCCCAGCCGCCCAGGTACCGAAGGTCGTGGTCGTGCCCGGCGGCCTCAAGCCGGTCCAGCTCGCGCTCCAGGAAGGAACTCCCCATCCCGCCCCATACCCGGGGCGCGGGACGACCTACGGGAGGGCGCCGCTTTTAACGGACGGGATCCGGGCCAGGGCGCCCCAAGGCCGCCCCGCGGAGGACCCCCGACCTCCCCCCTCGGACGAGGACCGAGAATGTTTTCCGACTCCTAAACATCCGGTCTACCGGAAGCGCACACCGCGGACTACGACTCGTGTACCTGCCGGACGCGCCTGAGCTGACAGTCCTCAAGCCGGGAGAGGACGAACTCCCTGTACGACGAGGGGGACCCAGGGCGGCGGTCCTCGAGGACGAGGGCCCGAGCCCCGCAGAGAGAGCAGAAAGTCCCGCCCGCGTCCCTGGACCAAGCATGGCCGAGGCGCCGAGCCCAAGCCCGGACCCAGCGGAGCCACTCCCGGTCGGACGGCCTTAGCGGCCGGGCCAGGCGGACGGGGCGCGGGCCGAGGGGGACGTCAGCCACCGGACAGGA
>Ga0315275_10000878_pt1 | contig 25491 bp, 36 predicted proteins | sample YL17G03_0_MG_FD_205557 | JGI IMG/M metagenome (GOLD analysis project Ga0315275, IMG submission 205557) | Sediment microbial communities from Yellowstone Lake, YNP, Wyoming, USA - YL17G03_0 | ecosystem: Environmental > Aquatic > Freshwater > Lake > Sediment | place: USA: Wyoming | collected...
TGACATGATGCGCCTGCTCGCATCGTCGGACTTGGCGAATCGCTCATCGTCAAGCTCCTGCACCATCGCTTCATACCTGAGTTTCTCAGTGAGCTGCGTGATGAACTTTGGATCCTGTAATAATAGTTTCATGTTTTTTTAGAGTGGCTTGATCTTCTGTGAGCGTGAGTCCGATTGAGCTTGCGAAATCCTTGATGGCGAGCGCCCCCACAATGCATCCGATGCAACCCCGTTTGTACTTTGCGATGTGTCCATCGTATGCGGCCTGAAGTTTGTCTGACCATGCCTCGTACCCCATGCGCGTATATTCTGGAGATTCGGGATCTATATCATTCCTTTCCCGTGGACAGATAATTCTTAATCGACTCAAGAATCTTGACCTGTTCTGGAGACCATGTCGCGCTGCCCGGGTCGTTGTTCTGCTGCGATTTAGCTTGGTTTTTTCCAAACTCATCATTTTGGTCTGGAGCCAAATACCCGCGCATCCACGCATCGTTAATGCTCTCATTGACGTGCTCGGGATTCTCCCCCTTCGCAATCCTTCTTTCGTATTGCAACTTCGTGAGCTTCTTCTCTCCCGGCGTGTAGTGCTTTGCGAACTCGCTCCTCAACTTTGCGATAACTGGATTGTCTCTCATGCCGTGCAAGAGATCTCCGTAAATCGCCTGCTCGAAAACCTTCGGATCATCACGAATCTTTGAGTCGTAGAATTCGAGCGCAGTGCTCTTGCCGGCGGTCGGATGTGGGAACGTCGGCTTGCCGGTCTCGTATTGCGGCCAGAACTCCAGCCCTCCACCCCCACCTTCGGTCTTGTTCAGCTTCTTCCTCGCCTCATCTGCGAAGAGAATCTCCACGGGCTTGTCCTTGTAATGCGCTGCTATGCCGGGGTATTTTGCGTAGACGTTTGCGAGGCTCGCCTTGTTTGCCTCCGCGATGATCTGCTTTTCGCTCTCTAATATTGCAGCTTCAATTTCCTGATCTGAGTGTCCTCTTTCCTTGAGTTCGTAACGCTTCTGCGGAGGCAGCGGAGGCACGTCCATCTTCTTCATCGTGGTCATCAGGTAATCCATTGGCTCCATCGGCTTTATATCCATTGATGGAATTTTATCTATGGTCCTGAATTCGTTGTCTTGCAGATCGTTTTTTGGCTTATTAAATTGTGGCATAATTCTCCTATCGTTTCTTGATGGCGTTCGTGTTGAGGGCGTGATAGCAGCGGCGTCCAACGTGCAGCGCCTGTAGTCCAACATCAAGGAACGGTTGATGTCCAGCTTCAAGTGCGCGTTTGCAGAACGACACGTCCTCGCCGAGCCCGATGCGCGGCCAGAAATACTGCCAATGCTTGAACTCGATGGGAACCTTCATCATCTCGCCGGTCATCTCGTTGACTGTCGGCATCTCCTTCTTGCCGGGCGCGAGGAATGGATGGGACTTCTGAATGTCGAGGTACACCTGACGATGGACGAGCAGGCATCCGGTGGCGATCCAGTCGATGGGAATTATTTTATCCTCCATCCGCTTCGATGCCATGTGCGCTTCCTCGTTGTTCATGCCTCCATGCATCGGTGGACCCTCGGCGAATCGCCCGAAGTACGTGCCGCCAACCACGGTTTTCTTGTGGCTCATCAGACGATGAACCCAATGCATTGCGGCTGACTTTGTGGGATATTCCGGTGGCAACGATCCAATGGTGCGAAACCAGTCGGGTCGTCCAATCGGCGGGATCATGTCGTCGTCCAGCCAGAGTGACCACTCGCATCCGGATTCGAGGAAGCGATGCGCCAGCAGGTTGCGAGCGGTGTAGATCATCGAGTTGCCCTGCTCCATGTCGAGCCGCAGGAATTCTTTGCCGAGGTCGAGCGCAGTCGCCGCCAAAACCCATGCGGTCGCCGGGTTGGTGTCCTTGTACGCCGGGAAGAGGATCATGAGATTTCGCCCATCCCATTCCGGAGGCGCAAGTCTTGACGCCTTGGCGACCGATTCCGCCAGATGCTTCTCGTAATATTGACTCAGCTTGTCGATGTGCGGCAGATGAGTGCCTTTCGCCCACCGTTGCGCTATCGACGGATAGACGCCGAACTCCTTGGCAGAAGCCTCGACCCCGATCTCCTTGATGTAAGCGTAGAATCGGGTCTGAATGTCGCCGAGCAAGCTCATGCGCCAGCTTCGTCAAGTCCTGCGTCGATTGCCGCATCATCCTTCATCCCCTGACGATGCACTTCGGCGACTGCGCTTGCGGCCTTGCTACCAGCAACTGGAGCCGCCTTGCCCGACTTGGAGGTGATGCCAGCCGACTTCAGCTTGGTGATCTCCGCTGTGAGTTGGTCGATCTGAGCCTTGGACGAGGTTTGAAGCGCCGTGTAGTCGGCATTCATTCCCACCATTCTCCGCTGCTGGAGGATCGACAGGACGCAGGAGACCGCTGCCTGCGCTCGCTGGAGGGCATTCTGCGGATTGAGCGCGGCCTTGAGCGTCGCCTCGCATTCGTCCACGAACTTGTTGTGCTCCTCCACCTCTGCCTTCTGCTCGGGAGTGGCTGTCGCTGGAATCTCTTTCTTGCCAACCCAATCCACGGCCTTGATCGCCTCCTCGACGTAATTCTTGACCGTGGCGATATTCTCCTCGCGCTGCTTGGTCGTTTGAGCCTCGCGGTTCTTGATCCACTCGGACTGTGATGCCGAGGCAGACTGGATCGCCTTCTCCTTCTCGAAACCGATCATGCGGTTGGCCTTGATCTTGTCGGCGATGATGTCGGCTGCGGCCTCCTGTTGCGGATCTCCAGAATTCTTGAGCGGCTCCAGCACGTTCGTGTCCCACCACTCCTTCGAGATGGCGCGTGTCCCCTTGATGGACGTGCCGGCGATCTCGGACATGCGGATCGAGGCGATGGCTTCCTCCTTGACTCCGTACTGCGTCAGGAGCTTGTAGATGTCCTCCTCGTTGTCGGTGATCGCCTTCTCGAACTTCGTGTCGAACTCGGGGTCTCGCTGGATGTCCCACACCCGGCGGAATTGGCGCAGATCTTCCAGCTCCTTGGTGATCGCCTCGGGTACGGGTGGCGCTGCTGCCATCTTCTCCTTGAGCGTCTTCACCTCGGTCTCCAGATACGACTTCGCGGCCTTCGCCTCGGACGCGAGGGTTTGGAGGCGCTTCCAGTTGGCGCGGTTCGCGGGATTCATTCCTCGCGGTTCGGCGATGGAGTCGACCTCTGGATCCTTAGCGGGTCCAGTGGCGGCGGGGGCGACGGGCGTTGCCGTGCCTGTGGGGGAAATGGGTACAGCTTCACCGGTTGCGCCCGTCACAGGTTCAGCAGCACCAGTGGGGCCGGTGGGCTCGGATGTGCCTGTGGCTGCGGGTTCGGGAGCTGGATCTAGCTTCGCGTCAGGAACGGGAGCTGGATCCGGCGTTTGCGACCCCGCTGGCAGATCAACGACGCCGGCGTCATCAAGTCCTGAATCGATGGAGTCGCTGTCGATGTCGCTCAGAGTCGGCTTCTCAAAGTCTGCTGCTCGGTCGACGTTGGGAAGCGCTCCCACGTTTGGATTGTCGGATCGTCTGACGGTTGTGGATGGTGTGGCCATGTTCGGTGTGTGTTATGTTTTTGATGTCATGTCGCGGAAGGGAGTGTCCGATTCCTTCGGACGTTCGTCGGCGAGTGCAACGAGTGCATCGAGTGCATCAACCCATCCCTGTGCGTATGCTGCTGCACCCGGTCGCTCGGATGGATTGAGCGGATCGTAAGCCTTTGGAGCGCGAACGACCTTGATTTCATTGATGGCTTCACGGGCGACGGAGTTTGCGATCTGCTCCTTCCATCGGACGCAGGTTTCAACTGAGATAGGCATGGTGTGTTCTTAGGTTACGGTCGGCGTGAGGTTCGCCGGTCCTTGTGAGAGTGGCATTGCTTCCGTTGGAAGCACTGGCATTGCGGGAAGCTCGGGAGGTCCAGCGGCAGGAGCGGGAGTCGTTGGAATCGCAGCGCCTGCTCCGCCTGCTCCAACTGCTGGAATAGCACCGGGAGGCGCGAGGTTGGCATTCTGTGGCATGGTCTTCATCGTCGCCTCGATCTTGGCCAGTACATCGTGCAGCATCTGGCTGAACTTGACCTGCTCGATGAGATGATCTTTCTTCTCGCCCTTCGCCATCGCTGCGTTCAGATGGTCGTCGTAATGCTTCAGGATTCCCTCGGCGATCTTTACCGTCTCGGGCGTCATCGACTGCGGATTCATGGTCTGTAGAAGCTCTGCAGCCTTCTGCTGGATGACTTGCATGTGGATGTCATCGACGTCACGCGGCGAGATTGGCACTTCCTCTCCTTGGACGAGTGAGGTGAATTCGAGAAGCTGCATTCGCGTGGCCTCGACCTGCACCGTGTTGTCCTCGGCGGGGATGACCAGCTCGTCGGCGATGGTGTTGCCGAGCTTCGTGCCGATGTCCCGCTTGGCGAGCGCCTGCTGGTTGATCATGGGGTCGCCTTTGTAGCGGAGCACGATCATGTCGATCATGGACTGAGTCTTGGATATTGCGTCGTCGGTCACGCTGCCTGTCGGGATGTTGGCGATCTCGAATATCTGCTCGGCGCTCATACCCTGCTTGAGCATGTTGAGGCAGCACTCGATGGCGTCCTGATTCAACTTGTTGCGATCCTGTTGAAGCACGTAGTTGCCGCTCAACTTCAAACCAATCTTCTCTACGAAGTTGAGGAACTTTCCGGTGAGCCTCGGGATCATTCCCTGCTTGGTGGCGCGGTAGATGTTCAGCGCCTCCTTGATGTTGTCCTCGGAGCAGATGCGCTTCTGCATCTGAAATATGGACGCCGTACACTGACCCCACCACCTTGCCAAGATTCCTTCCTTGATCTGCTGCTCGACGGATGCCACGTAATTCACCTCGGATGCGGTGCGCGGATTGGAGTTGGATGTGTTGAGCAGGCCGGGCATGAACGCGCCCACCTGCATCTCCGCGATCTTCGTCATGTGCTGGTCGAGCGTGAAGAATGCCTCGGAGTTCACCTGAAAGTTATGCTCTATGACTTCGTAGCCGTCGCCCACAACCATGACAGGGTGCGTGACGGTGATGGCGATCTGCTGCTTGGATTTCTGAGTCGTCTTGAGCAACAGGAGACCTGACAGGTAGAGATTGTCGGCGACGAGATTGCGAGCCTGTTCGATGGCGACATGCGTGTTGTAAAGCACGCGGCCTGCGCCCTTCGATCCGTGCAGCTTGCCGTTGCCGATGTCTATGCAGAAGAGCCCGAGGCATTCATCCATGCACTCGAATCGGTCGAGGTGCGTCATCAGGTCGTCGCCGGTGCGCGTGTTGATGATGTAGTGGCTCACCAAGTCGTTGGCTTCACGCACGAACAGGTGCGCGGCTTCCACCACCTTGACGCCCATCGAATATGACCTCCCGATGGTGTTCTCACGGATGGTGTCCTCGTACTTGCGAATGTTCTCGTAGTCACCCTTGCGGCGGTTCTGCGGTTGCGCGGCGTTGATCGCCTTGACGAGATTGTCGACATTCCATCCAACTGACTTCGAGATTTCAGGCTCGATGAGCTTGTCGGCCAGCTCATGGATTTGAAAATTCTGTCGTACCGCAAACATTGGCGTCTCGCTTGCCTCCTGCGGGTTGCCATCGGGGAAGAGGGCGTCGTCGGTGCGGAGGAATGTCGGCTTCCAATCGTACTCGTCGGACCAGTTGAGCGCGGCGTAACCGAACACCACGTTCTCATTGATGACCTGCATCCACAAATCGTTCCAGCCCTTCCACCGCCTCATGCACTTCGTCACCTCCATCTGGAACGTGTCGCTGTGCTGCTTCGATTCCAGACTTGGATCATCGAGGGCTGACTGGGTGAGAACGCGAGCGGTGTCGATCACTTGCTTGTACGCCGGTAAAATGCGCTTAATGAGCGACGACATGAATCCTGTTGAGCGGTTGTGCCTCCACGCCTCTCCTGCGGCGCGGAGCTTTGCAGCCTCCCACGGCTGCTCGTCGTTCAGCTTGCGCTGGATCGCGGCGTTCTGCTGTCCTCGCTGACGGTTCTCCACGACCAGACGCCGGTACATGCTGAACGCTTCCTGATGATCCTTGATTGCGCGACGGAATTGCAGCGTCTTCGGGTCGACTAAATTATTCTCTGGATTTACGTTCGTGTCGCTCGAAGGCATAGGCTCACCATTTCGGCATAGGGAGCGGACACGTCTCGGAATAGAAAAGTGTCTTGGCTCTCATGAAACAAAAACAGACTCCACATTGGGATGCATCGGGTTGGAAGTACGCGCATTTCTCACAGATTGCAAATCTTTTATTCTGCTCCTCACGACTCACGATGAGCGGCTTGCGCGTGATCAGTCTCCACATCGTGCGAGCCACGAAGCGCAGAGCATACGGAATCATGATCGGTGAGAGCGTCATGGGATCCAGCAGGCTTTGGGCATTCCCGCAGTTTTTCGCAGCACATTTCTCTTCATCCAGATCGACGTTCGGTTGTCCATGTTCGTCTCGCTGCAAGCGTGAAGCTGTGGCGCGAGCGATGGGATGTCCTTCCCCTGCCTGATGATCGTCATCAGCCTCTGGGCGTGCGTCACGCAGCTCGGGCATGAGTTCTCCCACTCGGCGTTGCGAGGGCAAGCCACGCAGATTGTGGCTCGTCGCAGCGCCTCCTGCGCCGGCTCCAAATCCTTCCCATGCCCCTCGTTCATGGCGTCCACAGCCCACTGGATGATCTTGTCCACAAATCGTGCGCCCACAGTGAGCGCCTTTTGAGCCACGGTCGCCCTGACGTTGATCGCTCCCTTCGGACCGACGCCCTGACACTGGCGCGGGAAGTTAGTGCAGATGAACACGTCGATGTCGCCCTTCGCATCGCCCACGCCGCGCTGGTTCTGCAGTCGCCAGTTGATCACAGCCACGATCAGCTCGTCGTAGGATCCAGCCTCGATGCGGTGCTTGCGCTCCTGCAAGTAGTGCCAACCACCGGGCGGGATGACTCCGGTGATGATGCGCGTGCTCATCAAACGCAAAGGGCTTCCAGATGGTTCTCCTCGCACACCATCGTCACCGGCAAACCGCAGAGAACCACCTCGCCATTGCGGATCGCCTCCCAGACGCCGGGCAGTTGGCTGTGCTGCGACAGGATTTCGCACAGCTCCTTGCACTCTCGTATGCCGAGGTACAGTCGCTTCGCCTCCACGCCGTTGCAGATCGCAACGCTGCGCTTGCGGTACGCACGCTGGATCAAACTATGTGCCTGAATGTCGCACGTCATGCCTTTTTGACTACCACATAACGAGCGGAAAGCAAGTTTTATTGCTGATTGCAAGCTGATCATGCGTTGAAGTCGATGAAGGTGAGGCGGTCGACCACGCCAGTCTTGACCGGTGGACCCTCCTTCACTTCCGCGCCGGGAACCATTGCGGCCACGAACTCTCCCTGCATCCTGACGAGGTGAACAAGGAGCGTCAGGGAGTCGGCGTGGTCGGGGGAGTCGTAACCTCGGGCTTTGTATTCCTTCTTGCTCTCGATGCGTACAAGCCCCTGTCCAGCCTGTTTGTAGCGGCGTGTGGTGAGCTCTCGGGTGAGGACGGGGAGCTTGAGAGCGGCAGAGAACTTGAGGTAGTGGAACTCCATGAACTTGCGGGTCGCAAAGAATAGCTCGGTGACGATGCCGGAGTAGAGATCGCTCGCCCTCTCCTTGTCGTCGTCCAGCACGCGGATGTCGGTCGCCTTCTCTCCGAAATTGACTCCGAGGACTTCGGGTCCGAATTGTATGACGAGGGCATCGTGGACTCCTGTGCCGTTGCCGGTGCGGTCGACGCAGAGCCATGCGGGGGGGATCTTGAGGTTTTTGCAGACGTCCATGATTTGTTTGACCATGTCCAGCGTGTGGGTCCGGTTCAACTCGAACTGTTGCTCGACTTGGATTCCGTCCTGTAGTTTTGGAAAGATGATGGGCTTCGGGGTCGGGGTCGCCGTGGGGGTCCATCCAACCACCCGCCCATACCTGCCAATCGTCATGATCGCCATGTCACCACCCTCGAACGCCAGATCGACGGCGGCGCAGTAGGTCGTCGTCCCTTGGAAGAGGAACGCGCCTCGGCACGTCTCCACGAAGTCGGCGGGGATCGCATTGATGTTGAGCCCCTTGTCCGGGAACCATCCGCGAGCCATCGTGAAATATTGGGGGGAGGTGTCGCCGAGGGACAGGTATTGCTGATAGCCATCCCATGTCAGGAGGCCCGGAAACACCACCTTGCGCTCGGTCACATTCTCGCACTTCGCGCCATCAAGCCGTAGCGTCCACCACCCGAGGCGACTCGGCCATGACTCCGACTCCTCGATGTTGACGGTCGGCCATCCGTTCACCGGCTCCGCTCGCTGTCCGAGGCGGGATGTCTTGTCCTTAGGATTGGTCGCGCAGAAGATTTTGACATGCTCGACTCCGTCCAGCGTGATCAGGATGTTGTCGACGTCCTCCCACACGCCCTCGGGTATCTCTTCGGCTTCGTCCAGAATTACACGGATGCGGGAGAGCGTTCCGAATTGGAGGTGGGGGACTGAGCGGGGGACGGGGTGAAATCCACGCAGTCTCCCCTTGCCCTCGTCGCCCATCGGGATCGTCATCAGATGGATTCCCTGCTTCGCATCCTCCCCGACCTGTATCGACTTCTCCTTGCGGTCGCCCGGCAGCGGGAAGGCCGCGTTCATGTGCAGATTCTTGATCGCAGCGAACACGTTGCGCTTCGCGTGCTCTTCGGTCACGGAGAGCACCTTCACGCAGGTCATGGTCGGGTCGCGGATCCAGTCGAGCAGGATCCAGATTGCGAGAGTGTAGCTCTTACCCAAAGATCCGGCTCCAAGCACGATCATCTTCGCCTGCTTGGGGATCTCGCGCCAGATCATCTGGACGCCTCGCGGCTCCACGGTCACCAGCTCGTCTCCCCATATCAGCTTGGCTGCGGCTGCGTACTCACCGGTGTTCAGCAGGTTGGTGACGAGTTGCAGTAGACAGTCTTGCGCGACCTCGATGGTGAGTTGGGTCTTCGCCGGGGGCTTCTTCACCACCATGTGCTGCAGCATGTACGCTGCAGCTTTCAGGACTCGATCATCCTCTGCCTTGGAGAGGATCGCTCGAATTTCAGACAGGTGCTTGAGGTTGGATTCCTTCATACTTCATGATGGCTGGACAGGTAGAAGTTTGATTTTCTTAAATTGTGCAACTGGAATCGAAATAACTGGCTGAATGTCCGAGGCTCTTGACCGATCATCTCGCCCACAAACCCGATGTTTTGAGGCGTCCACGTTGGCAATGTTCACGAAGTACATCCCGTCTTCGCACTGGACAACAAAGAAAGCCGGAACTTCCAGCCCATTTGAAGTGAAGGTCAAACTCATCCACTTTTGAACATTCAAATAAACGGTTTTGTGGTCGTTAAGATTCCTGTCACGGCACTTGAACTCTACTATACCTACAAGGCGACCATCCTTGTGTATCGACCAGTCAATCGGGCAAAAATCGCCGAAACTTCTAAACGTGCATCCCCACGCAACGCCAAGAGCCTCCTGAGCATTCATCTCATTAGTTCTGTCTGTGTTAGATTCCTTCATGCTTCATGATGTTCGCGGTGAGCTTTAGGTGGTGCTCCATCGCTTCGACGGTCGGGAAGGTGATCACGACTTGCCGTGCGCGAAGGTCGCGGAGATATTTCGCGTGGCACTCGCGGCAGTACCGCTGCTTCGGCCTGCGAGGATTTGTGCAAGCGTTCGTAGAACAACCACGGGGAACATTCACGCCGCTTCCTCCCTCGCATCCAAAAACTGCAACCTCTCAGCGTGGACCTTGAGCATGGTGCGCTGCTGTCCATCCTTTCCCTTCCATGCGTTGAATTCGAGGCGTCCGTCGATCAGAACGGCGCTGCCTTTCTTGAGGTACTTCTCGGCGCTTTCGGCCTGCTTGCCCCAGACGTCCACGACCACGAAGCAGGATTCGGATTTCTCCTCGCCGGCTGCGTTCTTCCATTTGCGGTTGGTTGCCACGTTTAATTCGGTGACGATGTCACCTCGCTCGGATCGTCGCGTTTCGGGATTTCGGATCAGATTGCCGGCAAGGATTACGCGATTCAGTTGGGCCGACATGCAGGCTCATTACACGTCTTCGTCGCGCCCGTCAAGACTGCCATCCCTCCATACGCACCATTGCCGGAGGGCGTACCAGTAATTTCCTTCGTAGGGGGCGAAGGCGGGAGGGGCTCCGAGCTCGATGGAGATTGTGGCGACCCACGACCAGAAACCGGTGACCGTCGAGCAATCGTCATCGTTGCAGATTTTCATCGGAAATCCCGCGAAGATGACCTTGGTCATTTCTTCTGAGCACAATGAGCATCTGTTTGTTTTTATATTGGATTTGGACATGCGAATTCACCATATATTTTCATGACGGCTTTATTGTGTGAAATCGCGGCCTCCTTAGCATTATCAAAACTTCCGAGATATTTCACTTTAGAATTCATGTAGCATTGAGCAATAAATTTTCTTCCATTCCAATATACACCCTTAAAACCACTGGTATTGTTTTTTGGTAGCCCTCTATTTGCAGCATTTTGAGCTCGCGTGCATAGCCTTAAATTACATCTTCGATTATCAAGCCCGTTATGGTTTTTATGATCTATAGATTCTCCGTTGGGAGGGCATAAAATAACTCTGTGCATATATAAAGATATTGTCGTTCCATTTATAGAGGCGCTTGCCATAGCATAGATTGTTTTTCCAATCATGCGATCTACCCAGAAGTATTTCTTGATTTGTTCGTAATCATTCAATTGTATAATAGCTCGCCTTCCAAGTCGCAGCGGGATTATTACCAAATCTCCATCCACAATGGCACAAGACATCTGATCGACTCTCTTTTTTTCCTGATGCCTTTTTCTTGCCAAAGACACCTTATATGCTCGCCCTTCCATGATCATGCCTTGACGAATTGAAACTTGCCTTTGATGTTCTCATTCATGTATCGCCCCGCGCTCTCGGCCATGTCCAGCGCAAGATGTGTTTCCTCCGGCACGTTCAAGTAGTGATACGTCGCCCCGCTTTGGAATTGGACGTGCAACGTCTTTGTCTCGGGATCGTATCCGATGGAGTGGATGTTGGAGGAGTCGACCTTCTGCATTTTGACGGGAGCCTTGGCTTTGGGTGTGTTCATAGATCGAATTGTAGGACGAGTTTTTTCTGTTCGACTTGGTGTTTGTCACCGTGGATTGCCCTGTGGACGCCGATGAGGTAATCCCCCGCACGAATGGTCGACAGCAGGAACTTGAGCTTGGACAGGGTGTGCGTGATCCGCTTCAGATCCTGCGACTCGGTGGCATCCTGAAGCATCCTCATTATGTTTCTCATGACGATGGCCTTGGATTTTTCGTGCTCAATCATGGTGTCCTCGTTGATCGCTCCGAGCTTCCTCGCCATCATCACGTCCCACTTTTGGGCGCGATCAACCCAACACCATTTCGTGGATGCCTGCCTCATTGATGCTGGACCCCTCCTTGATTTCGGAATTCTTACAGTGCGGTCTGAGTGGATCGCTTGCGCCTTCACAACAGTTCTGTCGGTTCCCGCGTCACGGAAGGAGCAGAAGCTGACGTAGAGATCGTCCGGCTCGTTGAGCTGCTGGCTCCACGGGTCGCCGATGTACTCGGTGATCATGGACATCGTGTTCTTCTTTGGTCCTGAGAGCGGCGTGTCTTCGTTCATGGCGGCAATGTGCTACGATTTTTTGGATTGGTCAAGTCTCCGGTGGGGGCGGAGGCTTCCCATTCTTGAATCCCGCGATCTTCATCGCCACCTCCATCTGCTCCTCAGTCTCCGCTCGCATGATGGTTCCGTTTCCCTCGATGAGCATGTGGATGTCCAAGATGGTGCAAATCGCCTCGGCGAGCACGCCGCCCATTCTCTTCTCTTCCTTGGTCGGGTCTTTCATTTCGGGACGGACTGAGACTTGGCAGAGCTTTCCTTCTTCTGATATTTTTACGTGGAGCGTGATCATGATTTATATTTTCTTGATCCAAGCATTGAAGTCTGCTGCTGTCTTGAATTCTTGGATGGTCCGTAATTCGTGAGGTTCAAGTCCGAGGCGCTTCAGCCACAAGAATATTCGTGCCGCTGCCGAGGGTCTTGGATGTTGTTTCCATGCTCCCGTTTTTGGGTCGTATCTCCCTCGATATTCCCAGATCGCATTTCCGAGTTTGGCTATTTTCTCATTGCGATTCATATTAAATCTCCACAGTTGGGACCGGCCTCCACTCCATCTCCGCTTTGCCGGCCTTGATGATCTGAAATTCCTGCTGAAGCACGTTGTACGGCCCAAGCAATCTCAACCGGCCCGTGCAGCACTCGCTCGTCACTCCCTGATCTGGGGTATTGTGACGATTCTCGAAGTGGGCGAGACCCATGTCGGTGAGCTTTATGGACACGAATCCGAAGTCGTTCACCATTCCCTCGGTCACGACCTCGTACACTGGCCCCTTGCCGGTTCTCACAAAGTGCGCGTTGACCTCCTTGAGATTGTTCCATGCGTCGAGGCTGATCGCTTGGACTCCGCGAGGGTGCTCGGCGAAGGCTATGCCCATGCGGTGGATTTCGTTGAGTGTGTTTTTGTTCACTTGTTTCCCTCCGTGGCTTGGGAGAGGATGCGCTTGATGGCATCAACAGTTCTTGGCCATCCCATTTGTGGAGCCGATTCTTGATCATTCACGAAGCGTTCCAAAACATCCTGATCCTCCTCCGTGATCTGGAATGCCTCCTTTTCCGCAATCTTAGCCATGACCGCCGAAGCCGCGTGCTCTGCCTTCCAGTCGAGCAGATCATGGGCTTTTTTGAGAGTATCACGCAACTTCCCCACCGTCCTGTCGTTCTCGTCGGCTTGGGTAGCGAAGGATGCGTTGGCTCTTTGCAATGCCTCACGCGCCTCCCATGCCTGCTTCTCATATACTTGGTAGGAGTGTCGGAGTGTTTCCACATCCTCGCTCAACTCGTTGATCTTCTCAACTAGCGCAACGTATGGCGTCGGCTTGACAACGGAGGCGATGGCCATTGTCCACGCAACTCTTGCGATGTCCTTTTCGCGTTGAGGGAACAAATAGTCCTTGGATTGGTCTGCCCACCATTCCTCGAAGCTCTTGCTCGTACCGGCTGATTCAGGTGTGGTCATAAATTAGACGGCTGGATAGGTGGAGTTGTTTCTGCCTATATCCTGTTCGGACTCAGCATGGGTAGCCGCTCCTTATTTCGCCGTCGCCGTCGTAGGTGTGCCACCATTCATCACACTCCGGGCAACGATAGATGTCGCCAGCTTTCACGGGATGCCTCGGCCTGTCCCATTCCCCGCGAGGATGGCCGATGGCGTTCAGGCAGTGGTCGAGATTCCCGAACGTGTCGTTGTGGTCGAGTTCCGATTGGCAGTTTGGACACGTCAAGTCCGAACCATGCGCTGCTCGCAACCCTGCCGCGCTCGCGGGTTGTTCGATGGTTTCTAGCGATGGTGAGTCCATTTTTATTCGGCGGCAGGGCGCGAGAGCTTCCCGTTCGACCTATCGTATCGTGCCTTCATCGAGGTCCACGCCGAGAGAGTCACGGATGAGTTTCTTTACCTCTGCGTTTGTGCTGTCACCCATTAGCAGCAGTCGCAGCCCACGCAGTTCCTTTTCGTCCGCCGCCCACTTGTGCAGGTATTCGTCGGCCCGTTCCTTGTCGCTCTTGTCGTGGTATTCGTTGCGGTGTATCGTGAGAATGTGCCAACGGAAGATTTCCAGATGCCGCCTCGTATTCTTGCGACTTCCGCCAAACTCATTAATTGATCCGCCACTCCATCCAAAGAGCCATCCGAACAAGCGGCAGCGACGGGGCAGCATGCTGTAGAATCGGTCTCGCTTGGGTGATGGAATGCGCTTAAACGGAAGCTGAATTGTGATGATCGTTTCCATGATTCAAATGTGTTTTTGTGCTCATTTTAGTGTAGCTGGATATGTGGAGTTGTTTCTGCCTATATCCTGTTCGGCCTCTCCTTTGGCGTCTTGAATCGTGCATGGCAGTAGCGGCACGAAAGGCGCGTGTAGTCTTTGTATCCGAAGGCGTGCGGATGCCCTGCGTAACCCATGCCTTTCTTTCCGCACTTCGGACACTTTGCGCGAGCCGAGCGAACGAGGCCGAACCATGCGCTGCTGCCAACAGAGTGGGGCGATTGAGTCTCAGTGTTCATCGTTGCCTTTCTTCGCCCCACCCTGCGGCAGAGCTTGGTCGTTAGGTGCAAATAGGTCGCCTTCCGGTGTGCGTTGCTTTTTTCTGCGCGTTTGATTCTCAAACAGGGCGAATGATTCGTTGCCGCTTATTGCCAACCTATCGTCGGTATCTATTTCGAGTCCTATACTTTCAGCCTCCTGCTTTGAATAGACTACCTTCGCAAACTTTAGCCCGTGCTGCTTTATTAGCGCATCGTGCTTGCCGCCGTAGCTGGCTTGCAGACACAGGTTAAATGGTATCTGGTCTTGTCGAGCCAGCCAGAACGGAACAGACTTCGTGAACGCCCAAAACTTTACAGACGGCCTTTGCCTACATACTTCCAGCCATCCGTCGAAGTAGTCCTGCGAGAAAAAATCGCCGCCAGCGTGGATTCGGACGTGAGTTGCTTTTTCCGGCCAGCACGCCAACAGCGTCTCTGCCACAGCCTCAGGCGTTTTGCCGCGCACAGCCTCGAAGTTGTGCCACGCCTTTTCTCGCACGGCTGGATAGCGTTCAGTTGTTGCCGAGTAGCATTTGAAAGTCTGGTGTTCGCCATTTTTTATCTTGCCGGTTTTGCGGTCTGCATACGCCAGACATTCTAGCGCACCGGGACAAGTAAAACCGGACGGAAGATTCCAAGTAAAAACAGGAAAACCGAAATACTTGTTGTTGTCAGTAAATCCAAACCTTGCACCTAACACAGCGGTGGAGCTAACCACGCCCCCGCTTTCCGATTGAGATTCATTTGTCATTCGTATCCTTTCCGTGCGCTCCACCCGCGTTTCCGGCGTGGCAGCTCACCTTATCGTTCTGCCGCCGTATCACGCCTCGGGTTTTCGTTTCGCCCACCGAGCGAGGGCAGCTTTTCGCGCCTGCAATTTCGAACGCGCCTTGCTTTTGCCCGTCCCGCTCGCGCCGCCTTTTCGTCCAATCGCGGCGAGATAGGCGGACACCGCATCGCCAGCACTCGGCTGACCCGTCTTGGAGTTCTTCGAGGTCATCGTGTCCTCCGCACAGATATTTTGACTTCGTATTTGTCATACGTTCCGTATTCCTCGCCGACCAGTTGTTCCCGGATTTGCTTTGGAGTATCGTTCGTTGCCCAGAATCGCCGCACGAGTAAGCACCCCTTTGTGTCGCGCACGATTACAAGATAGAGTTTCATGGTTCAGCCTTTCTTCGTGGTTTGTTTCTTGCTTTCTTTCATGCCTTACTTTTGCATACGCAAGCCGCTTGCGCAACATAAATCGCAAACTATTTTTGACCCCTGCCAGAGCATTGATTTCATTGACGATTAAGGCCGGACGGCACAACCAATCGTTGCAGGAAACGGCGGGATTACGTCTCATTTGCAATCCGCGCCTCCTGCCCCGCCGTTCCTGAACTCTGCGTTCGGCGAAACCGGCACACTGGGCCAAAGTTCCACTTTTACTATTTCGTCAGTTAGGAAGTATCCATTTGCCCAATCATGCGCTTCCTCATGCGTTGCTTCTACCATCAGTATGTGCAGCGTTGCGTATTCGCCCGGAAATTGACGCTGATTCTCAGGGCGTCGAGTCACACGCCAATACCGGGATTTTGCCGAACCATGCGCTGCACTTAACCCGGCCATGCCGCTCTCGTTGCAATCTGTGCTCATAGTGGGCCGGGAAGGTGAGCTTGGTCGCATGGGATTTATAGATTGAGATTGGCTTGTTGGACGCTGAGATTCTTCGGACCTCCAAAGCGTGATGCCATAGCCATATTGATCGCCTTCAGTTCTGCAATCTGCAATAGCGCCTCTGCATATTTTTCTTTGAGCGTCGGCTCCTTCTCAACCTCTTTCGGGAATGCATCTGTGACATCCCATGTCATGCAGGTGACGCCAGTGACGCCGCAGATGCGCTTGCCGTTTACAACGTGGGCGATGAGTCCTTGCCGAGCCAGCTCAGAGAATCGTGGCGTGATGGATGGCTTGGAGATTTTCTCGGTGGGATAATTTGCGGCTATCGTGACCCACGCCTCGTTCTGTGTGATCGGACCGTTTTTGTACAGGCATTCGTAGACCTGACGAGCCCGGTAGCTGATCAGCTTGGATTTCATCGCTGCGGCGTATGCTTCTATTGAGGTGCGTCTCATTTTAGGATATATTTTCCGATTGACCAGACGATGAGGATGAACGTGATGAGCTGGATTGATTCGGTGATGTGGATGGCGATGCGGTTGTGGTGGATTTCACGCAGCCTGCGACGAGGTGCGTCCAAAAGGCGTGTGGAACGATGGATCCCGAGTGTTTTGTCGGCTTCGTTTGACGGCTTCATTGAGGTGTTTTTTTTCTTTTTTTGTCAGGCAAATACGAAGACGAAATTTCTTTTCGCGTGGGTCAGATTTCATGGCGCTTCCTCCGGTTCGGCGAGTCCATTGGTTGTGCTGAAGTCGAGATGTGAGGCGGACCGCTTCTCTTGGTAGCATTCCGCAGCTCCGAGCGCCTCGGCGAGTTTGAGTTTGGCGTCCTTTCCTTTCAGCCCGGTCTTCAGCTTGAAAATCTTCTCCAGCTTGACCACCGACACGTCCACGCAGTCGCGGAACTCGGTGTCATTGACCACGCTGGCCACTGCGGAGAATGCTTTTTGGGCGTCCGTGATTTCCCGCGTGATCTTGCCGGGCTTCAGGCGCAGTCCGGGAATGACGCGGTTCTCGGCCTCGGCCAGAGCAACCATGCGGTAGAGCGATTGCTTGATAGCCTTGGCGCGTGTCTCGAAGAGTCGGACGGTCCTCAACACTTCCTCCGCTTGGGAGAATGCGATCTCGGATGCGTTGATGGTCGCCACGGCTCCAGACTTCTGCTTGAGCGCCTCGCAATCGTGACGTGCGCGGCAGTATCGGCACGGCTCGATGTCGGGCTGGAGCGGGGCGTCGGGCTTCTCGCAGTTGGCGAGGATGAACTCGATCTGCTTCTCGCAACCTTCTAGGACCGACTCCGTGTAGTGCGCGAGCGGATACGCCCTGACGCCGCCCACGTCTATGCGCGGCTGGACGATGGCGCAATAAACATCGGTGACCATGAATTCCTGTGCCACGCAAACTGCGTAGGCGCGGAGCTGGAGGTTGCGCTCCGTTTCATCAACGGGGTTTCGTCCGCACTTGTAGTCGATGACGAGCGCCACGCCTGCATGGATGGCGACGAAGTCCGCATGTCCAAATACATCGTCGTTGAGGCGCAGGGTGATTTCCCGGTGGATCTGCGGTTGCTGAAGCCCGAAGATCTCGGATTGTATTTGCGCGGTCTGCTTGTCCATCTGGGCGCAGAGCCATTGGACTTCATCAGGTTCTCCGGTCCGCTCGACTGATGGATTGGCGACCAGTGCGTGGACGTGATTTCCCTCGGAGGAATCCTCGTTGTCGGGCTCCTGCGGGAATTTGGATTCGGCTCGGGCTGAACCGGGGCAGGCTGCTCGCCTGTGGAGATTTGAGGCTGATGTTGCGGGGCGTGTCATGGGTTTATATGTAGAGATTTCAGCTTGGAGTGCAAGCTAATAATTTTGCGTTGTTTCCATCTAGCATTGTCTTCATAAATTATCGCACGCCGGTTGAGATTTCCTTGTAGATGCGGCATCCCGGCAATTCGCGCAATCCCTTGCGTATCTCGTCGTTGATTTCGATCATGATCGGCTCCAGACGGACGAGGTCGCTCCGCTTGGCGTAGAGGGCGTGGATGTCGAGCACCTCGCACTTCCACGTTTCGCGCACCACGGACCCCTCGGCTTTGGTTGGGATGGATTTGATGATCTCCTTGGATAGCGCGACCTGCTCCTTCTGGAGCTTCGATCTGTCAACTATCGCTTTCGACATGCGCTCCTGCTCCAGATTGTGGAGGCGCAGCTTCTCCTCTTCATTCCTTGCCACCTGTTGAGCGCGACGTGCTGCATCTGCCGCTTCACGCTCGGCATCCTCCAGTTTTTTCTTTTCGGCGGCGATGCGCTGGCGCTCGGCTTCGATCTTGGCCTCGGCTTCTTCGGAGATCCGTCGTTTCTCGGTCTCGAAGGAGTTGACGAGGAGGCTGACGCGCAGGTACTCGTCAGTCGCCTCTTGGACGAATTCCTTGGCGAGCGTGTCGATGTTCTTGCTGATGGCAAGCATGGGCGCTTTCACTTCCTTGCGGGATGCCTCTGTGCCGTTGATGACGACCTTGAGCGACTTCATGGCCGACAGCGCGATCTCCTGTGAGAACTGATCTCGGACGAATGTGATCTCCCGCGCCTCGCTGATTGCAAGCGCCTTCTGCGCGTGAGCCTCGGGAGCGATCTGGATGTCGACGTCGCCGATGTTTTTAAGCAGTAACAGGTTCATTTTCCTTCCTTTCTTCGATGCGAACAACGTGGTTGAAGTTCACTGCGGCAGCGGACCCGCCGGGGCAGTCCAGTTGCAGCACGTTTCCGATGATTGAATACACCTTTCCGTGGAAGCGGATGGGGTTGGTGTAGTTGCCGTGCTTCGATGGAACGAAGGTGTTGGTCACAGGGTCGATTGTGCCACTGCCGTCGAATTGCGAGTCCACCAGCTTTACGCAGTGGACCGTGTCGCCGATTTTGATGTCTTCGAGGTTGAACATATGGGTTTATTTCGTTGCGAACTGTTTGTTGATTTGAGCTTTCCACTTTTCACAGTTTTTGGTGAAAAAGGCGACTTGCTGCTCGGGAAGGTCGGCGAGCTTCTGGCTGTCGGTGAGGTATCCGTTGAGCTTCAGCCATGCGGTCGCTGCGGCCTCCCCGATTTTATGGGTGTTCATGGCCGCGAGGAGCAGTCCGAGCGGCTTCACCTCCACCGGGGCATCAGGCTGCGCTGTGGAGGCTTGAGCGGGTTCGACGTCCCAATGATCCTTTTCATGCATGTCGGGCTCCGGGCTCTTCTGGTCGTCCACCGGGGCGTCGGGCTGTACCACGGGGTCAGGAGTCGGATCGGGCTTGGGGATGTCGAGGAACTTGGCGTCGACCTTGGCTTCGACCGTGGTGATCACCGGTTCGCGTTCGTGCTCGTTGTCACGCGCCACGGCTTCCGCGAATTCGGCGGACATCGGGCAGGTCTTGGCATTGCGCTTGAGGACCGTTTTTTTGGCCATCTCCTCCCAATCCGTAACCCAAGGTCCGGACTGTCCGGCGCGGCTGCGGTTGCGCGTCGTCTCGATCTCGGCGCGGGTCATGAACGCGAATTTCGGATGGGGAGACCCCTTGATCCTGATAACGGAGTACACGCCGGTTGCCGCTCCGGGGTCGGTGAGCGCCGGGACGTGGATGATGTTGGGCGACAGTCCGAGCGTCAGCTCGAATCGGTCGTTGGCATGTACCACGTAGGCGTCGACCATGTCGACCATGCCCGAGCGGAAGGCGAGGTCCACCAGCCCCTTGTATCCGATAATGAGGGTGCAGACGACGATGTCCTTTTTGCGGTCACGGTAGGGGATGAGGTAGGCGCGGCCCATGACATTATCTGGTTCGAGCCCGAGGGCGGCACAATCCATGAGGCAGCTCAGGAGCGAGGTGGTGGTACACTCCAGCAGTGCCGGAGTCTTATTGATAGTGGTGAGCGCGATGCGGATCAAGCGGTCGGCGTCGACGTGCTTGGGTAGCGCCTTGATGATCTCGTCGCGCTGCTTGTTGATGAGGTCGCGGATCACCTCGCGTTGAGGTTTCACTTTGACGATGGGTGCGGATTCTTGCATATGTTTTTGGTGTGCGTTTTTGGTTGGTAAAATGACGGGTGGTTTTTTGATGTGGAAGCCTATTAAGCAACATTCCAAGTTGCCCCGGTAATTGGTGACGGACGCTGGACTTGCACCAGCAGGTAGGGGGCGTTGCCGTTCCCCTTAGACCCTTGCGGGTCCGCGTCTAATATTTTCGCCAGTCCGCCTAAAAAATTTCTCGCCCGACCGGGGCAGCCAAGTCCCCGGCGCTCCGAAAACGGCATGAAGAGGGCCGCCCGGTGGCCAACCGGAGAGTTTGAGCGAGAATTCTGGCAGAGCATAGCGGTGTCAGGGAGCCTTAGAGCGAGCTTATCCCAACGTGTTACATCTCGCCCCTTATGTTGCCAAAAATTTGTCATGAAAATTTTCCTCCCGGCCCATACAAGCGCCGGGAGGGGTTGAGGGTTAGGAGGGCAGCGCGAGGAGGTTCTCGAACGCCGCGTCGTTGTGGGCCGCGCCGATGAGGGCGTCGGAGATGCGGCGGTTTGCGGTGTGCGCGAGGCCGTAGCTGCGGCTCTCGACCTGATGGGTGAGCACCTCGGTGGCGGCGTTGTACAGGCTCCAGAGGTTGCGGGGCTGGTCGGCGAGGTGGGTCGGGTGCGCCCACACATGCTGGATCGGTTCCGCGATACGGTTGGAGATGACATTGCGAGTCACGAAGTGTTCGAGGATCAGCTTGCCCTGCCCCTGTGTAACACCACGCTCGGCGAGGATGCCGAACTCCTGCGCGACCGTGTCAAACTGCTCGACCGAGCTGCGGACCCCGTCTTCGATCACCTGAAGGAAACCGTCGAGACCGGTGTGGCGCTGGTTAATGTTGAACTCCGCGCCCGAGCGGACCGCCCCGTTGAGGCAGACGAGCCGAAGGATGCCGAGGATGAAGCGGATGCCCGTGCATCCGTCGAACGAGTTCTGGATGGTGAGGCGAAGCCCGACCTCGTCGCCGATGCCGTGGATCTTCGTGGTCTTGTCGCGGAACTCGAAGCGGCGATTGAAACGCGCACCGTTGCGCTCCACAAACGTCTCGCTTTTGGTGGGGGTGAGGCCGAGGTTTCCGAGCCCACGGTTGACCGCGCTGACGAGGTCGTGGTTCTGCACCACCTCGTAGCGGTCGCTGACGCAGGCCAGAGCCTCGCCGGTGTCGTCGCGCACCGTGGCGCACAGCTTCGTTGCCACGTTGCCGGGCAGGAAGAGCGGTTGGAGCGAGACGTTGTAGTTGGGGATTTCGATGGTATTTTGAGTGTTCATTTTATTTCTTTCTTTGGTTGCTTGTCAGAGCGTAATGCCCTGAAAGTGTTGGGAATCTATCACTGGTCAGCTTGCAGTGCAAGCATTATTTTCATTTTTCTTTTGGAGCCATTCTGCGAGGGTGATCGTGCCGGTGATGGCGTGAATCTCGCAATCCTTGCCGTCCCATCCTCCGAAGCGGTAGAAGCTGCCGCTGCCTGCCTTTTTAAGCGCTTCGTTGACCTTGCTGGTGGAAGCGTCGGTCAGCTTCAATGTGAAGCCTTGGGAGCCTACCCGGACGGCAATGCGGAGGGTTTTGACAACTTTGGACTCGAACACGTCGATGTCGTCAGCGCTGGTGATGATGCGGTCCGGGGCGTTGCTGGCCTGCCATGTGGGTTTGGTGATGGGCGTGCCTTCGATGGTGTTGGCCGGCGTGCTCCATGACCGTGTCGGGTCGGAGAGGTCGAGGGACTTCCAGACGGCTACGCCTCCCCGGTTGGCGATCCAATCGGCGAATTTGTGGGCATGCTCGGGATGGCAGTCGTGGCGAGTTTCGATTTCAGTGACTGAGATGTTGTTATCTGTGATCATTTTATTTTCCTTGGTTGAGTTTGATTCAGTGTTCATGTGGCGTAGTCCAACTTATTTTTGCAGTCGAAATCGACGGTTATCCCCTTGCCTGCGTTCACGAACACGCGGGGCGCGGTCGCGTAGATCACTTGAGCCAGATCTGAGAGCTGGCGTAGCGTGTAGAGTGGGGTGGATTCTCCATCCACAATAACCGTGAATCGAGGAAATGTCCCCCGCTCGGACTTGCGGCACTCCTTAATGCCCAGATCCCTAATGTGGCCCAGAAGAGAGCACGCCGCCCAGTACTTGCGCTGTGTGTTGATGGTGTTCATATTTATTTCCTTTGTTGATGAGAACCTACGTCACTCCTACTTGGCTTGCAAGCAGAATCGCAATTTATTTTTGTGGGGGGTATGTATATACTAAAACGCCCACCCGACGAGTAAATAACCGAGCGCAATGGCGAGGAGGATGTCGATGAGCTTCGCCCAAGAGGGCAATCGCTCCCAAGTCCGTAATGTGAGGTGGAGATGCTTGAGGTTCATTGGTGAGCCTTCTGTAGATTGTACTGCCATTTGAGTTCTTGGTAGCAGGCGAGCCGCTTCTTGATGTCGTTTGGCTCCTGTCTGGTCGCCTCGATGATGCACTTGCGCCACACGTCGAGTGGGAGGCCGTCCTCTGTCTTGTCCTCCTGCTTGACCGCAGGTTTCTCTTTCACTGGAGCCACCGGGATGGGCTGCTGCTTGCCGATGGGGATGTAGCGTCCCACGGGATTCTTGTCGGATGGCGTCCCTCGGAAGTTGGAGATCGTGAGACCCTTCTTCTTGCAGCATCCGCCCACGATGAAGAGCGGACCGGTCTTCTCCTTGTCCGCCTGAGTCTGGTATCCATCAGGTTCGTCCGAGGTGTGGGGCTTCTCTCCCGCGAAGACTGTCGCGGCGATCAGGATCAGGATGAATGTTTGGATTTTCATTTTCTTGTGAGGCTTGAGGCGTAGTGTTGGGTGATGTCTCCGTTGGCGATCAGCGCGGCAGCGGTGCGACCGTAGTGACCTTGGAGGTGGTTGATGAGGCCCGAGTCGAGCAGCTTCTGGAAGAAGGAGATGGTTTCCTCCTCATTCAGTTCGCCGAGCTCGTAGGCGTTGATGTATCCGACGATGTTTGAGTTGTTGATCATTTTATTTCCTTTGGTTGCGATCACCGTAGCAGATACTGCTTGCAAGTCAAGCATGTATTTTCAGGCTATTTAAAGATGATGAAAAATTGTGCTTGCACTCCACGCTACAATTCACGTACCTCCGAAACATGAGCACAAAACTACATCCAGAAGTCTCTCGGTGGTTGTCCAAGCGTGGACGCCTAGGAGGATTCGCCACAGCAAAAGCCATGAGCGCCAAGGCTCGCACGAAACGCGCACGCAAGGCCGCGCTCGCACGGCATCACAAGGTATGAGCGAGGAAAAATACAACATCCGGCCCGGCGACAAATTGCCGATGGCTAGCTTGTCTCTCGACATGGCGACAGTTAGAGATCACGTCACTCATTCCATCTTGTTAAATCAGAATGCTTTTAGAAATATCATGGTCGAATGCGTAAAAAATGCTTTTGACCGGTTTGATTTCCAGCGCGAGGTCAACCGAGCCTTCGACCAGATTGTGTCACAAGCGGTTCAAGAAGGCGTGAAGGAGTATTTTCTATCAGGACCGGGCGAGAGCATTCTTGAGCAGGCAATTGACCAAGCGGTGAAGGCTTCTTTCAAAAAGGCATCGACATGATCCGCAGAACCCCACTTCGCCGTACCGCATTCCGCCGGTGCTACATGCCCATGAAGCGGACGCCTATCCGCAGGGTGTCGAAGCGCCGGGCAACCTTGCTGCCGAAATTGAGGCGAGTGGTCGCCGAAGTGCTCGCGCGTGATCCCATCTGCATTTGCTGCAAGAAAAAACCGAGTGAGGAAGCGCATCACCGGAAGGGCCGGCTCGGACCGCTCCTGCTCGACAAGAAATTTATGATCGGATTATGTAAAACTTGTCACTGTAAGGTGACGCGCAAGGTGGCGTGGGCGCGGAGAAAAAAGTTGACACTTTTGCGATATTGAGATACCTAGAAAAAAGCAGAAGCCGTTTGGAAGCGGCATGGGACCAGAATGAAATCACCAATCCATAATCTTCAATTCTCCGTTGCGTTGTCCGCTAAAGCGGATGTGTTTGTCGGCTGTCAAAGGCCAACTCTCTGCACCTTCCAGCAGCGCATCGGAGAACTGAATTTTAGAACTTGATATGCCACAACGATTCTTAAAGCCGGGCATCACCACCAGCACCGCATGGAACGAGGTGGGATGGCAGGCGCAAAGTTTTTATGTCCGCCTCCTCACCTTGGTTGATGACTACAGGCGCTACGATGCCAGATGGCAAATCCTGCGATCCTACGCCTTCCCTCTTCACCAAGAAATCACTTGCAAACAAATGTTATCACTGTGCGAACAATTGCACTCACATGGTTTGGCGGTCTTTTATCGCGTGGACGAAAAAGAATACGTCCAATTGACCAAGTGGCGTGAAAAAGCCCGTACCGACTCCCGCTTCCCTGTGTGCGACGATTCCTGCGAACAAATGTTTTCAAATGTTAACAAATGCTCCCTTCCCTCGCCCTCGCCCTCGCCATCGCCATCGCCATCGCCGGATGCTGGCGCACCTTTGGCGATTCCCGATTCTCTGAACACGGAGCGGTTCCTCGCAGTCTGGAGTGAATGGCAATCCTTCCGTCGAAAAGGGAAGCCCTGCAAAGACTGGCCGACGATGTGGAGAAAACAGCTTGAAGAATTGCAGTCGTGGGGAGTTGACGCTGCGATAGTATCCCTCAATAAATCTATGGCGAGCGGATGGCAGGGAATTTTTGAGCCGAACAATCGCAATGGTAAATCGACGTCCGATGGACCCATCAAACTCAATCCCACCATGCGGGAACGTGATGCTGCTGCCGGCATCATCCACCCATTATGAGCGAAGCCCCTCAAACACCTTGGAGCGAGGAAGCCGAGCGATCTGTGCTCGGAGGTCTTCTTCTCAATTCGCAGAGCTGCCTTGACGCCTGCATGATGGCGCTGAGCCCGGAACATTTCTTCCAGCGATCTCACGCCATTATTTTTGCAGTAATCTGGGAGATGTCGGTTGAGAACGCGCCGGTTGATGCTGTCACCGTCCGTATGCGACTCAAGGACACTGGCAGACTGGAGGAGGTCGGAGGAGATTACGCCATCGCTCAACTCGCGGCGGGAATGGCAACCAGCGCCCACGCGGAATATTTCATCGCGGTCATGGTGGAAAAATATAAAGCGCGGCGACTGATCGAGATTTGCACGACTGCGATCCGCGAGTCATATGCATCGAGCGATGCGATGCCACAACTTGAACAGGATCTCTTTCGACTCGCCGCAGGGGTGTCACGCGAAGAAAATGAACTGCCGCACGGTGTAAAGGAATTTGAGCAGGAGATATCGCTGCGAGACGGCGGGGAGAGCTCGGTCGTTGGACTGCGAGTCGGAATTGGCGCATGGCAGCGTTGCTTCGGTGGAATTCTGCCTTCGAGATATTACGTCATCGGAGGTCGTCCCGGCATGGGCAAGTCGGCCATGCTGGAGCAGCACTGCATTGCAGCTTTAAGCGAGGGAAAGCGGGTTCTGTACGTCAGCAGGGAGTT
>Ga0315275_10000880_pt1 | contig 25477 bp, 23 predicted proteins | sample YL17G03_0_MG_FD_205557 | JGI IMG/M metagenome (GOLD analysis project Ga0315275, IMG submission 205557) | Sediment microbial communities from Yellowstone Lake, YNP, Wyoming, USA - YL17G03_0 | ecosystem: Environmental > Aquatic > Freshwater > Lake > Sediment | place: USA: Wyoming | collected...
TTCTTTGATGCTGAAGGATGGATAAACGAAGGCTCCAGACAGATTGGGCTAACGACAAACATGAAGCATGCGATGCGCTCGCTCCAGCTGATGCTTCTGAGATTCGGCATAATTTCTTCTCTAAGGAAAGTCGGGACCAAAGGCAGTTTTGCGAAGAAACAGAGATATTGTGTAAGGATAACCGATTACGAGTCACTAAAAAGGTTCGGGAGGGAAATAGGCTTTTCCTCCAGGAAAAAATCTGATATCTTGAAAAACATTCTTCGCAATTCAAGCGAAATGACATACTGCGATCAAATCCCAATCAAAGGAAGCTACGTGCTTTCGCTTGCACACAAACTTGGATTAACGACTGACGATTTCCCGAAAACCCAAGATTTCTTTTTCGACAAGAAAAATATGAGTTACAGGATATTCAGGCAGAACATATTGCCCGTGTTCAGAAAAAAGAGCCCGGGCAGCGAAATCACAAAATTCCTGGAGAATATCGCTGCATCCGATATCATATCGGCTAGAATAGCATTTAAAAAACCGATAAAAACTGATGGATTTTTTTACGACATGGAAGTCCCTGCTTGCGGAAATTTCATAGCTAACGGTATAATACTCCACAATTCACAGGCGCGTTACGCGCGCATACGGGAAGGCCTTCTGAACGATTTCATGAAGAAAGTCGGTGAAGTCGCCTCCCAGCAGTTCACCGAATTCAAGGATATGGTTGGCGTTATAGTCGGAGGACCCGGCCCCGTCAAGGACATGTTCGCAAAAGGCGACTTCCTTAGATACGATTACAAAAATAAAATAATCTCAATAGTTGACACTTCATACACGGGCGAATACGGCCTCGGCGAGGCGATTGACAGGTCGGAAGAAGCGCTCAAAGAGGCGGGCGTGATGAAGGAAAAGAAATTGCTCATGAGATTTTTCAATGAACTGGGCAAGGATTCCGGCCTGGCGATATACGGCCTCAAAGAAACGGTGGAAGCGCTAAAGAAAGGGACCGTCGAAATCCTGCTGGTATCAGAGCACTTGGACTGGGCCAAGGCAAGAGTTCGCTGTCCCAAATGCAGCGAGGAGAAGGACGTGGTGTTGACAAGGGACAAGCTCGAAAACCTGAAATGCCAGAAATGCAACGAGCTTTACGAAATCCTAGCCGAGAAAGACCTGACGGACGAGATAATCAAGCTGGCCGAGGAAATGAGCACGAACGTCGAGATGATTTCTTTAGAAACGAAAGAAGGCTCGCAGCTCAGGGAAATGGGCGGAATAGGCGGGATACTCAGGTACAAGGCTTAAGCCTTCTTGGCAGGTTTTTCGTACTCTTTTTTATAAACCAGCGAGAATATGACGGGAATCGCCAGCCCCATGGACGCTCCGGCGACTATATCTATGATGTTGTGCACTCCAAGGAAATACCTTGATGAAGCTACCATAACAGATACGGCGTACAGTGACAAAAACTTCTTTTTTCTCAGGCTGATGCAAAGCGATGTAACGACCGAGAATATCGCTGCGGAGTGACCGGAAGGGAAAGAACTGTCGACATCGCAATACGGGTTGCAGTTGGCCGCGCCGTGCGCGCACGGGATGCACGGCCTTTCCGTGTATATGGCGTTTTTTAGTATGAGGACAAGTAAAAGCGTCGTGGCTACGCTTGGTATGTAAATGTACATGATTTTTTTGAGCAGTTTCCTCTTGCTAGGTTCGAGTTTTTTCCTGAGCAGAAAGTAAGCCACCGCTAAAATAACGGTTGAAAAAGCCCACATGGTAGGCTCTCCGATGAGCGTGACAATATACCAAAAATCCATGAGAATCAATTATGAATTGGTTAACCCTGATTAAATGCTTACTGCTGCGACTCTGTGCTGATGTGCTTTATTTCGACCGGGTCTTTGCCGTCAAAATTCCTGAAAGATTTTCTGAAGAAAACCAGGCGCTTCTTTGAGCCGGGTACAGAACCCTCTATGAATATGTAATTCTTCCTAACCTCGCCGTAATTGATGAAGCCGCCTTTGATGTTCACGCCGTCCTTACCTATCTTGACGAGCCTTTTGTTGAACTCAGTTCTTGTCTGGAAGCCCATCTGTCCTGCCTGAGCGATTGCGCCGGGAAGGACTCTGCTCGGCGTGACCGGGCCCATGGTTCCCAGGTGGCGCATCTTCAACTTGTTTTTCCTGCTCCTGATCTTGATGTTGAATCTTTTAACGGGTCCCTGGTAGCCTTTGCCCTTCGTCACCGCTTTCACATCCAGGTATTCGCCCTCGGAAAACACTTCGGAAACGTCAAGCTCCTTGCCGAGTTTCTCCTTCGCGTATTTCCATTTCTCTTCGACGGAACCGGAAAGGTCAAGCTCGAAGACTTCTGGTTTTTTCTTTTTTATCGCCGTCTCCCTGGGTTGCGTCTGCACAAGAAGGCGCACGTCGGCTACTTCGCCAAGGCGACCTTCAAAATCAGAAATCTGCGATTTCGTTTTTTTTGGCATGTCAAGCTTCCTTGAAATATCCTTCTTTAAGTCCTTCGCCCATATCATGCCGATATCAGCGAATTTGTTTATGTTCTTGCCGTAAAGCTTGATGCCGAAAACATAAAGTGGCGGGCATTCGAAGACCGATACCGCTTTCGATACTTCCATGCCGTGGGTCACGCTTTTTTTTCTCGCGTCGACTAGGATGACGTGGGTCATTCCGGCCTTGTAGCCCGCGAATTCGACAGGCTTGGTCGCGCCCATCATCTTCTGCACGTTCTCGAGCTGCGGCGAATGCTTCATCCTCGGGTATATCCTCTTCGCGCGCTTCTTGGGCCAGAATGCCCTCGAACCAGCTCTCGGCTTGTGACCTCTTGCCATAAATCATCACTTTATACTCTGCGCCCTCCGCGTCCGCCCGGCTTCCTTGTCGTGTCGTGCGGAACAGGCGTTGCATCCTCGATCCTGCCTATCCTGAGACCGGCCCTTACGAGCGCTCTGATTGCAGGCTGCGCGCCGGCGCCGGGGATTTTCTTCTTGTGGCCGCCCTGAGCGCGGATCTTAAGATGAACGCCGACCAGGCCTTTCGCTATCGCTTCCTCGGCGACTTTTCTCGCGGCTTTCATAGCAGGGAACGGAGAACCCTTATCCTTGTCCCTGCTGGTTATCATGCCGCCTGAACACCGGGCGATTGTCTCTGAACCAGTAAGGTCCGTGATGTGGATTATCGTGTTGTTGCCTGAAGAATATATGTGGGCGATGCCCCATTTCTCGTCTTTCATTGCTTACCACCCTTTGCAGTTATCTGGTTCTCCTCTTCAACTAGGACAATGTAAGAAGGGAAAACCATCTTCCTTTCGCCTACGTAAACGTGACCATGCGTTATCCTCTGCCTCGCCTCTTTGATTGTCGAAGCGAAGCCTTTCTTGAATACGAGCGTTTGCAGCCGCCTGCCGAGAATCTCGTTGGCTTTCAGCTGAAGAACCTGATCCAGGCCCTGCCCTTTCTGTATAAGACCCATGTTCACGAGCCTGTTCAGCAGGATTTGCGTCTTCCTTTCGTCCTTCACTGCGATAAGGCTTCTTGCCCTTCGCCTGAAGTTGCGCACTATCTCTTCAGCGCTCCATATCTCGCGTTTTCGCCTGAGACCGAATTCCCTGAGAATTTTTGTCTCTTCTTCTAATCTTGTCGCGTCCCATGGCGCTCTTGGCCGCATAAGCTTCTTTCTTAGTCTTCTCATAAATCATCGCTTTCTGTCTTTACTGCCAGAGGAAGCCGGCTTAGCCTTGCTCCTCTGCACCCCAACAGTTCCGCCGCTCCTGAATGAGCTTCTGGTTCTCTGGCCGCGCACGGGCTGGCCGAGGATGTGACGTATGCCCTTGTAGCACTTTATCTTCTTCATCCTGTCTATGTCATTTTTTTTGGTAAGTTCCAGTTGCGAAGTCGTAAGATGAGTCGTTATTCCCTTTTCGGGGTCATTTCTCCTGTTGTATAACCATGATGGAATGTTGTATTTATGCGGGTTGGCTATTATGTCCTCGAGCTTGTGCAGCTCGTGCTCGCTGAGTTCCAAAACCTTCTTGTGGCCGAGGTCAGAAATGTCTGATATGGCCCTTGCCATGGAATATGATAAACCTGTTATGCCAAGCAGCGCGTGTGCGACCTTCTGCGAACCGTCGAGGTTCGTTTCCCCAAGCCTTACGACGTTCTGCATTCTCCTCTCAGGCTTGGCAAATTCCTTCGTCTCTTCCTTGCGCTTGTCAACCTTTTCGGCCTTCTCCTTCTTTTGCTCTTTCCGTTCTCTTTCATCAGCCATGAATACACCCATATATACAGTATGTCAATATGTAAAGACAATTATATAAATGAATATTTAAATATTATCCGTTCTCGATTTTTGAGAACTAGGTCACTTTTCTGGCAAATTCCTCCGCTTTTTTTCGCATATCATCCGCTTGGTACAACGCCCGGCCTATGATGGCATGCCATTCGCTTCCGGCCGCGCGCGCCGCCTCGCTGATGTCGCCGCCCTGCGTTATCATGCCTGGCGAATAGAAAACCGGCTTCACTCCCAGCGCCTCAAGCATGCGTTTGTATTCTGCGATGCGCTCGGGCTTGTTGCCGGGCACGACGAAGTCTCTTACGCCCAATGATGCCGCAAGCTCGTATATTGCCTTCGGCGCGCTGTTAAGTATGAAGCCGCCGTCGCTCTCCAGGTACTTAGGATGTGTCATCTCCCCGCCTATTATGACGCCTAAGCCTTCATTGTGCGCGGCCTCTATCCATCGTTTCTCCGTCTCCGGCCCAGCTTGGGGGAAGAGAATGACCGCGTCGACGCCTTTGCACGCTTTCATGAACTTCTCGCCAGTGTCGGGGATGTCCGTCCCAGCTTTCTGATGGTCGTAAATTATCGGCAGTTCCGTGTGCCTGCGTATCGTGTGTATGACGCTTTTCATGCCGAAAGGTATGACCAGCTCGAAACCAATCTTGTAGCCGCCAACGCCTTTGACGTCGCACGTCTCCCTGACCAGATTATCCAGTACTTCCAGCGTTGCGACGTCGCATGCGGGTATTATGCTTCTGTCCGCTTTTATTATTTTCATATCATCACCATTCGCTTATTCGAAGCCCATTTTGCGGCCCCAGTTCGGCGGATCCTTGTTCCATTCGAGCACTTTCGCCGCCTCGTCATCGCTTATGTATTTCATGGAGCCGGCGACTTTTATCAGCGTCGTGAAGTCGCTCAATGGTATGAGTTCGCAGTTCGCGTTGCGAAACGCGTCATTCGCCTTAGCCATCTCATACGTGAATATCGCTAGGCAGTGCTCTACCACGCCGCCCTGACTCCGGACCGCTTCGACGCCGGCCACACTGGAACCGCCAGTCGATACAAGATCTTCGATTATTATGACCTTCTGACCTTTCCCGAGCCTGCCTTCGATCAGGTTTTCCTTGCCGTGGTCCTTCGCTTTCTTGCGAATGTATATCATAGGCTTGCCGAGCTTCTCCGCCAGCCATGCCGCGTGGGGGATACCCGAAGAGGCGATGCCGGCAACTATGTCGAAGTCGAGATTCCGCTCTTTCACGACTTTCGCAAAGCAATCGATTATTTTCGCGCGCTTTTCAGGGTAGGACATGACCAAGCGATTGTCGCAGTAAATCGGGCTCAGCATGCCCGAGGCGTACCTGTATGGCTTCTGCGGGTTAAGCGTGACCGCCTTTATCTCAAGAAGAATTTTCGCGACATCTTTGGCGATATCAGTCATATTCCACCCCTTTCCCTCTATTCTTTAAAACCTCTCCATTTTCAAATACAACATTGCCATTCACTAAAGTTTTCACAGGCCAACCGACAATTTCGAAGCCATCGAAAGGCGACCAGCCGCATTTTGTAAAAAGATGATCATTGCGGACTTTCTTCTGTGCCTTCATGTCGACTATAACAATGTCAGCATCGAAGCCCTCTTTTATGAAGCCCTTGTTTTTTATTTTGAAAATCTTTGCCGGGTTCTCGCACATGGTTTCAACCATTCGCTTAAGCGTAATTCGCCGCTTGTTCACAGCATCGAGCATGAGAGGCAGTCGCGTCTCGACTCCTGGCACGCCGTATACTTCGCTGGTTTCCTTCTCCTCTATCGTGTGCGGCGCATGGTCACTGCCTATCGTGTCGATGGTCCCGTCATTGAGCGCATCCCAGAGCGTGCGCCTGTCACTCTCGTTCTTAAGCGAAGGTTTCATTTTTATCAGCATGTTCTGGTCAGTCTCTGTCAAGAAAAGATGATGCGGCGTGACCTCGACAAATAAATTAGCTTTTTTGTTCTGCTTGACATAGCCAATCTCGCTTTCTGTGCTTATGTGGCAGAGGTAGAATTTTTTCACCAGCTTACCAGCGATGTCTATCGCCTTCCTGACATTTCTGCCTTCCGCGTGTATCGCGCATATGCGCGATTTGTCTATTATGTTTTTTATCATGTCATCATCCTGTATGAGCATGTTGCCGGTCGAAGCGTCCATGAATATTTTCACGGAAGCGATACCTTTCGCTTCCTTTATCTCTTCCAAGTTTTCGATGGATGAGCCGAAATGAAAGCCAAAATTGACTATGGATTTTTTTGATGCAAGCTCTGTTTTTTCTTTCAGAAGCTTATGCGTTAGGGTAGGCGGCTTCGTGTTTGGCATGTCCAACACGCTGGTTACGCCGCCAGCTGCAGCCGCGTGGCCGCCAGTCTGAAAATCTTCTTTGTGAGTCATGCCTGGCTCCCTGAAATGGACGTGGGGGTCAATTGAGCCTGGAAGCACAAGCAAGCCAGAAGCGTTTATTTTTTCATCTGCCCGTATTTTTGCGCCGGTTATTTTCGCGATTCTGCCGTTTTCAATGAGAATGTTTTTTGTTGTCAGTTCGCCATTTATGTATGCCAGGCCGTTCTCGATAGCTATGCTTCTCATTGGCATCTCCATTTTACGTAATCGCTTATCGCGACTTTCTCGCCCGTTTTCAGGCGCGCGAAACTGCCAAAATCTCTGATTTTCCTTAGATTAATGGAAGAAAACACGGGCCCGTCCTTGCATACGCGCAAACCATCGGCTTCGCACTGCCCGCATACGCCGAAGCCGCATTTCATGTAGCGTTCGAGGCTCGCCTCGCATGCGACGCCGTACCGCTCGCAGAGCTCGAAGACACGCTTCATCATCATCTCCGGTCCGCACGTGTAGACAATGCTGAATTTCTTCTGCTCAAGTCTGCTTTCGAGTATATCTGTCACTAAGCCCTTCGCTCCAGCCGAGCCGTCGTCTGTTGTGATATTTGCGCCTTTGAAGCGCTTTCCGAAAATTATTCTGTCTTTTGATCTCGCGCCCTGGATGACGAAAGGATTTTTCAGCCTTTCTATCAGCACAGAAAGCGGCGCGACTCCGCAGCCGCCTGCAACCACGCAGGCGTTCGCTTTCAGAGTGAAGCCGTTGCCATACGGGCCGCGGATACCGATGCTGTCGCCCTCCATCATATTGAAAAGCGCGCTTGTGAACTTGCCTTTTTCCTCGACTGTTATCGCGGTTTCCTTTCCGGTGTAGGAAAGCGAGAACGGCTTTTCGTCAAGGCCTGGCAGCCACACCATCACGAACTGGCCGGGTTTGGCATCGATGCGCCTGTTTAAGAAAAACGTTTTAACGTAGGGGTTCTCATCCACGATTTCCACGATTTTTGCCATTTCCGGAAGTTCAGCCATGCGCAACACCTATTATTTCGTCGAAGCGTTTATAGCCATTCTTGTCCATCCATCCGCTCATTTCAGTGCAGATTTTTCTGAAAACATCAATACCCCTGTAATGAATTGCGGAGCCTACGCCTACCGCCTTTGCTCCAGCCATCATCATTTCTATAGCATCGCGGCCAGTGACGACGCCTCCGGTTCCTATTATCGGTATTTTCACGCTCTCGTAAATATCGTAGACGCAGCGGACTGCGACGGGCTTGAGCGCAGGCCCTGAAACGCCGCCCATCTTGAAACCGAGCACGGGCCTTCTTGCATCTATGTTTATTATCATGCCAGGACCCATCGTGTTCACGGCGGTTATGGCCGAGGCACCCGCTTTCTCGGCCGCCTTCGCGACCTCGCCTATGTTTTTAGTTATGGGCGAGAGTTTGACGAACACTGGAAGCTTCGTTCTTTTGACGACAGCATTTACAATTTCATGCGTTTTCTCCGGTGTGTCCTGGCCGGCCATTGTGCCGAAGCCCGGTGTGTGCGGGCAGGAAAGCGGGATTTCGATTGCAGAGAATTCGAGCAGTTTAAGCTCTTCCACAACTTTGGCGAAATCCTCCGGCTCCTGGCCTATCACGCTTGCGAAGACAGGAGCGCCAAGTTTTTTCAAAGCCACAAATTCCATCTTCGCGCCTTGTGCGCCAGGGTTAGAGTAGCCTACGGCGTTCATCATGCCCGCGTCGAAGGCGATGACTGTCGGGTTCTTGTGACCCTCCCTAGCTTCGAGAGAAATGGATTTTATAGTAACTGCGCCGGCGCCGTTTTTTATGACTTCCGAAAGAAGCGGACGCGAGACGCCAAGAATCCCTGAAGCAAGTATGGTGGGGTTGGCGAGCTTTATGCCGCAGAGGTTTGTTTCAAGGTTCATACCTCTCTTCCTATATCAGCTCCACGTTTTCCTTTCCCACAACCCTTTCGCAGTAATGGCATTTTATCTTGAGGGGGCTTTTGCTGAGAACATTGAATTTCGTTTTCGAGCGCTCGATATTGGTGATGCAGTTAGGGTTGGCGCACTTTATTATGCCGCTGATAACTTCGGGTATTTCGACGCTGAATTTTTTCGTCACATCGAAATTTTTTATTATGTTTATGTTCGCTTCGGGAGCGACGAGCGCTATCTTGTCGACTTCCTGCTTCGTAAGAAACCTGTCACCGATTTTTATCACGCCTTTTCTGCCAAGCCTCTTGCTCTCGAAATTCATACCCACGGTAACGACGTTCCCGCTGCCCCTGAGATTTAGAATCTCGGCAACCTTGAAGGTGTTCACCGTCGATATGTGGTCTATGACCGTGCCTTCCTTGATGGCTGATATCTTGAGCGTTCTGCCTGTCATTTTATCCTCCCGGTTACCAGTGCCAGTAATGCCTGGCGCACGGGAATGCCGTTGCCGGCCTGCTCGAAGTAGAGCGCGTGTGGCGTGTCGTCCAGCTCTGGATGAATCTCGTCAACCCTTGGCAGCGGGTGCATTATTTTTAGCGACGGCTTTATGTGCGGGATAATAGATTTGTCAAGCTTGTAGACGCCCGCGTATTTCTTGTATTCGAGCGGGTCCGGGAAGCGCTCTTTCTGTATTCTCGTTGCATAAAGCACGTCGAGCTTGCCTATAACTTTCATGAGATCGGCTTCCTCGTGGTATTTTATTTTTTTCCTCTGAAGTTCCTCGAGATACGAATCAGGCATCTTCAGCGCCTCTGATGAAATGAAGTAAAGCGTCACATTGAAATGCGCTAAAGCTGTGGCGAGAGAATGAACGGTCCTGCCGTATTTCAGGTCGCCGAGGAAGCCTATGTTCAGACCGTCAATCTTGCCTTTCGTTTTTTGTATCGTGTAAAGGTCAAGCAGCGTCTGGGTCGGATGCTGGTTAGCGCCGTCGCCGCCGTTTATTATCGGCACGTCCGACGCTTCTGAGGCGAGTCTGGCCGCGCCCTCGACCGGATGGCGCATGACTATAACGTCGGCGTATTTCTCGGCCATCTTTATCGTATCCCAGAGCGTCTCGCCTTTCTTGAGCGATGTATTGCCGGGTTCGGAGAAGCCTATGACCTCTCCGCCGAGCCTTGTCATGGCGCTCTCGAAGCTGAGGCGCGTTCTTGTCGACGGCTCAAAGAAGAGTGATGCCATGACTCTGCCTCTCATGAGCGAATGTTCGGGCTTGCTTTCAAGTTTTTTGGCCGTTTTCAGAACGTGAAGAATTTCATCTTTCGTAAAGTCCTTTATCGATATTATGTCACGGTTTTGGAACTTCATTTGAATCTTTATTTTATTGACTGAATATTTTATAAGCTTTCCGAAAACGCTTATAAATCCCTGAATAATAAAGATTTTTAGTATTCTTCAGGTGCCACTGAAAATCTTTTTACTCAGTATCTTTTTAATAGCCTTGTTGATAAGCTGGGAGCGGGAAAAACGTTTAATAAACTATATAAAGTATTATAAAGAATTAAACTAACTGTAAGTTCATGTGCGGAGGCGCGATATATGAAAAATAAAATTTTGTCAATTTTGGTCATGGGATTTATACTGCTCACTATTGCACAGGCAGGTTATTCAGCCGTTGCTGTTACGGAGAGCCTGCAAGTCATACTCACCAAGCAAAGCCCTTACCCGGTCGAGCCGGGCCAAGTCGTTGACATAGAAGTCTCACTTCAGAACAACGGCTATGGCGAGGCTCAGAACATAATCCTTGAAATAAACCCAAACAACCCTTTCACACTGCTTCCCGGACAGGAGAAGACCAAGAGCTTCTCAAGGGTCGCGGCAAAGGACCATGTTACAGCGACATACAGGCTTTACGTTGCCAACGATGCCATATCGGACAACTACGAAATCGAGTTCAATTATTACCAGGCGGGCAGCACTGAAGTCAAGAACACCGGCAAAGTGATGGTTCAGGTGCAGGGCAAGCCGAAGCTGATCCTGGAAAAGATAACAACCAACCCGGTTGATATTGAGCCGGGGGACACAGTCACCATAAATGCCGTCATAAAGAACATGGGTACTGGTTCAGCGTCGCTGATTGAAGCGAATATGATGTCTAACACGTCATATATAATCCCTGTATTTTCAGGCGGCCTGTATTATGTTGGCGAAATAAAGCCGGGCCAGTCGGGCGAAGCCATATTCGAGATGAGCATTGACAACAGCGCCGAGTACAAGACTTATCCCGGCGTGCTTGTGCTCTCATACAAAGACGAGTCAGGCATTTCCCAGACTGCAAATTTCTTTGTAGGCACTCCGGTCAGAGGAAAGCCCGTGATAGAGATTCTCAGCACGAAAATCGAAAATTCTGATTTCAAAGTCGACGTTGAAAACATAGGGACCGCGAATGCCAAGGCGCTAAAAATAATGCTGGTTCAGGGTGGTGAGGTTAAGGACTCTGCGATAGCGAATGAGCTCAGGCCGTCTAAGTACAAGACAATACGTTTCAAGGGTTTCGGATATGGCAGCGCGCTGATAAACATAACATACCTCGACGAGAACAACCAGTTTTTCAGCGAGGAAATACCCGTTTCTATAACACAGTCTTCTTATTCACAGGAAAACACGGACAACGGCTTATCGCCAATAATTCCGATTCTGATAGTCGTGATCGTCCTTGAAAGCTATTACGTTTGGAGATTGCGCAAGCAAGCCAAGAAGTAAGCGAAGGCCTGTTTGGGTAGATGTTTATGAAAAAAGTATTGTTTGAAATAAAAGATGTCTGGAAGACTTATTGTTTGAAAGAAGTGGAGACGCATGCGCTCAGGGGCGTGAATGTCAGGATAGAAAGGGGAGAATACGTAGCGATTATCGGCCAGTCCGGCTCCGGCAAGTCGACGCTCATGCATATAATCGGCTGCCTTGACACGCCGACGAAGGGAAGCGTGGTCGTCGAAGGCAGGGAAATATCCGAACTGAACGATGACGAGCTTGCAAAAATAAGAAGGCAGAAGATAGGCTTCGTTTTCCAGGCTTTCAATCTCATAGGCAGCCTGACCGCAATCGAGAACGTGGCGATGCCGATGAGGTTCAACGGCTACACAAAAACCGAGTCAATAAAGCACGCCAAGGAGCTTCTTAAGAGAGTCGGTCTTGAGAAACGCATGAATCACAAGCCCAACGAGTTGTCCGGTGGCGAGCAGCAGAGGGTCGCGATTTGCCGCGCGTTGGCTAATGACCCGGAGATAATCCTTGCAGACGAGCCCACGGGAAACCTTGACTCGAAGTCCGGAAGCGAGATAATCGCGCTGCTTGAGGAACTTCACGGTAAAATGGGCAAGACCATAGTAATGGTAACTCACGACCAGAGCCTTGCCAAACACGCCAAGAGGCAGATCAGGTTAAAGGACGGCCAGATTTTGAATGAATAATTATGCTCGATTTTGCTCTAAAGGATCTGAAAGGACACAGGGTTAGAACAATTCTAACCGGGCTCGGCATAGTCATAGCAATAACCGCGATTGTTTCTCTTGGTTCTATATCGGCCGGTATAGGCGAAATGGTAACTTCCTCTACAAGCAAAGTGGGCTCGGACACGATTTTTGTAACGAAGAAATTTGACATGTCTCAGATGTCCGGTCCTCCGACAGCGTGGCAAATTGACGACCTCACTGAGGATGAAGTCGATTCACTACGCTCTTTGTCCGGCGCAAAGCGAGTTGTTCCTGTTATAGCTAGGAATTTCGGGGGCTTGATGGAAGTTGACGCCGTCGATATGGATGATCTTGATATTTTTGGCGCGGCAGACCTCACGTTCAAGGAAGGCTCGATGCCGACCAACGATGACCAGGGAGTCGCTCTTGGCTATGTGGCGGCCGGCGTGCTCGGTGCAAGCGTCGGCGACTACATAACGCTCAACAAGAAAGAGGTCGAAGTTCTCGGCATCGTTGAAGAAGGCTACGGGTCATACGATCTTGTCATTCTCATGCCTTACAAATACGGAGAAGATGTTTATGATTTGACAGGAAGAGCGACGCAGGTGATGATAGAGCCGCAGGACGTCTCGTACGTCGAGGAGATAAAAAACACGATCACTGACGAATTTGACGATCTCAGCGCAATGACAATGGAAGACGCCCTTGCCATGACAAAGCAGATGACGCAAACGCTCGACATAATGACGCTTGGCATAGGCTTCGTTGCTTCACTCGTCGCGGCCATAGGCATAATAATAACCATGTACACATCCGTGCTCGAGCGCCGCCGCCAGCTGGGCATAATGAAGGCGGTCGGCGCTTTGAGAAGGACGATAATGAAGCAGATACTCGAGGAAGCTCTAATCGTCTCTGTGATTAGCAGCCTGCTGGCGCTCGGCATTTCATTCTTTTTTGTCGACCTGATAAACAATGTGCTGCTCGGTGGCACAAAAATCGCCGTGATAACACCGGTCCTTGCAGTGGGAGCGGTTTCATACGGCGTCATCCTTACCATACTGTCCAGCCTTTACCCTGCCTGGGTGGCTGTGAAAATAGACCCGATAGAGGCGATAAGAAAAGGCTGAACTATGCTGTGGGAAATGATAATAAGGGAGTTCAACAGGCACAGGCTCAGGACAGCCCTTACAATTCTAGGCGTGACGATTGGCATATTCCTTGTCGTTAGCGTTTCGTCGTTCTCGGAAGGCATAATCTACTACGTTAACGACCAGATAAAAATAACGTCAGGTCTTGTTACAGTGCACCAGAGCGACATAGCCGGTTTTAACATACAGACGAGCGAGATAGACCAGTCTCTGGTCACAGAAGTGGAAAGCTTGTCCGGCGTAGAGAAGGTCGCTCCCATACTTTACGCGAACATAGACAACGTCGGGACCGTAATGGGCGTCACTAAAGAAGGAGAGGTGATATTCAGGGGAACCAACATAAACGAAAAAGAAGGCCGCGATTTCGATGAGGACCAGAAGGAAGTTACAGTCGGGAGCAAACAAGCGGAAACAAACAATTACGTCGTCGGGGACTACATACAGATGGTGGAGGTGAATTTCGAAATAGTCGGCATTCTTGAGGAAACGGGTAGGGACCAGATTGACAACGGCATTATAATGCCGCTTTCCGAGCTTCAGGATCTGACAGGCAAAAAAGACACGATTACGCTGATAATGGTTCAGCCATCGACACCAGAAGATGCGGATTACATAGAGCAGGCGATAAATGATAATTTTAGTGACATTGAAGCCATGACGGACAAGAGCTTGATGAAATCCGCCAATGAAATGCTCTCGCAGCTGAACGCCATGACCTTCGCTTTGGGCAGCATAGCAGCGCTCATATCCGGCATAGTAATAATGAACGTGATGATCATTTCCGTGCGGGAGCGCAGGAGGGAAATAGGCACCATGAAGGCGATTGGTGCCACGAACAGGCAAATCCTTTTTTCAGTGCTCATGGAATCAATAGTAATAAGCGTTACCGGCGCCGTAATCGGCATACTTCTAAGCTACGGCGGTGTGGCTTTCATAAACAGCATATTGTTCAGGCCAATCGCATTGGTAACGCCAGGCCTTATCGTCGAGGCACTGCTTTTCGCGACCTCCATCGGCATTGTTTCAGGAGTTACGCCTGCTAGACAGGCCGCGAGGCTCGACCCGATAGAATCGCTGAGATACGAGTAGTTTCAGATTATTCAGCGACAAGAATTTTTAGTGCAAATATCACGGCTATGCCAAGGACGATTGTCAGAAGCTGGACTAGCGACTTCTTTGTGTCATATGCGTCCTTGTGAAGTTCAGGTATAAGGTCGGACGACGCTATATATATGAAGCCTCCGGCCGCGAACGGCACTAGGAATACACTAATGTCTTGGGCGAAGTAGCTGGCCGCAAGCGCGACTAACGTTCCAGCGACAGCGGTAAGCGCGGTGACGAAATTGAGCCACAACGCTTTTTTTCTTTTGAAGCCGCCGTGCACCAGCACGCCAAAATCACCTATCTCCTGAGGTATCTCGTGCAGGATGACAACTAATGTAGTGGTTATACCGATTGGGATGGAAGCAAGATAACTGGCGCCTATTATCAGGCCGTCTATGAAGTTGTGCACGCTGTCTCCGACGAGGTTCATGTAAGCGAACGGGTGCGGGTGGCTTTTGCTTGTCGGGACGTGACAGTGGCGCCAGTGAACCGCCTTTTCCAGTATGAAAAACACTATAATGCCCGACAAAACGGAAACCGAAACCGTCAGGCCAAAGCCGGATTCTTCGACAGCTTCGGGAAGAAGATGTATGAAAGCGCCACCAAGAAGACCGCCTGCTGAAAAACCGACGAGGTACAGCAGGATTTTTTCCAGCCTTTCCTCCTTGACTGAAATCGTGAATACGCCTATCAGCGAAACGGCGCTGACCACGAAAACGCTCGCGATTGCGTAAATCCACGTTTCCAACAAAACCATGCAATTATTTTGATTTCTGGTATAAAAGCGCGCTCGAATTTAATATTTATATGACCAATAAAGCTGCCCATCCCGCGCTTAAAAGGGAGATAACTCTGTGGCAAGCGACTCTTACTGGCATAGGCCTGATTCTAGGAGCAGGCATATATGCGCTCATTGGAAAGGCGTCGATGATTGCCGGAAACGGCGTATGGCTGTCATTCGCCTTGTCCGCGCTGGTAGCGGTCTTTACGGGCCTGAGCTATGCCGAGCTCAGCTCAATATTTCCTAAAGCCGGCGCCGAATACGTTTATAGTAAACATGCATTCGGAAAAAAGCTCGCCTTCATAATCGGCTGGCTGGTAATAATATCCGGGTTCGTATTCTCCGCCACGGTCGCGTTCGGTTTCGCCGGCTACTTTGAAAAACTCTTCGGGGCGCCTTATCTGCTGACGGCTGTGGTACTCATCGTGCTACTCTCCTTCTTGGTATTCTACGGCACCAAGGAGTCGGTATGGTTCGGAGTGGTGTCCACGTTAATCGAAATGGCAGGCCTTGTCATAGTAATCATACTAGGCATCCCTTACCTCGGCAGGGTGGATTATTTTGAATTCCCCAGCCTTACGGGCGTCTTCACCGCGGCAGCTTTGGTGTTCTTTGCTTATGTGGGATTCGAACAGATATCCCGTTTGTCCGAGGAGACTAAAAATCCGAAGGTCAACATCCACAGGGCCACGTTGATATCCATCGCAGTAACGACAATACTTTACGTGCTAGTCGCTATCTCTGCGGTCTCGATACTCGACTGGAACGTCCTAGGCGCGTCCAACGCCCCGATTGCAGACATCGCCTCGAAAATACTAGGGCCGCAGGGCTTCATCATTCTCTCCGTAATCGCGCTGTTTGCGACTGCGAACACGGTCCTCTTCATGATGGTGGCGACTGCACGCATGATTTACGGCGTAGGCAAATCGTTCTCTCATGAAAGCATATTAGCGCGCGTGCATTCGAAGACACGCACGCCATGGGTAGCAACAATCATAACGGCAGTCTTCTCGGTCGTGGCGCTGGGCTTCGGCAAGATAGACGTCGTCGCGAACATGACAGACTTCCTGATATTTGTTGTGTTCATAGTCATAAACGCCGCGGCGATAAAGCTGCGCTACACCAGCGAACGGGAGGAGCATCATTTCAAGATGCCGCTGAACGTTGGCAGGTTCCCACTGATACCAGTATTCGGTATAGTATCCTGCCTCGCGTTGATGGCCCACGTGAATTTTGAGGTAATGGTTTATTCTGTGATCACGATTGTCATCGGCTTCGCGATAACCGAAATCCTGGAGAGAAAAGGCATAGAGGCAAAATACGAATAATTTTATTGCGAATTTTTCTGAAAAAATTTTAAGCGGAGGGAGGGAGTCGAACCCCCCTATGCCGGTATCTGCGAAGTCGCTGCAGCCGGCCACATAGCCGATTTGTTACCTCCGCTTGTTTTTGGCTTTGTTTTGATTCCAGGATGTAATAATTACATAGTATATAGATTATTAAAAATTACATTTTTGTTTTTCCGATGGTTTTCGAAAAAGCTTAAAGCTATTTAAGAGGGCGCAGGGTTAACTTAAAATATCCAGAACAGTTCTTGTTTGGCTGCCTGGGTTGTGATATAATAATAATCGGCAAATTGTCTGGTGAATGGAAAATATGTTACTCAATCCTCTGCTTGGTTTGGCACTGTTGCTTTTCGGGGCAAAGATAGGCGGCATTTTATTCAGCAAGCTCAAGCAGCCCAGCGTGATAGGCGAGCTGGTGGCAGGCATCGTGCTCGGGCCGTCACTGCTGGCGATAGTGGATACCTCGAACCTCATTACAGAGATCTCAAATCTTGGCCTTCTGTTTATGATACTGCTCGTGAGCCTCAGCATAGACTGGAAAATTCTGGAGGGGAGAGCCGAACGCTTCAGCTGGGTGGAGCTGACGAGAGTCATACTTGTCATAATCGCAGTTTACGCGATAGGCACTGTGCTGGGCTGGAACATATACACCATGGTAGTGATGGGAACGGTGATAGCGATAGCCAGCACGGCTATAGTCGCGCGCACGCTCACCGACATGAAGCTTTTCAACAGCGCTGATGGACAGACGCTCATAGGACTCGAGGTCGTTGATGAGGTCGTCGCTATAGCCAGCGTGGCCATAATAGCCAACATAATGGAAGGTTCAGAGATAACGCTGTGGCCCATACTCACGACTATATTCCTCGTGGTCGGGCTTTTCGTCGTCATGAGTCGTGTTGGTTTCAAGTTCGTCAAGAGGCTTACTGGTTCAATCCAGAAATACGGCATAGAAGAGGCGCTTTTCGCTTTCACCTTACTTTTCGCCTTCTTTTTGGGCAGCGTGACTGAGGGGCTTAACCTCGCGTCCGTGCTGGGCGTGTTCGTCGCCGGCATGCTTCTTTGCAGGAGTGCGCAGCACCCGATAATAAAGCGCAAGGTAAAGGAGATAGGCGAGAGCTTTTTCATACCGATATTTTTCGCCTCAGTCGGTCTTTCCATAAATCTTTTCTCGGCCTATGACCAGATAATCCCGATATTGATGATAATGGGCATAGTGGTCGGTGTTAAGCTGGTTACGGCCATGGCGGCTTTCAAGCTGTTCCGCTACAACCTCTCGGACGCGCTTAAGCTTTCGTCGGGTTTCGTCACGCTCTCCGAGATGACGGTGGTGATAGTCGCCGTCGCTGTCGCGAAACTTGACCCGATTTTCTACATCGGCCTGATAGCATCGTTTGTGCTGATTAACGCGGTCTCGCCGCTTCTGATAAAATTCGCATTCGGCCACAAGGCAAGCGTCAACAGAAGAGGCTGGGGCTAAGTCATTTTTAAAAAGCTGAATTTTAAGAGTTAATTATGGTCGATTCATCATCAATTATTCCAAGCTTACCTTTCCAAAATTTAAATGAAATGATAATTTTCGGTATGTTGGTAGTCTCTGGTTTCATCTATCTTTTTTATTGGAGAACTGAGAAAAAATTTAATAAAGAGAGTATCAAATTTGAGTTCGATATTTTGTTTTTGAGTTTCGTTTTCAGTTCGATTTTCATAATTATAACTCTCGGTACAATCACGTCTCTAAACATGATAACTGTAAGTTCAACTGGGAAAATGTTGTTTCCTGACGAAAAAATCATCTCATTTGATTTCTTGGCATACGAATATTTTATCGTCATGATTTTGATTCTCTTTCTGGATATGACAAAGGTTAGAAAGTGGATTGACAGTTCCACTAAGAAGTTTTATGAAAAAGGTCTTGGTTTTCATGGTTTAGTAACAGGAATAATTGTCATGGGTTCTATTGGCTTATACCTTTCCAACATGTTGATTATGATTTCAGTTTCTATCTTGTTGATAGCATATTGTTTCTCACTGATACCATTTCTTATCGTAATAGAGATAACAAAAAGATTACTTGAAAATAAAAAATTAGCCTAATTTCAATAAGCCTTTGCGAAATAAACACTCACTTTCGCCGGCTTGCCGCAGGCGGCGCATTTGCCTTCCTTCGCTTCGCCTTCAATGCATCTGATGGTGGCGCCGGTCTTTTCTTTCACACTCGCCTCGCATTTCTCGTCGCCGCACCAGTGGCATTTGACCATCTTCTTGTTTTCTATCAGTTTTTCAAGCTCTGCGAAGGTCCTGGCTTCCCTTACGTTCGCGAGCATATTTTCCTGCGCCTTCTTGTAAAGGTTTTCCTGTATCGCGTGCAGCGTTCTCTCCACGGATTCAACGACTTCGCTTTCTTTCACCGATTTTTTCTCTGCCGTGTCGCGCCTCACGAAGATGACCTGCTTGTTCTTTATGTCACGCGGGCCAATCTCGATGCGCAGCGGCACGCCCTTCATCTCCCATTCGTTGAATTTCCATCCCGGCGAGTAAACATCACGGTCGTCCAGACGGACGGAGAACCTGGTCTCAAGCTTCTTTTTGATTTTTTCTCCTTCCTTGAGGACTTCATGTTTCGTGATGTTATCATAAATCGGGATTATAACAATCTGCGTCGGCGCGATGTTCGGAGGGAGTACGAGGCCCTTGTCGTCGCCATGCATCATGGTCAGCGCGCCTATCGTCCTCGTCGTAAGGCCCCATGACGTCTGCCAGACCAGTTTTTCCTTACCTTCCTGATCCATGAAAGTTATGCCGAAAACCTTGGCGAAATGCTGGCCTAGCTTGTGCGACGTCGCCATTTGCAGGCCGCGTCCGTCCGGCATCAGCGCCTCGAGGGCGATTGTGTAATCGGCTCCGGCGAACGTTTCGCTCCTCGATTTCTTGCCCATGATTACCGGAATGGCAAGCTGCGTTTCTATGAGCTCCCTGTACTGCGCTGCGCGGAGAGAGACTTCTTTTTCGCACTCTTCCTCGGTCGCGTGCGCGGTATGGCCTTCCTGCCACAGGAACTCGCGCGTTCTCAGGAACAAGCGCGTCGCCTTGACCTCCCAGCGGATAATGTTGCACCACTGGTTTATGCGCAAAGGAAGATCGCGCCATGAACGGATCCATTTAGCGTAAGAATCGTACATTATTGTTTCGGAAGTCGGGCGGAGCGCATAGCGTTCCTCGCCTTCGTCTTTCTTCTCGACCCATGCGACTTCTGGCATGAAACCCTCGAAGTGCTCACTTTCCTTTTTCAGGAAGCGTTCAGGAATGAAAAGCGGGAAATACGCGTTCGCCACGCCGGTCGCCTTTATTCTGTCGTCGAACCAGCGCTGTATCTTTTCCCATACTGCAAAGCCGTATGGCCTTATTATCATGCAGCCGCTTATCGGAGCGTAGTCGGCGAGGCCGGCTTTTTGCACCAGCTGGTTGTACCACTCGGAAAAATCATCAGATTTCTTGATTTTAAGGCTGTCTATTTCATCTTTCTTTTTTGCCTCTGGTTTTTTGTTTTCTGCTTTTTTGTGCTCCATGCGCCACACCAACATGATGATAATTACTAAATTGTTGGTCGAAGTTATTAAATAATCATTCCCGTTCTAGACAGGTTAAACTATACGTTCTGAAAATAGCGCTTCCGAGGAGTTACCTGCGCTCCTCTTCATACGGCCTGTAATGGGTCAGTTCCCTGCCGATTATGTACCTGATGTTCTTGGATACGATGTTGGTCGTTATCTTGCCGATTATCTTGCCGTCGCTTATGACCGCCAGCCTTCTTACCCTGTCCCTGTCCATGATTTCGCTCGCCTTTGAGATATCTTCGCCTGCGTCTATGGATATGACAGGCGAGCTCATGATGCGCTTAACCGTGACGTAGCTGGGGTCCTTGCCCGCGGCGACGATTTTTCTCAGAATATCCCTTTCCGTCACTACGCCCATGGGCGTTCCATTACCGACCACTAGAGCGGAGCCTGTTGCGTGTTTTTCTAGAATCTTAGCTAACTCGGTTATGGTCGTTTCTGGAGAAACCCTGACCCATTCCTTTATGACGTCCTTTACTCTCAAGTGGGACACCAAAGTATATTGGGACTGTAAATCTTTAAAAATACCTACCACATATAATATATGCTCATAGATGTCATAAAACTCGGCTGACGCATACATGTATGCATCTTTCGTGTTCGACAACTATGGTGAAGATGTGAGCTTAATTTCAATAAAGCGGTTAACGGTTTTGGGTGCGAATCCGGACCGTATTTCCCTTGGTATGATTAAGTTCGAAGTAGGAGAATGTGTGAATAGCAGCGAGATTTAAAAGGAGAAATAAAACCGCCAATTTTTAATTCCGGCTGATCCTGCCGGAGGTCACTGCTATCCGGATGTGGCTAAGCCATGCAAGTTATGGGTTAAACCATAGCATAAAGCTCAGTAACACGTAGTTAACCTGCCCTTTGGCCTGATATAATCTCGGGAAACTGAGGCTAACGTCAGATGGGTAATAAAATCTGGAATGATTTATTGCTGAACTAAGGATGGGACTGCGGCAGATTAGCTTGTTGCCAGGGTAAAAGCGAATGACGACTTGGAATGTAAAATCAAGTCGTCTATCGTTACGTTCCTGGCAAGGCGATAATCTGTACGGGCCTTGAGAGAGGTAGCCCGGAGATGGATTCTGAGACAAGAATCCAGGTCCTACGGGACGCAGCAGGCGCGAAACTTTCCCAATGCGCGCAAGCGTGAGGAAGATATCCGGAGTGCTCTCTCTTAGGAGGGGGCTTTTCTAGAGTCCAGACAGCTCAAGGAATAAGGGGTGGGCAAGACGGGTGCCAGCCGCCGCGGTAATACCCGCGCCCCGAGTGGTGACCGCGATTATTGGGCTTAAAGCGTTCGTAGCCGGTTTTGTAAGTCCCCGGTGAAATCGATTAGAAAACTAATCGGCTTGCTGGGGATACTGCATTACTTGGAACCGGGAGAGGTTAGAGGTACTCCAGGGGTAAGGGTAAAATCTTATAATCCTTGGGGGACCACCTGTGGCGAAGGCGTCTAACTAGAACGGATTCGACGGTGAGGGACGAAAGCTAGGGGAGCAAACCGGATTAGATACCCGGGTAGTCCTAGCTGTAAACGATGCCTACTAGACATCGGAAACCTTACGGGGGTTTCCGGAGTCGGAGGGAAACCGTTAAGTAGGCCGCCTGGGGAGTACGGTCGCAAGGCTGAAACTTAAGGGAATTGGCGGGGGAGCACACAAGGGGTGGAGGCTGCGGTTCAATTCGACTCAACGCGGGGAACCTTACCAGAGGCGACAGCAGTATGAAGGTCAGACTTAAGATCTTACCAGACGCGCTGAGAAGTAGTGCATGGCCGTCGTCAGTTCGTGCCGTGAGGTGTCGTCTTAAGTGACGTAACGAACAAGACCCACGCTTCATGTTGCTAACCAATTCTATTGGTGCACTCATGGAGGACCGCTGACGATAAGTCCGAGGAAGGTGTGGTCGACGGCAGGTCCGTATGCCCTGAATCCTCTGGGATACACGCGGCCTACAATGGATGGTACAATGAGATGCGACACCGAAAGGTGAAGCTAATCTCGAAAACCATTCCCAGTTCAGATCGAGGGTTGCAACTCACCCTCGTGAAGCCGAAATCCCTAGTAGTCGCTGGTTAGCATCTAGCGGCGAATAAGTTCCTGCTCCTTGCACACACTGCCCGTCAAGCCATCCGAGTGAAGACTTGGTGAGGTTTTTCTTTCGAGAAAGATCGAACCAAATTTTTGCAAGGAGGGCTAAGTCGTAAAGTGACGAGATGGGCAATTTGAGGGATTCCACAAGAATCCTTATGACAGCTAGAAGTGTGCGTCTTAAACGATGGAAGCGCTAACGCGCTTCGATCTACGCTACTCTAGTGTAAAATATCATCTCGTCACCCGATAAACAAGGTAACCGTACGGGAACGTGCGGTTGGATCACCTCCTTATATATATCTCGCGCTCTCAACGCGTCTCCTACTTCTTCACACAGTCTTCAGAATCGATTGACGCATACCGCGTATGCGTCTTTCGAAAAGTCGACAGACAGCTTGTATTTATATCCAGGCTGTCATTCGATGTTATTGGGCCGATAGATCAGCGGTAATGCGCGGGCGCGAGCCTGCGATCGCTTGAGATCGCTCGCTTTGCAAGCGAGAGGCCGTGGGTTCAAATACGCCTTCGGCATTCCGCGGGCGATTGGAATTCCCACTCGGTCCATAAACGGGAACGAAGCGCGAACAAGGTATATAAAGACTTGGCAACAATATAATAGTTGCTCACGCTTACGGAAAACGCAGGTAACTGCGTTTCCGATACAATGGCTATCCAAAGCTGTTCAGAGCTGTGCCGCATCCGTGACAGGGAATGGCATTGCAGTCGGAGGGTGGCGTACGCGAGTACGATATCTGTTTTTCTGGACAAGCCAAGGCTGGCTATATCCGAAATCATCAATATCACGGATCATGATAACCACATTACACCGAACCGGTTGCGGTTGATGCAAACCCGTAATTGGCATATGAAGCCCTTCAGCGAACGCTGATGGGTGGATTAGAGAGGAGCGATGAATTTCATACAGTCACCTGAACGGGCGAAGGCCTGTAATGACGAGGTGAACACCAATTGAGTTCCTTGATGATGAAACATTGGCGAGTTGTCCTGACAAAAAGGATCTGCTACGTTGTGTGGTGGATGGTTTGGTTCGAGGGCCGAAGAAGGACGTGGCAAGCTGCGATATGCCGGGGGTAGACGCAAGCAGTCTTTGAACTCCGGATCTCTCAATGAGACTTCTTAACTTCGGTTGTTGGCCTTCGGGTCATCGGTGACGCCCTGAATTGAAACATCTTAGTAGGGGCAGGAAAAGAGAACAATAGTTATTCCCTTAGTAGAGGCGATTGAAAAGGGAAGAGGACAAACCGAATCTCCCGGTGAAAGCCAGGAGAGATGTGGGGTTCGGACCTGTGCTCATCCTAACTTCTAAGTCCGAAGTGATCTGGAAAGATTCACGGCAAAGGGTGATAGTCCCGTAGGAGGACAGAAGAAGGTTGATAGCGGGTATCCAGAGTACCAATGGTCGAAGATCCATTGGGAATACGGGAGCCAGTAACTCCTAATCCTAAATACACCTCGAGTCCGATAGCGCACAAGTACGGTGACGGAAAAATGAAAAGTATCCTTAAACGGAGATTAAAAGAGCCTGAAACCATGCAACTATAGGTAGACATTGCTTCTGCTTTGCAGGAGTTTTGTCGCCCGTGCGGAAACACGCGTCAAGGAGTTTATTTTTGTGGCGAGGGTAATTCAAGTACCCATAGCGAAAGCGAGAACTGCGCAGCGGCTTCGTGCCGTCAGGCAGTCAGGTTTGAAAGAGCCTACAGTCACAAGGATAAGACCTGAAGCTAGTCGATCTAGCCCTTGGTAGGGTGAAGTCTGGCGAAAGCCTGATGGAGGCCCGGTAGAGATGCTGAGATTCAAATCGCTCACGTAACCTGGGGCTAGGAGTGAAATGCTAATCGAGATTAGCGATAGCTGGTTCCTCTCGAAATATGCCTCAGCATAGCCTGGTCGGAGATGGATGGCGGGGTATAGATACTGATTGGGCAACCAAGGACCGAAAGGTCCAGTTGTCCTGTCAAACTCGGAATCTACCATCATCGCAGAAGGCCGGAGTGGGAGCGCCGGGGTAAGCTCGGTGTTCGAAAGGGCGAGAACCCAGCCTAAAATTAAGGTCCCTAAATTCAAGCTAAGTGATAAAAAGCGTCTTCAACCTTATACAATAGGGAAGTTGGCTCAGAAGCAGCCACCTTTTAAGCGATTGACGCATACCGCGTATGCGTCTTTCGGAAAAAAGAGTGCGTAATAGCTCACCTATCTAGGTTGTGGGCCTTGAAAATGGACGGGACTAAGCTTGGTACCGATATTTTAGATTCCTAAAAGGAATATGGTAGAGAGGTGTCCTGCTAGGGCAGAAGTTCTCTCGTAAGAGGGGATGGACCTTACAGGAATAAGAATCTTGATGATAGTAGCAGCAATAGTGAAGTGAGACACTTCACCACCTAAAGGGCAAGGGTTCCTCAGCAACGTTCGTCGACTGAGGGTTAGTCGGTCCTAAGGCAAGCCCCAATTGGAACTTGCCGAAAGGGAAGCAGGTTAATATTCCTGCACCATGAGAATACGAGTGGCGACACAAGTTCATTTCCTGACGCTTCTGGATAAATCGATCATTTCGGTGATTAACCGGTTAAACCTGTGGAGTACCGTAATGGTGAGAAACAGGCCAATCCGGCAATAGCTGGCGTATGTCAGTTCGGTTGATTTCAGGAGCCCGTGAAAAGGGAAATGGAATGGATTTTTCATGTCCGTACCAAGAACCGTTACTGGTGCCCCTCGCTGAGAAGGCGAAGGTGTAATAGGAAAATTCAGGTCAAGGAATTCGGCAAAATCGCCCTGTACCTTCGGTATAAGGGGTGCCTACTCCTCTGGCTCAGCCAGAACGAGTAGGTCTCAGTAACTAGTGGGTTGCGACTGTTTAACAAAAACGTAGGGGGCTGCTAGGTGGAAACGCTTTGTATAGCTCTTGAGGCCTGCCCAGTGCCGGTGTGTTAAACTGGCTAAAACCAGCCAAGCCCCGGTAAACGGCGGCGGTAACTCTGACCGTCTTAAGGTAAGTCGTGCTTGCCTTAGTAAAATCTGGCCATATGCTGGAAAATCCGAGTATCCCACACTACCGGGAATATTTAAGGTATTAATACCTTAATATTCATGGTGAAAATGTGTTGGGTGCGGACAATCAGCAGGAAAGGTTGGATACTTCATGGATAGCGGGATTCGTTGACGGTGAAGGTTGTTTCTATATTGGAATAAATAAGATAGAAAACATGACTCTGGGATGGCAAGTGCTTCCCGAGTTCAGGGTTGTTCAGCACGCGAGTGATGAGCAAATCCTGCAAAGAAT
>Ga0315275_10000883_pt1 | contig 25464 bp, 22 predicted proteins | sample YL17G03_0_MG_FD_205557 | JGI IMG/M metagenome (GOLD analysis project Ga0315275, IMG submission 205557) | Sediment microbial communities from Yellowstone Lake, YNP, Wyoming, USA - YL17G03_0 | ecosystem: Environmental > Aquatic > Freshwater > Lake > Sediment | place: USA: Wyoming | collected...
ATTTCGTCGCTGCCGAACAGGAAAACATGATTCGTGCAAAGGGAATTGTGCGCGGCGACCGTCAGGGCGATGCCCCCCTCGACCGCCCCCAGTTCTTCGAGAATCGCGGCATAGTGGCGGTAGGTCAATCCGGCACCGCCGTATTCTTCCGGGATCAGGATTCCCAGCAGTCCCAGTTTGCCGAGGCGGCGGACGACGTCGCCGGGAAAGTACGCTTTTTCGTCCCACTCTCTGACGTGGGGGGAGATCTCCGTCCGGGCGAAATCCCGGACCATCTCCCGGCAGTCTCTCAGGGAATCAGCGATGCTTTCGGTCATGACTTCGCCCTCCTCAAAACTCCGGGACATGGCCCGGATTCAAAAATCCGGGACATTTTCCCGTATTTCTTTATTATTTTTTCAGCTCGAGTTCGACGAGAATTTTTTCCGAATCTACCAGCTCGCCGGCCTTGGCAAACACTTTTTTCACCAGGCCGTCGATGGGAGATTTGATTTCGTTCTCCATTTTCATCGCTTCTACGATGATCAGCGTTTGGTTCTTTCGGACCTCGTCACCCTCGGCGACTTCGATCTTGATGACTTTTCCGGGCATCGGCGCCTTAACGACCAGGCTCTCATCCAGCCCTTTCTCTTCACCCCGATGAAATCCGCCGGCGTCCTCTCCCGGCGGTCGAAGAACGAACTCCCGCCCTTCAAGAAAAACGCACATTCGATCCCCGTCCCGGGCGAGGGAGACCGCATACGACCGGCCTCCGACGATTATCATCAGCTCGTGTTCGGAAATCCGCCGGATATCGGCCTCGAAGACGACGTCTCCGTCGCGGACGACGTAGGTCGCCCCCTTTTTCTCGAGCCCAATCCTCCGCACCTGGCCCTCAATGAGATGTTCGAAATCCATCAGCTTACGCTCCCCCGATCCGCCACCGGCCGGATGTCGTCCAGGGACTCGCCTCGCTTTTCCTCGGCCCGCGAAACGGGGCGGATGACTCCCGCTCGGCATGGTCAAGCTCGGCGAAAGCGGCCGCGGTCCTCGCCAGCCGAAGGATCTCCTCGTCCTTCGCCATCCCCTGCCAGCCCTCAAAGTGTTTCGGGATGAAGGCGGTGCTCAGCCGGCCGGCCTTGAATTCCGGATGTTGAACGACATCCTTGAGGAACCCGATCGTGGTCCGGATCCCGAGGACGATATAATCGTCCAGCGCCGCGGCCATTCTCCGGCGGGCCAGTTCCCGGGTCTCCGCCCAAACGATGAGCTTGGCCAAAATCGGGTCATAATCGATCGGAACGCTCCACCCTCCGTAGATGCCGGAGTCGCACCGGACACCCGGCCCCCGCGGCTCCCGGAGGAAAAGGATTTTCCCCGCCGAAGGCAAGAAACGGATCAGCGGGTCTTCGGCATAGATCCGGCATTCGATGGCGTGTCCGCGCTGGAAGAGGGCGTTTTGTTCCAAGGTCAACGGCTCGCCGGCGGCCATGAGAATCTGCTGCCGGACAAGATCGACCCCCGTCACGAGTTCGGTCACGGGATGCTCGACCTGGAGCCGGGCATTGACCTCGAGGAAATAGAAATTCCGATCCTTATCCAGGAGGAACTCGACCGTCCCGGCATTGTTATAGCCGGCGGCCTTCATGACCCGCACCGCGGTTTCGCCCATCTTCGAGCGGAGCTTGTCATCCAGGGCCGGAGAGGGCGTCTCCTCGACGATTTTCTGGTGCCGCCTCTGGATGGAACATTCGCGCTCGAAAAGATGAACCGTATGGCCTTTGTTATCGGCCAGGACTTGAAATTCCACGTGCCGCGGCTCTTCGATATATTTCTCGAGATAAACGGATTCGTCGCCGAAGGCGGACTTGGCTTCGCGCCTGCCGGCCTCGAGCGCGGGAACGAGCTCTTTATCTTCTGCCACGATCCGCATCCCTTTTCCGCCGCCTCCGGCCGAAGCCTTGACGATCACGGGATAGCCAATATCGCAGGCAGCGGCTTTGAACTCCGCCACGGTGTTCGGGATCGATTTCATCCCGGGAATGATCGGGACGCCCGCCTTCTCCATGGCCTGCCGGGCCCGGACTTTGTCGCCCACAAGCTCGAGCGCGCTCGAATTCGGCCCGATGAAGACGATTCCCTCCTTCTCGCAGAGCCGGGCAAAGTCGGCGTTCTCGGCGAGAAATCCATATCCGGGATGGATGGCCTCCGCTCCCGTTTCATGGGCGGCGCGGATGATCCGCTCCATGTCGAGATAGCTTTCGACCGCGGGCGCCGGGCCGATGGCCACCGCTTCGTCGGCGAGCTGGACGTGCAGCGCGGCCCGGTCGGCGTCCGAATAGACGGCGACCGCCGCGATTCCCATCTCCCGGCAGGCCCGGACGATGCGGACGGCAATCTCCCCGCGGTTGGCGATCAGGATCTTCTTGAACATGTCATTCCGTCCACTTCGGTTTTCGTTTTTCGAGAAACGCGGCCATGCCCTCCTGGCCTTCCGCGCTCAATCTCAATCCTGCGATCATTTCGGCCGTGTAGCGCTTGGCTTCCTCGAAACTCATCCCCGGGACCCGGCGGAGAAGCTCCTTCGAGCTGGCCAGGGCTTCCGGTCCGGACGAGAGGAGCTGGCCGATCATCTCGTCGACCTTCTCGTCCAAATTCTCTGCCGCGACGGCGATGTTCGCCAGGCCGATCTCGAGCGCCCGCCGGGCGTCGATCCGTTCGCCGGTCAGGAAATACCGCCGGGCCTCACTTTCCCCGATGCGGCGCAGGACATACGGCGAGATGGCCGCCGGAACGAGGCCAAGCTTGACCTCGCTCAAGCCGAATTTCGCCTCGGCCGCGGCGATGACGATATCGCAGGCGGAGAGAAAGCCCGTTCCCCCGCCGATCGCCGTTCCGTTCACCCGGGCGATCGTCGGTTTCGACAAGGAATAGAGCTCATGATGAAACTCGGCGATTTCGAGAGATTCTTCGAGGTTCTGCTCGTAGGAATAGCGGATCACCTCGCGCATCCAGTTCAAATCGGCGCCGGCGCAGAAGGATTTCCCCCGCCCGGAAAGCACCACGGCGCGGACGGACCGCTCCCGGCTTATTTCGCGAACCGCGTCCCGCAACTCGCGAATCATCCGGATGTTGAAAGCGTTGTGGACCTCGGGTCGGTTGAGCCACACCCGGACGACTTTGCCTTCGCTTTCGACCTGGATCGTGGTGTACGTCGTAGTCTTCATCCTTCGGCCTTACATCCTGAAAATCCCGACCTTATAGTCGGGGATGGGGGCGTTCAAGCTCATCGCGATCCCGAGAGCCAGCGCTTGCCGGGTCTCGAGCGGGTCGAGGATGCCGTCGTCCCAGAGCCGGCCGGTGCTGAAATAGGGGCTGGCTTCTTCTTCGTATTTCTCGAGGATCGGCCTGGCCATTTTTTCCTTTTCTTCCTCGGTCATCCCGGCGTCCCGTTTCACTTTCACCGTGACCAGGACATGGGCCGCCTGCTCGCCGCCCATGACGCTGATCCGGCCGTTAGGCCACATCCAGAGGAGGCGCGGTCCATAAGCCCGGCCGCACATCGCATAGTTCCCGGCGCCGTATGAGCCGCCGACAATGACCGTGAATTTGGGAACGTCGGCGTTGGCCACGGCGTGGACGAGCTTCGCTCCGTCCTTGGCGATGCCGTGGTGCTCGTACTGCTTGCCGACGATGAAGCCGGTGATATTTTGAAGAAAGATCAGGGGGATTTTTCGCATGGCGCAGAGAGTGACAAAATGAGCGCCCTTGAGGGAGCTCTCGGAAAAGAGAACGCCGTTGTTGGCTAAAATCCCCGCGGGATAGCCCATAATCCTGGCAAACCCGCAGACAATCGTCCGGGCGTAAAGCTCTTTGAATTCCTGGAAGCGGCTGCCGTCCACAAGCCGGGCGATAATCTCCTTGATCTCGAAAGTTTTGCGGAGGTCTCTGGGCACGATTCCATACATTTCGCGCGGGTCGTAATATGGATCTTCGGGAGCCGCGGTATCGAGGGCGAAGCGGCGCGGGGGGTCCAGCGTCTCGACGATATTCCTCGCGATTTCGAGGGCATGTTGGTCGTCTTGAGCGTAATAGTCCGAGACGCCGGAGATGCGGCAATGGACATCGGCTCCCCCGAGATCTTCATCCGAGACATCCTCGCCCGTGGCCGCCTTGACCAGCGGCGGACCGCCGATGAAAATCGTCCCCTGGCGTCGAACGATCACAGTCTCGTCGCTCATGGCCGGAACATAGGCACCGCCGGCCGTGCACGAGCCCATGACGATCGAAATCTGGGGGATGCCGAGGGCCGAGAGGCGGGCCTGGTTGTAAAAGATCCGGCCGAAATGCTCCTTGTCGGGAAACGTCCCGGATTGATGGGGCAGGAATATCCCTCCGGAATCGACGAGATAAATGCAGGGGAGACGGTTCTCGAGGGCGACTTCCTGGGCGCGAATGTGTTTCTTGATGGTCATCGGAAAGTATGTGCCGCCTTTGACCGTGGCGTCATTGGCGACGATGAGCACCTCCCTGCCGTGGATGACGCCGACGCCCGTAACCATCCCGGCTCCGGGAGCCTCGTTGTCGTAGAGGCCGTAGGCGGCCAGAGGGCTGAGTTCGAGAAACGGCGTGTTCCGGTCGAAAAGCTTGTCCAGGCGCTCGCGGACGAGCAGCTTGTTGCGCGACTTATGGAGCTCGCGATATTTTTCCGGTCCGCCCTCCCGGATTTTAGCCAGACGTTCCTTGTATGCGGCCATGACGCGGGTCATCTGTTCGAAGTTCTGCTTGTATTCGGGGCTTTGGTTGTCAACCTTGGATTCGATTCTAAACATGGGCGACCTCGCTCCCGACCGCGGGCTTTTTATTCCGGGATGAATTTATAGCCGTAGGCGATGACGCCGGCGTTTCCCTCTTCGGAGATCTTCCGGAATTCGATCTTGACGCGCATTCCGACCTGCAAAGCGGCGAAATCGCAATCGACGACCTGAGCCGTGAGCCGGACGCCGTCATCGAGCTCGGCGATGCCGACGGCGTAAGGGGCCTGGTCTTCGAACGGCTCCGGAGGAACCCGGATGATCGTATAGGTGATAAGTTTTCCGCTTTCGGCAAGCTTCGTCGGGACGAACTCCCGGCCGCCGCACCTCGGACAGACCAGACGGGGCGGGAAGCAGATGTAATGGCAGCCCTGGCACTTGCCGGCTTCGAGCCGGTATCTCTGGGGAATCTCTCGCCAGTTTCGTGATGGTGTCGGCATGTTCTCCTCCCCTCACTCCGCCTCGAAGACGTGAACGAGCGCACTGCCGCCCGTCCCGCCCATATTCTGGGCGAGGCCGCGCTTCGCGTTCTTGATTTGCCGCTCGCCCGCCTCGCCGCGGAGCTGCTTGACGATCTCAACGGCCTGGGCGACGCCGGTGGCGCCGACCGGATGCCCCTTGGCTTTCAAGCCGCCGCTCGTATTCACCGGAAATTTCCCGTTGCGCGCGGTCAGCCCCTCCGCGACGGCCTTGCCCCCTTGGCCTTTCGGGACGAGGCCGAGCGCTTCGGTGATCATGATCTCGGCGATCGTGAAGCAGTCATGGACTTCGAACAGGTCGATATCGCCGATTTTCCGGCCGGCCATCGACAGGGCTTTCGACGCGGCGATGTGGGTCGATTCGAGCCAGGCGATATCGTTCCGCGAGCTGAGGGCGATCGTATCCGTCGCCTGGCCGCTTCCCGAGATGCGGACGAACGGTTTCTTGAATGCCTTGGCTTTATCCGCCGGGCAGAGAATCACGGCCGCCGCGCCGTCCGTAATGGGCGAACAGTCGAGGATGCGAAGAGGATCGGCTACGAGGACCGAGTTGATGACCGCCTCGACCGTAATTTTAAAGGGGAATTGAGCCAGCGGATTCTTTGAGCCGTTGTCGTGGTTTTTGACCGCGACCATGGCCAATTGTTCGCGCGTCGTCCCGTACTTGTGCATATGGGCGACGGCCATCATGGCATAGAGCCCGGGAAAGGTCAGCCCATGATAGCTTTCATATTCCTGGTCGGCGGCCGTCCCGAGGGCAAAAGTCGCTTCACAGCCGGTGACGTCGGTCATTTTTTCCACGCCGCCGACGAGAACAATGTCGCTCATCCCCGAGGCGACTTCTATAAAGCCCTGGCGGAGAGCCAATCCGCCCGATGAGCAGGCCGATTCGACCCTCGACGCCGGAACGGGATTCCGGCCGAGGTAATCCGAGAGGAGCGAGGACAAATGTTCCTGGCCGATGAAAAGGCCCGACGACATGCAGCCGATGACCATCGAGTCGATCCGGTCGACGCCGGCGTCCTGGATGGCGAGCAGGGCCGACTCGACGAAGACCGAGCGCAGGGACTTTTCCCAGAGCTCGCCCCATTTGGTCATTCCCACTCCGATGATAGCCACGTCTCTCATTGCCGCCTCCTACTCCGCTTTCCGGATCTTGCGGCGGAACTTGGCGTACACGCCGTAATCCAGGTAGTTCTTGTTGTTGTCGAGCAAATCCCGAGTCCGCGGGGCGAGGTTCCGGACTTCGTCGATCCGGGCCGTGACCCGGAAAATGAAAGCGTCGCTGCCCGCGCCCGAGCCGTAAGACACGAGCAGGATCATGTCCCCCTCCTTGGCGATGTCGAGCGTCGCGGTCAACCCCAGGGGGGAAGATCCCGAATACGTATTTCCGAGCTTTGAGACGAGCCAGCCCGGCTCGATCTGGCTCTTCTTGAAGCCGAGCATCTCCCCGACCCGGAAGGGAAACTTGCCGTTGGGCTGGTGGAAGATGACATAATGAAAATCGGAAGGTTTCATCTTCATCTTGGCCATGATGCCTTGGGCCGCGCCCATGACATGCTTGAAGTAGGACGGGTCTCCGGTAAAGCGGCCGCCGTGTTGGGGGTAATATTGATACTCGCGACGCCAGAAATCCGGCGTATCCGTCGTGAACGAGAATGTCTCGAGCGTTTCGGCCAGGAGATGATCTTTCCCGAAGATGTAGGCCGCGGCTCCCGCCGCAGCCGAGTACTCGAGGGCATCACCCGGCGCGCCCTGCGAAGTGTCCGCCCCGACGGCCAGCCCATATTTAATCGCGCCCGACCGGACAAGATTCAGGGCAATGAACATTCCTTCTGTTCCCGCCTTACAGGCGAACTCGAGGTCGGCCGTGTGGACCTCGGGCGTGGCTCCGATGGCTTCGGCCAGCACGGTGCCGCTCGGCTTAACGGCATAGGGGTGCGATTCAGAACCGACATAAACCGCGCCGATCTCCTTGGGGTCGATGCCCGCTCGTTTTATCGCGCGCTTCGAGGCTTCGACCGCCATCGTGATCGTATCCTGATCGGGGGAAGGCACGGACTTTTCCTCGAGCATCAGGCCTTTTTTATAGCTCGGCGCGTCCGCTCCCCAGACTTTGGCGATCTCCTCGACTTTGATCCGGTTTCGCGGGATATAAGCTCCGTAACCGATGATTCCGGCCATGGATCAGACCTCCTTCCCGGGGCATAGAACACCCTCGGGTCTGCGGATATCATTTATGAGTGCCATAAAGAATATGACTGCTGCTCAATAATTTAAGAGAAATTATCCTTCCATAACTGGTGATTGAAGTCAAGGAAATCAGGGGAGGGAAAGACGAAGAGCGGTGCTACACGCCGAACGCGCTCTCGATCTGGGCGAGAACATCGTGCTCACGGAGCGAGACTTTGGACGTCAATCCCATAAATCCGCCCGTGGACCCGGCGACGGCCAAAGCCCGCTCGAGAATTTCGGCCTTGAGCGCTTTTCGCTCGGCTTCGGTGAGGAGTTCGCAAAGGCCCTGGATATAATAAATCCAGGATTCGAGCAATCCCTTGGGGGGCCGGCTCTGGAGCCACTGATCGAGCAGCGTGGTGTCGATTCGGCCTTTCCCGAGCCCGAGGCCCTCCGCGCTATCGAGAACCGCCTTCCGTTCTTTTTCAGTGACCTTCCCGTCCGCCCAGGCTACTTCGACCAGGGGGATGAGCGAAAGAGTCGCCAGGACCTCGATCTGGACATTCAGCTCGATGAGCCGGCGGAGGACCGATTCGTTTTTAATGCCGGAAATATCGGAAACCGATTTTAGGGTGCGTTCGGTTTTTTCGAGCTGACGCTTCGTTTCTATGAGGACATTGTCCTGTCGATGAAAGAACATTTCTTCGAGCGCTTTCCCCCGGGATCGAAGCGGATCTCTCAGTTTCGGCATGGTCCTCTCTCCCTCGATTCCATAGCCGCCGGAGGGGCAGGCCGTCATCTGACCTCGGCGGCGGTATTTTCAATTCCGCATCGAAATTTCTGCATACAAAAACAGGCAGACTATATCGCCGGCGCAGATCGATGTCAAGATCAGGGAAACCAAAAAAGTCCCTTCATCTCGCCGTTTCAAAAGGTGTCCTGACGCACGTCAAGACATATGAATCACCCAACGGGTCTTCATCTTCGTCTTGGGGGGGATATTGACAAAGGGACGGTCGGCGGAATTGACTTCTCATTACGAATGTGATTAAAAAAAAGACGAGATAAGCGAACGAACGGAGTTTTCTTGAAGCCCTGCAAGCTTCGCCCTTCACTTTTATTCAGACAGAAACACTTTCTGCTCCTCGCCGTTCTCTTCTCCCTTTGCTGGCTTTGCGGGTGCTTGGCCATTAATAGCGTCTTATTGATTGAACTCCCGCCGGCCGCCATTTCGGCTCAAGGATTTATCCGCCCTTGCTCCGGATTCGTGACTTCAGGCTACGGCACGAGAACCCTGAATGGCGTCAGGCAGACCCATGGGGGCTTGGATTTTAAGGGGAACACTCTTCTGACTCTGATTTTTGCGGCGAAAGAAGGCACGGTCACAATCCGGGCCAAGGACAGCACCTATGGAAATTGGATCGAGATCAGCCATCCCGGAGGCTGGACCACGCGATATGCCCATCTCTCGGTGTCTCTTGCGAAAAAAGGGAACGTCGTCAAACGTGGAGACTTGATCGGCCGAGTCGGGCATAGCGGTCGATCCGAGGGCGCACATCTGCACTTTGAAGTTTTTTTTAACGGAAAAACCATAGACCCGATGACTGTTTTACCTAAAAGGTAGTGACTCTTGTTTGACCGGGAAAGACATGGGATCAACCCATTTGACTCCCCGGGCTGAAGCCCGGGGTATGCTCAGGGTTAATACTGAGCGGCGCTTTTTACCCCGATTTAAAAATCGGGGTTTGGCGCCGTCGAACGTATCATCGCGGAAAGAAAGATCGGCAAGAGTGGCCGTTGTGCCGAGCGAGTGACCGATGACGTTTGATCTCAACTCCCCGCATCCATATAATCGGGAACGGGAATTACGATGAAAGCTCTCTATTTTATGGAGCACGGCGGACCCGAGGTCCTGCGCTTCGGCGACGTTCCCGAACCCGAGCCCGGCCCCGGCCAAGCGCTTATCCGGGTCAATTCCGTGGCGCTCAATCACCTGGACATTTGGGTCCGGAAAGGTCTCCCCGGACTCGAACTGCCGAAGCCGCATATCGGCGGATCCGATGTCGCCGGAGTTGTCGCCGCCTATGGCCCGGGAGCCAGCGGGCCCGCGGCCGGCTCGGCTGTCATCGTCGATCCCGGGATCGTCCTTGGCGAAGACTCGTGGACATGGGCCGGAGAAGAATCGGTCAGCCCCCATTACCATATTCTGGGCGAGGATCTTCGCGGCGGCTGCGCCGAGTATGTCGTCGTCCCGGCGCGAAACTTGCTGCCCATGCCCGACGGTTTCGATTTTGCGAAAGCGGCAGCGCCCATCCTGGTCGGATTGACCGCTTGGAGGATGCTCGTGAAGCGCGCCCGGTTGCGGGCCGGCGAGACCGTGGCGATAATCGGGGCGGGCGGGGGAGTAAACAGCATTTCGATCCAGATCGCCAAGCATCTCGGCGCGACCGTCTATGCCGTAACGAGCACGCCGGAGAAAATGCGAAAAACGGAGGAACTTGGCGCCGACTACGTCATCAACGCCCGCGAAGAGGACTGGTCCAAAGCCGTCTTCCTCATGACCGGGAAACGAGGCGTGGATGTCGTGGTCGATAATGTCGGCCAAGCCACGCTTAACGCCAGCCTCAGAACGGTCGCTCGAGGCGGACGGGTGGTCACCGTCGGAGGCACGAGCGGGCCCAAGGCCGAGATCGATCTCCGCCTGCTCTTCCGAAAACAACTCACCGTCATCGGCAGCACGATGGGCAGTCACGAAGATTTTCTCGAGGTCATGAGCCTGGTCTGGGCGGGTGTGCTCAAACCCGTGATTGACCGCGTTATACCCCTTCGTGAGGGGCGGGCCGCCCAGGAGCGGCTCGAAGCGGGCGCTCAATTCGGAAAAATCGTCTTAAAGGTGTGATCGAAAAATGATGACCTTCGGCCGCTTCAGGCTATCCCTCCTCAACCACGGCTTTCTCCGGCTGGACGGGGGGGCGATGTTCGGGACGGTCCCGAAAGCCGTCTGGTCGCGGGTGATGCCCGCCGATGAAGATAACCGCATCCTCCTCGCCACGCGCTCGCTCCTGATCGAAGGCGAGGACCGGGTTGTCATGATCGACGTCGGAACGGGAGGCCACTGGCCGGCCAAATTCCGCCTCATTTACGGAGTCGAATACGTTTCTCCGCGCGCCTCCGGGCTCGATCCGGAAAAAATTACCGATCTCGTTATTTCGCACCTCCATTTTGACCACGCCGGCGGCATCTTTGAGATGAAGCCGGGCTCGTCTCCTGAGATCGAGCTGAGCTATCCCCGCGCCCGGATCCATGTCCAGGCCGCAAATATCGAGACGGCCCGGCATCCGAATCCCCGGGAGAGGGCCAGCTACACGAAGGAAACGCTCGACGCCCTCGGCCGGGCCGACCTCAGCCGGACAAGCGGTTCGCAGGAGATTTTTCGCGACATCTGGGTCCACCGCAGCGACGGCCATACCCGCGGCCTGCAGTGGATCGAAATCCGGGACGGGGCGGCTTCGGTCGTCTATCCGTCCGACATGATTCCCTTCTCGCACCATGTCGCCCTCCCGTACACGATGGGCTACGACATCAATGCCGAAAAACTTCTCGAGGAAAAAGAGGATTTTCTGGGCCGGGCCGCGGCCCAAAATTGGCTCGTGGTTTTCGAACACGATCCCAACGTTCCGGCCGCCCATATTCAAAAGGACGCCGCCGGCCGCTACGCCGTCCGCAACCTGGTCGAGATTTGAAACTCGTCGAGCGTGTCGTCGGGCGCTGCCTGTTGACACAAGGAACGATCTAACGATATATTTTCCTTTCGGGAACAGCAACGTCATTCCCGTCCTCTTCGGGATGAGATCACGCGTGAAGTCAACAGGAACAAACAAAATTTCCATCCGGCCGGAACTCTGGGACGAATTTTTCAAGGGCAGCCGCCTGGCCTGCGCCAAGCTGATCACCGCTGTCGAAAACTATCCCGCGGCGATACCGAAAATCCGGGACCGGCTGATACCCCGTCAGAAAGGCGCGATCCGGATCGGAGTCACCGGCCCTCCGGGAGTCGGAAAGAGCACGGTTACGGCGGCCTTGGCCCGCCGGGCGGCCAGGAAGAACCACAATGTCGGTATCATCGCCGTCGACCCGACGAGCCCCTTCACCGGCGGCGCCTTCCTCGGAGACAGGGTCCGGATGCAAAGCCTCGTCGGCAACCCCCGGATCTTCATCCGCTCCCTCGCCTCGCGGGACGGCCACGGCGGGCTCTCGCCTTCGACGCCGTATGTGGCGGACATCTTCGATGCCTTCGGCATGGATCGCATTTTCATCGAAACGGTCGGAGTCGGCCAGGCCGAGCTCGATGTCCTGACCTGCGCCGACCTCGTCCTGCTCGTCCTCCAACCAAGCACGGGAGACGTCATTCAAGCCCTCAAAGCCGGGATCATCGAAGTCGCCGATATCTTCCTTATCAACAAAACGGACCTGGCAGGGACGGACAACCTTCTCGATTCCCTCCGATTTCTGTTCGACATCAGCTCCGGCCGGAGGGCGAAAGCCATCCCGCCGATTCTCACCGCCTCAGCCCTGCATAACAAGGGGCTGGATGAGGTTTACGCCGCAATCGAGAGCCGGATCGAAGGGCTTGTCCAATCGGGCGAATGGCTGGAGAAGAAACGCGCCCGCTTGGAACATGAAATCCAGGAATCGATCCGGCAAAATCTCTGGGAACGGTTTCTATCCCTGACCCGTGCTCAGGAGGACATCCGTTCGGCGTCCGAGTTCCTGATGAAAGACGGCCGTTCTCCCTACCCGACAATCCGGGAATTGAGTTCGAAAGTCACAATGGAACTCTCGAACGAAAGGGCTATCCGTGAAAACAACGAATAAAAAGACGAACAAGAAAACGTGGGAAGAATCTTATAAAAAGTCCGGTCTCAGGGACGCCGATTTCAGCTCGATCTCCGGCCGGCCGCTCCAGCCGCTCTATACGGCCGACGATCTTTCCGGATTCGACGCCGACGCCGAGCTCGGCTTTCCCGGAGAATTCCCCTTCACCCGGGGGATTCACCCCTCCATGTACCGGGGCAGGCTCTGGACGATGCGCCAGTTCTCCGGCATGGGAACGCCGGAGCAGACGAATCTCCGCTACAAATTCCTTCTGGAAAAAGGACAGACGGGGTTGTCGGTCGCCTTCGACAACCCGACATTGTACGGACGCGACTCCGACCATGCCCTCTCTTCGGGCGAAGTCGGGAAGACGGGTGTGGCCGTGGATACGCTGGCCGATATGGAACGGCTGTTCCACAAAATCCCCCTGGGCCGGATATCGACGTCCATGACCATCAACGCTCCGGCAGCCTGGATTTTTACCATGTTTTTGGCCAATGCCGAAAAGCAGGGCGTTCCTTTCGGCGAGCTTCGGGGGACGCTTCAAAATGATATTCTGAAAGAGTACATCGCCCAGAAAGAATGGATTTTCCCGCCGGAACCCCATCTCCGGTTGATCACCGACCTGATGGCTTTTTGCGCGGATCACGTCCCGCAGTGGAATACGATCTCCATCAGCGGCTACCACATCCGCGAGGCGGGCTCGACCGCGGCCCAGGAGCTGGCGTTCACCCTGGCCGATGGATTCTGCTACGTCGAACATGCCAGCCGGGCGGGGATGGACGTCGACGACTTCGCCCCCCGGCTCTCATTTTTTTTCAACTCCCATCTGGATTTTTTCGAGGAAATCGCGAAGATGCGCGCCGCCCGCCGGATTTGGGCCCGTCACATGAAAGACCGGTACAAGGCCAAAAATCCCCGGTCGTGGCTATGCCGGTTCCACGTCCAGACTGCGGGCTGCAGTCTGACCGCCCAGCAGCCGGAAATCAATATCGTCCGCACCGCCCTCGAAGCGCTCGCCGGAGTGCTCGGAGGCTGCCAAAGTCTCCACACGAACTCCATGGACGAAGCTCTGGCCTTGCCCTCGGAGAAAGCGGTCGAGATCGCCCTCAGGACGCAGCAGATCATCGCCTTCGAAAGCGGCGTGGCGAACGCGATCGACCCCTTGGGAGGGTCTTACTTCATCGAGAAGTTGACCGCCGAGCTCGAAGAGGAGGCGGAAAAATATTTTCGTAAAATCGACGAACTGGGTGGCGTGGTCAAAGCGATCGAACAGGGGTTTTTCCAAAGGGAAATCACCCGGGCCGCCTATGAATATCAGCTCGCCCTCTCCAGGAAAAAGAAATTCCTGGTCGGGGTGAACGAGTTCGTCAACCGGGACGAACAGCTCGAGATTCCGATCCTCGAGATCGACGAATCCGTCGAGCGGGATCAAATCCGGCGGTTGAATGAAGTCCGAAAAAACCGGGACAACCTCGCCGTCCGAAGCCGGCTCGAAGCGCTGGAGGAAGCGGCCGCGGGGACGGCGAATCTTACCCCCCATCTCCTCGACTGCGCGCGCGTCTATGCCACCCTCGGGGAAATCAGCGACGCCTTGATCAAGGTTTTCGGAGAATATCAGGAGCAGCCTTTTTATTAACGCGACATCGGAAGGGAACGTGACATGAGCGATCAAAAAATCAAGGTCATCATCGCCAAACCGGGGCTTGACGGACACGACCGCGGGGCGAAGGTCGTCGCCCGCGCTCTTGTCGAAGCGGGAATGGAAGTCGTCTATCTCGGCCTGCGGCAGACACCCGAGTCCATCGTTAACGCCGCGATCGAGGAAGACGCCGACGTCATCGGACTCTCGATCCTGTCCGGCGCCCATATGACCCATTTCCGCCGGGTCAGGGAGCTCATGGCCGAGAACGGGCTGGACGACAGACTGCTGACCGGCGGGGGTATCATCCCGACCAGAGATCAGGAAAAGCTGAAGGAGATCGGCATTCCCAAAGTCTTCGGGCCGGGGGACGATCTTCAGGACATCGTCAGCTACATCCAGAACTGGCATCATTCTCATACCGCCTAAGGGCGGATAGAGATACGTCATCATCATAACACAAGGAGGCCATCATGGATTTTGAACTCAACGAAGAACAAAAAATGGTCATCGCCGGGGCGAAGGAATATTCCGAAAAAACGCTCTTGCCTGTCGCCCTGGAGTATGACGAAAAACAGGAGGTGAACCTTGCCGCCCTCAAGGAGTTGGGCCAGCTGGGCTATCTGGGCATGACCGTGCCCGAAGAATACGGAGGAACGGGACTCGGGTCCATCGCCTACGTCGGGGCGATGATCGAATTCAGCAAGGTGGATTCGGGGACGTCCGTGGGCGTCTCGGTCCAGAATTCCCTGGTCAACGACGCGATCGTGCTCTTCGGAACGGAGGAACAGAAAAAAAAGTACCTGCCGAAGCTGACCTCGGGAGAATGGCTGGGCTGTTTCTCCCTGACCGAGGCTGGAGCGGGGAGCGACCCGGGATCGCTTCGGGCAACCGCCGTCCGGGACGGCGATTCATATATTTTGAACGGGACCAAGAATTTCACGACAAACGGCGGTTTCGCCGAGGTCATCATCGCTTTCTTCAGCACGGACCGGGCCAAGGGCAGCAAGGGGATTTCGGCTTTCCTGATCCAAAACGATACCCCCGGATTCTCCGTCGGCAAGCACGAAAACAAGCTGGGGATCCGCTCGTCGAGCACGACCGAAATGGTTTTCAGCGATTGCCGGATTCCGGCGGCCAACCTTCTCGGGCAGGAAAACAAGGGATTGAACATCGCCTTGGCGACTCTGGACGGCGGCCGGCTCGGCATCGCCGCCCAAGCCGTCGGGATTGCGGAGGGAGCGCTGGAAGAGGCGGTCAAGTATTCCAAGGAGAGAACCCAGTTCGGCCAGAAGCTCGCCGATTTCCAGGCCCTCCAATTTATGATCGCCGATATGGCTGTGGACGTCGAAGTGGCCAAGACCATGCTCTATCGCGTCGCCTGGATGAAGGATTCCAAAATGAAGATGACGAAGGAGTCGGCCATGATCAAGCTCTTCGCCGCGGAAATGTCCCATCGTGTCTGCCATAAAGCCCTTCAAATGCACGGCGGCTACGGATTCATGAAGGAATACAGAGTGGAGCGGCTCTACCGCGACCAGCGGATTACCGAGATCTACGAAGGGACGTCCGAAATCCAGCGGATGGTGATAGCCCGTTTCATTTTAGCCGACTGAGGAGACAGGCCGATGATATACGAAATTCTCAAACTTCACGTTGCCGAGGGGATCGCGACGATCACGATCTCCCGCCCCCAGGCGCTTAACGCCCTGAACACCCGCTTTTTCAACGAAATGGACGGCCTGGTCGCCGAAATCGGCCCGCGGGACGACATCAAAGTCGTGATCATCACCGGGGAAGGAAAGGCCTTCGTCGCGGGCGCCGATATCGCCGAAATGGTCAACAAGACGCAGGAAGAGGGGACGATATTTTCCCGGCTCGGCCAGAACACATTCCGGAGCCTGGAGCTTCTCGCGAAACCGGTCATCGCCGCGGTGAACGGATTCGCCCTCGGCGGAGGGTGCGAGCTGGCCCTCGCCTGCGATATCAGGATCGCGAGCTCGAAAGCCAAGTTCGGCCAGCCGGAAGTCAACCTCGGATTGATCCCCGGATACGCCGCGACTCAGAGGCTCCCCCGGCTCATCGGCCTCGGCAACGCCTTGTACCTGCTTCTCACGGCCGAGATGATCGGCGCCGAGGAAGCGTTTCGGGTGGGGCTTGTCCAGAAGGTCGTCGAGCCTGACCAACTTATGCCCGCGGCGCTCGATCTGGCGAAGACGATCGCGGCCAAAGGCCCGAAGGCGATCGCGCTCATCAAGAGCGTCGCCCGCCATGGGATCCTCATGGATTTCGAGGCCGGGTGCGCCCTCGAATCCGAGAAGTTCGGGATGCTGTTCGAGAACGAGGGGGCAGAGGGAATGCGGGCCTTCCTCGAAAAACGGCCTCCGAAATGGGAAAGCTGAACGCTGACAACAAGGAGGAGAATGATGAATTATGCTGAACGACTCGAACAGGTCGCCGTCCTCGGCGCCGCGGGGAAAATGGGCAGCGGTATTGTCCTGCTCACCGCCCTGGAAATGGCCGACTTGAGCCTGGATCCGAATAATGCCTCCCGGCGTTTCATCTTGAACGCCGTCGACGTTTCCTCCCAGGGCCTGACGGGGCTTCTGAAATATCTTCGCTCTCAGGTCAAGAGCGCGGCTGAGAAAAAAGCGGTCGCCCTGAGGACCGTCTACGCCGGCCGGGAGGATCTGGTCGAGAACGAGGACATCATCAACCAATACGTCGAGGATGTCATGTCCATCGTCCGTCCGACGACCCGGCTTGAGTCGGCCTACGAGTCGACGCTTGTCTTCGAGGCCGTCAACGAGAATCCCGACCTTAAAGTCAAGCTTCTCAACCAGGTCTTCGCCCACGGAGCCAGGGACGCCTGGATCATGACCAACACCTCGTCCATCCCGATCCATGAATTGGACGACAGAGTGAACCTTGGAGGCCGGATCATCGGCTTTCATTTCTACAATCCGCCGGCCGTGCAGAAACTCGTCGAAGTCATCCGGGCCGAGGCGACGGTTCCCGAATTCGCCGACTTTGCCCTGCTCTTCGCCAAGAAGCTCCGGAAAACCGTAGTGCCCTCGAACGACGTCGCCGGTTTTATCGGAAACGGGCACTTCATGAGAGACGCCCTCCACGCCGTCGCCGAAGCCGAGCGGCTGACTCCCGAATTCAGTTTCGCCGAGGCTGTCTACATGATCAATAGGGTCAGCCAGGACTTCCTCATCCGCCCGATGGGAATCTTCCAGCTCGTCGATTATGTCGGCCTCGATGTCTGCCAATTCATCCTCCAGGTCATGAACGCTCGACTTCAGGGCGGGGCCCTTCACAGTCCGCTTTTAGACAGGATCACCTCCATGGGGATTCCGGGCGGCCAGTTCGCCGACGGATCCCAGAAGGACGGATTCCTGAAATACGAAAAAGGCCGGCCTTCGGGAGTCCTCGATCCCGAGAAAAAAACATATGTTCCCTTCGCCGACCTCGCCCCCAAATGCGATGAAAAATTGGGGCCTCTGCCGAGCCAGGCCAAGCCCTGGAAGCAGGTGATCGCGGCTCCGGACAAGGGGAATATTCTCGACGCCCATTTCCGGCAGCTCAGGGAGATGAGGACGCTGGGCGCGGAACTGGCTAAAAAATACGGCCGGAGGTCAAAAGACATCGGCCTGGGACTTGTCAAGGACAAGGTCGCGGCCAAGGATGATGACGTCAACACCGTCCTCCTCACGGGCTTCTATCACGCCTACGGCCCGATCAACGCATATTTCGATTGAGAGGTTCAACGATGAAGACACAGCAGCGCAAGGTCTTTATGACCGCGGGATACCAGACAATTTCCATGGGAACAGGACGCAAGGAGTTTCACCCGAAGAAGTCCCGCCCCGGCCTAGAGGACTACATCCGCGAGGCGGGCCAGGGCGTTTTGAAGCAAATCGGCGGCGGAGTAAACGTGGACGAAGGCGTCATCAGCAACTTCATGGCCGCCCGCTTCAACAAACAGGGCAATCTCGCCGCCCTGATTCCTTACATCGACGAAAGCCTCCGCTGGAAACCGTGCTGCCGGGTCGAAGGCGCCTGCGGCTCCGGAGGGCTGGGATTGACCACCGCGCTGAAATCCGTCCTGGCCGAGACAGCCGATGTCGTCTTGACGGTCGGCGTCGAAGTCCAGAACACGGTCAAGGCGGTCTACGGAGCGGACATCCTGGCCGGCGCCGGCTGGTTCAAAGGGCAGCGGAAGGAGGGCCATGCCTATTTCTTCCCCTCGCTGTTCAGCGACCGGGCGGGCGTCTACTTCGATAAATTCGGGCGGGAAAAAACGCGGCGGGCGTTCGCCCGCTGGTACCGGAACGCCATCGAAAACGCCCGGCTCTGCGACACCGCCCAGGAGTACCACAACACCTGTCCCGATCTCGAAGCCCTGGCTTTGACCGAACCCAATCCGAAAGCGTTTGTCGACCACCTCAACGTCTATGACTGCTCCAAGGTGTCCGACGGGGCCGCGGCGATCGCCGTTGTCTCCGAAGACGGATTGGAGCGGGCCGGGATCGCCAAATCCGACGCCGTCGAAGTCATCGGCTGGGGACAGGTCGAAGCCGACCTTACCGTCCCCCCCGCGGATTGGACCGAACTTGAAACATCCGCCCGGGCGGTGAAAAAGGCCATGGACGCCGCCGGTATATCCCTCAAGGAAATCGGCACCGTCGAATGCCACGACTGCTTTACAATATCCGGGCTGTTGTCCATCGAAGCGATCGGCTTCGCCGGCAAAGGCGAGGGCGCGGACTTCATCCTTGAAGGATACACGTCCCGCCAAGGCGCCGTGCCGTTTAACACCTCGGGCGGATTAATAGGCTGGGGGCATCCCACGGGCGGCACGGGGGTAAGGCAGGCGGTGACCGTCTGGCAGCAATTGACCGGAAAGTCCGGAAAATGGCAGATCAACCTCTCCCCCGAACGGCCATATGCCCTCTCCGTTAACATGGGAGGAAACGACAAGACGGTCGTGGCCATCGTCTACCGCCGGGCCGGCTAGGCCGAAATCGCACGACGATGCCGGACAAGCCAGCCAAAGACCATGAAGAGCTGAGGCGCCGCCTCGCCGATCTCGAAAAAGAGGCCGAGAAGGCGGGCGGCCAGGAGCGCCTCAAGAAACACCATGACGAGGGCAAATATTCGGCCCGCGAACGCCTCGAAATCCTCCTCGATCCGGGGACCTTCGTCGAGTTGGACAAGCTCAAGACCCATCGCTGTTCCGATTTCGGCATGGCCTCCAAAAAAATCCCGGGGGACGGGGTCATCACCGGATACGGACGGATCGACAACCGGCAGGTCTTCGTCTTCGCCCAGGACTTCACCGTCTTTGGAGGCTCGCTCAGCGGAGCGCATGCCGAAAAAATCTGCAAGATCATGGACTTGGCCATGGACAACGGCGCCCCGGTCATCGGGCTGAACGACTCGGGCGGAGCTCGGATTCAGGAAGGCGTGGTCAGCCTGGGTGGGTATGCCGATATCTTCCTCAGAAACACGCTGGCCTCGGGAGTCATCCCCCAGATCTCGGTCATCATGGGACCGTGCGCGGGGGGCGCGGTCTATTCCCCGGCCATAACGGATTTCGTCCTCATGGTCGAGAAGAAGTCTTACATGTTCATCACCGGGCCCGATGTCATCAAGGCCGTCACCCACGAGCAAGTGACCAAGGAAGAGCTGGGCGGCGCCGCGTCCCACTCGGCCAAAAGCGGGGTGGCCCATCTGACGGCGCCCGACGAGGAGCGTGCCCTGGCCATGGTCAGGGATCTCCTCGGATATATGCCGTCGAACAACATGGAGGATCCGCCTCTGCGCCTGACGACAGACCCGCCCGACCGCAAGGAAGAGGCCCTCAAGACACTTATCCCCATCAACCCCAACAAACCGTATGACATCAAAGTCCTCATCCGCCTTGTCGTCGACGACGGCCGCTTTTTCGAGGTGCATGAGCGCTACGCCAGGAATATCGTCGTCGGCTTCGCCCGTTTCGGCGGTTTTTCCGCGGGCATCATCGCCAATCAGCCGGCCCATCTCGCCGGCTGCCTGGACACGCATTCCTCGAAAAAAGCGGCGCGGTTCATCCGCTTCTGCGACGCGTTCAACATTCCGCTCGTGACGTTCGAGGACGTCCCTGGATTTCTCCCCGGATCGGAACAGGAATTCAGCGGGATCATCAAGGATGGGGCGAAGCTCCTCTATGCCTACGCGGAATCGACCGTCCCCAAGGTCACGATCATCACCCGCAAGGCCTACGGCGGGGCGTATGACGTCATGGCTTCCAAACACATCCGCGGCGACATCAACCTCGCCTTTCCGACGGCGGAAATCGCGGTGATGGGCCCGGAGGGCGCGGTCAACATCATCTTCAGGAACGAGCTCCAGCAGTCCGAAAATCCGCACAAGAAAAAAGACGAGCTTGTGGCCCACTACAAAAAAACCTTCGCCAACCCCTACAAGGCCGCGGAGCTGGGATACATCGACGCCGTCATCTATCCGGAAGACACGAGGCACCATATCATCCAGTCGCTGAAGATGCTCCAGAACAAGAGGCAGAAGAACCCCTCCAAAAAACACGGGAACATCCCGATCTGAAGGACAGAGGCTGACGATGCGCCGGCGGAAGATCCGAAAAATCCTGGTCGCGAACCGGGGCGAGATCGCCGTCCGGATCCAGCGGACCTGCCGCGAGCTCGACATCGCCACCGTGGCCGTGTTTTCCGAGCCCGACCGCCAGGCGCTCCATGTCCGCTATGCCGACGAAGCCTATCCGCTGCTCGGCGCCTCGGCCCAGGAGACATACCTCAGCCAGAAAAAAATCCTGGACATCGCCGTCCGGGCCAAGGCGGACGCCATTCATCCCGGCTACGGCTTTCTCAGCGAAAACGCGGGCTTTGCCGAAGCCTGCGCCGCGCGCCGGTTGATCTTCATCGGCCCGTCGCCCCAATCCATCGCGATGATGGGCGAAAAAACGCAGGCACGCGCCCGGATGAGCCGGTCGGGCGTCCCCGTCGTTCCGGGCACCGCTCCGCTGGCCTCCTCTGCCGCGGCCAAGATCGAAGCGGCCAAGCTCGGGTATCCCGTCTTGATCAAAGCGGCCGCGGGAGGCGGCGGCAAGGGCATGCGCCGGGTCGAACGGCCGGCCGAGCTCGCCGCGGCGTTTGAAGCCTGCCGCCGCGAAGCCCAATCCGCGTTCGGCGACGGCCGCGTCTATCTCGAAAAATATCTCGACGAGCCGCATCACATCGAGTTTCAGATCCTGGCGGATACGCACGGCCGGACCGTTCATCTCTATGAACGGGAGTGCTCCATCCAGCGCCGCCATCAGAAAATCATCGAGGAAACCCCGTCGCCGCTCATGACCGAGAAGTTAAGAATGAAAATGGGCGAGGCCGCGATCAAGGCCGCTCAGGCCTGCGGCTATACCAATGCCGGGACAGTCGAATTCATGGTCGACGCCGAGCGGAATTACTATTTCCTGGAAATGAACACCCGGCTCCAGGTCGAACACCCTGTCACCGAAATGGTCACGGGCATAGACATTGTCGAACGTCAGATCCGCATCGCCGAGGGAGGCCGCCTCGACGAGCGCGTGCCGCCGATGCAGGGAACGGCCATGGAATGCCGGATTTACGCCGAAGACCCGTGGAACAATTTCTTTCCCTCGCCGGGATTGGTCAAAAAATGTTCCGCGCCCGGAGGCCCTGGGGTGCGCGACGACACGGGCATCTATGCCGGATTCGCCATTCCCCTGGAGTACGACCCTTTGATCTCGAAGCTCGTCGTCCGGGGCGAGAACCGCGGCCAGACGCTGGCCAGGATGCTCCGCGCTATCGAAGAGTATCAGGTCATCGGTGTTCGAACCAATCTCCCCTATCTGCGCAGAATTCTCCTCCAGCCGGATTTCCGGAAAGGCCGGTACGACACCCATTTCATTCCCCGCCACCATGAGGAGCTCCTCCGCGATGAAAAAGGACATCAGGAAAGCGTGGCTTTTGCCGCCGCGGCGATTCTCGCCTGGCTGGGCGAGGAAAAAGGAGCGCTGATTCCCTTCTCGAAAACGACCGAGACCTCGGCCTGGAAAATGTCCGGGCGTCCCGGGACGGGCGAGAAATGAAAAAGTACACCGTCATCTGGGCCGGGAGGGAAAAGACGATCGAGCTCACGCCGCTCGATGACCACCGCTTCGAAATCGCCATGGACGGGGTGTCTCATGACATCGACCTCCGGTTCTGCACTTCGGATTCCCTGTCCATGCTCATGGACAACCAGTCGTGCGACCTCTCCTATTTATTTCTCGGCGGCCGGCTTGAACTCCACTACCGGAATCAATACTTTCTCCTCGAAGTTCTCGACGAGAGGCAGACCCGCATGCGCCGGATTCAGACCAGCCCGGAAACGTCCGGGGCGGAGATCATCAAATCGGTGATGCCCGGAAAAATCGTTCAAATCCTGGTCAAGCCGGGAGAGATCATCAAACCGGGCGCGGGGATCTTGATCATCGAAGCGATGAAGATGGAAAACGAGATCTATTGCCGGAACGGCGGCCTCGTCCGCTCGGTGAACGTCGCCCCCGGCCAGACCATCGAGAGCGACATCGTCCTGGTCGAAATAGAACCGGAATAAAACTGATCTCAAAGGTATCCACGTCCGCAGAATTCAGAATGCGGCTCTCATTTTCAACGATTATTTCATTTCACACAGCTCGATTAGAACCCGGCCGGTTGATTTCGGATCGAGAAAAGCGATCATGGCGTCTCCCACGCCCGGCCGGGGTTCGCTGTCGATAAGCTCGACGCCGGCCGCTTTCAGTCGGCCGAGCTCTCCCTTGATGTCGTCGACCTCGAAGGCCAGGTGATGCATTCCTTCGCCCTTTTCCTCGAGAAATTTAGCGATGGCGGAATCGGTTCCGGTCGGCTGGAGGAGCTCGATCTTCACTCCGCCGATATCGAAAAGACCGATCTTCAGTCCGCGCTTGGGCAAATCCTCATCTCCCTCGAAGGAAAATCCAAGAATATCGCGATAAAACTTTGCCTGCTTTTCCAAATCTTTGACGGCGATCCCGATGTGGGCGATTTTTTTAATCATGATGCCTCCTTCAAAAGAGTTCGGGGACAAGAGAAATCCTGTGACACATAACGAATTCCAGAGAATTCGAATGCGTCACGGATTTCTCCGGACAGGAAATATATAGTGCGCAAGGACGAGATTTGTCAAACGAAGAAGCCAACTGACTGCATAGAAATCCTGTGACACATAACGAATTCCAGAGAATTCGATATGCGTTACGGATTTCATGTCACCGAATTCTCTGTGCGGGCAAAATATGGTGCGCTAAGACGACTTTTGTCAAACGCATGGCCAGTACTTGCCAATCGCGGCGGAAAATGGATAGATTAGAAGAGAGCGGAGCGCCGGAAAGAGGCGATTCCGCCAGGAATCTCTCTGTCGCATAAATCTCGCAAATGCTTGGAAGGGAAGGCCGACCATGAAGAAAAAAATCCTTATCACCATCATTGCCCTAAGCCTCGGACTCACACCCAGCTGCGTCAAGGTCAAGATGATCCCGAAACTCGAGAAGCCGCCCGAGATCAGCATCGTTCCACGGCCCCAGTCGATCGAGAGGCTGGCGGGTGGCTTTACCCTCTCGGCAGAAGCACGGGTCGTCGTTCCGACGGGCAAGCCCGAAATCAAATCGGTCGCGGACTATTTCGTCGCTAGGATCACGGAAAGCGCCGGCGTCGGCGTGTCCGTCGTCGAAATCGACCCGGCGCTCAAAGCTGATCTTCACTCCAAAACGATCACGTTCAGCATATCCGAGGATCCGGGCATCGGCGCCGAAGGATATACGCTTCTCTCCGGCCCGGACGCGATTCGGATCGAGGCGGCCGGCGCCCGCGGCTTTTTCTACGCGGTCCAGACGATCTTCGAGCTCCTTCCGCCGGAATTCTATTCGAGGAAGGCGCTCGCAACCGCCCCGTGGACGATCCCGGCCGTTAAAATCAGCGACGCCCCGCGCTATGCCTGGCGCGGCATGCTCCTTGATGTTTCCCGCCATTTCTTCCCCAAGGAATTCATCAAAAAATTCATCGACTATCTGGCGATGCACAAGATGAACACCTTCCACTGGCACCTGACCGACGACCAGGGCTGGCGGGTGGAAATCAAGAAATACCCTAAGCTCACGGAAGTCGGCGCCTGGCGCGTGGACCGGGAAGACAAGCATTGGAACGCGCGCGAACCGCAAAAAGAAGGCGAGGCCGCGACATACGGCGGGTTCTACACCCAGGAGGAAATCCGCGAAATCGTGGCCTACGCCAAGATCCGCCAGGTGACGATCGTCCCCGAAATCGAGCTTCCCGGCCATTGCCTGGCCGCCCTGGGGTCATATCCCGAATATTCCTGCACCGGCGGCCCCTTCACCGTTCCGCCCGGCGGCGTCTGGCCGATCACGAACGTCTATTGCCCCGGAAAAGAAAAGACGTTCTCGTTCCTCGAGGACATCCTGACCGAAGTCCTCGCCCTGTTCCCGGGCGAGTATATCCATGTCGGCGGCGACGAGGTGGACAAGGCCAACTGGAAGAAATGCCCCGATTGCCAAGCCCGGATCAAGGCCGAGCGCCTGAAAAACGAGGACGAGCTCCAGAGCTACTTCATCAAGCGCATCGAAAGATTCCTGAATGCCAAGCGCCGGAAACTCATCGGCTGGGACGAAATCCTCGAAGGAGGATTGGCGCCCAACGCGGCGGTCATGTCGTGGCGCGGGACCGATGGCGGAATCGCCGCTGCCCGGGAAGGCCACGATGTGGTGATGACCCCGACCTCGCACTGCTACTTCGATTACTATCAAGGCCAGCCGGCCTACGAACCTCCGGCTATCGGCGGATTTCTCCAGCTGAGTAAAGTTTACGAGTTCGAGCCGACGCCGACGGCGCTCAGTCCCGACGAAGCGAAACACATCCTCGGCGTCCAAGCCAACCTCTGGACGGAATATATCCCCAACCCGTCCCATGCCGAATATATGACCTTTCCCAGGATTGCGGCGACCGCCGAAGTCGGTTGGTCGCCGAAAGAGCTCCGGGACTGGGACAATTTCGGCGCGCGGATGAATGTCCAGTTCGAGCGCTACCGGATGGCCGGAATCAACTGTGCGAAGAGCTCATTCAACGTCCGGATGTCGCCCGAGCTGGATAATCAGACGCGCGCGGTCAAGGTCAAACTCGAGACCGAGATGAAGACCCCCGAGATCCGCTATACACTCGGCGGCGCCACGCCGGGGCCGATGTCCATGCTCTATGCCCAGCCGCTTTTCGTTAATAAGACCTCGACGCTCAAGGCCGGGGCATTCCTTGAGGGGGAACTGGCCGGATTGATTACTGAAACCCGTTTTGTCTCCCATAAAGCGCTCGGGAAGGCGCCGCGATTGACGTATCCATACAGCAACCGGTACAAGGGCGGAGGCGATATCGGACTCGTCAACGGCCTG